>MTKY01008215.1_pt1 | contig 11009 bp, 13 predicted proteins | sample 1042731 | NCBI WGS metagenome assembly MTKY01 (sample SAMN06212206, study PRJNA360538) | anaerobic digester metagenome | biome: Wastewater treatment plant; material: sludge; isolation source: anaerobic digester fed with sludge from wastewater treatment plant | place: Denmark: WWTP Soeholt ... | reverse complement strand
GGTGTTGCCGCGGCGATGTAGGCCGGGACTCCAGTCCCGGCTTCCGGAGGGGCGGCGCAGAGCAGAGCGGACGAGACGTCCGCGGTTCGAGAGGGGAGGGTGGCCCTACATTAGCGCAATCAGGTGTTGCCGCGGCGATGTAAGCTGGGACTCCAGACCCGGCCTCCGGGGGCGACTCAGGAGAGTCGCCCTACATCGGCGCGGATGTCCGCTAGATCCGCTGCGCGGTCCTCCCGATCACCTCGCCTTTCTCCTGTTCCGACAAATCCACAAATGTTCCGACAGATCCACAAAACGCGCGCTGAACCCCGCTGCCTTGACCATCAGGTTAGGATAGCGCTCGGGGTGGGCGCGGGCATCGAGCAGCGTCTCCGTGTCGACCATGCTGATCTGCATCTGCATCACGCCCAGATCGACGAATCCCTTGAGGAACGCGGCGAAGGTGTCGCGTCTTTCAGGGCTGTCGAAGGGAGTCGGGTCGAAGCGTAGGTCGAGCGCGCAGCCGTCCGGGAAGCCGGTGAAGTCGATGGCGCTCAGGCTCTGGAGCACGGCGGTCGGCCCGTGGTGATCGGTGCCCCACTTGGGTGCTGCGAGCAGCTTCTGCCGCAGCGCCAGATACATCAGGTTGAAGAAGAACGGGTCCTCGCCGCCCAGCAAGCCGGTGTCGGGCTCGGGCTTGATGGTGCAGTGAGTCACGACGTGCTCGAGGGCGCGAGCGCGGACCAGCGCAGGGTGGGTGGGCTCGTGGTCGAGGAAGATGCGCGTCGTCGCGTCGGCGAGGGCCGTGATCTCGGGTGGCTCGGAGCGCTGTTCGTAACCCATCGCGAACCGCCGCTCGCGCAGGCGCGCCGATCGGGCTGTGCTGCAATGCGGGCCGGAGCCCGAAGGCTGGCTTTAGATGTCAGAGTTGGTCATCTGTCGCCTAGGCTGTGACGGTGAAGCCGCCCTCGCGGACGGCGCGGGCAAAGACGGACTCGTCGAGCGCCAGCCCGAAGCCGGGCGTGTCCGGGACGGTCACGGCGCCGTCGACGATGGCGTAGCCCGATGCGTCCAGGCCATCCACGTCGGCTGCGTCCCACTCGACGCGCTCGAAGTTGCTGATAAAGGGCGCCAGGTGGCAGGAGGCGTAGTTGCCGTAGGCCTCGCCGTAGTTGTGCGGCGCCGAGCCCCGTCCCCAGGAGTCGAGCATGGGCCCGAGTTCGAGCCAACGGCTGAAGCCGGGGTGGCGCACGTCGTATTGGACGACGTCGATTAGCCCGCGGCGCGCCCACTCGAGCAGGTGCGACGAGGCGTCGCCCTCGCCATCGGCAATGAGCGTGGGCAGGCCTTCGGTCGCAAGCCAGTTCTTGAGGATGCCGAAGAGCGTACCGTCCTCGTGGAAGGGCTCCTCCATCCAGTAGATGCCTACGTCTGCGGTCTCGCCGAGGACGCGGCGGGTCAGGTTGAGGTTGTAGCCGTTGTTGGCGTCAATCATGATCGGGGCAGCGAGCCCGGCGACCTGACGCACGGCGCGGATGACGGCGATGTCGCGCCGGATGCCTGCCTCGACGTCCATATGCATCGCGCCACGGCCCACCTTGAGCTTGAAGGCGCGATGGCCACGGGCGAGCCCTTCGGCGACCTCTGCCGCGATGGCGTCGGCTGCCTCGGCATCGGAGGCCAGGTGCAGGTCGTCCATGTAGAGCGATGTGTCGTAGCAGGGCACGTGCAGCGGCGCCGTGGCCGGGTCGAGGCACGCATAGACGGGTTTGCCTGCAACCTTCGCAGCCAGGTCGAAGAGCGGAAACTCGATCGCGCGGAAGCGCTCGGCGACACCGCCGGCGAGGTTCGCGGGCGTGACGAGAGCCTCGTTCAGGGTGGTGCCGAGAAGGGCCTCCGCCTGGTCCTGCTGGACGCGTGACCAGCCGAAGCCGGTCGCACCGTCGGCGGTCGTGATGCGTGCGATGGGGGTGGAAACGTCCTGGCCGTGCTCGCCGAGGCGAGCGTTGCAGCCGGCCTTGCGTGGGCGGCGGCCCTCGAGCCGCGCCGACTCGATGCGGACGATGCGGGAAGATGCCACGAAGGTCCTCCTGATGGTGAGAATCAGGGAGAGTGTACCACGGTTGTGGCTGGTCGCACCAGGCGCGCAGGAAAAGAGGTGCCGGGGGCGGTTGGTGGACGGCGGAGCGGCAGTGCTCTAGGGTGGGGATGGCTAGGCAGATCCCCGACACCGGCGGATTCGCTATTGACAGAGTGCGAGGCTATGGTATTATGTTCACGGCTAACTATTAGCTAGCTAACGATTTCCGCGAAAGGTGGGTCCAGATGGCAGGCGATGAAGAGTTGTTGGCGCTGGATCGAAGACTGACGCGCATCTGTCGTCTGCACCACGCACGCGCCCACGCGCTGCTGGAGAGCATCGGACTGTATCGCGGGCAACCTCCCCTGATGTGGACGTTGGTCGCGGAGCCGGGCCTGGCACACTCCGAGCTGGCTGCGCGGCTGCACGTGACCCCGGCGACGATCAGCAAGATGGTCAGCCGGATGGAGAAGTTGGGGATCCTGGAGACGCGTCCCGATCCGGAGGACCAGCGGATCTCGCGCGTGTTCCTGACGGCTGCGGGCCTGGCGTTGGACGCAAGGGCTAAGCACATCGGCGTGCAGTTGGCAGCCGAGGTATTCACGGGTTTCGGCGCCGATGAGTTGGTGGAGTTGATCAACTATCTACAGCGCATCGAGCAGAACCTGGTGCTGACGACGGGAGTCACCGAGTGCGGCGGGCACCATCCCACCGCCCGGGATGAAGAGGAGTCGTCAGAGGGTAAGGAGCACCTGGCCTGACCCTTCCAGCGGGGTCGGGTCGTCTATCTTGGTGATGGGAAAGGATCGTTGATGAAAGCTACGCGGAGACTGATGCGGTTCCTCAAGCCCTATTGGCGGTGGGCGATACTCGCGCCGCTGTTGATGGTGCTTGAGGTCATGATGGACATTCTACAGCCCAGGCTCATCCAGACGATCATCGATGAGGGCATCGTCAAGGGGAGCATGCAGGTCGTGATCGCGACTGGGCTCAGGATGATTGGTGTCGCAGTGGTCGGGGCTGTAGCCGGCATCGCCTGCGGCGTCTTTTCCTTGATGGCTTCGGAGGGGTACGGCGCAGACCTGCGCGCGGCCTTGTTCAAGAAGGTCCACAGCCTCTCCTTCTTCAATATGGACCAGCTCCAGACCGGTAGTCTGGTCACGAGGCTGACCAACGACGTAACGCAGATGCAGAACATGGTCGGCATGATGCTGCGGATGATGGTGCGTGGCCCGATGACGGTGATCGGCAGCCTTGTGATGGCGATCCTGACAGCCCCACGGCTGTCCTTGCTTTTCGTGGTACTCCTGCCGATGGTGCTGATCATCAACTGGATGCTGGTCACGCGAGCTTTCCCGCTATTCCGGAAGATGCAGGCCAAGATCGACGGCCTCAACACCGTTATGCAGGAATCGCTCATGGGTGTCCGTGTTGTGAAGGCCTTTGTCCGCGGGTCACACGAGGAGATACGCTTCGGGAGGGCCAGCGAGGAGCTGCGTGCGTCGGCGGTGAAGGCCATGCGGACCGTGTCGGTCGGGTGGCCGCTGATGATGGTGACGGTGAACCTGGGTGTCTCGGCGGTGCTCTGGTTTGGTGGGCGGTCCGTGATCTCAGAATCGATGCACGTGGGGCAGGTCGTCGCGTTCATCAACTACCTGCTCAACTCGCTGTTCTCCCTCAACATGGTGAGCATGCTCGTGATCGTCTTCTCGATGGGTGAGGCGTCAGCAGGACGCATCAACGAGGTCTTCGACGCCGTGCCCACGGTGCAAAATCAGCCTGATGCGCGCAAGACGTTTGGCGCCGGACAGGCCACGCTCTCGGGGAATGGCGCCGGGCGCGCCCGCGGCGAGGTGGTTTTCGAGAATGTGAGCTTCGCGTATGCCGGCGAGGAATCCGAGCCGGTGCTCAGGAATGTAAGCTTCACCGCCCAGCCCGGCGAGACCGTGGCGATCCTTGGAGCCACCGGCTCCGGGAAATCGACCTTGATTCACCTGATCCCTCGTTTCTACGATGTGACAGGCGGCCGGGTGACGGTCGACGGCATCGATGTGCGTGAGATGGACCTGGACGTGCTGCGGCACAACGTGGCGGTGGCGCTTCAGGACCCAGTTCTGTTCAGCGGCTCGGTCAGCGAGAACATACGCTACGGTCGCCCTGACGCCAGCGACGAAGAGGTCGAGGCGGCAGCGAAAATGGCCCAGGCACATGACTTCATCACGTCCTTCCCTGAAGGATATGCCACCGAGTTGGGCCAGCGCGGCGTGAACCTGTCGGGCGGGCAGAAGCAGCGCGTGGCGATCGCGCGAGCGCTCTTGGTCGATCCGGCCGTGCTGATCCTGGATGACAGCACGAGCTCGGTCGATGTCGAGACTGAGGCCGAGATCCAGGAGGAGCTCGAGCGCTTCATCAAGGCGAAGGGTGGACGACCACGGACCACGTTTGTTGTGGCGCAGCGGATCAGTACGGTTCTCAATGCCGACAAGATCCTGGTGCTGGACAACGGCACCATTGCCGCGGAGGGGAAGCACTCGGAGCTTCTGGCATCCAGTGACATCTACCGCGAGATCTACGACTCACAACTGGGTGAGGGGGTGCTGAGCAATGACTAGCAGCGGACGCGGTAATGCACAGAAGAGTGCTCCGACCGGTGGATCTGGGGGGCCGGGGAGGTCCGGTCCTGGCGGTCCGGGTCGTGGGGGACCGCGTGGGGGCCACATGGGGCGCTTCGCACCGGTGGAGAAGGCCAAGGACGCCCGGCGCACCTTGCGGCGGCTGTCGGTCTACGTCTGGCGCCAACGGAAGAGCCTTGCCTGGGTCCTGCTACTGATCGGGGCAAGCACCGGGTTGGGCGTGTGGGGTCCGTTCTTGCAGGGGCGGGCGATCGATACCTACATGGCGAACAAGGACATCGCCGGGCTGGGGCGACTGGCGCTTCTGTTGCTCTGCATCTCGGTGGCGGCGGCAGCCACGGCCTACCTCGAGCAATGGATCATGGCAGGCGCGGCCCAGGCAGCGGTGCGCGATTTGCGCGAGGATCTCTTCGCGAAGCTGCAGACGCTGAGCCTGCGCTACTTCGACAGCTACACGCACGGCGAGCTGATGAGCCGGCTGACCAACGACGTCGACAACGTCAGCCGCATCCTCGGTGAGACCGTGGTGCAGCTACTCAACGGTGTGTTCAGTCTGCTGCTGATCACGACGATGATGTTCAACATCAACTGGCGCCTGGCGCTGGTGACGCTGATTGTGGTCCCGCTTATGGTCGTCATCACACGATGGCTCGGGAAGAAGACGCGGGTCGGTTACAAGGCACGGCAGCAGCACCTGGGTGAGCTGAACGGCATCATCGAGGAGACGGTGACGGGCGCCAAGGTCATCAAGGCCTACGTCCGGGAGACCGCTGTCATCGAGACGTTCGAAGTCACCAACCAGCAGCTGCGCAAGGCATCGACCTATGCCCAGATCTGGGGCGGCTCGATGGGTCCGTTGATGAACATGCTCAACAACACCGGATTCGCCATCGTGGCCGGCGCCGGTGGCTGGCTGGCCGTCAGCGGCCTGGCGACGGTGGGGACGATTGCGAGCTTCGTAGGCTATGCGCGGCGCTTTCAGCGTCCCCTCAACATGATCGCCCAGCTCTACAATCAGATTCAGTCAGCACTGGCCGGAGCCGAGCGGGTGTTCGAGATCCTGGATGAGGTGCCGGAGCTGCAGGATGCTCCGGACGCCATCGCACTCCAGACCGTCCAGGGAGATGTGCGCTTCGAGGATGTCGACTTCAGCTATGTGAAAGACATGCCGGTGCTCAAAAATGTGACGATGTGGGCGCGGCGCGGACAGGTGGTCGCGCTCGTGGGTCCAACCGGCGCGGGCAAGACGACCATTGTGAACCTGCTGACGCGCTTCTACGACATCGACGCAGGTCGAATCACAGTTGATGGGAACGATATTCGACAGGTGAAGCTGCACGATCTGCGCCGGCGGCTGGGCATCGTGCTCCAGGACACCTTCCTGTTTGGAATGACGGTGATGGAGAACATCCGCTACGGGCGCCTGGATGCGTCTGACGAGGAGGTGATTGCCGCGGCCGAGACGTCGAACGCCGATGCGTTCATCCGGCGTTTGCCAGAGGGCTATCAGACGGTGTTGACCGAGAACGGCAGCAACCTGAGCCAGGGCCAGCGCCAGCTGCTGGCCATCGCCCGGGCGATCCTGGCGGATCCGGACATCCTGATCCTGGACGAGGCAACGAGCAGCGTCGACACGCGCACCGAGCGTCATATCCAGGAGGCGCTGCTGCGGCTGATGCAGGGGCGAACCAGTTTCGTGATTGCACACCGACTGAGCACGATCCGCAAAGCAGATGCGATCCTCGTGATCAACCACGGCGAGATCATCGAGCGTGGGACGCACGAGGCGTTGCTGGCGCAGCGCGGGTTCTACTATAACCTTTACGTGAGCCAGTTCAAGGGGCAATTGTCGGCAGAAGTCGCGGCGATGTAGGCCGGTATCTCCAGACCCGGCTTCTGGAGGGGCGGCTCGCCTGAGCCGCCCTAAATTTTTGAAACAGCAGATTGCTGCCGTCAATGATAAGCAGTTTCATATAGCACGCCTGCTTTTCAATGATTCGATAATTGTATTAACTATTTTTTCAACCGGTTTTGTTCCGTCAATAATACGATCTGAATATGAAATTTGCGTTTCCGCCATTCTTGCATATGTAGGACGAGATATTTCAAGATAGTTTTGGAGTTCCTTTTCGATTGTTTTTAAGTTAACTTCAATTTTATATCTATGTTCTCCACGGCTTGTGTAATCTCTAATTATTCGCCTTGCTAAAGCGATATCGAGCGGCGTATCAATAAAAATTGCAAAGTCTATATATTTACCAATCTCTTTGTTTTTTCGTCCGAAAGGATAATCAATAATGATGTAGTCAAAAGGTTTGGTAAGTATTTCTTCTATATCCCTTACAATTGGTTCAAGGTGCCATTCGTTTTCATCGTTTCCATTTGCAGACCACTCATTTATATCTCCATCAAGATAAACAGCGTCATAGTTATCAAAGCTAATGATCACAGCATTTGCAAGTTGTTCTTTCAAAGCATTTGAAACAGTTGTTTTTCCACTACCGGACATACCGGATATGCTTATTACATAAGGTTTCTTCATTTTGCTTTCCCCGTTTTTATCATTCCAATTATTTCATCAGTCCGGGCGGGCTTCGGCGACGGTTGCGGGTGGCCGTTGCAGGCCCAAGGCGTAGGGCGTGGGGTCGCTGCCCGCCGCGGATCGGGGTGCGAAGCGCGCCGAGTGAAGTGCAGGGAAGACGGCCCAGGTGCGGCTCAGGGCGTCGAGGTCGCGGTCGGGGATGCCGCCGAAGAGGTGGGCGCCGATGTCCTGGATGTCCTCGGGGTCGGTCGTGTCGATGTACCGCGGGAGATTGAGGTTGTAGTCGTTGGCCTGGATCTCGGTGAGCGCCACTATGCGGAGTAGCGCGGGAGCTCGATCTGGCCATTGAAGACGTCGACGATCTTGCGGATGTCCTGGTGGCGGAGGCGGTTCTTGGCGCCGTCTTTCATGAAGCCCTGGGAGGCATCGACGTCGAAGGTCTTGAGCGACCCGTTGGGGTTCTTCCAGTAGGGGCTGGAGAGCGTGTTGTCCTGCCAGATCTCGGCGGTGGGGTTGCCGTGAAGGATCATGTTCATCCGCGCGAGGGCGGCGGTGGTGTTGTCCATCTCCTGCCCGTAGATGGTGACGCCGCGCGGGGCCTGGTCGGCGGCCTTGATGAGGAGCGAGCCGGAGCCGCAGGTGGGGTCGTAGATGGTCTGGCTGGGGCTGCTGGCGCGGTCGATGCCGGTGACTTGGACCATGGATGCGCGAGACCTCGGCGGGGGTGTAGAACTGACCCTTGGACTTGCCCGACTGCGTGGCGAAGTGGCGCATCAGGTACTCGTAGGCGTCGCCGAGGATGTCGTCGCCCTCGGCGCGGTTGGCGCGGAAGTCGAGCCCGGGGTTCTCGAAGATGGCGACGAGGTTGGAGAGGCGGTCGACCATTTCCTTGCCGCGCCCGAGCTTGTCGGGGTCGTTGAAGTCGGCGAGGGTGATGACGCCCTTGAGATCGTTGGCGTCGGCGAGCCGGCCGATGATCTTGTCGCCGATTTCCTTGTCGCCCTTGAGCGCGACCATATCGCGGAAGCTGCCGCCGGGCGGGACCTCGATGAGGGCCTCGGGCTGGCCCGCGTAGCGGTCCGAGACGTATTTGACGAAGAGGAGGACGAGGATGTAGTCCTTGTACTGGGAGGCGTCCATCCCGCCGCGGAGCTCGTCGCAGCTCGCCCAGAGGGAGGCGTAGAGCTGGGTTTTCTTGATGGGCATAGGGTTTTCCTGAGCTACCGATGATGGGGCAGATGATAGGGCACGGTTTACCGTGTGTCAAGTCAGCTGAGCTGGCACACATTGAGCTGCAAGATAGAATGGCACCAACCCATGATGTCGCTGCATTGCCTCCACTCATGGGCGTTGCGCCCCCACCAACTCGGGGTAGCCTTGCGCGCATGAGCGCGATGCGGAAGCTCCTAGCGTATCTGAGGCCCTACCGGCATTGGGTGCTGCTGGCGCAACGCGGACTCTACTACAAACTGACGGTGGCGCAGTTCAAGGGGCAGGAGGTGCCGGAAGGGGTCGGGTGAAGCGCTGATTACGCTTCGGGCGGAGCGCTAGACTTGTTCGAAGCGGTCGACGGGGACGACGAATACCGTCGCGCCGCCTACGCGGACCTCGACCATCTCGGCATCGTGGTAATCCGGCAGCTCCACGCCCACGCGCACGAAGCGCGTCTTTGCCGGGCAGTGTTCGCGCACCAGACCGAAGAAAGCAGGGAGCCGCTGCTGCGCCATCCCCGAGATGAAAGTGACCATCCCCTCATGAAGGAACCCGCCCAACGCGTTGATCTGGGTCACCGGGAACTGGTTCTGGTTGAGCACGTCGAGCAACGCCTGCGACTGGTCCTCGTGGGCTACCACGATCGCGAGGCGATCCACTTCTAAGTCCGCCATATACTCCCCTCAGGGTGTTCTTAATGGCCGGTTATCATGCCATTGGCGTGCATTGTAGCGGATTTTGGGGATAGCGCAAGGGGAGACAGAAGAGAAAAAACAGAAGAGAGGTGGTTGACGTACTCGGGGCGTCCTGTAGAATGCGTCCGCTGTCCACACCGAAGAGCCAGGCAGCGTAGATCGTGGACAGCGAGGGAGGGGGGGCGATGCTAACCCTGAGAGGCCAGTACCGGCAAGGCGTGGTGCGGTTGCTTGAGGACGTGCCGCTGGAGGGCGAACGTCCTGTGTTGGTGACGTTCCTCGACAGTGAGGACTGGGTCGTGATCCCGCAGTCGAAGCACGAGATGGTCACGCGCGTGGCATCGTTGGCGGCATGTTCGATCAGCGAGCGGGAGTTCGAGGTGTTGCGCGGTTGCTGCAGTCGGGGGCCACGAACCGCGAGATCGCGATGGAGCTGGGCATCCAGCCTGGCACGGTGCGGAATCACACCTCCTCGATCTACGATAAGCTGGGTGTACGTAACCGGCTCGAGGCCGTCGCGCGCGCGGCCGAGTTGGGTGTCCTGAGCAAGGAGCCCTGAGTTGAAGGCGATCATCCTCTACAGCTTTCCCCTGATCGCAGACATTGTCGTCGGGCTGGTGCTGTTCGTGGGCCGGCACTCGCTGGCGAGCCGCGGCTACGGCGAGACCGCGGTCGGCTCGATCGTGCTTGTCTATGGCGCGAGCTACGTAGTCGCCAGCCTGCTCATGACACGGCTCGTGCGCCCGGCCCTGGCCAAGGTGCAGCAGCTGGTCGCGCTGGGCGCGATCGTGACTATCTGCGTGGTGCTGGCCAACGTGGAACGTCTGATCGTGATCCAGGTGATCTATGGCCTCCTCCCCTTTGCCACGAGCCTGTACTTCAATGCCTACCAGGTCTACATGCTGGGTATCAACGAGCAGGACGGCCGGCCCCTGGCGTCGCTGGCGGGGCACTTCACCTTCTCCTGGTCGTTGGGGTTCGCAGCAGGGCCGTTCGTCTCGTCGCTCTTGCGTTCGGTAGTGACGTGGTCGCAGACGCTCTACGTGGCTGCGGCGCTTGCCGCCCTCATGGCTGTGATGCTCTATAGCTTCCATCTGGAGCGCCGTGGCAGTGCCGGGGCCGGGACGCCCGCACGAAGTACGGGCGATCCGGGCGCGGCGCTGCGCCCCAACTTGATGGGCCCGGCGTGGGTGGGGTTGCTGGTGGGCTGGACGGTCTACAACACGATCCTGATCTACTGGCCGGTGCAGGCGGTCCAGCAGGACGTGCCCGCGGCGCTGCGCGGGCTGGTCGAGTTCCTGGCGTCGCTGGCCCAGGCGTTCTCGGCGCTGGCGCTCGTGTCGCTCCCGCGATGGCAACACAAGCCGGGGTGGCTGGCTGCGCTGGGCGGGCTGGCTGTGGCGGCGGTCCTGGTCTTTGGCGCAGCGCAGGGGGTAGTGGGAATGGCCGTGGCAGCGCTGCTCTACGGCACGTTCACGGGGAGCATGTTTAGCCTCGTGGTCTACCACGCGATGAGCGATCCCGCCCGCGCGGTGCGGCGGATCGCGCTCAACGAGGTCATGGTGGGGATCAGTTTCTTGCTTGCATCGGCCTTGGCCCGCCTGCTCCACCCCGCGGGTACCTCGTTCGGCCGCGCCTATGCGGGACTGGCCGTGGTACTGGCGGTGGGCATCGTGGCCCAGGTGCTGTATGCAGCCGTGCTGACGCGGCGCCGCGCCGGCCCTGCGCGCGCAGAGGCTATCTGAGGGCCCGGAGGATGCACGGGTCGTCGCGCGGATCGGGGCCCTCGAAGAAGCCTGAGCCCGGATCACTCCATTTCTCAGCTTGCTAGAAGTCATCTCAAAAACAGTGTTTCAGCAGAATGAGGA
>MTKY01003460.1_pt1 | contig 11014 bp, 8 predicted proteins | sample 1042731 | NCBI WGS metagenome assembly MTKY01 (sample SAMN06212206, study PRJNA360538) | anaerobic digester metagenome | biome: Wastewater treatment plant; material: sludge; isolation source: anaerobic digester fed with sludge from wastewater treatment plant | place: Denmark: WWTP Soeholt ... | reverse complement strand
GCCGCGTCGAGCGCATCCAGCAGCGCGCGCACCTGCGCCGCGTCCGCCCAATTCACCAGCGGGCCGCAGGGGATGTAGGCGAGCGTCCCCAGGCGCAGGGGCAGCGGGCGCAGCAACATCTGCGCGCCAGCGACGAGCGTTCCCGCGTCGTCAGCGAGGGCGACGCGCGCGGGTGTCCAGCCGAAGGCGGCTTTGAGCGCGCCCCAGGCGCTCAGTTGCAGCAGGTGAGCGCGCGGGTGTGCGGCAACAAAGGCGTCCCAGGCAGCAGGGTCAGGGGTGAGCAGGTGTAGAGTCATCGGTCTCCGGTTGGGTACGGTCGGCGCCGGGGCGATTATACCACGTGGCGGCGAGCGTGGCGGAGGCGGAAGTCTCGCCACACCTTGCCGCGAACTGGTTTTGTGTTCGCCGGGCCGTGTGCTAGAATGGTGGCGCGACGCGCTCGAAAATTGCCCATCCCCTGGCTGATTGTTATACTAACGGGCTGTTGTTCACGGCATTTGGCATTTGCGCGCGTGCGGTGCATCCAGATCACACTGGAGGGCGAGCCTGCGATGAGTTTGAACGAGTGGATTTTTATCGGCCTCTTCTTTGCGCTGGGCTGGGCGCTCCCGGCAACCCCCATTGTGTTGGGCAAGATTCTCGCCCCCAAGCGTCCGAATCGAGTCAAGCAGCAGACTTACGAGTGCGGCGTCGAGATGGTCGGCTCGCCGTGGACGCAATTCCGGGCGCAGTACTACATTTTCGCCCTGGTGTTTGTGGTCTTCGATGTCGAGCTGGTCTTTCTGTTCCCCTGGGCGCTGGCGTACAACCAGTTAGGGCTGTTCGCCCTGTTCGAGATGACCGTTTTCATCTCCTTGCTGGTTGTCGCGCTCGTGTATACCTGGCGCAAAGGTGCGCTGCGCTGGTCATAACCGGAGAAGTCGGTACGCGGAAGGCGGGCGTACCGACTTTTTGCTGTGCCAACGGCTGTGGTGTTGGCTGAATCTGAGTGACGTTCGCCGGAGATTGTGACCATGACAGGTCTGTTACAGGATATTGGGTTCTCGCGCGATCTGGCAGTGCTCATCGCCAAGGCAGTCGGCGTGATCGTGGTCGCCGTCTTTGGCCTGCTGTGGACGCTGGTGGGCATCTGGCTGGAGCGCAAGTGGGCCGCGCGCTTCCAGGATCGCGTCGGGCCGAACCGGGTTGGCCCCTTCGGGCTGATCCAGACGGTGGCCGACACCGTCAAGATTCTCCTCAAAGAAGACATCATGAACAAGGGCGTGGATCGCTGGGTCTTCAACGCAGCGCCGATCCTGTCGGTGCTGGCCGTGACCCTGATCTGGGCGGTGGTGCCCTTCAGCGCGGCGTGGATCGGCACCGACCTGAACATCGGCGTGCTCTACCTGCTGGCGGTGGGATCGCTAGGCCCGGTGGCGGTGATCATGGCCGGCTGGAGCAGCAACAACAAGTACGCGCTGCTGTCGGCCTTCCGCGCGGTGGCCCAACTGGTCAGCTACGAGGTGCCGATGGTGCTGGCCCTGCTGGTGCCGGTGCTGCTCTCCGGCTCGATGAGCACGCAGGAGATCGTGCGCCAGCAGCAAGTCTGGTATGTGTTCGCCGTGCCGCTGACCGTGCTGATCTTCCTGATCTCCAGTCAGGCGGAAACCGGACGCGGCCCGTTCGACCTGCTCGAAGCGGAGTCCGAGCTAGTGTCCGGCTTTCACATCGAGTATTCGGGCATGAAGTTCGGCATGTTCTACGTGGCCGAGTTCTTGCACGCCTTCACGGTGGGCGTGCTGACGGCGATCTTGTTCCTGGGTGGCTGGAAAGGCCCATTCGCCGAGGACGTGGCTATCCTGGGCTTCGTTTACTTGCTGATCAAGAGCCTGTTCGCCTACTGGCTGCTGGTTTGGGTGCGTCTGACGCTGCCACGCGTGCGCATTGACCACCTGCTCGATTTCAACTGGAAGTTCCTGGTGCCGGTCGGGCTGGTGAACCTGCTCGTCGTCGCCTTTGTGTGGAAGGTGATCCCTGACACCGACCAGATCAACAGCTTCGGCGACGCGGTGGTGCCCACGCTGGCCCTGCTGCTGGTGAACGTGGCCATGTTCCTGGTCATCGGGGCGCTGCTGGCCGACCGGGGACGCCGCGAGCGGGCGCGCATCCAGGCGCGCGTGGCCGGAACCGATCTGCCGGCTGAGTCGGTGGCCGGTGCAGGCGACTAGGAGGGGCGTGTGGAACTGACAGCGGAGTCCATTGTATTTTTGATCTTGAGCGCGATCACGTTGGGCGGCGGTCTGCTGGTCGTCACGGCGCGCAACCTGTTTCACGCCGGTCTGTACCTGATGGTGGCCTTGCTGGGTGTGGCCGGGCTGTTTGTGCTGCTGTCCGCGCCGTTCCTGGCGGGCGTGCAGGTAGTGGTTTATGTCGGGGCCATCGCCATCCTGATCATCCTGGCGATCATGCTCACGCCGAGCGTCACCCAGATTCCGGCCATATTCAACCGGCAGTGGGTGCTCAACCTGGCTCTGGCCGCCTTCTTCTTCGTGCTGCTGGTGTCGGTGGTCTCGCCGATCATGGGCGACCTGGGCGTGGAGAATTGGGGTGCCGACTTCACTGAGAAGAGTCCGGCGAGCGTGCCAGCGGACAGCATTGTTAAGCTGGGCAAAGACCTGGTGGACCCGGACAAATATATGCTGCCCTTTGAGGTGGCGTCGGTGCTGCTGATGGCGGCGTTGATCGGGGCGGTGCTGCTGGTCAGCCCCGGCAAGACGAAGGCGGACGAGGGCAGCGAGGATTAGCCGGTCGCGCGGTACGACCGGGGCGAGGGACGAGTATGGTGCCATTGTGGATGTACCTGGTGGTGGCGGCGGCGCTGTTCAGCACGGGCCTGTTTGGAGTGCTCTCGCGGCGCAACGCCATCGCCATCTTGATGAGCATTGAGCTGATGCTGAACGCGGTCAACATTAACCTGGTCGCTTTCTGGCGCTACAACACGCCGCTAGAGCTTAGCGGGCAGGCGTTCGTCGCGTTCGTGTTTGTGGTGGCGGCGGCAGAAGTGGCCGTCGGCCTGGCGCTGATCATCAGCATCTATCGCAAGCGCCAGTCGGTCATTGCCGAAGACGTGAATATGCTCAAGTGGTGATCAGTGGTCAGTGATCGGTTCTCAGTAATCAGTTCCTAGTGATCAGCGTGCCAGCGATGTCAAATCCTGACAACTGAAAACTGATCACCGACAACGAACAGGTAGGAATGGCTTATGGATGTGAACTGGTTTAGCGCCGATTATCTTCCCTGGCTGATCATGCTCTTCCCGCTGCTCAGTTTCCTGGTGATCGTGCTGGGCACCAACCGCAGCGTGATCGTCAGCCAGGCAGTGGCCCTGGCCGGCATCGGCATCGCCTGGCTGCTGAGTATGCTCCTGTTCGTCAAGACGGTGTGGGTCACCGACAAGACGCTGGGGCAGGATGTCTTCGGCAGCCAGCTTGACTGGCTGAAGCTGGGCACGCAGACGTTCCGTGTGGGCGTGCTGGTGGACCCGCTGACGGCCTACATGTTGCTGATGGTGCCGCTGGTCTGCCTGCTGATCTTCATCTATTCGCTGGGCTACATGCGCGGCGACCGCTACAATGCGCGTTTCTTCGCCTACCTGTCGCTCTTCTCCGGGGCGATGCTCACCCTGGTGGTGGCCGATAACTTGCTGCTGCTGTTCGTCGGCTGGGAGGTGATGGGCTTCTGCTCGTACTCGCTGATCGGCTTCTGGTTCCACAAGAAGTCGGCGATGGAGGCGGGCGTCAAGGCGTTCATGACCACGCGCGTGGCCGACGTGCTGATGCTGGTCGGCGTCGGCTACCTGTTCGTCGAGGCGCGCACGCTCAACTTCCGCGACATCCTCTACAACGAGGACATGCTGAAGATGCTCGCCGAGAAAGACGCGATCATCTTCGGCGGCAGCGTGGCGGCGCTGGTCAGCATCCTGCTGATCATCGGCACCATCGGCAAGAGCGCGCAGTTCCCGCTGCACACCTGGCTGCCGGACGCGATGGAAGGCCCCACGCCGGTCAGCGCCATGATCCACGCGGCGGCGATGGTCTCCGCTGGCGTGTACATGATCGTGCGCATGTTCCCGCTGCTGAGCGCGGGCGCGGACTTCCACCACTTCGACTACAACACGCCCATGCTGCTGATGGGCATCATCGGCAGCGTGACGGCGCTCGGCGCGGCGGTGCTGGCCCTGGGGCAGAGCGACATCAAGCGCATCCTGGCCTACTCGACGATCAGCCAGCTTGGCTACATGGTGGCTGCGCTGGGCATCGGCGCGTGGGTGGCGGCGGCCTTCCACCTGATCAATCACGCCTTCTTCAAGGCGCTGCTGTTCATGGCTTCCGGCTCGGTCATTCACGCGATGGAGCACGGCGAGCACAACGCGCACGAGCGCGGGCACGGTCACGATCATTACGAGGAGCCGGACGGCCTGATCATGGATTACTGCGCGCCGCCCAACGACGTGCAGCGCATGGGCGGGCTGATCCATCGCATCCCGGTCACGGCGATCACGATGGCGATTGGCGGGCTGTCGCTGGCTGGCTTCCCGCTGATCACGGCGGGCTTCTGGTCGAAGGACGAGATCATCGCCGAGGCGTGGCACGGCATGAGCGAGCACCCGTTCCCGCTGTTCGTGTTGCTGCTGCTGCTCGTGACGGCGGCGCTGACCGCGTTCTACACGGGGCGCATGTGGTTCCTCACCTTCTGGGGCAAGCCGCGCACGCCCGCCGCGCAGTACTCCGGGCTTGGCTCGCTGCGCAAGGGGTGGGTCGTGTGGTGGAACAAGCGCCGCTGGAGCGAGGGCTACAAGCTGGTGCAGGAGCCGATCACGCGGCGCGACAAGCTCTCGGCCAACCAGATGGAGCTGCCGCTGGTGGTGCTGGCCTTCTTCGCCATCACCGCCGGGTTTATCGGCATTCACGCCGACCTGGTGGGCAAGAACCCGCTGCACGACTTCCTGGCCGGGACGCTGCTGGAGCACCCGCTAGCCATCCCGTTCAACGCCGCGCCCATGCTGGTGAGCATGATCCTGGCCGTCGGTGGGCTGACGCTCGGCTGGTGGGTCTATGGTCGGCGTCCGCTGGCGGCGGGCCAGACCGACCCGACCGAGGCGGCGCTCGGCCCCGGCATCTGGGCGATGCTGCAAAACCGCTTCTACATTGACATCCTCTACCGGCGCTACCTGCTGCGTCCGGCGGAGTGGTTCGCGGTGAACATCGTCATCCAGGCGATTGACAAAGAGACGATTGACGGCGTGCTGGAAACCATCGCCGAGACGTTCATATGGCTGGGCGAAGCCTTCAAGCGCTTCAACACGGTGGTCATTGACGGGACGATTGACGGGCTGTGCGCGTCGCTTTATCGCTTCGCCGGCTGGTTCCGCCAGACGCAGACCGGGCGCGTGCAGCAGTACTTGCTGCTGGCAACGCTGGGCCTGCTGGCGATTGGCACGTTGTTCCTGATCCAGGTGAGATAACGCGGCGTCCTGCCCTGCCGCCCCGCGCCGGGTAACTGGCGCAGCGGGGCGCGGGGCCTGCGCGCGGCGCCGGTGATACTCCGGTGAGAAGGAGAAACACACGCAGATGACTGATGTTCTGCCCCTCGACTTTCTGACCACGATGACCCTGCTGCCGGTGATCGGCGCGGTGGTGGTTTTCATCATCCCGCGAGGGCGCGAGCGCCTGGCGCGCTGGATGGCGCTGATCATCAGCCTGGTGGTGATGGTCATGGCCATCGGCGTCTTCTACGATGTCCAGGCCAACCCGCCCGGCGCTGGCGAATGGGCCTTTGAAGCGCAGGCGGAGTGGTTCCCGCAGATCAACGCCTCGTGGCATGTGGGCGTGGACGGGCTGAGCGCCACCATGGTCCTGCTGACCGGCCTGCTCGTCCCGCTGGCGATCCTGATCTCGTTCGAGATTGAGGAGCGCGTGCAGGCGCACATGGCCCTCTTCCTCTTCCTGGAGACGGGACTGCTCGGCGTCTTTGTGGCGCTGGACATGATGATCTTCTTCGTCTTCTGGGAGATCGGGCTGGTGCCGATGTACTTCCTGATCTACCTGTGGGGCGGCGAGAACCGGCGCTACGCGGCTAACAAGTTCTTCCTGTACACGATGGCCGGGTCGCTGGGCCTGCTGCTGGCGACGCAGCTTGTCGGGCTGACGGTGGAGAGCTTCGACATCCCCTACATGCTGGAGATGTGGCCGCGCTACCTGATGCGTGGGGGCGAGATTCTGGGCGTGGACGTGAGCATCGTCAAGTACTACGCCCTGCTGGGGTTCACCCTCGCCTTCCTGATCAAGATTCCGGCCTGGCCGTTCCACACCTGGCTGCCCGACGCGCACACCGAAGCGCCGACCGCTGGCTCGATGCTGCTGGCGGGCGTGCTGCTCAAGCTGGGCGCGTATGGGTTCCTGCGGCTGGCGATCCCGCTCTTCCCCAAAGAGTGGATCATCGAGCGGCAGTTGTTCAGCCTGAGCTACAACCTGGTGGACATCCTCGGCTTCCTGGCCATGGCGGGCATTGTCCTGGGCGCGCTGGGCGCGTGGGGGCAGAATGACTTCAAGCGGCTGGTCGCCTACTCCTCGGTGAATCACATGGGCTTCGTGGTGCTGGGGCTGGCCGTGGCCGCGCTGATGTACGGCACGGTGTGGGCCGAGGCCAATAACCAGTACGGGCTGCTGGCTGGCGTGGCCGGGGTGGACGGCTACTCGGAGATGACCTCCACTGAGCTTACCGACGCGGTGGAGCAGGTCTATCCGGCGGAGCTGCGCGAGTCCGACCGGCAGGATGCGCGGGTGGCGCTCAACGGCGCGGTGCTGCAGATGTTCAATCACGGGCTGAGCAGCGCGGGCATGTTCTTGCTGGCCGGGGCGATCTATCACAAGGCACACACGCGCGACCTGCGTCGCTTCGGCGGGCTGTGGCCGCTGGTGCCGGTGTATGGGGCGGCGCTCATCTTCGTGAGCATGGCCTCGCTGGGCCTGCCGGGGCTGAACGGCTTTGTGGGCGAGTTTCTGGTCGTGTCGGGGTCGTTCAAGGCGTACCCGGTGTATGTGCTGCTGAGCATGGCCGGGCTGCTGGTGACGGGCATCTACATCCTGAAGGCGATTCAGAAGCTGCTGCACGGCCCGCTGAACGAGGAGTGGGCCGAGTACCATCGCACGCGGCACTCACTGGAGATCGGGCGGCGCGAGGTGATCGCGCTGGCACCGCTGATGGCGCTGATGCTGATCACCGGTCTGTATCCGAACTGGGTTTTGCAGGTGATCAACAACGGCGTGATCCGCTTCCTGGGCGGGTAGCCGCCGGGCGATCTTGTGCTCGGCCAAGACGATCTATGTCGCGCGATCTGGCGTATCTGCTTGACAGCATGACGACCTGGGGGCGTATGGCAATATGCCCCTACGAGGGCGCAGCAGAGCAGCGCCCCTACCAAACCGGCGTTCTGGCGATTCGCCACCTGACGTGGACGCGGACACCTAGACTCTCCTGCACGCATAGGAGGCTTATGCATGGTCATTACGTTTAGCGGTGTGTTGACGGGCATCTTCCTGACGCCGGTCATCGGCGCGGTGGTCATCCTGCTGCTCAAGAAGGAAGCCAAAGAGCAGGCGCGGATCATCGCGGCCACGTGCACCGGCATTGCCCTGCTGCTGGCGCTCTTTGTCTTCTTCGGCTACAGCGTGGACGACGCCAATGCCATCAACGGCGACGGCGGGACGTACTTCGCCTTCGAGGATCACGTCAAGTGGATCGAGTCGGTGGGCATCTCGTGGCACCTGGGGGTGGACGGGATCAGCGCGCCGATGGTGCTGCTGACGGCGCTGGCTGGCTTCACCGGCGTGCTCATCTCGTGGGGCATCGAAGACCGCACGCGCGAGTTCATGGCCTTCTTCCTGCTGCTGGTGGCCGGTGTGTTCGGCGTGTTCATGGCCGTTGACCTGTTCGTGCTGTTCTTCTTCTACGAGCTGGCCATCTTCCCCATGTACTTCCTCATCGTCATCTGGGGGTGGGTGCAGACGCGCCAGTACGCGGCCATGAAGCTGACGTTGTACATCCTGGTCGGGTCGGTGGTGGCGCTGGTCGGCATCATCGCTCTGTACTTCAAGGCGGGCGAGGCGACGGGCGTCTACAGCTTCGACTTCGTGGACTTGCACGCGGCGACGAAGGCGGGCGTCTTCGATACGCCGTTCTCGTCGGCGTGGTCGGCGGCGACGACGGCCAAGCTGTGGTTCCCGTTGGTCTTCCTCGGCTTCGGTGTGCTGGCGGGCGTGTGGCCATTCCACAACTGGTCGCCGGACGGCCACGTGGCCGCGCCGACCGCCGTCTCGATGATCCATGCGGGCGTGCTGATGAAGCTGGGCGCGTTCGCCGCGCTGCGCGTCGGTGTGCAGTTGATGCCCGCAGGCGCGCGCGTGCACCTGCCCTGGATCATCTTCCTGACGCTGATCAACGTGGTCTATGGCGCGCTGATCGCCATGCGCCAGCGCGATTTCAAGTATGTCATCGGCTTCTCGTCGGTCAGCCACATGGGGCTGGTGAGCATGGGCTTCGCCACCATGAACCTGAAGGGCATGACCGGCGCGGGCCTGCAAATGTTCTCGCACGGCATCATGACGGCTCTCTTCTTCGCCTGCGTGGGCATGGTCTATGACCGCGCCCACACGCGGGACATTCCCAGCCTGGGCGGGTTCGTGCAGAAATTGCCCTGGGTGGCGGTGGCCTTCATCGTCGGTGGCTTCGTCAGCATGGGGATGCCCGGCCTGAGCGGGTTCGTCGCCGAGTTCCCGATCTTCCTGGGTCTGTGGGATGGCCCGGCCTTCGCCCCGGACCCGAACTGGCTGACGGGCACGTTCGACTACTACGGGCTGATCGCGGTGATCGCGGCGCTGGGCATCATCGTCACGGCGGCCTACGTGCTGCGCGTCGTGGGGCAGGTTTTCTTCGGCGAGTTCAACGCCGAGCGCTTCCCGCACGTCTCGGCGATCACCGTCTTGGACAAGGTTGCGCTGCTCATCCTCGTCTTCTGGCTGGTCTTGCTCGGCGTCTATCCCCGCTTGATGGCGCCGATGATCGAGTCCGGCGTCAGGCCGATTGTTTCAATGTTGGGAGGCTGACTTGGACTTCTCGACGGACGCCCAGGCGAGCGTAATCGCTATCTTACCCGAAATCCTGATGGTGGCGCTGGCCGTGCTCGTGCTGATCCTCGACCTGATCTGGCGGCGGACGCAGCGCGACGGCATTGGTTACGTGGCTGGCTTCGGCCTGCTAGGGATCGCGGCGATTGTCTTTCTGGTGGGCATCCCCCCGCAGAGCGGGGAGCTGAGCGACCAGCTTGTGCTCGGTGGGATGGTGCGCCACGACGACATGGCCCAGATTTTCCGGGTGATGGTGCTTTTGGCTGGCGGCATCGGCGCGCTGATCACGATGGGCATCCCCAAGCTGCGCGCGCGGGGTGACTTCTACGCCATCCTGATCGTGTCCATCATCGGGGCCAGCCTGGCCAGCGCCGCCGCTGACCTGATCATGGTCTTCCTGGCGCTGGAGACGCTCTCGATCACGCTGTACGTGCTGGCGGGCTACCTGCGCGATGATGATGCCAGCACCGAAGCGGGCCTCAAATACTTTCTATTCGGCGCGTTCGCCTCGGCGATGGCGCTCTACGGCCTGTCGCTGGTTTATGGGCTGACCGGCAAGACGAACATCTACGAGCTAGGCCGCCTGGTGGCGACCAACGGCCTCAACGAGCCGCCGGTGATCGTGGCGCTGGGGCTGGTCATGGTCGGCTTCGCCTTCAAGATCAGCGCCGTGCCGTTCCACTTCTGGACGCCGGATGTCTATGAGGGCGCGCCCACGTCCATCACCGCCGTGCTGAGCACGGCCAGCAAAGCGGCCAGCATGGGGCTGCTGCTGCGCTTCTTGCTGGCGGTCTTCCCGCCCGCTGAATTGCTCGGCGCTGCGGAGTCGGTCGCCGATTACAGCGGCCTGTGGGTGCAGCTTGCCGTGGTGCTGTCGGTCGTCTCGATGACGTTGGGCAACCTGCTGGCCCTGGTGCAGACGAACATCAAGCGCCTGCTGGCCTACTCGACCATTGCCCACGCCGGATATGTGCTGATGGGCGTGGCGGCCATCTCCACTGACAAGAGCGGCGACGGCGTGGCGGCGGTGGCCTTCTACATGTTCATGTACGTGCTGTCGAATATGCTGGCCTTCGGGGTGGTCATCCTCTTCACCAGGGCGACCGGCAGCGAGCAGATTCGCGACCTGGCCGGCTTCAGCCGGCGCAGCCCCTGGCTGGGGCTGGCGATGACGCTGGCCCTGCTCAGTCTGGGGGGCATTCCTCCGGCGGCGGGCTTCGTCGGCAAGTTCCTGCTCTTCCGCGCGGCGGTTGATGCCGGGCTGGTCTGGCTGGCGCTGGTCGGCGTGGCGAACGTGATCGTCGGCCTGTACTACTACCTGATGATCGTCAGGGTCATGTACATGGAGGAAAGCCCGTCCGACGAGCCGGTGCCGGTAGACCTGCCTTTCAAGTGGGCGCTGGCCATTTCGGCGGCGGGCGTGCTGCTCTTCGGCACGATCCTGGTCACGCCGCTGCTCAACTGGGCGACGGACGCGGCGCACGCGCTGTACGTGCTGCTGTAGCGAGACTCGGTGCTGAGCTGGTGAGGGCGATCCGCAGGGAAGGGATCGCCCTTTTCGTTGGGCGTGCGGTAGAATGGGGCAGAAGCGCATCCGCGAAAGGGATGGCGCTCTGTTCTATCTGTGTGCGCCAAGTTTGGGCTAACGCCCCTCCCCCTGGCCCCCTCCCCGGCAGAGCCAGGGAGGGGGAAAGTGCCATGCTAGCCGGTCAGAGTCTCCCTCTTTAGCTTGGCCGGAGAGGGTGATTGAGGGGGAGAGGCATGCGCCAGAGCAGCGCCCCTACGATATCGAGGGCGACCAGCAGGGGAGGCAGGATCGGGTGAGCGACACCATCTTGGTCACCGGAGCT
>MTKY01051100.1_pt1 | contig 11017 bp, 9 predicted proteins | sample 1042731 | NCBI WGS metagenome assembly MTKY01 (sample SAMN06212206, study PRJNA360538) | anaerobic digester metagenome | biome: Wastewater treatment plant; material: sludge; isolation source: anaerobic digester fed with sludge from wastewater treatment plant | place: Denmark: WWTP Soeholt ... | reverse complement strand
CCAGGTGGTCCGCCTGCGCGTAGACCGTATCGATCGGCCCCATAATCCACCGCTGCAGGTCGATGCAATGCACGCCCTGGTTCATCAGCGCGCCGCCGCCGTCGAGTGCCCAGGTCCCGCGCCAGTCGCCGCTGTTATAGTACTCCTGGGAGCGGAAGTACTTCAAATAGGCATCGCCGAGCACCATCTTGCCCAGCAGCCCATCATCGATCGCTTTCTTGACCTTGTTCCAGACCGGCGAAGTGCGCCGCTGGAAGATGACTCCGAACTTGACATTGGCCTCTTTGCAGGTCTCGATCATCGCGTCGATCTTCGGGAGCGTGATTTCGACCGGCTTCTCGCACATCACGTGTACGCCGGCTTTGGCCGCATCGATCACCACCTGCCCATGCATCCCGCTCGGTACGCAGACGCTGACGGCGTCGACGCCGGCTTCCTTGAGCATCACGTTGTAGTCCGTATAGGTCGGCACATTGCCGAAATCGGCGGACAGCTTATCCGCCTTCTCTTGTATGACGTCACAGACAGCAACTAGTTCCGCGTCGGGGCTGTTAGTGATGCCCCGTGCGTGCCACGGCCCGATAACGCCGCAGCCGATGATTCCGAATCTAACCTTTTCCAACGTCCCAGTCCCTTCGTCTTTGATTGGTCCTCATCCTATGCTTTCCCCGATCTGTCTGCTTTTCCTGCCGCGGATAGCAAAAACCGGTAGAGTTGCTGTGGGAATACGGCCGATGGGCCTTGCCCCGGGGCGTTTGCGGTCGCCGCAGGGCAAGGCCCACTTGCCTATTGAGACGGGACGGGAGGGGTGAGAGACTTCTTATTCAAGTGCGCTGATGCTGGTGACCCTGTCGAGGCACACGTCCTCTACGTCACCTATTAAATACGCGCCGTAGAGCGGCACGAATTGAACGTCATGTAAGTGCAGGTTCTTGGTGACCTCTTCTCCGCGGCGGTCGCGGAAGGTAACCGAGCAGTTCTGTCCCAGGTACCGCTTTGCCTCGGGTATGAGCATATCCGTAGGCCTCCTCCATGATGGTAGTCATTGCAGGCGCTGTTGCCTGCGGCATGTCAGGTGAGCGCCGGGGGAGGAGACATTGGCTCTGATCAGGATCCGCGGTCCGCAGGGCCTATCGGTATCACCGTGAGACCCGAGGCCGACCTTCGCAGTTCCTGATTAGTGACAACGCTTCCGCCGCCCGGCACCGCTCACTCGCCTGATAAATCCGGGCGCTCCTGACATCGTCAATAACCTTATGCCGCGCATATCCGCGCCAGGGTGCTGTATGGAATACCAGTCTTTTGGCCCCCACTCGCAACCCAGTCGGCGTAGGTCGACTTCGTGCCTTCGTTGCCGTGATCTCAATCGCCCCGCAATACTCTGGCAACAAGGGAGGAAGCCCCGTCAGGCAGGTACAACCTTCCTATGGAGTCTGAACCGACCTACTCGTCAAGGGGGACAGTAATGAGCAAGCTGGCAATCAACGGTGGGACGAAGGCATGCACTGCCACTTTCCCTGCATGGCCGGTCTGGGATGAGACCGATGTCACCGCCGTCGCGGATGTGGTTAGGACAGGACAATGGTGGAGCGTCGGCGGCACCAAGGTCAAGGAGTTCGCTGAGAAGTTCGCCGCGTATCAGGGCGCGAAGCACGGCGTCTGCGTGTCGACTGGCACTATTGCGCTCGTGGTGGCGCTGCAGGCTGCGGGGGTCAAGGCGGGTGATGAGGTAATCGTCACGCCTTACACCTTCATCGCCTCGGCAAGCTCCATAGTCCAGGCCAACGCGATACCCGTCTTCGTCGACATAGACCCTGAGACTATGAACATATCCCCGGCCGCCATCGAGGCCGCTATTACGGACAAGACCAAGGCCATTATGCCCGTGCACATCGGCGGGATGCCGCCGGACATGGACGCGATAATGGACATTGCCAGGAAGCACAACCTCAAGGTGATCGAGGACTGCGCGCAGGCGCATGGCGCAACTTGGAAGGGCAAAGGCGCCGGTTCGATCGGCGATGCCGGCTGCTTCAGCTTCCAGGCGAGTAAGAACCTGACCGCGGGCGAAGGCGGGATCATCATCAGCAACAACGATGAGGTCGGCGAGATGGCGTGGTCGATCCACAACGTGGGCCGCGTGAAAGGCGGAGCGTGGTATGAGCATCCGTTGCTCGGCAGCAACTACCGGATGACCGAGTTCCAGGCCGCGATCCTGCTCAACCAGATGAAGAAGCTTCCGGCGGAGACGAGACTGCGCAATGAAAACGGCGTCAGGCTGGCCAAGCGACTCGACGCCACCGGCATCGTCAAGGCGCAGAAGCGGGATGAGCGGGTCACGTCGCACGCATATCATCTGTTTATCAGCCGCTACCTGGGCGAGGAGTCCACGGGCGTCTCGCGCGAGAAGTTCATGGAAGCTCTGAACGCGGAGGGCGTGCCGGTCGGAACAGGCTACTTGCCGCTCTATCGGTCGGGCATGTTCGAACTCGACGGAAGCTGCTGTCCGCTCGGCTGCGGGTTCTACGGCAAGACGATGAACTACGCCGAACTGCACCTGCCGAACTGCGAGAGGCTCTGCGACAAGGAGCAGATGTGGCTCAGCCAGAGCGTGATGCTCGGTGCGCCCGAGGCGGTAGACCAAATAGCCGACGCGTTCGAGAAGGTTGTTGAGAATATCAACGAGCTGAAGGACTGATCTATAGATCCGACTCTGCCCGGAGCGCCCTTCGACGGGCTCAGGATGCTCCTCAACTCAGGGTGCTCCGGGCAAATCCAAAATCTAGAATCTGCAATCTTCAACCCAATGGTGCTTGATTTCTTTGACTGCAACTGCCAGATAGGACGAGCGGGAGCCCCGGTTGCCGGCGGGCCCGTGACCGCGCAGGAGATCGTGGACAGGCTGAAGCCGATGGGCATCAGCCGCGCGCTCGTCTATTCGGTTCTCTCCAAGGAGTTGCATCCGGTGGAGGGAAACGCCGCTGTCTTGGAGGAGGTCAAGGACTCTCCGCTTGTGCCGTGCTGGTCGGCTCTGCCCGCCGAGACTGGTGAGATGGAGCGGCCTGACGAATTCATCAGGAAAATGCGCGCTAGCGGCGTCAGGGCGCTGCGGCTCTTCCCGTCCGCGCACTCCTACAACCTCACGGACTGGTGCATGGGCACGTTCTATGAGGCGCTGGAGGCGGACCGGGTGCCGATCTTCGTGGAGATGGCGCAGACGAGCTTCGAGCACATCGCATCGGCGCTCAAGGCGTTTCCGAAGCTGCGAATCGTGGTGATAAGGCCGGCCTACCGGATGGACAGGATGCTGTACCCTCTGATGGAGCGATACGAGCACCTGTGCGTCGAGACCTCCAACTACGTCGTCAGCGGCGGCATCGAGAAAATCTGCAGGCATTTCGGCAGCCGTCGGCTGATCTTCGGCACGGGCCTGCCTTACTATGAACCGGGCGCGGCGGTATCGCCGATAACCTACGCGGAGATCAGCGACGAGGACAAACAGGCGATAGCGGGCGAGAACCTTGACGACCTGCTCGGTTGGGCGGGGGAGGACCGTGGCAAAGGAGCCTAGGCGTCCTCGGCCCGAAGAGGATTCGCTCGGTACGCTCGCGGCCAGATGCGCGGGCGCTCTCGATACCCTCTACTCCACATTCCACAGAGTCGCCGGGCTCGATCCGCCGTCAGCCTATCGCGAGTCCGTTCACTTCCTCGCCAGTATGCTGGCTGTCCTGATAGCGGCCGAACGAGTGCCGCCGGACCGATCGACAGCAGACTCCATCGAAAGCGCTGCCGCCGCGGTCATAGCCGCTTCGGAATCCGCCGACTGCACCGCGCTGCGCGACTACGAGTCCGCGGGCGCTTTGCTCCACAGCACCAGCGGGCTTGGCATATGCGCCGCAACCGAGCGCGCTTTGTGCGATGCCTCTGCGTTTTCCGCTGCTGCCGGAGCTATACTCAGGCCGCGCGTCGGGGCTCCGATCGAGCGGATCTACTTCCAGACCATGCCGCTCGCGTGGCTGGGCTCGATCTACCAGCACCTGCTCGCGTTCAGGCCGGACGAGACGGGCGAGCATCTTCGCGCGACGCAGTCATTCCGCAAGGGCAGGGGTGTGTTCTTCACCCCGCCGTCGCTGGTCAGCTACATCGTAGAGGGCGTGCTGACGCCGATCGTGGAGGAGCGGCGCAGCTTATTCGGCGCAGAGACAGCCAGCACCCCGGAGCATTCCGGTGAGGACCGATCCCGCGCTCCGGAGTATGTGAATCAACCCAGCGTCCCGGAGCATCCTGAGCCTGTCGAAGGACGCTCCGCGCGCGGCCAGTCCGAGGCCGGTCTCAGGATCCTCGATCCTTCCTGCGGCGGCGGCGACTTCCTCAGCGCCGCGATAGACTTCCTTGTCAGCCAGGCAGGCGACGAACTGCGTTCCCGGTTTGCTGCCGAATGCGTTTTCGGAGTGGACCTCGACCCTATGGCTGTCGAGATCGCTCGCTTCAGCGTCTGGGCCAGCTCGGGATTCGCCGATGGCATATCGCATTTGCTGAACGCGCACCTGATCTGCGCCAACGCGCTCGGAGCCAAACATGCGGACGAGCCTGACTTCGACTGGCGCTCCGCCTTTCCGGAAATCTTCTCCGGCGCGAGCAGTCCCGGCGTCCTGAGCCCGTCGAATGGCGCCGGGAGTGCGGGCTTCGATGCCGTCATCGGCAACCCGCCCTATATAGCAGCCAAGAACGGCCTCAACGGGGTGCGTGCACGGGGCCAATCGGACTCCTATCTGCTGTTTCTATCGGAGATCATGCAAAACAACCTCGTGCGGCGCGGCGGGCTGCTTGCGATGGTCCTGCCCGATCCGATGCTTGTGAGGGAGAACGCGGCGCAGATCCGCTGCAAGCTGGCCAAAGAGTGGACGATTCTGTCCCTCTTGCACATCTCCGAGGCGTTTCCGGACGCGCTTGTGGCCAACATCGTCCCTATCTGTCGCTACTCGCCCCCGTCCGGGCAGGCGTTCACGGCCGCGCGCATCGAGCGGTCCGCCGACCGCCGCGCGTTCCTGCACCGGCCGTGGAAAACCGCGCGCGACCTGTCGCATCCGGTGCGGATAGAGTCCATCATTGCACAGGATCGCTGCGAATTCCTATATCTGCTTGAACAGGGCTCATTCGGCGAGATCATCAGGCGCATCCACGGAGAGAACGCCGCCTTGTCCGTCTACCGTGAACCGTTTGCTCCCTTGCGCAAGCTGAACGTGAAGGCGATCTATCGCGGCGAGGAGGTCGGCAAATCGGCGATCAACCGCGAGACTGGCGATCAGCCCATCCTGCTCGGAGGCCAGAGCATCCAGCCCTATGAAATCATCTGGGAAGGCCGCAAGGCGAGCCTCTCGTGGGTCAAAAAGCCGATCGAGCGCTACCACAGCACCAAGGTCTTGATCCAGAAGAGCTCAGCGCGTGTGATAGCTGCGATCGACCGGGTATCGAAGCGCCACCCCGGCTATGTGTTCCCGCAGTCGGTCTACGCGGTGGAACTGGCGGAGCACGGCATCGACCCCTGGTATCTACTGTGTATCCTGAACTCGCAGGTCATCAACGAGTACATCCGACGGACTGTTACCGGCTACAAACTCCTGCAGCCGCAGTTGGAGTTGGAGGACATCCGCGCACTGCCGATACGGCGCATCAGCTTCACGACTCATCTTTCCGAGCGCAAAGCGCACACGAGGCAAGGGATTGCTATATTCGAGCGCGAAGCTTCCGGTAGTGGTGAGTTCCTGGAACTGCGCAACTACGTGGTGGAATGCCTCACGCGCGAGCCGGAACGGTCGGACGTGGTGCACGATATCCTGTCGCATCTGGCCCGCTCGATGGTCGCCCTGACGCGGTCGAACAGGAAGTCCCCGGATCCAACAACGACTCGCAGGCTGACAGCGACTCGTGCCGCCATCGAGACGATTGTCTGGACGCTTTATTCAAGCGAGCCCACGCAGATGGCGCTGCCGATGTAGAGCGGAGAGCGAAAAGGATGTCTGGTCAGCCGGGAAAGAATACAGATATTTGAGAACCGAGAGCTAGTATGAGCAAGAACAGAATGAGAGAAGAAGTGCTGGAAGGCAGGCCTGTGACGGCGTACGAGATCATCGACGCGCATACGCACATGGGCCGCTACCACAACTTCAACATTCCTGAGTACAGCGCCGCCGATATGGTGCACGCAATGGACCGGGTCGGCATCAGGTGCTGCGTGACCGCCGCGCATGCCGGCATCACCACCGATTACCGGTTGGGGAACGACCACGTCCTGCAAGCGATGCGCAAGTTTCCGGGTCGGTTTGTTGGATACTGCTGCGTGAACCCGAACTACCCGGCGGCCGAAATGAAAAGCGAGCTCAAGCGCTGCTTCGACGCCGGAATGACCGCGATCAAGCTCCATCCCGGTCTGCACGGGTATCCGGTCGATGGGGACGGCTACCGTCCAGCCTGGGAGTATGCCGACAGGCATGGTCTCGTGGTGCTGACCCACACGGATGGGTCCGCCAACAGCGGTGTTGTGCCTACGAGCCGGTGCGCGGAGCGCTATCCGAACGCGAAGGTGCTGTTCGGGCACTCGGGGTTCGGTCACAAAGGCGCTCAGACCTGTCTTGAGGTGGCTCGAAGCTACCCCAACACGTATTTCGACCTTGCCGCGTCGCTTGCGGAACTGGATCTCGTGGAGGCGCTGGCGGACAGCGTAGGCGCGGACCGGGTGCTGTTCGGCACGGATCTGCCGTTCCTCGACTGCCGCATGCAGATAGGCCGGCTCGCGTTCTCCCGCCTGAGCGACGACCAAATGCGCATGGTTCTCGCGGACAATGCGAGGCGTCTGTTCGGGCTATGAGAATCGTCGATCTCACTCATTCAACGTCCCGCAGGGTCGTTTCCGAGGACGTAGTGCCGGTGGTCGTTCGCTCTGTCGATCCTATCGACCGCGTGCCGCTGGGCAGCCTCGTCACGCTCGCTACGGTTATTGACCTCACAAGACGTGAGGAAACCGGCCGCATCGCGCGTGCCGATGTGGCGAAGACCGGAGTCGCGGACATAGCCGGCTGCATTCTTCGGACGGATTGGTCGGACAAGTACCTCTCCGGCATGCGCCAGCCTGTGCCCGAGCTGACGATAGACGCAGCGGCTTATCTTCTTGAGGGTGGCGTCAGGACCGTCGCCTCGGACTTTCCTCTGACTTCAGACGCCGCCGATATGCTTCTCCACAACAACTGCATTCTGGTATCATGTCTTAGCAATCTGCCGACGCTGCGCAAAGGCATAGTCAGACTGGTTGCGCTGCCGTTGAAGCTGGAGGACACGTACAGCGCCGAAGCGCGCGTGATAGCAATGGAGGAATGAATTGAAACTTGTCAGCTACGTCCGCCCGGATGATACCGAATCCGTCGGCATACTGCGCAGCGATCTTGGCGGAGCGATAGACCTTGTCCGTGCGCTCGCCATCTACTCGGTCGCGGCAGACGAGTGCGTGCCGATGATCACGGACATGCTCGATCTCATAACCTACGGCCTGGCGGACCCGCTGCTGTTGAGGGAAGTAGAAGATTTCCTCGAAAAGCATAACCTCACAGAGGAACTGCTGGATACCGCTTACAAGCTTCGTGCCCCCATCGCCAGGCCCGGCGCGATCTACGCCCTCGGCCGCAACTACCCGGCGCACGCGAGGGAGAGCGGCCTTGAGCCTCCCGAAGAGCCGGTCTACTTCGGAAAGGCAGTGACCGCGGTCATAGGTCCCGAGGAGCCGGTGATCTACAAGAAGTGGCTCACTCGCGTTGACCCCGAGGCGGAGCTTGCTGTTGTGATCAGCCGCGAAGGCTCGGACATATCGGAGGAGGACGCGCCTTCATACATCGCGGGATACACGTGCCTCAACGACGTCACTGCCCGCGACGTGCAGAAGATTGACCTCGAGAACGCCCATCCCTGGCTGCGCAGCAAGGGAATCGACACTTTCTGCCCGATGGGGCCTAACCTGACGCTGCCGGACGAAATGCCGGACCCGCTGGAGGTGGATGTCGAAATGCGCGTGAACGGCGAAACGCGCCAGAAGGACAACACCCGCAGCCTCAGCTTCAATGTCCCGTTTCTGATAAGCTGGATATCGCGCTATCACACGCTGTATCCCGGTGACGTGATCTCGACGGGCACTCCGGAGGGCATGAAGCCGGTCGTCCCGGGAGATGTGATGGAAGTGATAGTCGAGCGCGTAGGCACGCTCCGCAACCCCGTAGTCGCGGAGACCTGACGACTGATGGCCTCTTTTCGCCCAACATACGCGGAGATCGACCTCTCCGCCATACGAGACAACATCAAGGCCATCCGGGCGAGGGTAGGGCCGCGCGTCAGGATCATGCCTGCCGTGAAGGCCAACGGCTATGGTCACGGCGCGGTAGAGGTCAGCCGCGCGGTTCTCGATGCCGGCGCCGAGGCGCTCTGCGTCGCCATACCCGAAGAAGCTGTCGAACTGCGCGAGGCAGGCTTTCGTGAGCCTATCATCATCCTCGGCTGCTCGTCCTTGGATTCCACCGATGAGATAGTCCGCCTTGATGTTGCAAGCACCGTCTGCGATCTCGCCTACGCCCGTGCTCTCTCCGCCGCTGCCGGCAAGCAGGGAAAGACGGCGGCGGTGCACCTGAAGGTAGACACCGGCATGGGCAGGATAGGTGTCCGCCCGGAGGAGACGATCGAGGTAGTGAAAGCCCTGCGCTCGCTGCCGAACCTGGAGTTGGCGGGCGTCTTCACTCATTTTCCCTCTGCTGACGAGGCTGATCGAACGTTCACTACCGCGCAGATAGGCTTGTTCAGAAAGACTCTGGACGGCCTCAAGCGCCAGGGGATCCCGATCGGCATCGCGCACGCATCCAACAGCGGAGGGGTGCTCGCCTATCCGGAGGCCGATTTCGATGCCGTCAGGCCCGGGATCATGGTCTACGGCAGCTATCCGTCGTTTGATGTCGTGCAGAGCATTCCGATTCGTGAGGCGATGACTCTGAAGACCAGGATCGCCTTTCTGAAAGAGGCCGAAGCTGGCACCTGCGTCAGCTATGGCCGTACGCACATCACGAAATCCCGCGCTAAGATCGCTACGGTTCCGATCGGCTATGCTGACGGCTACTTCCGCGCGCTCTCGAACTGCGGTGAAGCTGCGGTAAGGGGAGTCCGCGTCCCGGTGATAGGGCGGGTCTGTATGGATCAGATATGCATCGACGTCACCGATGTGCCGGGTGTGTCGCCTGGCGACGAGGTCATCCTTTACGGCGGTGGCTATGACTATCTGACCGCCAACGAGATCGGCCGCCGCGCCGGCACGATCTCCGATGAGGTCTACTGCGCCGTCAGCAGCCGGGTTCCTCGGGTCTACATTAACGCGAACCCGTGACATTGCCGCGCGCGTATCAAGAGAAGGAGACCAGGGCGCTTCGCAGGGGGTAGACCACTGCCCTGCCTGCTGCCATATCACTGAATGAAAACAACTGTAATTGGTTCCGGAAGTTGGGGTACCGCGCTTGCGGTTCTGCTCGGGAAAAAGGGCTGCCCCGTCAAGCTGTGGGGTATAGAGTCCGAGATCGCGGCCATTCAGCGCGACCGTGAGAACGTTCGATATCTGCCGGGCGTCCCGCTGCCCGATAGCATCGTGCCTGCCTCGGATATTGCTGAAGCCTTATGTGATGCCGACGCTGTAGTTATGGCGATTCCGAGCGCGGGCGTTCGTGAGGTGCTGGGGCTGATCACAGGCCGACTCCCTGCTGGGGTGCTCCTCGTCCACGCCGGCAAGGGCCTCGAAAGCGAGACCGGACTTCGCGGATCGCAGGTTGTTGCCGAAGTCCTGGGTGGCAGGTTCGGAGAGGAATGTGTTGCGCTCTCGGGGCCGAACCTGGCGGTAGAGCTTGCAAACGATGTCCCCACCGCAACCGTCGTCGCTTCTGCGCATACTGGGAACGCGATCAAAGCGCAGGAACTGTTCTCCAGCCCCAGCCTCCGTGTCTACCGCAACTCCGATATCGCCGGCGTCGAGCTGGGAGGCGCACTCAAGAACGTTCTTGCGATAGGGGCGGGCATCTCCGATGGCCTTGGCTTCGGCGACAACACCAAAGCCACTCTTCTTACCCGCGGCCTACGCGAGATCACACGCCTGGGCGTGGCGCTCGGCGCAGAGGCTGACACCTTTACGGGCCTCTCCGGCGTGGGCGATCTTATGGCTACGTCCGCCAGCCGGCTCTCTCGAAACAACCGGCTCGGTTTTATGCTCGGGCAGGGTATGGGCATCCAGGAGAGCCTGCAGTCGCTGGGCCAGGTGGCAGAGGGGATGCCTACCTGTGAAGCCGCGTACCAGCTCAGCCGTAAAATGGACGTCTACATGCCCATAACCGAGCAGATTCATGCGGTCCTCTATGAGGAGAAATCCCCCCGGCGGGCCGTCCATGACCTCATGACGCGCGACTTCAAAGACGAGCTCTGCTGAGCAGAAGCATCGTCTGCAGCCCCCATGCGAGCACCGGAGCATCCTGAGCTCAGCCGAAGGGCACTCCGTGCTCGGAGCATCCTGAGCCTGGTCGAAGGGCGCTCCGGGTGCGGCGATGCTTCGACAAGCTCAGCATGCAAGGCTGATCTCGTTTAGCAACAATAAACGATGCTCCTGTCTGCTGAGTGCTTACCCGGTAAATATACTGGATTTGACTCTCAAACCCGCACAAAACGCCGGTTGTGTGGTAGCCTGTATACGGTGAGGTAGATAGGGTTGCCTCTGCCGTGGGGATTGGGAGGCTTGCTGTGCGTTTGCTGACTCTGGCCTTATTGTCTGCTTCCTGCCTGGAACCCCTTGCCCGCGACTCAAACGCGCGTCCTTGTCTGCATCCATGACGGAATCGCTGTAACTGGTGCTTGTCCACGATCGCTGTCTTGGACTGAAGGATGTCGTCCTTTTGATGACTAAGATAGCGGTTGATTTATAATGGCAGGCAGGCTTACCTTCGGCGAAGGCGCA
>MTKY01052583.1_pt1 | contig 11030 bp, 6 predicted proteins | sample 1042731 | NCBI WGS metagenome assembly MTKY01 (sample SAMN06212206, study PRJNA360538) | anaerobic digester metagenome | biome: Wastewater treatment plant; material: sludge; isolation source: anaerobic digester fed with sludge from wastewater treatment plant | place: Denmark: WWTP Soeholt ... | reverse complement strand
CGGGTGCACAGTCCGGATGGCGGCCTGGGTGCGCGGCCCGGTGCGGAACCTTGAATTTCCTGTTTTTTTCCTGTAAGGTTTTCCCACATGCGTATCGAAATCTCCTGCGGGAAACTCTCTCTGGACGGCCGGGGCGCTCGGATCGCCCGACAAATCGCCTCGTCGATGGGACCCGTCGTGGAAAGCGCGGCGGTGCTGGATGTGCTGATCGTCGATGGGATCCGCGGTTTCGGAGGCGACCTGGCGCGGGAGATATTTCTCGATCCGGTGGCGGAGAGGATCCATGTGGACGAGTCCGGGGCGGCGGAGGTCCTGCCGGACTGGAATCTGCTGGTGGAGGTGAGTTACCGGGCGGGGGTCATGAACCCCGAGGCCGCCACGGCCCGGGAGGTCATCTTCCGGGCCTTGGACAGGGAGCCGGATGCCGGGGGACTGGTGCAGAGCGCCCGTCAGTACGCCTTCATCCTGCGGGGCGACCCCGGGGAGCGCGCGGAAAAGATCGCCGGGGCGCTGCACAACCCCCTCATCGAAAGGGCGCAGATCATCACCCGAAGCGGCTGGGAGAAGGGTCGGAGGTTCCCCGCCTTCTACCCCCACAGGGTGGCGGAAAGCCCCCCTGGTGTGGAGTCCATTGTCCTGGAGGGGCTCTCCGACGGGGAACTGGAGCAGCTGTCCCGGATCCGGCTCCTGTCCCTCTCCCTGGAGGAGATGACGGCTATCCGGGGGTATTACCGGGAGGCGGGAGCGGAACGGCGTAAAAAAGGCCTGCCCCAGGGGCCCACCGATGTGGAACTGGAAATGCTGGCCCAGACCTGGAGCGAACACTGCAAGCACAAGATCTTCGCCGCCCGGATCGACTATGCCGAAGGAGACCGGCGGGAAACCATCGATTCCCTCTTCGCCACCTATATCAAAAGGACCACCGAAACCCTGGCAAAAAAGCGCGGAGACCTGAAATCGGTTTTCCACGACAATTCCGGAGTGGTGGATTTCGACGGGGACCATGTGGTCTGCATCAAGGCGGAGACCCATAATTCCCCCTCCGCCCTGGATCCCTACGGCGGGGCCATCACGGGGATCGTCGGGGTCAACCGGGACATCCTGGGGACGGGCATCGGGGCGATGCCTATCTTCAACACCGACCTGCTCTGCCTGGGGGAGCCCTCCACTCCGGAGGAGGAGATCCCCCGGGGGCTGTTCCACCCCCTGCGGGTCCTGGCGGAAGCCCACCGGGGGGTGGTGGACGGGGCCAACCAGTCCGGAGTCCCGGTGGTGGCGGGGGGTCTTCTTTTCGACGGGAGTTTCGTGGGCAAGCCCCTGGTTTTCTGCGGCACCGCGGGGATCCTGCCCGCCCGGGTCAACGGCCGCAACTCCTGGGAGAAACGCATCGAGGCGGGGGACCTGGCGGTGATGGCCGGGGGCAGGATCGGCAAGGACGGCATTCACGGGGCCACCTTTTCGTCCGCCGCCCTGGACGAAACCAGCCCCACCTCGGCGGTGCAGATCGGCGACCCCATCACCCAGAAGAAGCTGGCGGACTTCCTGCTGGAGGCCCGGGACCGGGACCTGTACAAGGGGATCACCGACAACGGGGCGGGGGGGCTCTCCTCCTCCCTGGGTGAGATGGCCCAGACCTCCGGAGGCGTACGGATCCGGCTGGATCTCTGCCCGCTGAAGTACCCCGGCCTGGCGCCCTGGGAAATCCTGGTCTCCGAGAGCCAGGAGAGGATGAGCCTGTCGGTGGCGCCGGAGAAGATCGGGGAGTTTCTGGACCTGGCCCGGCGCCGGGGAGTGGAGGCGACGGTGGTGGGGGAGTTCACCGACACCGGCTTCGTGGAGATCCTGCACGGGGATGAGCTCGTCGGGTCCCTGACCCTGAGGTTTCTGCATCATGGGCTTCCCACGATGCGGCTGCGGGCGCGCTGGGAGGCGCCTTCCCGTCCCGCGGGAGACCCCCGGGGGATGGAACCGAAAGAGGCCCTGCTGGCCCTGCTGGCGGACCCCAACATCGCCTCCCGGGAACTCCTGGTCCGGCGCTTCGACCACGAGGTCCAGGCCGGATCGGTGGTGAAGCCCTTTTCCGGGGCCCGGGACGACGGGCCCACCGACGGCGGGGTCTTCCGTCCCCGGTTCGATTCGGATCGGGGCCTGACCATCACCCATGGAATCTGTCCCCGGATGAGCGATATAGACACCTACGACATGGCGGTCATGGCGGTGGACGAAGCCTACCGGGCGCACATCGCCCTGGGGGGAGACCCGGACCTGGCCTCGGCGCTGGACAATTTCTGCTGGCCCGACCCGGTGCAGTCTCCGGAAACCCCCGACGGGGAGTACAAGCTGGCCCAGCTGGTGCGGGCCTGCCGGGGGCTCCGGGATGCCTGCCTGGCCTACAACCTGCCCCTGATTTCGGGGAAGGACTCGATGAAGAACGACGCCCGGATCGGCGGGAAGAAGGTGTCGGTGAAGCCCACGCTGCTGGTCACCGTCATGGGGATCATCCCCCATTGCGGAGAGGCCCTGACCCCGGATTTCAAGAATCCCGGGGCCCCGGTATTCCTCCTGGGGGCTTCCCCCGGAGCCCTGGGGGGTAGCTGCTACGAACGGGTGCTGGGACGGACCCTGGGGCCGGGGCCGAAGGCGGATCCCGGGGCCGCGGCGGCGATGTACCGGAAGTTCCACCAGGCCGTCCAGGCAGGCCTGGTGTCTTCCTGTCATGATGTGTCCGACGGCGGCCTCGCCGTGGCCCTGGCGGAGTGCTGCCTGGGCGGCCGCTTCGGGCTCGAGGCGGACCTGAAAGGCCTGGGGGCCGGAGACGGGGACTCCGGAATCATCGGGCTCCTCTTCGGTGAGGCGCCGTCCCGGCTCGTCGTCGAGGTGAAGCCGGGCAAACAGGAAGCCTTCGAGAAAATAATGGCGGGATCGCCTTTCCATCGGCTGGGTCCGGTGACGTCGGGGGACCTCCTGGTTATCCGGCGGGGAGAGACCGAAATCCTGCGGGCGGGCCTGGACGAGATCGAACGGGCCTGGAAATCCTTCGCCAAGGAGCTTGTCCCATGAGCAGCGCCTCCCCGAGGGTTCTGGTTCTTGCCGGCTGCGGCATAAGCGCCGACCGGGAACTGGCGGAAGCCTTCCGCCTGGCCGGGGCCGCCCCTGAACGGGTGCATCTTTTCGACCTGCTGGAGGATCCCGGGATGCTGTCCGCCTTCCGGATCCTCGCCCTGCCCGGTGGATTCTCCTTCGGTGACCATCTGGGGGCGGGAAAGGTCCTGGCCCGCCTCCTGGCGAGCCGGCTCCGGAAGGAGATGGACGCCTTCGTGGAGGGCGGCAGTCTCATCCTCGGCGTCGGGAACGGGTTTCAGGCGCTGGTCAAAATGGGCATTCTGCCGAATCTGTCCGGCGACCTCGCGCCGGAGGTGTCGCTGATTCATAACGGGCACGGCCTTTTCGAAAACCGGTGGGTCCCCATCCGCGCCAACCCGGCGAACCATTCCCCCTGGATCCGGGGCCTGGACAGACTCCTGTTTCCGGTCCGCCACGGGGAGGGCCGCTTCGTCGCCGGCTCCCCCGAAACGGCGGAAGGGCTCCTCCGGGAGAACCGCATCGCCTTTTTCTACGACGGCGTCAACCCCGACGGGTCGGAGATGGACGTGGCGGGAATCACCGACCGCAGCGGACGCGTTCTGGGCATGATGCCCCACCCGGAAGGTTTTCTCTTTCCCTGGAACCACCCCCGCTGGACCCGGGGCGGGGTCCCCTCCGTTGCGGCGGGGCGGACCATCTTCGAAAACGCGGTGGCGCATCTGAGATCCGCAAACCGGTGCGTTTGATTTTTTCCCCGAAATCCCGTACACTAGAGGCAGCCATGAAGAACGGAATGCTCGTGGAAGCCGAAATCTGGACGGTCGCCCATACGGAGCAGGGAAACGCGGTGCTGGTAAAACCTCTGGGGTCCGATCTGGCGGTGCCCATATTCATAGGGCAGCTGGAGGCCCATTCCATCCTCATCGGCCTCGGCGGGGTGCCCATGCCCCGGCCGCTGACCCACGACCTTCTCGTTTCCCTGATGGAAAAAATGAGCGTCGCCCTGGAACGGATCGAGATCACCGAACTCAAGGAGGGGACCTTCTACTCCCGGCTCCTGCTGCGTCAGGGGGGGAAGAAAATATTCATCGATTCCCGACCCTCCGACGCCCTGGGCCTGGCGGTGCGGGTGAAATGCCCCATCTTCATCTCGGAGGTCATCATCGGGGAAGCGGGGGTCTCGGTAAAACTGGTGGCGGACGAGGAGAAAAAGGCAACGAGCCCCTCATCGCTGGACCTGGAAATCGACCGCCTGAAAACGGAAATGGAAAAAGCCCTGGAAGTCGAAAATTACGAGGAGGCCGCCCGGCTCCGCGACAAGCTCCGGGAGCTGGGCCACAGCGGATAGTCCCGTCGGAAAGAGAACCGCTCATTGACGGCCCGCCCATGGGGTCCTATACTTCGAAAATGGATTCCCGTGCCTTCGGGCGGGGTTGTCGGTGGAGGTGGACCAATGAAGTTTCCCGGCTTTTCACGTTTTGCCGCAGGGGTGGCGCTCCCGGTATCGTGCCTCCGGAGCGGGGAAAGCCTGGGGGTCGGGGAGTTTCTCGATCTGATTCCTCTGGGCTCCTGGTGCCGGGAAGCGGGCCTGGATGTGGTGCAGATCCTGCCGGTGAACGACACCGGTTTTCAGCCCTCCCCCTACAGCGCCCTCTCCGCCCACGCCCTGCACCCCCTGTATGTCCGGCTCGGCGCCCTTCCGGAGCTGAGATCTTCCACCGGGAAGGCAGGGGCAGTCAGGAAAGAAATCGATGAACTCCGCGGCCGGCTGGAGGCTTCGCCCAGAATCGACTTTCACCGCGTCCTGGAGGCCAAGCTCGATCTGGCGCGGAAGATCTATCGGCTCGCCGCGAAAGAGATCGCCGCCGACGGGGATCTGACGGGCTGGATGGCGGACAACCCCTGGATCCGGGCCTACGCCCTGTTCTGCAGCCTGAAGGAGGAGCATGGCGGCGCCTCGTGGATCCACTGGAAGAAGCTGGTCCGCCCGTCGGAGCGGGACATCGACCGGGAGTGGGACAGGGCGGAACGGAGGGGGGATCTTCTCTTCCATGCCTGGATGCAGAAGAGGCTGGAAGAGCAGTTCCGTCAGGCGGCGGAGGCTCTGGACGGGATGGGAGTTTTCCTGAAAGGGGACCTCCCCATCCTGATGAGCGAAGATTCCGCCGATGTCTGGTCCCGTCCCGAGTTCTTCCGGCGGGATCTCCGGGCTGGGGCCCCTCCGGACATGTTTTCCGTATCGGGTCAGAACTGGGGTTTTCCCGTCTACGATTGGGAAGCGCTGCGGCGGGAGGGGTATTCCTTCTGGAAGGAAAGGCTGCGCCGGGCGGACCTGTTCTATCATGCCTACCGGATCGACCACGTTCTGGGGTTCTTCCGGATCTGGGCGGTGCCGGAGAAGGAAGCCTCCGGGGCGCTGGGGTTCTTCAACCCGTCCCGGTCCGTCATGCGCCGGGAGTTGGAGGACGGAGGCTTCTCCCGGGAAAGGATCCGCTGGCTCACCCTTCCCCATGTGCCCGGCGCCGAGATCCGCGGGGTTCTCGGGGAGGACGCCGAACGGATCCGGCGGGAGCTCTTTGAAAGGCTGGGGGAGGAGGATCTCTACCTCTTCCGGGAGGGAGTGGGGGAGGCCCGGATCGAGGGTCTGGGGCTGCCTCCGGAGAAAACGAAGGCCCTCCTGTCCTGGTACCGGGACCGGGCGCTCATCGCCACGGGTCCCGACTCCTTCGCCCCCGCCTGGTACCGGGAGTCTTCGAAGTCCTACAGGTCTCTGGATGACGGCGAAAAACGGGTTTTTTCCCGGCTCATGACGGATTATTACCGGGATTCGGAGGAGCGCTGGCGTCGGGAGGGGCGGGAACTCCTCAGTTTCATGAAGGAGACCACGGAAATGCTGCCCTGCGCCGAAGATCTGGGGGTGGTGCCCGAATCGGTCCCCCGGGTGCTGGAGGAACTGGGCATCCTCGGTCTCCGCATTCCCCGGTGGACGCGCCGCTATCGGGAGCCCGGAGAACCCTTCATTCCCCCCGGGGAGTATCCCCGACTTTCGGTCTGCGCCGCCTCGGTCCACGACACCACCACCCTCCGGGACTGGTGGGAGAACGAGGCGGACCGGGAGGCCTTCCGCCGCGCCCTGGGAATCCCCGAATCGCCGACTCCCGATTATTCCGTCGCCGCGGCGGAACGGGTTTTCGCCGGGCTGCTCCGGACGGGCTCCATCCTCGCCATGTTCCAGCTCCAGGATTTTCTGGCCCTCACGCCGGAGTTCCGGACCGCGGACCCGTCGGAGGAGCGGATCAATGTTCCGGGAACGGTGACGGACACGAACTGGTCCTACCGCACCCCCTTTACGCTGGAGGATTTCCGCGCCCACGAGTCTCTGACGGAAAAAATCCGCGCCTTACTGCGGGAACGCCATGCCGCCCCCTTGTCCGGCGGCAACCCTGAGCAACGCAAGGAGAAACCATGAACAAGGCCCTTCCATCGGTTTACGGCATCCGGCTGCGGGTTCTGGAGGGACCCGGAGATTTTCATCCCCGGGAAGGATCTCCCCGGGAGTTTCACATTTCCCGGGAAGCGCGGGAAAAGTATGGTTTCGACGAGGCTCTTTTCTCCATCCGCGGCAATGTGGTGTTCGCGGACTTCCCCGCGGTCAGGAACTTCGCCGCCCTGGTCAACAGCAGGAGGGACGCGGCCCGACGCCCCGACCAGGCGGTGAAGGCGGGGCAGCTCAATGCCATGGGGCTCATCGACGAGATCCTGCACTATGTGGTCACCCTGTACCGGGAAAAATACGGAAACAAGATCTTCTCCGAGGCGCTGGAGTTCGTAAAGGGGCGGATCGGCCTGAACAAGGTCCGGGGGGCGCTGGAGTTCTTTGTCCGGGATTTTCCGCCCCTGGCGGTCCACCGGGGGGAGGTTTCCCCGGCGGAATACCTCAAGGCCGTCACCGACGGGGTCTCCAACGAGGAGATAGTCTTCGAGGAGATGCTGCTTCTGTGGCTGGCCAACGACAACCCCGCCTTCGCGCCCTTCGGGGAGTTCTTCGACGACACCGACCTCCGGGGACGGACCGTATACCTGAGGATGATCGGAGGGCTCAAGGACTTTTTCGCCGACCAGCCGAAGTTCGGCCCCGACAACGAGTCCCTGGCGGACATGCTGAAGGCCCCCGCCCTGGCCAGTCCCTATTCCCTGACGGGGCAGCTGGACTATATCCGACGGCGCTGGGGGCTGCTGCTGGGCCGCTTCCTGGAACGGCTTCTGCGCAGCATGGACGTCATCCGGGAGGAGGAGAAGGCCCGCTGGGGCGTCGGGCCGGGTCCCACGGAAGTGTACAGCTACACCGGGGCCGGCTACGCCGACGAGGAGTTCGAACGGTTCAGCCCCGACCGGGACTGGATGCCCAAGGTGGTGCTCATCGCCAAGAGCACCCTGGTGTGGCTGGATCAGCTGTCCCGGAGCTACGGGCGGAGAATCGCGACCCTCGATGACGTGCCCGACGGGGAGCTGGACCTGCTGGCCGCCCGGGGCATCAACGGATTGTGGCTCATCGGCCTCTGGGAGAGGTCCCGGGCGTCCCGGCGGATCAAGGAAAAGTGCGGCAACCCCGACGCGGTGGCCTCCGCCTATTCGCTGGACGACTACGAGGTGGCCCAGGAACTGGGGGGATGGGGAGCCCTGGCGGAACTGCGGCGCCGCTGCTGGAAGCGGGGCATCCGGCTGGCCAGCGACATGGTGCCCAACCACACCGGCATCGACTCCCGCTGGATGATTCAGCATCCGGACTGGTTCATCCAGACCTCCCATCCGCCCTTCCCGTCCTACAGCTTCAACGGGGAAAATCTCTCCCACCACCCCGACGTGGGGCTTTTCCTGGAGGACCATTACTACGACCGCAGCGACGCGGCGGTGGTCTTCAAGCGGGTCCACTGGCCCAGCGGCGACACCCGGTACATCTATCACGGGAACGACGGGACCCACATGCCCTGGAACGACACGGCCCAGCTGAACTTCCTGATCAGGGAGACCCGGGAGGCGGTCATCCAGACCATCCTGCATGTGGCGCGGAACTTCCCCATCATCCGTTTCGATGCCGCCATGACGCTGGCGAAGCGGCACTACCAGAGGCTCTGGTACCCCGAGCCCGGCTCCGGGGGGGACATCCCCTCCCGGGCGGAACGGGGCCTCTCCCGGGACGAGTTCAACCGGCTCTTTCCGGAGGAGTTCTGGAGGGAGGTGGTGGACCGGGCCGCGGCGGAGTGCCCGGACACCCTGCTTCTGGCGGAGGCCTTCTGGATGATGGAGGGGTACTTCGTCCGGACCCTGGGAATGCACCGGGTCTACAACAGCGCCTTCATGAACATGCTCAAAATGGAGGAGAACGAAAAGTACCGGGCCACCATCAAGAACACCCAGGAGTTCGATCGGGACATCCTCAAGAGGCATGTCAATTTCATGAACAACCCCGACGAGGAAACCGCCATCGCCCAGTTCGGCGACGGGGACAAGTACTTCGGGGTCTGCACCCTGATGGTGACCATGCCGGGCCTTCCCATGTTCGGCCACGGTCAGATCGAGGGTTTTCAGGAAAAATACGGCATGGAGTTCCGGAGGGCCTACCGGAACGAGGAGCCGAACCCCGGCCTGGTGGAGCGGCACGAACGGGAGATCTTTCCACTTGTGAAAAAACGCTATCTCTTCGCGGAGGTGGAAAACTTCCTGCTCTACGATCTGTACACCGAGCACGGGGGGGTCAACGAAAACGTCTTCGCCTATTCCAACCGGCAGGGGGGGGAAAGAACCCTGGTGCTGTACAACAACGCCTACTCCTCCGCCTGGGGCTGGATCAGGCTCTCCTCGGCCTTTGCGGAAAAAACCCCGGAGGGGGAAAAGTTCCTGGTTCAGAGGACCCTGGGGCAGGGGCTGGATCTGCATTCCGGCGAGGACTGGTACTGCATTCTCCGGGAGCAGAGATCGAACCGCTGGTACATCCGCTCCAGCCGGGAAATTCACGAGAAGGGCCTCTTTATCAATCTGCGGGGCTACGAATCCCAGGTCTTTCTGGACCTCTACGAGGTGCAGGACGACCGCTCCGGAACCTGGCGGCGGCTGGCGGAATCCCTGAACGGGGCGGGGGTGGAGAGCGTGGAGGAGGCGCTGCGGGAGATGGTCTTCAGCCCGGTGTACTCCGCCTTCCGGCCTCTGGTGGACCACTGGTTCCCGGCGCTTTCCCCGTCCATCTTCGACGGCGGGGAGGGGCTCTCCGCGGACGAGGAAGACGGTTTCCGGGCCGCCTATGGGGAGTTCCTGCTCCGGGTCGGCTCTTTCCGCGGGGAGGAGAGGGACGCGGACAGGGGAGTCCGGGAGGCTGTCGCGGGACTGGGGGCCCTTTCCCGGGTCTTCTCCGTTCTGGGCCGGGATGGAGGCCCGACGGAAGAAAAGCCGAAGCCCGGAAAGTCCCGGAAGAAGCCGGGCGCCGGGAAGGAAAAGAAGATCCCGGACCCGGCGGAAACGGGCTGGGAGTTCATGACCCTCCGGGGGCCGGGGGTTCCGGCTGCGCGGGAACTGGCCTTCTGCTGGGTCCTTCTCCGGGGCCTGGGCTTCGGGGTGGGAGAGAGGGGAAAGAGGCCCACCGAAACGGCCCGCCTTCTGGTGGAGGATCTGGCGCTGGACCGGGAAGCGGCCAGATTCTTCGGCCGCTCCGGGGCCTCCGAGGTCGGCGAACGGCTCAGGCTTCTCCTGAAAGTTCTGCTGTTCCGGGAAGACTGGTTCGACGGGGCCCGGAGATTCGACGATCCCGGGGCGGGGGCGCGGATAGCCCTGGAGAGTCTTCTGGGGGATCAGGACGCGGCGATCTGCGCGGGGGTCAACAGCTTTCAGGAGGTTCTCTATTTCAACCGGGAAGGCTTCTTCGCCCTGGCCTGGTGGATGACCGCCGCGGCCCTCACCCGGAGAGCCCTGGAGGACGAAAGGTTCGACCCGGGGGCGCTGCGGAAGGCCCCGGAAATCGCCATGGCGGGACGATGGGTCGGCGGGGCCGAACCCTCGGGGTACCGGCTGGAGGAACTCTACGACCTCCTTGACCCGGACTCCGATCTGGGAAAGCCGGATCTCCACCGCTGAGGGGGGCTCGGGGGCAGGTCCCGGGCCTCCGCTCCGCGCCGCCGGAAAAAACGGTCCGGTGGTTGTCAAGGAAAAGGGTATACGGTAGTATACCCGCCATGGGGAAAGCTCTGCTCATCGCCGGCTCTGACGGCTCCTTCGGGGCCGGTCTGGTTCGGGATTTTCTGCTCCGGGGCGACCGTGTCGCGGCGGCTCCGATGTCCCGGACGGCGGGTTCCCCCCTGGAGGCAGACCCGCCGGGGGAGCTCCGAACCCTTTCCTGGAACCCCCGCTCGCCCCTGTCGGCCCGCAATCTGGTTCTGGAAACCCTGAGGGCCTTTGACGGCATCGATGAGGCCGTCATGGTTTACGCCCCCGGGGGAGAGGAGGGAGCCTTCCACGAACTGTCCTCCGCGGAGATAGAAGGCGCGGTGGACGGAGCCATCAAGGGGTACGCCTATTTTTTACGGGAAATTCTGGGGCTCTTCCAGAAACGGGGGGCGGGGGTCCTGACCTTCGTCCGCTACGACGGCGGCGTCACCGCTCTGCCGCCGCTGCAGTCCGCCGCGGGGGGGGCCTTCAGATTCCTCGCGGAGAGCCTCTTCGCCCAATACCGCAACGAACCGGTGGTGATTCGGGGTTTTTATTCCGCCCTGCCGGAGTCGGAAGACTTTCGACGGTACATCCTGAGCTTCGCGGACCGGCCGGACAAAACGGCGGGAAAATGGCTGAAATTTTCCGGATTGACCGGTCTTTTATCTTTCGGGAGAAAATGATCATGAAAATCTGGTTCAAGCTCCTGGCCGGAACAGCGCTGGGAACCGTGCTGGGGCTGTATCTGC
>MTKY01051505.1_pt1 | contig 11030 bp, 11 predicted proteins | sample 1042731 | NCBI WGS metagenome assembly MTKY01 (sample SAMN06212206, study PRJNA360538) | anaerobic digester metagenome | biome: Wastewater treatment plant; material: sludge; isolation source: anaerobic digester fed with sludge from wastewater treatment plant | place: Denmark: WWTP Soeholt ... | reverse complement strand
TATCACTTTCGCAAGTATCGATTCGCCCTCGTGCGCCATCATCACGACCAGATCGGCGCCGGTCTCATGGGTCTGCTCGATCAGGCGCAGGGACGGCGACCCGGTCTCAATACGAATGTCGATCCCGGGAACGTCGATTTCCTGTCTTGCAATGGCGGCCTCGATGTTTTCGCGGGCGATGAGCCGTATTTGATGCTGGATCAGGGCCAGGTCCGCGGGCGCAGGACCAAACCCGGTCAAGCTGTCGATGACATGAACAATGGTGAGTTTCGCCCGATGCGCACGGGCAATTTCCGCAGCACGCGCCAGCACCGCATCATTCTGCGGAAACTGTCCCACGGCAGCGAGGACATTTCCTGTCTGATTCATTGCACCCACTCCCTTGATTGCGTCAGGTCCATCATAGCCCCTACTGTTAGCTGGTGCGGTGGCAGGGTGCGCCGGGTCTGTCGGGATAGGTTTGCGACCGGTGTCGTTCGCTCGGGCATCGATCTGGACACCTATAAAAAGGCCTGATCGTTCTGTGCCGTGAAAGAAGTGGGGCCCCCAGGCTGCCCTTTGTTGGCACTCACGATCCATGCCCGGAATGGAACAAATGAGGAACAGGGAGCGCAGCACGGCGAGGCGCAGCGTTGCGCCGCGGCTGCGTTACACCATTGGCTGGAGCGTATAGTCACGCTGGACACACGCTCAAGGAGCGTGTCATCAATAACAAGGTTGCAATCATCCACGCTCACCACGTCCGGGCTTTTTTTTCAGCGCTTCAAAACCAATGATGACATCCATCAGTTCGTTGGTGATTTCGGTTTGGCGGACGGATCTCAGCTCCCCCCGTACCTGCTCCAGGCGATCATCGACCGACTGTTCAGCCTGTTGCATCAGCGCCAGCCGTGCCGAATTTTCGGTGACCATGGCTTCTGCCGAGGCGTGGAATACGCTGGCGAAGATATGACTGCGGATCAGTGAGGCCAGCAGGGTGTCCGGGGCCATGCTGTAGTCGGGCAGGGAACGCGAATGCCAGCGACTGCCGCGCCGCAGCAGGTTCGGCTCCAGTGGCAGCAGACGTTGTGTGACCGGCTCCCGCAGGCCATGCTCGCCACGCCGGGTAAACGCCAGGCTAACGGCGATACGGTACAACGGCTGGCCCCGGCTGATGACATCGATCCGGCTGACAATATCTCCCGCCAGGCGGCCAATGCCTTCGGAGGAAGCCGGCGGCAGCAGAACGGCCTCAGGTGACAAATCCTGATCGGCCAGTGCGTCGTTCATCTGTGCACCGATACAGAGTAAACGCGGTTTCCCGATCGTTTGCGCCTGGCAGTGGTGTTTCACCAGCTCCGCGAGAATTTCGTTGTAGTTACCACAAAGCCCGTGGTCGGAACCAAAAACCACCAGCAAATGTTCGGCAGCATCCTTCGACTGCAGCGCAATCGCGCCGGTCCGGTGTGCGAAGGCTGAAAATCCCTGGAGGATGGTCTGGTGGTAGGCTTCGATCGAGCGAGCGGCATGCTCATAGGGGGCGGCGTTAATGGCCGACAGCGTTTTCATCGTATGGACGATGCCGCGAATGCTGGTCAGCGTATCGCTGTGGCGGGAAAGGATTTCAAGCGTCTGCGCCATCGCCGACCTCGTCTGCGATTGACTGGCCGCTGGCCGACAGGGCGCTGCGAGCCGTCTCGATAATCAGCGCGCGATCTTCCGGATGCAGGGCCCGGTTTTCGGTGATGCGCTCGTCAATCGCCTGCAATTGCCTTTGTGCGGCGGCTCGGACACGGGCCATGGCATCCGTCACCTTTTGCTCAGACAGCCCGTCAAACAGGCCTTCCATCGCCGCCACCAGCACCGTCAGTTGCTCAACGGCCGGCATCGGGTCGCGCTCGGCCTGGCGCAGGGCTGCTCGAACCGCCGCACCCCGGGTCAGGCGTGCCCGGGTGACATCATCCAGCCGCGTGCCAAAGCGGGCAAAGTCTTCCAGTTCCTCAAACTGCGACAGCGTAACCCGCAGGTTACCGGCTACTTCGCGCAGTGCGCGGCTCTGTGCCTTGCCGCCCACGCGGGAAACCGACAGCCCCAGATCGACGGCGGGAAACTGATTTTTGCGGACCAGTCGCGGCGACAGGTAGATCTGGCCATCGGTAATCGATATCAGGTTGGTCGGGATATAGGCCGACAGGTTCTCGGCCTGGGTTTCCACCACCGGCAACGCGGTGATCGAGCCACCGCCGGCCTCCTGGGTGAACTGGCCGGCACGTTCCAGCAGGCGGGCATGAACATAGAAAATATCACCGGGAAAAGCCTCCCGCCCCGGTGGTCGGCGTAACAGTAATGACAGCTCCCGGTAAGAGCGGGCATGGTGAGTCAGGTCGTCAAACACCACCAGTACATCCTGCCCCTGGTCGGAAAAATATTCGGCCATGGCCATGGCTGCATAGGGTGCCACGTAGGCCAGGCCCGGAGTCTCCTCGTCACCGGCGGAGATAACCAGGCTGCGGGCCATCATGTTGCCTTTTTTCAGGGCTCTGATCACCCGGGATACCGCGTCGCCACGCTGACCAATGGCGCAATAGATGCACGTGAGCTGTGAACGGGTCTGGTTCAGTATGGTATCCACCGCAATCGAGGTTTTGCCGGTCTGGCGATCACCGATGATCAGTTCACGCTGACCCAGACCCACCGGTACCGCAGCGTCGATCGCCTTGATGCCGGTGGCCAGTGGCCGGGAAATGGCAGATCGGCTGAGGATGCCCGGGGCCTCGGCTTCAATGGGGTGCTCGGCCACCGCCGTGATCGGGCCCAGGCCATCCCGGGGGCGACCCATGGCGTCCATCACCCGGCCCAGCAATGCGGGGCCAACCGGCACACTCACTACTTTGCGGGTGCGGCGCACATCCTCGCCCAGAGTGATGAGTTCGGAAGGCCCCAGCAGGATAACGCCCAACCGGCCTGGCTCAAGGTCCAGCACGATGCCGCGCACGCCGGATGCAAATACCAGCAACTCGTCCGCCAGGGCACGGGCCAGGCCGGAGACGACGGCAACGCCGTCGCCTACTTCGGTCACGGTGCCGACTTCGGTAAGCACCGGTGCGGGTGAGGGGGTCGCCAGCAGTGCTGTCCGCCACGCGTGAAAGTGCTTGTCAGACCGACCGTCAGATCGGCCTTCTGCCAGGCTGCCATCGGCACTGGTTATGGTGTTCTCATCCACCATCGGGTTGCATCCGGCCGGAAGCGCCGGCGGCCAGACGCTCATTCAACAGGGCGCCAAACTCATCGGTGTAGCTGTCGATGGTCCAGGCGACCTGGGCCCCACCGACGCGCAGGACCAGTCCGGGTGCCTGCTGCGGATCGGTTTCAAACCGCAGCGCCATGCCGGGCAGCAGATTCTCCATATCCGCCTGCATCTGCGCATGGGCTGCCTCGGGCAGCGTGTCACGAGTGGTGGCCACCGCCTCGGTGCTGTCGCCGGCGGCCTGTGACAGTTCATGGGCAATCGGCTGCAGCCGCGCGCTCACATGACGGACGATGGCAGCTTCCAGCGTTTCGTCAGCCAGGTCGCGCAGCGCTTTGCGGGTCAGCTCCAGCAGGGCTTCTTCCCCGGCCCGGTGCAGTTGGGCGGTGAACTTGTGGCGTTCCCGGTCCAGATACCTGTGCCAGTCCTTCTGCTCCTGCTCGAGCGTGGCGCGGGCGTCTGCCAGCAGCGTATCGCGCTGGCTTTCCGAGGCCCTGAGCGCCTGTTCGACCCTCGCATCCTGGTCCGATAGCAACTGCATTTGCTGTTTCCGGTATTCCGCTTCTGCCGCCTGCGCCTTTTTCTGTGCCTCTCCGGCCTCCGCCATGCGTCGGGTAATTTCGGCCTCGCGGGCGTCGATGCCGTCGAGGATCGGGCGGTAGAGAAAGCGCTTCAGCAGCCAGACCAGCACCAGGAAATTGGCGATCTGCGCGACAACGGTAATCCAGTCGATGGACATGGCCTGCGCCCCGTTTGGCTAATCCGCCCTGGCATCGTGCCAGGTGTGGATGTGGGTACTGGTGTCATGAATCAGAAAGTGCGAAAAAGTCCATCCGCAGTATTTTGTTCTCCTGTTTCTGATGCACGATGCTAGCCGCCTGCCGCAACCTGCATTGCGTCCCAGAAGGGATTGGCGAAGATGAGAATCATGGCCACCACAAAACAGTAAATAGCAGTCGATTCGATCATCGCCAGGCTGACGAACAGGGTTCGGGACAAAGTCGGTGCGGCATCCGGTTGCTGGGCAATCGCCGCAATCGCGGCGGCTGCTGCCCGTCCTTCGCCCAAGGCGGGGCCGATTGAACCGATCGCTATCGTAAGGCCGGCGGTGAAAATGGAAATGGCCGCGATAATCGAGAGATCCGTCATGATTTATCCCCTTTAGGTACTGATGGCTCTGGTTGCTGCGCTGAAGACTCCGGCTCTGCCGTCGCGGATGAAATATAGACGGTCGCCAGAATGGCAAAAATGTAGGCCTGGATCAGGCCGGTCAACAATCCCAGCATATCCATCACCACCGGGAAAAAGAACGGCGCGACCGTCAGCAGGATGGCTGCGATGACTGCACCACTCATGACGTTGCCGTAAAGCCGGATTGCCAGCGAGATACCCCGCGAGAACTCACCGATAATGTTGAAAGGCAGCATCACCATCGAGGGTTCAATAAAAGTTCGAAGGTAGCGCTTCACACCGCTGCTGGCAATGCTGAACAAAGGTACCGCCACCAGCACCGACAGCGCCAGCGCCGCTGTCGTGGACAACGAGGCGGTGGGTGGCGAGAATCCGGGAATTACCAGTAACAGGTTGGATAACGCAATGAACAAAAACAGGGTGCCGGCAAAATACATTACATGCCGCGCCGAATTCCGGGTGATTTCTTCAATCTGGCCCTGAATCGTCTGTACGATCACCTCCAGTGTTGTGCGCCAGCGATCAGGTGGCACATCGGCGCGCAGATTGCGGGTAATCACCCTGGAGATTCCCACCAGCAACGCCATCACAATCCAGGTATTGACGATGGTGGCGTTTACCTTCCAGCTCCCCAGCGTAAACACAATGATCGCATCCGGTGAAAACTGCATTATGCGCCCACTTGTTCGGGCAAGCCGGGTGCCCGGCTTGCGTTGGCCCAGAGCACGGCAGCCAGGCGCACAAGAAAAAACGCCAGTGCGTAGCCGGCCAGCGGCCAAGCGTTGGCTCCAGATGTCGTTACCCAGAAGCTGACGGCCAGCAGCATCGCAATCCGGCATGCCGAGCTGAATATCAGCAAGACTCCGGGGCGGGTGGAGCGCAGGGTCCGCCGCATACCCCAGGCCAGGCCGGCAAAAAACACCAGGCTGACGGGGACTCCGATGGAAAACCCCAGCAACACGGCCCCCCAGTCTATAACCATCACCGCTCGTCTCCCTTGCGCTTTGAGCCCTTGTTTTGCACTTATTTACTCCGCGGCTTATTCGAGCTTTCCTTGTCGACCCAGTTCCAGGCGATCATGCCACCGATCGCTGCGCCACCCAGAATCAAGACAATGGGCCAGGAAAAGTTCTGCGGCGCCACCCGGTTCAGCCACAATCCCAGAAACGCGCCGCCCACTGTTGGCACCGCGATGGCCCAGCCGATCATCCCGAAAGCACCCAATCCCCGCAAGGGACTGAAGCCCGGCTCATTCCGGGCACGCTGCATGCGCTCGGCACGGCGGCGGATGGCGTCAGCCGAGTGATCGTTTTTCGGGTTCATGCCAGTGGCTTCCGCAAGTCACCGAAACGGCGCACGATGCCCGCCTCAAGGCGTGACAGCGCAGATCGGGCTACCCGTTCTTCCTCGTCAATTTCAATAAAGATGGCCCGTATTGTGTCATGCAGGGAATCCAGATTCTCGCCCTGAACACCGCGACGGATTGCAATATCCACCTGATGGCCTTGCTTGACGAGCACACCCTCATCGATGCCGAAAAACTGCTCCCTACCGTCTGTACTGCTCAGGACCAGCACCGACGGTACCAGTGCCGTGACAAAATCGATATGGTTGGGCAGCATGCCAAAAGCGCCATTCGCAGCGACGGCGAACAACCGTTGTGCGGTGCCTTCGAACAGGGTGCGCGTAGGCAGACGCAGCGTTATCTGCATGCTGTCCGCGAGACTCATGAGCTTGGCTCCAGATCTTTCAGAGAGCCGATCATGTAATAGTCGGTTTCGTTATCTTCAAACTGGGTCTGGCTCAGAATCGTTTCGCAGCCATCCAGGGTGTCGGCAATCGCCACCCGCTTGCCGTCGCTGCCGGTAAAGGAGCCGGTGGTAAAAAACGGTTGGGTAAGAAAACGCTCGAGCCGGCGCGCCCGCGCTACCGTGGCACGGTCGGCCGCGGAGAGCTCTTCCATGCCCAGCATCGCGATAATATCCCGCAGATCTTCGTATTCAGCCAGGGTGCGCCGCACCGCCCGGGCAATATCGTAATGGCGCTGGCCGACCACGGCGGGTGTGAGCATGACCGAGCTTGAAGCCAGTGGATCGACGGCCGGGTAGAGCCCCTCACTGGCCCGCTTGCGCGACAGCACCACAGACGCCGAAAGGTGGGAGAAAATATGGGCCGCGGCCGGGTCGGTAAAATCATCGGCGGGCACGTAAACGGCCTGAATCGAGGTAATCGCGCCTTTGCGGGTAGAGGTAATGCGCTCCTGAAGCGAGGCCAGTTCCGTCGCCAGCGTGGGCTGATAGCCCACCCGCGACGGCATGCGTCCCATCAGGCCGGAGACCTCCGAGCCGGCCTGCACGAAGCGGAAAATATTGTCGATCAGCAGCAGCACGTCCTGCTGCAGGTCATCACGGAAATACTCCGCCATGGTAAGCGCTGTCCTGCCCACCAGAAAACGCACACCGGGCGCTTCGTTCATCTGACCGAACAGCATCACGGTCTTGTCCCGCACGCCGGCGTCGCCCATCTCGCGATAGAGCTCTTCCGCTTCGCGGGAGCGCTCGCCGATACCACAGAACAGGCTAACCCCCTGATAATGCTGCACCGTGTTGTTGATCAATTCGGTGATCAGCACCGTTTTGCCCACTCCGGCTCCGCCAAACAGACCAGTTTTGCCGCCACGCTCTATGGGCGACAACAGGTCGATGGCTTTGATACCGGTTTCCAGGATGTCGCTGTGAACCACGCGATCTTCAAGCCTCGGTGGCGCCTGGTGAATGGAGCGCCGGATAGTAGTGGCAGGGGCGGGCTTGCCGTCAATCGGGTGACCAAACACATTCAGCATGCGCCCCAGTACCGCATTACCCACCGGAACCTGAATGGGCGCGCCGGTTGTCTGTACCGGCATGCCGAGTCCGAGCCCACGCACCGGGGCCAGGGCCATGCAGCGAACGGCGCCGTTGTCGAGCAGAGATGCGACTTCCAGGGCCAGGTCGCCGGCATGGACCAGATCCTGGATACGCGGAGATGGTCTCGGGAACAGAACGTCCACCACACCGCCGCGAATGCCGATGATTCGTCCGACGCACGCTGCATCGCTGCCTGGCGCAAGACCCGCATTGTTTGTGGTCGGGTTGCTTGCTTGCAGACCGGCAACGACCTGATCCGACATGTGTCTTGCCTTCCGAGTCATGTGCCAGCACTGTTGAACCGATCATATCAGTGTCTGCGTGATCGGTGCTAACCCAGCCATTTTCCAATGGAACATGGGCCTGAAGCACGGACGTGATTCCAAGGGAAGAATCGCTGCCCGATGCCCTGCAATACCTCGAGCCCGGCATCAGCTTCAACTTCCAGCATCTGCATGACATCGCCATGCAACACAGCGACAATGACGCCGCGCGCCTCCTGAACAAGGCGCGCGCCGAGTTGTTTCGCGTAATCAACAGCGCCCGGGAACCCGCCGCCTGATCGCGCGCTCAATCCGGCTCCTTCAGGCTCATCTCTGGATTGGATAGGACTATCAAGGAGAGCATCATGAGCAGTACCCCCCGTATACAGAACACCGGCTTCGTTTTGAGTGAAGACGATCTGGGGCGTATTCATGCCTACTGGCGGGCGTGCAACTATCTGGCGGCCGGCATGATCTACCTGCAGGACAATCCTCTGCTGCGCCGGCCACTCGAGGTCGATCACATAAAACAGCGACTGCTCGGCCACTGGGGCGCCAGCCCGGGTCTGAGCTTCACCTACGTACACATGAACCGGCTTATCAACAAGTATGAGCTGAATGCAATCTTTCTTGCCGGTCCGGGGCATGGCGCACCGGGGGTGCTGGCGCCGGTTTATCTCGAGGGCTCCTATTCCGAAATTTATCCGGGCAAGGGCGAGAACGAGGAGGGGATGCAGTCGTTCTTCAAGGAGTTTTCATTTCCCGGCGGCATCGGCAGCCATTGCACGCCGGAAACACCGGGTTCGATCAATGAGGGCGGAGAGCTGGGTTACAGTCTGTCGCACGCCTTTGGCGCTGCATTCGATAACCCCGACCTGCTGGTGAGTGTCGTGGTCGGTGACGGCGAGGCCGAGACAGGGCCGCTGGCCGCAGCCTGGCACTCAAACAAGTTTCTCAATCCCAAGCGTGATGGCGCCGTGTTGCCGGTCCTGCATCTGAACGGCTACAAAATCAACAATCCTGCCGTGCTGGCGCGAATTTCCCATGACGAGTTGCACAAGCTGTTCGAAGGCTATGGCTGGACGCCGTACTTTGTCGAGGGCGATGATCCGCTCGTCATGCACCAGTTGATGGCGAGCACCCTTGAACGCTGCGTGCTGGAGATCCGGCGTGTCCAGGAAGAGGCACGCCGCAGTGGCACGGCGACCCGGCCGCGCTGGCCCATGATCGTGCTGCGCAGCCCGAAAGGCTGGACCGGCCCCAGGGAAGTCGACGGTCGCAAGGTGGAGGGCTTCTGGCGGGCACACCAGGTGCCACTGAGCGGTGTACGCGGCAACCCGGAGCACCTCAAGCAGCTCGAAGCCTGGCTGCGCAGTTATAAACCCGAAGAATTGTTTGACGACGACGGCAGATTGATCGAGGCCTTACGCGCACTTGCGCCGCAGGGTAATCGCAGGATGGGCGCAAACCCGCACGCCAATGGCGGGCTGCTGCGCAAGGCGCTGCGACTGCCGGATTTCCGCAATTACCGTGTCAAGCTGGATGAGCCCGGACAGCTGGAGGTCGAGAACACGCGGCCGCTGGGGGAATTTCTGCGCGATATCATGCAGCGGAATATGCACAACTTCCGCGTTTTCGGTCCGGACGAGACGACGTCGAACAAACTGAATGCAGTGTATGAGGTCAGCCGGAAGATGTGGTTGGCCGACTACCTGCCGGAGGATGCCGACGGTGGGGAACTGGCGGTGGACGGCCGGGTGATGGAACTGCTGTCGGAGCATACCCTGGAAGGCTGGCTGGAGGGCTATCTGCTCACCGGGCGGCATGGTTTCTTCTCGACCTACGAAGCATTTGTCCACATTATCGATTCAATGTTCAACCAGCATGCCAAATGGCTCGATATCGCCGACGATATCCCGTGGCGTGCTCCGGTCGCGTCCCTCAATCTGTTGATCACGTCGACGGTCTGGCGGCAGGATCACAACGGGTTCACACACCAGGATCCGGGCTTCCTCGATCTGGTCGTCAACAAGAGCCCGTCCGTGACGCGCATCTACTTGCCGCCGGACGTCAACACGCTGTTGTCGGTTGCCAACCACTGTCTGCGCAGCACCAACGATGTGAACGTCATCGTCTGCGACAAACAGATGCACCTGCAGTATCTGGATATGGACTCCGCCATCCAGCACTGCACCAGCGGCGTGGGGATCTGGAGCTGGGCGAGCAACGATCAGGGCGGCGAACCCGATGTGGTCATGGTCGGTTGCGGCGATATCGCAACGCAGGAGGCACTGGCTGCAGTGGCATTGCTGCGAGAATATTTTCCGGCGTTGAAAATTCGATTCATCAACGTGGTTGATCTGTACACCATGACTTCGGACTCGGAGCATCCTCACGGTCTTTCCGACCGTGACTTCGACAGTCTGTTTACCCGGGACCGGCCCATCATCTTCAACTTTCACGGCTATCCATGGCTGATTCACCGGCTTGCCTACCGGCGTGCGAATCACGAGAACCTGCATGTACGTGGTTACAAGGAGAAGGGCAGTATAAACACGCCGCTGGATCTGGCGATCCAGAACGAGGCCGATCGTTTCAGCTTGGCGATCGATGTCATCAACCGGGTTCCGGGGTTGCTGGTTGCCGGCGCCCACGTCAAACAGCGGCTGCGTAATTTGCAGAGCGAATGTGTCAACTACGCGCACGAGTACGGTGTGGACAAACCCGAGATTCGCGACTGGCGCTGGCCAGTATTCCTGTCGGAGGGTACCGGACCGGACCAAACCACCGGCTGAAGCCGCGCCGATGGCAGTACCGGGAACAGCAGTGCCGGTGGATCCGCTCAGCTTGACACGCGGGCCGTTTGGAACGACTGATGGTGATCAACAGCGAAACCGCGAGCGGCGCGAACGCAAGGGCGCTCGCGCATCGGCTCGAGGTATGCCGTAACGGCCCCGGGCGCAAGCACGCATGAGGCTGCGGACGCTACCCGCCTGAGTCCATCCGCAAGCATCGACGTGACGCGAGGCGTCAACGGCGGTGATAATTGCCTGCGGTCCGATGATCGGCATCGGTACCAGAGATGAGGGGTGAACATGCGAAGCGATATTTCCTTTCCCGGTCATGGTGGTGTCACGCTGCGCGGCTGGCTCTACACGCCGGCAGGGTCGAGCAACGGCCCCGCGCTGATCATGGCGCACGGATTCTCGGCGACGATCGACATGGGGCTCGATGCCTTCGCGCGGGTCTTCTGTGACGCCGGAATCACGGTGCTGGCCTACGATCAGCGCAATTTCGGCGTGAGCGACGGTGAACCACGCCAGGAAATCAATATCTGGGCGCAGGCGCGTGATTACTTTCGTGCGATCGACTGGCTGTCGGCGCGCCCCGAGGTCGATGCGCAGCGGGTAGGAATCTGGGGATCGAGCTTCAGCGGTGGCGAGG
>MTKY01004217.1_pt1 | contig 11047 bp, 8 predicted proteins | sample 1042731 | NCBI WGS metagenome assembly MTKY01 (sample SAMN06212206, study PRJNA360538) | anaerobic digester metagenome | biome: Wastewater treatment plant; material: sludge; isolation source: anaerobic digester fed with sludge from wastewater treatment plant | place: Denmark: WWTP Soeholt ... | reverse complement strand
GGCGTCGCGCCCGTCTCCGAGCCCAGCCGCTCGTGCATCACCCAGCAGAAGAAGCCCGGCTTGAAGCCCCCACCCAGCACCACATCGTGCTTCGAGCACTCCTGCGCGATGAAGTCGGTGATGCGCACTGCCAGCTCGTCCACGCACGGCTCATCATTGCCGTAGCTGGGTACGCGGTTGATGAACTCCCTGCGCAGGTCCTCCTTGTGGGCAAAGTCGGAGCCCAGGATGTCCAGCAACGCGCCGACGCGCTCCGCGATGCCGTCGCCCGGCAGCTCCCGCACCCGGTCGCCGTAGACGTACTCCCGGATCACCGCCAGCGAATCGACGAAGTTAGCCAGCCCCACGAAGGAGCACTCGATCCAGTTGTAGCGCGCCCCGCCCTGGTCGATATCCAGTCCGCGCTCCAGGCAATCACGCATGAAGCAGGAGATCAGCGGGAAAGTCCGGTTCGCGTAGCAGCTATGGCGGTTGGCATTGTTGCGGCCGACGGCATCATGGATTGCCCCTCCCAGCCGCTCGGTGCATGCTATGAAGAGGCTGTCGAAGTCCCCCGCCTCCGTGGTGCCCGAGGCGATCTCCCCCAGCAGGTCAAGCAGTATCTGGCAGAGGTTGAAGTACGGGCTCGCGACCCAGACATTGCTCGCGCCCGCGGGAGTGATCTCGACACAGGTGCTGTTCTGGTATTCGCACGCCTCCCACGGCATGACGCCGGCCCTCAGCAGCCCTTGGATGATGACATCATCGTTGAACACCGCCGGGTTGGCGCCAAACTCAGACAGCACCGCGCAGCCCAGCTCCAGCAGGTCGGCGGGTGTCCCCTGATGGTAACAGATGCCGACTCCGGGGTAGGCCAGCCCAACGTTGCGGATCGACTGCAGGCACATGTAGGAGAGGTCGTTGGTGACATCCAGGCCGCCTTCGTCGCGGCCCCCGACCATCAGACCGATTGCCAGCCCGCGCTGCACGTTCTCATTCGGCATGATGTAGAAGCAATCGAGCAGCTCCTGCGCCTGCACCGGCGTCAGCGTCCCGTCGGCGATATCGGCCTCGTAGTAGGGCAGCGCCCAGCGGTCGAGATGCCCGGGTGAGACCAGCCCCGTCCCCTGCGCCCAGTGCAGCACCCCATTGACCATGCTGACCGCCTGCAGCGCCTCGGCGAAGGTCCGCGCGGGGTGCTCCGGCACGCGGCGGCAGCGGTCGGCGATCTCCAGCAGCTCCTCGCGCCGCTCCGGGTCGGCGATCTCGGCCAGACGCTCGGCCGCCTCCGCATAGCGACGGGCATACTCGCACAACCCTTCGAGCGCCTCCTCGCAGGCGTCATAGAAGGCGATGGCAGCGGTGTCGGCGGGATTCGCGGCATCGCGCGCGGCGCGGAGCGTCCTCACCTCTTCTCTCACTCCGGCCGCGCCGAGGCTGAGCAGCTTCTGCAGATCAATGCAGCAGTGGCCCGACTGCCCGGCGGCCCGCGGTTGCGCACCGAGGAAGACGCGCGCCTTCTTCAGCCGCTCCGCCTCCTCACCAGTTGGCTCTCTCAGCGAGGGCCTGCCGACCAGCAGTTCATCTTCGCCGATCTCGACCGCGGCGTTGCGGAGGATATGCGCGACGGCCTTCCCTCGCCGCCGCACCCAGAAGGGATCGTCCAGGCTCGAGGCAAGCGACTCGCCGGAGTACAACTCGGCCTCCCACGGCCGCTGGACATGATGCGACAGAGCAATCTCGACAAGCCGCCTGACGCGGTCGGTCGCCGGGTGGAGCTGTGGGCATGCCATGATCGGGTGTCACCTGTCATCCGTCGGCTCGCCCCCGAGCGCGGCCGGCGCCTGAAGGGTTGCGGGCCTGACGGCGGAATAGTGTAGTCGTGGACGGGCGTGACGCGCACCGCCCGCTCACACGTGATAGGTTGGATTCACTGGAGGCCGGCACCTGCCGCGATGTGGGGGCTGAGAGGCTGGGGTCAGCCGTTCCCCCGCAATGTGCATGGACGTGTGCCGGTCGCCCTCCGAACGGGTGCCCGCTATGCTTGGCTCATTCTGCAGGCCAGTCCGAATCGTGCTCGGAACACTGTTCGTGCTCTGGGTGGTGGCGCTCGTCGGCTCGTTGGCCCTCGAACTCACGAACGCCCCGGTCGCCCACTCCGCTGTCTCATGGCTGCTGCGGAGCACCTCCCCGCTGCTGGTCATCATCGCATGGGTACTCTATGCGGGCGGGCACGGCGACGGCCTCGGCACGGTCCGGCTGCTGGTCGCCATCGGCATGAGTGTCTCATGCGTCGGCGATGTGGTCATGGGCCAGATTATCCCGACACCCGAGCCGATCCTGACGGGCATCGCGGTATTCGGCACCGCGCACATCATCTATATCATCGCCTTCGCAATCGTCGCGGGGCGCTTCGGGCTGACATCATCTCGGCTTCGATGGGCCTCGATGGGCGTGGCGGTCGCCGTCGGCGTTGCATGCTGGAGCATCTTCGTCCGGACCCCTGCCGCCGCGGCCGCGCTGAACATCGGCGCGCTCGTCTACGCGCTTATCATCGGCTCCATGGGCGGCATGGCCTTGTCACTGGCGGTGCAGGGCGGACGCTTCGTGTGGACCGCCGTCGGCGCGGGGCTGTTCATGCTGTCTGATGTCATGCTCGGCGCCTGGGCGCTCCGTGATACCCGCTGGGAGTACATCGGCGAGGCAGTCTGGTGGAGCTACATCATCGGCCAGATGCTGATCGTGTGGTCAATTGGCACACTCAGACACCGGAGAGAGAGAGGTCGCGAGCTTTGATCGTTTGATCGTGCTATGTCGATAGCGTCTACCTGATTGTGTAATCACGATCAAAGGATCAAAGCTCCGACCCCGGCCGTCAGTTAAGCACTGGAGGAGCGAAGCCATGAACTTCCTCGTTATCGCGCTCGACACGCAACGCAGGGATCACCTCAGCTGCTACGGATACCCGCGCACGACCAGCCCGGTGCTGGACCAGGTTGCCGCCGAGGGCGTGGTGTTCGACAACTGCGTGACCAACACCGCGCACACAATGCCCACATTCACCACGCTCATCACAGGCCGGGCGCCCAATACCCACGGCATCGTCGGCACGCTGTTTGCCCACCCCAATGAGCCCGACCAACGCCTTGATGACACCACCCCCGTGTTGCCCGAAGTGATGCGCGGTGGAGGCTATCTGACCGCAGCCTTCGATAACCTTGCCGAGTTCGGCTCATTCCCGAGCTGGTTCGTGCGCGGGTACCACTGGTATGTGAATACGTGGGCTCCAAAGGGCTCGCATCCATGCCAGGTAACCGCCGATGACATCAATGAGCGACTGGTGCCCTGGCTGAGCGATCATGCGCGGAGGCAGCCGTGGTTTGTGTTCGTCCACTACTGGGACCCGCATCAACCCTACAACCAGCCCGAGCCGTACCGCACCATGCATACCGGCGGCCCGCACTTGCCTGCAGTCAACGTGGAAGGACGGGGGTACATGCCCCGCTGGGGATGGAGCGACAGGCTCACCGACGAGGCACACGAGAAGATAGACCTTTACGACGGCGAACTGAGCTATGTCGACGACCGCATCGGGCAGGTGCTCGCCGTACTCGACGATGCCGGCGTGTATGACGACACATGCATTATTGTGACCGCAGACCACGGCGAGGACATGGAAGAGCACAACGCACCCTTCGAGCATCGTGAACCCTACGAGACCACCTGCAGTGTACCGCTGATTGTGAAGCCGCCGGGTGGGGTTGCCTGCAGCCCCGGCAGGCGCGTCGAGGGGATCGTCGGCCATATCGACTTGATGCCATCGCTTCTGGATATGGCCGGTGTCGAGGCCCCGAAGGGGATGGATGGGGTATCCTGGCTGCCCATGCTGAGCGGGGACGCCGACGCCATCCATGACGCGCTGTTCGTCACCGGCGGGGCGTACAAGGTGCATGGGCGTTGGGTATGCCCCGAGACTGCCGTGCGCACGGATCGCTACAAGTACATCCGTCGTGGCACTGCGGAATACCATGGGCAGACGGCGCTGGAGATCACCTGCCTGGTGGCCCCCTGGTGGCGGCGGAAGGCCGACACGCCGCTGTCGGAGCGCGTGGACTTCTTCAACGCCCTCCCACGCCGGGAGCTGTATGACCTTCAGGCGGACCCAAATGAGACTGTCAACATCGCCGATCGGCACCCCGGTATCGTCGCCGAACTCGATGCCACGTTGCGCGCATTCACGAGCAGGAAGCCGGAGCGGTTCTTGCTGGAATGAGGCGTCCCAATCCGGCGGGGAGATGGCACGAGAGAACGCGATTTGACTTGACATGGCACATTACAACTGGGTACCTTCAAGTATGAACGTAGTCGCCGGGAGGGACGGCGCAACAGAGCGTCGTACGGAAAACATGAGGAGGCGCACTATGACACGTCGAGGTTTCACACTTATTGAGTTGTTGGTCGTCATCGCCATCATTGCCATACTGGCGGCGATTCTCTTCCCCGTCTTTGCCAGGGCCCGCGAGAAAGCGCGGCAGTCCAGTTGTCTGAACAACGTCAAGCAGGTAACCCTCGGGCTGATTCAGTACACGCAGGACTATGACGAGAAGTTCCCGCGAGGCGACTCCGTGGCCTGGGGCGACGGCGCCTGGCCCAATCATCCCTATGGCGGCTACGTCGACGCCATCTACCCCTACGTCAAGAACAACCAGGTCTTCATCTGTCCGAGTGATGGGATCAGAAACTGCATCAGCCACGCCAATACCGAGAGCCATACCTACGGCTCGGCGTTCCTGCCCGGCACGTACCCCAACCAGAGCCTCAGCTATGTCTACAACTACTACTTCAACTCGAACAACTGGTCTCTGGCCAAAATCGAGTTCCCGGCGGAGACCATCATCCTGGGCGAGGGCATTCAGCGGCCCTACATATACTACACCGGGGCCTACCTGACCCCCAGCCACGCGCGCCTCGAGGGCGGTTGCCGGCACAATGAGGGCATGAACATCGGCTACGTGGACGGGCACACAAAGTGGATGTCCAAGACGAGCCTCAGCAAGGTTCGTGTCTACTGATCACCACAAACGCCCCGGGCCCGCACAACCGCCGGAGCGTCGGCACACAGATGATATGCGCGCCCGGCTTGCTTCCTCGTGAGGTCAGGCCGGGCGTCTTTCATTCCCCCTGATCCGCCCGCAGATCAACCTCCACGCGCGCGGAGAACAGCATCCCCGGGTCACGGCGGCGGTCAAACGATTGCAGCACCGTCGTGAGGTTGGGCGTCACGAGTCCTTCGAAGCGCATCTTCCCATCGACGATGACCTTCACGGGCTTGCCGAAGTCCACCATTGCCGGATGCAGCCACAGACTGAAGCGGGCGATGTTCCTGGTCTCCACGGTGAATGTGTTGTCACCGTTGTTGGTCGCGCGCACCGTGCCGCCCTCGATGGCCTCGAGAGCATGCCTGAAGTCCAGCGACCACGGGTCTTCGCCGCCCCGGTACCCCCGCATGCCATCAAGCTCAAACTTGCCGGGCATGGTTTCCTCGATGCTGACCCAAAAGAAGTCGGGTGTGGGTGCCGGAGTGAAGCATCCCTTCATCGAGGCGGTGACGACCGTCGGCGGGTAAGGGTTGCGACGGCGCTCCCCAATCGCCTCCAGGAAACCGTTCATCGTCTCGCGCGCCAGTGGGTCGGTGAAATCGTGCCCGCCCTGGTGCTCTACGTATGTGTGTGGGACGTGGTACCCCGCCAGACACGCCGAGGCGAAGCGCGCGTATGCGACATCCGTGTTCCGCTTGCGCACGCCGCGCGTCGCGTCATTGAACCCGTGCATGATGTAGAAGTCGGTTCCGTGAAGGCCCTCCCAGAAGCCGTACCGCCACGCTCCCCCGTGTGCGCCGATGGTGGCGAAGCGGTCGCCGATGGTCTGCACCGCGTGGTAGGCGCCGAACCCACCCATCGACTCCCCGACCAGGTAGACGCAGTCGGCGTCGATGTGATAGCGGCAGGCGGCCTCCTCGATGATTGCCAGCAGGTAGTCATCCGACTCCGGCAGCGACCAGCGGTGCGAGCAGCCCTCGATCAGCAGGTTACTCGGCGCAACGGAGATGTAGGGCTTCCGAGCCAGCTCCGTGCCGAAATGATACGCGCCCGCCTTCTCGCCGGCCTCCCGCAGCCAGTGCTCCGCGACGGTGCGGGGTGTGCCGTGGCCGCCGCCGTGGAGCAGGATCAGGAGCCCGGTTGGCTGGGCGGGGTCATAGCTCTCGGGCACGAGGAAGTTGAGCACCTCGTCGGGGTACCGCGCGCGCAGATGCGGCAGCTCGAAGCGCTCGTCAAGCTGCTTGCCCGTCGCTCGAGCATCCCACTGATGCTTGATGCATGACTGCACAAGCCCGATTGGGTCGCCGGTATACTCCGGCAGGTTGGCCAGCGCAGCGGCCTTCTCGGCCTCGGAGCCGTAGAGATAGGTCGTGACCAGGCCCCGCAGCTCCTCGGCGGGCTGGGCGTGGGCGAGCACAGCTGTGAAAGCGGCTGCGGTCAGAGCCGCTACGAGCAAGCGCATTCGCAGTTCTCCTCCATGGTGGGGTCGCACGGGGGCAGTCATGATCCCCGACGAGTCTCCCACCGCTTCAGCGCCGCAGGGATGCAGCACGTGCGCAGTTGCTCCGGCAGCTCGGGATGCTCCAGCAGCTCCTGCATGATGTCGCAAGCCTCCGGCTCCCCCAGCTCGATGAGCGCATTCGCCGCATCGAAGCGCTGCTTCAGGTCTTGCGCATGCCGCGCCATCTGCAGGAGCGGCTCGACGGCCCGCCGGTCACCGATCTCTCCCAGTGCGCCGCAGATGTAGAGCCAGCGCTCCTCCTCAGGCCCACCGCCCGCCAGCAGAGCGATCAGCGGCTCGACGGCATCCACACACTGCAGTTCACCCAGTGCAAGGGCCGCCATGCTCCGCACGTAGGGACTCGGGTCACTGAGCAGTGGCAGGATGTGCGTTGCCGATGGCCGGTGCTCGAGCACCGCCAGGTTGAGGGCCCCACACGCGCGGGCCGAGACCTCCGGATGAGTGAGAAGGCTCTCGATGGCGGCGATTGCGCGCTCGCCGCCCAGCATCCGCAACTGCGCGGCGATGTGGGCGCGCTCGGGGTGCTCGGCCGTTGCGAGTTGCTCGATGAGAGACGATACGCGCTCTTCCTCGCCAGACATGGGCTATCTCCGATTGGTGTGTGGGAACTCGATGTGCCGGCAGGGAACTGCCGGGGTCACATCCCGAATCTTGAGTTTCCCATAGCTCTGGTTGGATGCCGAAGCAGCAGCAGGAAACTCAAGATTCGCGATATGACCCCTCTCGGCTACTACTCCCCCAACGACCGGATCAGGTCCAGCCTCAGCTCGCCCTGGCGGCCCCAGCCCTTCTCGCCCTTCGGAATCTCGGGTCGAAAGCGCTCGTAGAGCCCGTACGCTTCATCCTGCAACTTCTCGGGCTCAAAGGCGTTTGCCAGTTCTCGCATCGCCGCGGCCACGGCCTCGAGATCGTCCTTGAACTTGCCCTCCAGGTACTTCGTGACCGAGGCCGGGTCGATCGGCTTGTCCTTGACCACCGCGCGGGGCCCGTCATCAGTGTTCTTCGCCGGCACCGGGCGTCCGCAGACCTCGACCCAGAACTCCTCCCCCATGCCGCGCTTCTTCGGCGTCCCGTCGCGCTCGACAGTCTTCGGCGGCCCGAAGATGCCCAGGCTGCGGCCCTTCGCCTGTGCATTGAGCCCCGCCATCGCTTTGCCGAACGTCAGCGCGGCCTCCCAGTCATAGCCCATGCGCTCGGCAACGACTGCGCCCCAGAGTGTCAGCACCGGCGCGCGATTGATCATCACTGTCTGCCCTGCCATCTGCAGCACCTCCGGGCGCTAGTAGCCGTCGTCGTCCTCCCACTCATCGTCGCGCTTGAGCAGGTTGACGGGCTTTCTGGCGTAGGCGCGCTCGCGCAGGATCAGCATGATGCGCTCCTCCTGCTCCTCGACCTCCGCCCGCTCGTGCTTCATGAGTTCGGCGGCGAACCTCTCCATCAGCGACAGTTCGCCCACTCCGGTCTCGGTGAAGCGCCGCATGCGATGAATCAGGAACAGCGTGTCCAGCAGCTCCTGCGTGCTGAGCTGCTCGCCCTGTCCGGTGTCGAGCCGCTTCATCGTGTCGGCGAGAAACGCATCGCCAAACTCATGGCGGTTGTAGCCGTTGACCGAGCAGGCGACCTGGATCGGCAGCGGCTCGGCGAGCGTCTCGCCCATGAGCCAGTCGCGGACCGTCGCGCGAGTCTCTTCGTCACCCTCACCGTCGAGGACGAAGTCCTGCCCATCGTCCTCGTAGACGATCGGCTCGGCGTACGGGCCGCCGGGAGCCGCATGCGGGAAGAGCCGGTCGAAGGTCTTGCAGAATATCTGCGTCGTGTGCTCGTCGATGTTGACCATGTCGATCTGCACGAGGTCCGTCTGCATCATCTTGTCGAGCCAGTCGCGGGCGGTGGTGAGCAGTATCTCCGCGCAGCGCTCCTTGGGGAAGCCGAAGATGCCGGAGCTGATGGCAGGCATGGCGATGCTGGCAAGCTCGAGTCCGTAAGCCTCGTCGAGGGCATTGCGGACCGCGCGCGCGAGCTTCTCATCCGCCTGCGGGTCGCTCCCCTTCGGGCCGACGGCATGGATGACATACATGCTGTCGAGCTTCCCGGCGGTGGTGACGGCGACCTCGCCCTCAGGCACGGGGCCTATCTTGTCGGACTCCTCCTGGATGATCTTCCCGCCGGCAGCCACGATGGCCGAGGCCACCCCGCCGCCGTGCTGCAGCTCGGAGTTGGCCGCATTGACGATAGCCTCGGTGCCGGCCTGCGTGAGATCGCCGTGGACGACGCGGAGCTTCGCCGCGCCGATCTGGACTTCTCTCATGACCTCGGACATGGTGATAACCTGCCTGTGTGTGGTAGCTCGGCAACAGCCGCAGGCCGACGGCCTGCCCTACGCGAGCCTACTGGGCGTCCTGCCGTCCGCCGTTCTCCCCCCTCGTCCCGTCCCGCGGCCGCGGGAAAACAGGGAGGCGAGATGTCGGTTTCTCCGATACCCAGAAACCACGAAAATGGTGTTCTGTGTCGGCGTCTGGCCTTCTCCGACAGTGTTGGATGCCGTGTGTCGTGCTCCCCTCTCCGCCCCGAAGGCTCGCTTGCGAGACTCGGAGAGGGGCCGGGGGTGAGGCCGGAGGGACGTCGGCGTGCCACCTCACCGCCCCCCCACCTCCGCCGCCAGCACGCCCATCCACCACTCGAGCCGCTGCCGGATGAAGGGCCGCGCGCGGGCGACGTCCCAGAGCTGCTCGTGGGTGAAGGCTGTGAAGGTGCTCGTCTGCTCCATATACTCCTGTACCTTGGCGACTAACTCATCAGTCACCTGCCAGCCACTGAGCGAACCGTCTTCCGCGAGCATCAGCAGCACCTCGAGCGCCGCCGCGAAGTGTGTCATGTATTCGGGCCGCTGTGACACCATCGGGCGGATGATCTGGGCCGCGGAGCGAAGTGTCTCGATGTCGTCACCCTCCTACCACTGGTCAAGCAGGTTCAGCGCCTCCACGAGCTGCTCCCCGACGCCGATGAACCGCGCCAGTTGCCCCAGCGCCTGCTCCCGGCTGATGTCGGCGTAGAGCTGCTTGCGGAAGAAGAGCCAATCCTGGGCCATCTGTGTGTATGGTGTGAGCCGGTAGGCCAGCAGGCCCAGATCGCGCTCCCGAGCGCCTGTGACGGCCTCCTCGATGCGGCCGAAGCGCGTGCGGGGGAGGATATTGTGGGCCTCGTTCCCGCCCTCGGGGTCCAGGAAGAAGGCGAAGCTGAGCACCTCCAGCCCCAGCTCGCGCGCGATGTCGATGCTCTTTGGGTCCTGGTCATAGAGCGGCACCCAGTCCCCGGCCGGCAGGCTGCCCAGGAAATCACGCCGGATGTTGGGCGTGACGGGCAGTGGGTCGTGGGTCCCGTCCTCGAAGTGCCATATCCACCACGGGCAGTGGTGCACCTGCGCGCGGTCGCCGGCGAGGGCCTCATACATCTGCTTGATGTCGAGCATCACCGGCGTGTACGGGACGCACTGTTCGCAGATGCACAACCCCGGGTCGGCATACCACACGATGAAGCCATCCGCGACATCGGCGAACTGCTCGATCAGGTGACCGGAGAATTGCGTGATGGTGTCTTTGCCGCGCTGCCAGCAGAGGTGAATGCCGTTGTAGTGGACCTCCGTGGCGCGCTGGTCGGGATTGGCCAGCCACACGTGCGGCGGCACGCAGTTGGCCGAGAAGCCGACATGGGTCTGCAGGTCGAGTACATGCGCGCAGGCCAGCGCCTGTTTGAGCGTCTCCCAGTGGGGTCGGTTCCTGTACGTCTCGGGGTGCTCGGGGTGGTAGTACTGTGTCGGCCAGATGAAGACCTTGAGCATGTTCGCCCCGGCGGCCTGGATGAAGTCCAGGTAGAGCTGCCACTCCTGCAGCGTCCAGGTATCGGCGGTCAGATGCGTGAGCTTCCAGTCGATCGGGTGCAGGTACATGCAGCGGTGCGCCGCGGCGCCGTCCGGGGCTCTGAAGTCCAGTTCCATCTCGTGGTGTGACCCGCCCTGGGCCCGGCCGCTGATGCGGAATCCGTACTTGCTGTAGACACGCAGCGCGCGGTAGTTGGGCGTGTTGACGGTCAGCCGCAGGCCGGCCTTGCCGTTGCGCTTCGCCTCCGCAATCAGGCAGTCCATCAGCACCTGCCCGAGGCCCTTGCCGTGGTACTCGTCGACGATGCCGCAGCCGACGGTCGGGTAGCGGACGCCTTCCCTGCTCTCGTAGTAGAAGTAGCCGACCATCGGCCCATCGGTCCCGCCGGCGAATGCCCCGAGGCGAACGTTGTCGGCCATGTCCGAGCTGTCGACGATCCTGCGAGCCTGGTCGGGATCAAAGGGGTGCGGGGCAAAGAATGTGCGGCTGGCCTCCGAGAGCCCCTCGAAGTAGGCGAGCACGCGTTCGTAGTCATCCGGGGTCAGGTGCCGGACGGTGATCTCACACAC
>MTKY01049266.1_pt1 | contig 11053 bp, 12 predicted proteins | sample 1042731 | NCBI WGS metagenome assembly MTKY01 (sample SAMN06212206, study PRJNA360538) | anaerobic digester metagenome | biome: Wastewater treatment plant; material: sludge; isolation source: anaerobic digester fed with sludge from wastewater treatment plant | place: Denmark: WWTP Soeholt ... | reverse complement strand
CGCATTATCCGGCGAGCTGAAAGCGGCGCCGGACAAGGTGCGGGTGGCGAGCCATGCGGTCGGCGATCTGGGGCCGGTGGAGCGGCGGAAGGCGGGCCTCGTGGCGGCGCCGGAGGATCGCTATGGCCATGCGGCGGCGCCGGACATGTCGCTGGTGGAGAACGCTTTCCTGACGGCGGGGGTGCGCAAGGGGCTGGTGAGGAACGGCTTCGTGGACTGGGCGGAGACGCGCAGGTTCGCCGAGGAAATCATCGCCGCCTATGACGTGCGGACACCGGGGCCGGACGTGGCGGCGCGGGCCTTGTCGGGAGGGAATTTGCAGAAGTTCCTGATGGGGCGCGAGCTGATGCAAGGGGCTTCGGTCATCGTCATCAACCAGCCGACCTGGGGGGTGGACGCGGCGGCGGCGGCCTCGATCCGGCAGTCGATCCTCGACCGGGCGGGCGAAGGCGCGGCGGTGGTGGTGATCAGCCAGGACCTGGATGAACTGCTGGAAGTGTCGGACAGCTTTGCCGTGCTGAACGAGGGGCGGCTGACCAAGCCAAGGCCGACGGAGGGGCTGACGATGGACCAGATCGGGCTGATGATGGGCGGCGCCCACGGGATGGAGGTCGCGCATCATGTGGGATAGGGGCCAAAACTCTTCGATGCGTTTTGCAAATTCCTTCGAAGGAATTTGGCGCGGGGAGGATGTGTCGTGCTGAGGCTTGAGAAGCGCCCCTCGCCCAGTCGGTTCTGGCTGTATGCGACGCCGCCGGTAGCGGTGCTGCTGACCATGGTGGTCGGCGGTATCCTGTTTGCCACGATGGGCAAGAACCCGTTCGAGGTGATCCGCACCATCTTCTGGGACCCGGTCTTCGGCGAGTTCGCCTTCTATCTGCGCGGGCAGCTTCTGGTGAAGGCGGGGCCGCTGATCCTGATCGCCATCGGGCTGGCTTTGGGGTTCCGGGCGGGAATCTGGAACATCGGGGCGGAAGGCCAGTACATCATGGGCGCGATCTTCGGCGCGTCGGTGGGGCTGGCAGTGTTTCCGACCGAGAGCCGACTGATCTTTCCGGTGATGGTTGTGGCGGGGGCCTTCGGCGGCTGGGTCTGGGCGATGATCCCGGCGATATTGAAGACGCGGTTCAATACCAACGAGATCCTTGTCAGCCTGATGCTGGTCTATGTCGCCGAGACGATCCTGGCCAAGGCCTCGACCGGGTTCCTGAAGAACCCCGAGGGGATGGGCTTTCCGGGCAGCCGCAACTTTTCCAGCTATCCGGCGGCGGCGAACCCGGAGCTGATCGCGGGGTCCGGGCTGCATTGGGGCGGCGTGGCGGCGCTGGTGACGGGAGTTCTGGCCTATATCCTGCTTACCCGGCACCAGGCGGGGTTCCAGATCAAGCTGGCCGGTCAGGCGCCCCGCGCAGCGCGGTTCCACGGGGTTTCGCCCACGCGGCTTGTGGTGATGTGCATGGGCATTTCCGGCGCGCTGGCCGGGTTGGCCGGGTTGTTCGAGGTGACGGGGCCTGCCGGGCAGATTTCGATCGACTTCAACACCGGCTACGGGTTCACCGCGATCATCGTGGCCTTTCTGGGCCGGCTGAACCCGCTGGGGATCGTGCTGGCGGGATTCCTGATGGCGCTGACCTATGTGGGCGGCGAGATGGCGTCGACCAACCTTGGCCTGCCGGATGCGGCGATCCAGGTGTTCCAGGGGATGCTGCTGTTCTTCCTGCTGGCTGTCGATGTGTTGACGAACTATCGGTTTCGGTTGGCTGTGGGGGCGCACTGATGGACTTTGGCGGTATCAATCCGATCATCCTGATCGCAACCCTCATGGCTTCGGCGGTGCCGATCCTTCTCGCCGCCCTGGGCGAGACGGTGGTGGAGCGGTCGGGCGTGCTGAACCTCGGTGTCGAGGGGATGATGATCATCGGGGCGCTGGGCGGCTTCGTCGTGGCGGTGGCCACGGGAAGCCCGTTTCTGGGCTTTGTCGGCGGGGCGGTGGCCGGGGCGGCGCTGAGCCTGATCTTCGCGCTCTTGACGCAAGTGTTCCTGGCGAACCAGGTGGCGACGGGGCTGGCGCTGACGCTTTTCGGGCTGGGGGTCTCCAGTCTTGGCGGGCAGGGCTACAACGGGATCAAGCCGCCGCGAACCGGGCCGCTGTTGCCGGATGCGCTGGCGGACCTGCCGGTGGTGGGGCCGATCCTCTTCGGGCATGACTGGGTGGTGTATTTCAGCATCGCAATGACGGCAGTGCTGTGGTGGGTGCTGAAGGCAAGCCGCGTCGGGCTGATCATCCGGGCGGTCGGCGAAAGCCATGAGGCGGCTCATGCGCTGGGCTACAAGGTGAACCGCATCCGGCTGATGTGCATCGCCTTCGGCGGCGCGATGGCGGGGATGGGCGGGGCTTACGTCTCGCTTGCAAGGGTGCCGCAATGGGTGGACGGGATCACAAATGGTCAGGGATGGATTGCTTTGGCTATTGTCGTCTTCGCCAGTTGGAGACCTTGGCGAGTAATGATCGGCGCCTACCTCTTCGGTGGTATCACAGTGCTTCAACTAAACCTGCAGGCGGCTGGATCGCAGTTTCCTGTTTGGCTGCTGCCTACGCTCGCCCTGCTCGCCCTCGCCGGAGACATAATCCTTAGAGAAATCAACGGAAAAAACTATTCCGACCTGCGCAAGGTTTTCTATTTCTTTGCAACAGTGAATGCCCTGCAACTACTCTATCTGTCTTGGGGCAAATGGATTCCTATGCCGGTCGACTACTTGTCCATGTCCCCCTATCTGATAACCATCCTTGTGCTGGTCATCATGTCGGCGGGACGCAGGGGCACGGCCAACGGGGCCCCGGCCTCGCTGGGACAGAACTTTCACGCCTCGCGCTGAGGCTCATAACCGCAGGGCGGAAAGCCTTGCCACCAACGGGAGTAACGAGATGAAACGTAGAAATCTGCTGGCAAGCGCGGCGATGGGGCTGATGATGGCCACCGGCGCCTTTGCGCAGGGCATGGACCATGTGAAGGCCTGCTTCGTCTATGTCGGCCCGATCGGCGATGGCGGCTGGACCTTCCAGCACCATCAGGGCGCGCTGGCGGTGCAGGAGAAGTTCGGCGACAAGGTCGAGATCCAGTACCAGGAAAGCGTGCCGGAAGGTGCCGACGCCGAGCGGGTGCTGACCCAGATGGCTTTGGGCGGCTGCAACATCATCTTCACCACCTCGTTCGGCTACATGGATGCGACCAACGCGGTTGCCGCCAAGTTCCCGGACGTGAAGTTCGAACACGCGACGGGCTTCAAGCGCGACACGCCGAACGTGTCGACCTACAACGCCCGGTTCTATGAAGGCCGGGCGGTGGAAGGGCTGATCGCGGGCCGGATGACCAAGTCGAACAAGATCGGCTACATCGGGTCCTTCCCGATCCCGGAAGTGGTGATGGGGATCAACAGCTATTACCTGGCTGCCAAGAAGGTGAACCCGGATGTGCAGCTTTCGGTGGTCTGGGCCTTCACCTGGTTCGACCCGGCAAAAGAGGCGGATGCGGCGAAGGCGCTGATCGACCAGGGCGTGGACGTGATCGCCTCGCACACCGATTCGACCGCCGTGCTGGCCGAGGCCGCGAAGACCGAGGGCAAGGTGATCGGCTTCGGCCAGGCGTCGGACATGGCGGAATACAAGCCCAGCCCGCGCGTCAGCTCGGTGATCGACAACTGGGGCCCCTATTACATCGAGCGCGTCGGCGCGCTCTTGGACGGGACCTATCAGCAGGCCGACATCTGGGCCGGGATCAAGGGCGGCGAAGTGCTGATCGGCGAGATCACCGAGGCGGTCCCGCCGGAAGTGAAGGCCGAGGCCGAGAAGCTGCGCGACGACATCGCGGCGGGCACGGTGCATCCGTTCACCGGGCCGCTGAAGAAGCAGGACGGGTCGGACTGGCTGGCCGACGGCGCGACGGCCCCGGATGGCGATCTGTTGGGGATGAACTTCTTCGTCGAGGGGATTGTCGGCGACATTCCCCAGTGATTTCGGTCGGAGCGGGGGTTTCACACCCCCGCACCCCCGTGGGATATTTTCACCAGTATGAAAGGGGCATGGGAGATTCCGTGCCCCTTTTCGAATGAAGGGAGATGCGGCATGGACGCGGATTTTCTGATCATCGGGGGCGGGATCGCCGGGGTCTCGGCAGCAGCGCGGCTGTCGGAGTTGGGGTCGGTGATCGTGCTGGAGGCGGAGGAGGCGCTGGCGCATCACGCCAGTGGGCGGTCGGCGGCGCTGTTCGAGCCGCGTTACGGGGCACCGGCGGTGGTGGGGCTGTCGATGGCCTCGGAGGCGTATTTCCGGTCGCTGCCGGGGGTGTTGTCGCCGCGGGGGCTGTTGCTGGTCGGCAAGGCAGAGGGGGTGGAGGCGTTCGAGCGGGATCTGGTGGAGATGGCTTTCGACCGGATCAGCGTCGAGGAGGCGCGGGGGATCGTGCCGATCCTGAACCCGGATACGGTGACGATGGCGGGCTATGCGGCCCATGCCGAGGATGTGGATACCGACCTTCTGGTGCAGGGCTTTGCACGCGAGGCGAAGGGGCGCGGCGCGCGGGTGCTGACCAAGGCGCGGGTCACGGGCGTTGCGAAGGAGGAAGCGGGCTGGCGTGTCAGCGCGTCCGTGGGGGAGTTCACCGCGCGGATGCTGGTGAACGCAGCGGGGGCCTGGGTCGACCAGGTGGCGGCGATGGCCGGGGTGCGGCCGCTGGGCTTCACGCCCTACCGCCGGTCGATGGCGCGGATTCCGGCGCCGGGCGGACTTGACGTGAGCAAGTGGCCGATGATGTTCGGGCCGGGCGAGGACTGGTACGCCAAGCCCGACGCGGGGGCGTTGATCGTCTCGCCCGCCGAGGAAGACCTGATGGAACCGCATGATGCCTGGGCCGACGACATGGTGCTGGCAGAAGGCCTCGCGCGGTATGAAGAGATGGTGACCGAGCCGGTGACGCGGCTCCTGGCGAGCTGGGCAGGCCTGCGCACCTTCTCGCCCGACCGGGTGCTGGTGATCGGGCCGGATGTGCGGGAACCGTCCTTCTTCTGGCTTGCGGGCCAGGGCGGCTACGGGTTCCAGACCTGCCCGGCGGCCAGCCGTTTGGCGGCGGACCTGATCGGGGAACGGACGCCGGACCTGGAGGCAGGGCTGGTCGCGGCGCTGGCCCCGGCGCGCTTCGGATGAGGGTTTCCGCCGACGGGTGAAAATCCCTCGTGACAGGGGGCGGGAGGCTTGGCAGCATCGGCCCATGATCCGTATGCTGTCGATCCTGTCCCTGGCTATTCTGGCCGCCTGTGGCGGTCGGTCTTCGCGTGTCGAGGCGACAGCCCCCGCAGAAGTGACCGTCATCAGTTCGAACTTTCAGGACAGCGATCCGACCGACTGGCCGGGGCGGTCGCCTGACCGGTATCCGGTGCATGGGATCGACGTCTCACGGTTCCAGACCGGGATCGACTGGCCGACGGCCCGCGCGAACGGGGTGAACTTTGCCTTCATCAAGGCGACCGAGGGCGGCGACCGGGTCGATCCGATGTTCGAGGAGCATTGGCGCCGGGCCGGGGAGGCGGGCGTGAAGCGCGGGGCCTATCATTTCTTCTACCATTGCCGACCGGCAGCGGAACAGGCGCGCTGGTTCATCCGCCATGTGCCGCGTGAGCTGGGTGCCCTGCCCCCGGTCCTGGACATGGAATGGACTCCGACCAGCCCGACCTGCGCCATCCGCCGCGACGGGGCGACGATCCGGGAAGAGGCGCGCATCTTCATCGACATCATCGAGCGGCACTATGGCCAGCGCCCGATGATCTACACCACGGTCGATTTCTTCCAGGATACCGAGCTGTGGCGGCTGAAGGGCGTGGAGTTCTGGCTGCGCTCGGTCGCGGATCATCCGCATGGGGCCTATGACGGAAGCGACTGGAGTTTCTGGCAATATACCTCGACCGGGCTGGTCCCGGGCGTTTCGGGACCGGTGGACGTGAATGTCTTCGCCGGATCAAGCCGCGCGTGGTCGGGGTGGCTGGATGCCCGCGCTCAGTAAGGCGAACCGGCAGCATTAATTCCCGCTTAAATTGTGTGGAAGAAACGGACACGGATTGTCGCCAAATGAGCGCAAACCAGACGCAGCATTTGTCCTAGCATGCCTTAGTCCTGCCGCGCTTGCGCAGGACACAAGGGTATGACCGAAAGGACGGCCCAAATGAAAAAGACCATCATGCTGCTGAAGAAGATTGGCCTTGGCCGCGTCAAACGGGCCGAGGTGGATGAGCCATTTGAAAAGCGTCTGAAGAAGGTGAACCGGACCCTGGTGGTCAACCATCGCGGGCTGGGCGGTCCGGTGTTCAGAAGCCGACAGTCAGAGACGGAAGCCTGAGCCCGGTCATCAGATCGCGCAGTTCCTGTCGGGCGGCAATGTTCGACAGGTTCAGCTGATCGACGCCGGTATCCTTGAGGTCAAGAAGGGTCAGACCGCGCGGGAACAGTTCACGAAAGATAACCCGTTCGGAAAACCCGTTCAGCACGCGAAAGCCGATGCGGCGGGAAAGCTCCTCCAGCGCGGCGCCGACCTTCTTCTTGTTGTGCATCTGCTGCGCGCCAAGCCGGTTGCGGACGACGATCCAGTCGATGGGCGCCAGCCCCGCTTGCGCCCGCATCTGACGCGCGCCCCAGACCATTTCGGAATAGATCGACGGCCCCTTGATCTTGCCGGTCAGCCCATCGACCCGGGCCAGAAGGTCGAAATCGACGAAGCTGTCGTTCAGGGGGGTGATCAGCGTGTCGGCCAGCGTGTGGGCCACCTGCGACAGGCGGGTGTGGCTGCCGGGGCAGTCGATGACGATATAGTCCTTCTCGGCGTCCATGGCCTCGATGGCACGGGTCAGGCGCTGGTCCTGGGCGTTCTCGCCTTCGGCCAGGGTGGCCGCGTCGATGTCGGGCAGAGGGCGATAGTCGGGGGTGGGCAGGTCGAGACCGGCCTGGGCCAGCCAGGCGTGGCGGTTCTCGATATAGCGGCCGAAGGATCGCTGGCGGAGGTCAAGGTCCAGCGCACCGACCTTGTGGCCAAGGCGGGACAGCGCGGTGGCGACATGCATGCAGGTGGTGGACTTGCCGGAGCCGCCCTTCTCGTTCCCGACGACGATGATCCGCGCCATGCTGTGCTGTTCCCTACCCTGCGTCCCGGCGCTTTCTTATGCGGGGAGTTGGGCAGGGGGAAGCGGGATTTCGCCGAAGGGAGACGGCGATTTCTTCGAAGTAATCGTGCCGGAGCCTTTGAAGGCTCCGGTCCGGAGTTCTGGAAAACACCGGTGTCAGGGGACGTTGCATTGAAGAAGGGGGGCGCCTGGCGGCACGCCCCCTGATCTTCGCGTCGGACGGGATCAGAACCCGAGGCCCGCGTATTTGTTCTTGAACTTCGACACGCGGCCGCCGGTGTCCAGCAGTTTCGCCTGCTGGCCGGTCCAGGCCGGATGCGCCAGCGGGTCGATGTCGAGCGACAGGGTGTCGCCGTCCTTGCCCCAGGTCGAGCGCGTGGTGTAGGTCGAGCCGTCGGTCATCTTGACGGTGATCGTGTGGTAATCGGGGTGAATCTCGGCTTTCATTGTCCCGCTCCTTATTCGGCTTTGGCTTTGTAGCTGGAGTCTTCGGCGATCCGGGCGGATTTGCCGCGACGCGAGCGGAGGTAGTAGAGCTTGGCGCGACGGACCTTGCCGCGACGCACGACCTCGATCGAGTCGATGTTGGTCGAGTAGAGCGGGAACACACGCTCCACGCCTTCGCCGAAGGAGATCTTGCGGACAGTGAACGAGGCGGCGATGGTCAGCCCGCCGTTGCGGCCGATGCAGACGCCTTCATAGGCCTGCACGCGCGAACGGGTGCCTTCGGTCACCTTGTAGCCGACGCGGATGGTGTCGCCGGCCTTGAAGTCGGGGATGGTCTTGCCGAGGGCGGCGATCTGTTCCGCCTCGATCTGCGCGATGAGGTTCATGCGCGGTTTCCTTTTCTGCCTGCGGTATGTCCGCAGAGGTGGGGCCTGCGCCAGAGCTTCCGGTCTTCGTCCGGGTCCCCCCTGGTTGCCCAGGAAGCCCGCCGCAGGTGGCGCCTGCTGATTTGTGTGCCGCCCCGTCGCGATGACCCTGCGGAAGAAGGCAGGCAGGCAAAGGGAATCGGGTCCGATGAGCTGAACGCCCCGGACCGGGCGCGTATAGGCCCGGAGCGGGAACGGGTCAAGGGGCGGGGCGGATCAGCGGCCCCGTTTCTCCCACAGGTCGGGACGGCGGGCGCGGGTCAGGGCCTCGGCCTCGGCGCGGCGCCATCTGTCGATCTCGGCGTGATTGCCGGATTGCAGGACGGCGGGGATTTCCTGGCCCTCCCAGGTGGTGGGTCGGGTGTACTGCGGGTGTTCGAGGAGGCCGTCGGAGAAGCTTTCCTCCTCGGTCGAGGCGGCGTTGCCAAGGACACCGGGGATCAGGCGGACCGTGGCGTCAAGGAGCGCCTGGGCGGCGATCTCGCCCCCGGTCAGGACGAAATCGCCAAGGCTGATCTCTTCTATCTGGTGGTGGTCGAGGACACGCTGGTCGACACCTTCGAACCGGCCGCAGAGGAGGGTGATTCCCTCGGCTGCGGCAAGGCGGTGGGCGGTCGCTTGCGTGAAGGGCGCACCGCGGGGGGAGAGGTAGACGACCGGCCAGCGGGCGCGGTCGACGGGGGTGCCTTCCCGGGCGTGGCGGAGCGCCGCATCGACCACATCGGCGCGCAGGACCATGCCGGCACCACCACCGGCGGGCGTGTCATCGACGTTGCGGTGCTTGCCCTCGCCAAACTGCCGCAGGTCGATGGCTTCCAGCCGCCAGAGCCCGAAGTCCAGCGCCTTGCCGGTCAGCGACAGGCCCAACGTGCCGGGGAAGGCTTCGGGGAAAAGGGTGATGACCTTGGCAATGAAGGCGCCCTTCACCAGCCGCGGCTCCTCCATCAGGTCGCGGGGCTGCAGGCTGGCACGGAGCTGCAGGCGCCCGTGGCTTCTGGATTGGCTTTTCGGTTTGTCATCGGCATCGGACATGGGCCGGGCTTAGCGCGAAAGCCCGATGCGGGGAAGCCCCGCGTCAGGCGTGGCGGGCGGTCCGGCGCCGCAGGGGCTGTGGCTCTGCCGCTGCCGGTGCCGTTTCAGCGGCGCCAGTGCCGAGCGCGGCTTCCACGGACCGGGCCAGAACCCGCAAACCCTCGCGCAGGTCGACTTGCAGATGGGCTGGCAGGTCCGATTCGGGATCGGGCTCGGCATCGGCGGCCTCGCGCAGCCGTGACGGTTCGGGAAAATCGGCTGCCCGGTTCGGAAACGCGGCGATCAGCGCCATCGCGCGGGGGACGTAGAGGCGCAGCAGGTCGAAATTGCCGTTGGCAATGCTGAAGGCGCTGTCCATGCTGCCCGCGATCTGGCCGGGAGCCACGATCTCGGGCTCGGTCGCCCAGAGGATCAGCGCGCGGCGCAGCGCGGCATGACTGCGGTCCGGATGTGCCAGCGCTGCCGTCGCCGCGTTGAGCCGCAGATCGGCGGTCGGGACATCCAGAGCCGCCGCGACGGCCGCCGTCACCTGGACATCGGGTGCGCCGTCGGGGAGGTTGAGCAACGGAATGATCGCCGTCACGGACTGGCCGGCCAGACTGCCGGAATAGGCGGCTTCGGCCTCTTCATCGAGGAAATAGCCCATGCTGGCCGCTTCCCGCGAATCCCAGAGCATCCGACAGAGCGGGATCGACAGGAACGACACGGCCAGAGGCAAGGTTGGGTTGACGGTAAGCGGGCCGATGTCGGCCAGCCCGCCAAGGCCGCGCCCGACACCGAAAAGGACCGTGACCAGCAGGATCTGCGACAGGACCTGCGCCAGGGCGGCAAGCCAGGCCGAGCCGGACAGCCATTCGCCGGGGGTTGCAGGCCATTGCTCGGGGCGCAAGACCATGAGCCAGACGACGAAAATGGCTGAGAAGGAGGCAACCATCTCCCAGCCGAAGCCGCAGAGCCCGGCGATCAGCGGCCCGATGTACAGAAGTGCCGTCGCACCCTTCACAAGGCGCATGCGCGTCAGCATGTCCCCTCCTTTCCGTCCTATGCGCGCCTGCGCGCGCATCACCGTTACTCTTCGGTTTCTTCCGGCAGGTTCACAACAATACGTCCCGCCGCCAGATCGACATTGGGCACGATTGCTGTGGTAAAGGGCAAAAGCAGGGCCGATTTATGACGGTTGGTCGCTATTTCAACGATATCGCCCGCGCCATGGTTGTAAATAGCGCTGACCTTGCCGATCAGCGCGCCGCCCGTGTCGTAAGCGGAGAGGCCGATCAGGTCGGCATGGTAGAACTCGTCGTCGGGCAGCGAGGGCAGCCGGTCGCGGGACACGTAGAGGCTGGTGCCGCGCAGGGCATCGGCCTGTTCCTTGCTGTTGACGCCCTGGATGCGTGCGCCGAGACCGCCGGAAACCGGGCGGGTCAGGGTGATCTGGAACATGCGGCTGCCGTCTTCGGTGGAGAGCGGGCCATAGGTGCCGATGTCGGTGGGTTCCGAACAGAAGCTTTTCAGCCGGACCTCGCCCGACACGCCGAAGGCCCCTGCGATGGCGCCGATGCAGATGAGGTCAGACATCAGCGGCTCTCCAGATGCAGGGCGGGGGCGCGGGTTTCCCATCCGGCGCGTTCCAGTTCGGGCACGGTATCCTCCTTCTCCGGCCAGCCGATGCAGAGGTAGCCGATGAAACGCCAGCCGGGCGGAACGTCAAGGTCGCGCGCAAGGCGCTGGCGGTCAAGGATCGAGACCCAGCCGAGACCCAGGCCTTCGGCGCGCAGCGCGAGCCAGAGGTGGATGATGGCACCAACCACGGAATAGGCGCGGGTTTCGGGCATGGTGGCGGCGCCGAGGCCTGAGCCCTTCGGGGTGGCGTCGTCGCAGAAGATGGCAAGTTGGACGGGGGCTTCCGCCATGCCGGTCAGCTTCAGTCGGCTGTAGATGGCGGCGCGGTCACCGTCGAAACCGTTCAGCGCCTGGGCGTTGCAGTC
>MTKY01063190.1_pt1 | contig 11055 bp, 7 predicted proteins | sample 1042731 | NCBI WGS metagenome assembly MTKY01 (sample SAMN06212206, study PRJNA360538) | anaerobic digester metagenome | biome: Wastewater treatment plant; material: sludge; isolation source: anaerobic digester fed with sludge from wastewater treatment plant | place: Denmark: WWTP Soeholt ... | reverse complement strand
GGTGTACGGACCCGGCGGTTATCGCTTCGCGGACTACTTGCGGATCGGCGTTCCGCTGACGGCGGTAATCGGGGTGGTGGCGGTTCTGCTGGTTCCGCAGTTCTGGCCGTTGACGATTCCATGAGTCTGCCCGGCGTCTCGGGCGGATGGTCAGGGGCCGTCGACATCCGCCGGCCCTGGCGGGCAGTTCCTGTCACAGCACCGTGCGTACGGGTTCGTGCAAGGCGGTTCGATCGGGTCGATCCGTCAACGAGCCGAGGGCAGAGGCGGCCAGAGAGTTGCGAAGTGGGCGTTCGGGAGGGCGAAGGGCATGGCCGGGCTTCCGGCTGATCCGCCAGGGGCCGCGGGGGCATCCGGCGGTTTGGGCCGCCAGGTGCTTGCCCACGCCGAGGCGGCGCCGTTCCGCAAATTGTCGTTTGCCCTTCACCCCCATCCGGTTGGGCAGGGGGGCTTGCACCCCCGAGTTGCCAAACTTGCTCGGCGCACAGGAAAGGGCCCGCGCGGGCGGGCCCTTCGAGCACTCTCTCCGGCCGTTCGTTTCAGTCGGTGTTGACGGTGTGGGCGGGCATCCCCCATGTGACGGGGTGGAACGTCTCGACCTGCTCGTACGGGTTCTGCTCCAGGGCGATGGCGCCCGGACGTACGAGGTGCCACCGGGGGTCGAACCGCAGTTGCGGGGTGAACGTGTTCGGGTCGTTGATGCACGCGGTGGGGAAGACCACCGGCGGGGTGTTCTCATCGAAGGCCCAGTTCAGTTTGAGCCAGTCTTCGCAGAGCACCTCGGGCTTCCTGTCACCGACGGTTTGCCGATCGGATCGTTTCGTCAGGGCGTTCGTCGCCGGCGGCGTTTCGACAAGCGCCACGGCCATGGTATCGCCATCGCTCGATGGCGCCGGCGGCGCTATCGCCCGGTCCGCCAGATCCTGAAAGAAGCGTGCGGCCAGGAATACGTTCGTGTCTTCCGCCTCGATCGGCATGTCGATCCGGGGCCCATCTGTCGCGTTCGTGATTGCCGGCTCGGTGGTGTTGCCGGCCTCGTCGATGAGCGTCCGGAACACGTCCCACATGGGTCCGATCCGATCGAAGATGGCCTCGATCGACGGCTCGGCCGGTTGCGGCGCGGCCGAGGCGATCGGACTCGGGTCCGCCGGGTCGATGGCGACCGCGTATTCGTCCGGCGCCGCTTCGACCGGCATGTCGATGACAGCGTCATCGGGCGGAGCGGCGGCGAGCGGTCCGGCCGATGGTGTCGCCTCGATGGTCGGCTCGGCGACGGGCTGGGCTGCCAGCGCGGGCGGTTCGTCCGGTGCCGCCTCCGAAATCTTCGACCCGATCTGGTCGAGCTGGATCCGGGCGGCCGTCAGTTGCGGGTCGATGTCCAGGGCCTGGGCAAACGCTTCCGCCGCCTTGCCGTACTGCCGTGCGGAGCGGAGCATGAGACCCAGGTTGTAATATGCGTCCGCGCCGGGAACGGCCTGCTCAAAGGCTTCCAGCCCTTCGTCGTACCGTCCCTGTTTGCACAGGACCATTCCGAGGTTGATGTAGGCTCGCTTGAAATCGGGTTTGAGCTGGATGGCGTTGCGGATTTCCGTTTCCGCGTCCATCCAGCGTTCCTGCAGGGCGTATTCGAATCCGAGGTTGTTCCGCAGGGGCGCCGACTGCGGCCGGAGCTGGACGGCGTGATGCAGGTACCGCTCGGCGTTTTCGTGTTCGCCGATCCGGCCCAGCAGGATCCCCAGGCGCGTGTAGGCCTCGGGGTGATCCGGGGACGCGGCGATGGCCTTGTGGTACTGGATGATGGCCTTGGCGTGAAGTCCCTGGCTCTCGAAGAGCGCGGCGGCGGCGATGTGGGTTTCCGGGTGGATGTTCGGCTCTGTCGTGTCCTCGGTGGCGTTCAGGACGGCCGGGTCAGCCTGATCCCACTTCGGAAACCGCTGTGATGAAACGACCTCGTCCTTCGGTGGCAGGCAACTGGCGCTCGCCAGAAGCACCGCACACGCGGTAGCGGCGATCATGCGGAATCGTAACACGGGAGTCCCTCACTCAAATGGCCTTCGAAAGGATCTCACTGGAACATGGACGAGCCGGTCGACGGCGACGCCGGGGCGCCGCCGGAGGCGCTGTTCTCCATGGTCTGGATGGCCTTGGTGGCGCGGGTCTCGCGACCGCGCGGCAGGCCGGGGATCACCCGGATCTTGCTCAGATCGGCCCCCGCCTCGGCCAGGTACTCGCGCACCGTCTCCAACCGGGCATCCACCAGGCTGCCATCGCGTTCGGCAGTGTCGTAATGAATGGTGCCGCCGATGTTCAGCAGCAGCTCGGCGTAGCGATTCAGGCGGCGCGCTCCCAGGCTGTTGATCTGGTCCGTATGCGGAACAAAGTGAATGTCGGATACGCACATGTCTTCCAGCAGGGCGTTGTCCACCATGTAATTCAGGTCGTTCTGCATGGGATGAGGGGAGTCGGACGCTCCTTGGGGCGGAGCGTTCAGACGCCGGGTCGGCTCCTGGCAGGCCCCGGCCAGCAAAAGGATCAGAATGGTTCCGGAAAGCAGGCTGGCCCGCAGTGACATCATCGGTACTCCTTTGCTACGGTTTTCCGCCGAATGGCGAGCATGTCTGCCGGCTCGACAGGCCGGACCGCCTGCGCAGCCGGTGTGTTCTCCACGTTCTTACGTATCGAGAAATATGGACCTTGACCTTCGAAAAAACGGCGGTCTTCCCGGACACGAAGTCGCCGTCGCGGGAGGGTCCGATAATGGTCGGGCCGCAGTGTAGGAAAGGCGCGTCCTGCGTTCGGTCGGACGCCGGACTCGGATCGAAGCACGGGGTCGCGGTCAGCCGCGGGCCAGCGTGCCGGCGAGGATCATCTCCAGGTCGCCGCGGTGGGCGGCCGGGTCCAGGGCGCACTCGATGATGCGGTCGTGCGGCAGCGCGTCGATCCGGTCGTTCAGGATTTGCAGCACGCGTGTGTTGATCTCGACGGCCCGTTGTACGGGCATGCGCTCCGGATTGATGTCGATGCCGAAGTATTCCTGGTAGCCCATGGTTTTGAGGGCGTACAGCAGGGCCTCCGCCTGCTGCACGTCGACCACGCCGATGTTGAGGTCCTGGTCGTAGTTGCCCAGCGGCTGGCTGTTCCAGTGCGAGTGGGCCAGGCGGCCGTCCATGCCGCACAGGGTGTAGGCGGCGGGACAGTCCTCGAACCCCATGCGCACGTGTCCGATTTCCGGGTTCATGCCGAACAGCTTGTGGCCTTGCTCGAGCAGCGCCCGGTTTTCCCGGTTCCGGAGGCGGGCTTCGATCCGCTGACCGGCCAGAATGCCCTCGGCCGTCGTGCGGTAGATGTTGTTCGGGGCCGGCTCGTACGGTTTGGGCTCGAGGGCCACGCGCACGCCGGGCACCTCGTCCATGGCCTCGGCCATGCTGCCCTCGAACCAGTCCCACATCCAGCGGAAGAACGTTCCGAGCGAGTAAAGGTATCCGTCGATGCCCGGCCAGGAGATGGCGCAGCGGGCGCCGGCGGCCTTGACCAGCTTCAAGCCGCCCACCGCGATGTCCAGCGCTTCCTTGCGCACGTGGGTGTACGGGTTGGAGCCGCTGCCAAACTCAAACGCCCGGTCAAAGAAGTGCGAGAAGGGGACGGCCACCAGCCGGATGCCCGTCTGCTGCTCGAGCTTCTGGTAGAGATGCAGGTTCTCCTCATTCACCTCGGCGGGATAGTGCGCTTCGATGCCGGTGACGCCGAACGGAGCCAGTTCGGCGGCCACTTCCAGTCGCTGCGCAATGGAGAGGGGCTCCACGTACGCATCGTGAAAGCGCCCGCCTCCGGGCGTGAAATACCAGATCCCCACGGAGACCTGCAGCTTGAGTGAGAAAGACCGCAGATGGGCCAGCATCTCATCGGGACCACGCAGTTTCGCCTGATAACGCAGATCGGGCAATTGGTATGCCATTGGAATCACCTCCGGAGGCGGGCGTATCGGTGTCGTCTGCATCCGGTGCGTCCGCCGCGGCCGCACCGGCCCCCAGACCATACGCGGACCGCCAGGCGGCCGCAAGCATATGCTCCGGTTTGCACGGCCGCGTCGCACCCGCCACAATGTCCATTCGGCGCGCGAGGATGTGACATGATTTCGATCGAATCGGCCGTTGGACGCCTGGGCTCGCGGTTCCGGCTCCACGTCCGTCCGCAGAGGCGGAAAACGGGGCACAGAGCCCCGGTGCGGTATTTTGACGCCGGCAACGGGCATCGGGTCGAGTCGGCCGTCGGCTCCTGAATCGGGGCGGAGATTATCAGGCAAAGGATGCTCTTATGACAGTTCGATGGATGGCGATCGGGGTTGTGGGAGTTCTGATCGTTCGTGCCGCCGTCGGGGCCGAGACGTATGATCCGGTTGCCGACGAGAAGGCAATGGTCATTTCGGGCAACGCGCGGTTCACCGTGCTGACGGCGGAGTTGATCCGGGCGGAATGGTGCGCGGACGGCCGGTTCGAGGACCGTGCGTCGCACGTCTTCATCAACCGCCGGCTGCCGGTTCCGCACTTCACCGTGGAGCGCGACGACCACTGGCTCACGCTGCGTACGGACAAGCTGGCCGTGCGGTACAGGCCGGACGGCGGCCGGTTCGCCCCGGACAACCTGACCATCACGCTGACGCTCGACGGGCTTCCGGTGCGCTGGTCGCCGGGCACGCCGGACAAGGGCAATCTGCTCGGTACGTACCGCACGCTCGATGGCGTCTCCGGCGGGCACCCCATTCCTCCCGGCATCGTCTCCCGCGACGGGTGGGTGCTGGTGGACGATTCGGATCGGCTGCTGTTCGACCGGGTTGATGGGACCGACTGGCCGTGGGTGGTTGTCCGAAACGGCCAGGATGCGATTGACTGGTATTTCTTCGGGTATGGCCGCGACTACGCCCGGGCCGTGCGGGATTACACGCGGCTGGCCGGTCGGATTCCGCTGCCGCCGCGTTACACGTTTGGCGCGTGGTGGTCGCGCTACTGGGCGTACTCCGATGACGAGCTGCGACAGCTCGTGGAAGACTTCGACGCCCACGACGTGCCGCTGGACGTGCTGGTGGTGGACATGGACTGGCATCTCGACGGCTGGACGGGCTACACCTGGAACCCCAGATACTTTCCCGATCCGGAGGGCTTCCTTCGCTGGGTGAAGCAGCGGGGACTGAAGGTCACGCTGAACCTTCACCCCGCCACCGGCGTGGGCAAGCACGAGGCGGCATTCCGGCAGGTGGCCGAACATATGGGGCTGGATCCGGACGCGGTGGACAACGTGCCGTTTGATTGCACCGACCCGCGCTACGTGGACGCCTATTTCCGGTATCTTCACCACCCGCTCGAGCGACAGGGCGTCGACTTCTGGTGGATCGATTGGCAGCAGGGCACGTCCGTCAAAGGCAGCAAGGTGCCCCAGGCGGATCCGCTGTTCTGGCTCAACTACCTGCACTGGACGGACATGGAGCGCAACCCGGCGCGCGATGTGAAGGTCGCCGACGGGACCACGCGCCGGCTCCGGCCCATGATGTTCAGCCGCTGGGGCGGCCTGGGCAGTCATCGCTACCAGATCGGCTTCTCCGGCGACACGTTCTGCAATTGGGAGTCGCTGGCGTTTCAGCCGTATTTCACATCAACCGCGGGGAACGTGGCGTACCCATTCTGGAGCCACGACATCGGCGGTCATATGCCCGGGCCCGTCGGGCCGGAGCTGTACACGCGCTGGGTGCAGTGGGGCATCGTGAACCCCGTGCTGCGCACCCACACCACCAAGAACGAACAAGCCGAACGCCGCATCTGGATGTTCCCGCAAGAGAGTTTCCGCATCATGAGGGACGCGTTCAAGCTGAGGTACTCTCTCATTCCGTATATCTACACGTCCGCGCGACAGTGCTACGACACGGCGATGCCGTTGTGCCGCCCGCTCTACTACGAATGGCCGGACATGGACCAGGCCTACCGGGCCGGCGATACGTATCTGTTCGGCGACCAGATGTTCGTCGCGCCGGCCCTGGCGCCGGTCAATCCGATCAACGGCAGCACGCCCATGCGAATCTGGCTGCCGCCGGGAGAGTGGACGCACTGGTTCACCGGCGCAACCTATGCAGGACCGTCCAGCCTGGTGCTGGCAACCCCGCTGGATCAGATCCCGATTTTCGTCCGCAGCGGCGGCATCATTCCGGCGCAGCCGGACATGCTCCGCGCGCAGGCCCGGGCGGTGGACCCGCTCATCCTGCACATCTGGCCCGGCCCGGCCGGTCAGACCCGCGTCTATGAAGACGACGGCCTGACAGTGGGCTACCAGGAGGGGCAATGCGCCTGGACCCCGGTGACACACAAGAAGGTGGAGAACCGCCGGCAGATCCGCATCGGCCCGGTCGAAGGCGGGTTTCCCGGAATGTTGAAGCAACGGCAGTATGAGATCCGTCTGCGGGACGTCTGGCCGCCACGGGCCGTCACGTGCAATGGCGAACCTCTGTCGCCAGCCACCGCGGCCGACCAGCCCGGCTGGAGGTACGACGCGGAGTCATTCAGCGCGGTAGTGCGTCTGCCCGCCCGGGCGGTCACGGACCTGGCGGCGGTGGAAGTGGAATGGGACCCGATCACTGGCGACTCCGGGCCCGCGCTGCGGGCGGGGCTGCGGGGCCGGCTGGATACGTTGCAGGCGGTATCCAACGGGCTGGGTCCGGCGGCGGAGAAGCCGGCATCGTCGCTGGAGCGCATTCGCGGGGAGATCGCGGCCGGACTCTCCGACGCCGATCGCATTGGGGATGAGGTGTCATCTGTGTGGCGCGAACTGCTGCAAGTGCTCTCTACGACGGAAGTGGCACCTGCCGAACTCGCGCCGTTGGCCGGTCGACTTCTGGGGCTTGCGGTGGACATGCGGGCGGCGGCGGCCGGTGACCAGGTGACCCTTTCCGTCGACGTCGGTCTGGCGCCCCTGGCAGGCGACGCGGGGGATGCCGCGGTGCAGCTCTCGCTGGACGCCGGGCCGGGTTGGTCCGTCACCGGCACGCAACAATGGGATCTTTCCGGCTTCGCGCCGGGCGTGAACGTGGCCCGCCAGACGCGGCTTGCCCCAGAGGGCCGGCCTCAGACCGGCTTGGTCACCGCGAATGTAGCGGTGAAGGTTGCCGGGGTGGAGGTCACGGTGCCGGTGCAGACGGAGCTGCTGCCGGGCATCGGGCACTGGTGGATTGTCGGGCCGTTTTCCGCCGAGTTCCACACTCCGTCTTTGAACACCGTGCTGCCGCCGGAGTCGTCGGTGGACCTGTCGGCCACCTACGAGGGCAAGGACGGCAAGACCGTCGCGTGGAAGAAGGTGGAGCGGGCGATCGGGGTCAGTGGCGGCCTGGCGGAGGAGTTCACGATCGATTTCGTCGAGCAGTATGGCCAGGTGGATCATGCGGTGGCGTACGCGTTCACGCACCTCGACTCCCCGCGAGAGATGGAGGTTACGCTCGCCATCGGCTCGGACGACGGGGTGGCCGTCTGGCTGAACGGGCGGGAAGTCCACCGCCACCACGTTGCGCGGCCGTACACTCCCAAGCAGGATCTGGTGCCCGTGAAGCTCAAGAAGGGTATGAACACCCTGCTCGTCAAGGTGAACCAGTGGGGTTCCGGCTGGAAGCTGGGCGTGCATGTCGAGACGGCCGACGGCCGTCCCGTGCCGGAGGTGACGGCGCATTTGGAGCCGTGATGCCGGCGCGGGGATGTGCCGCATGATTGGAAAGGGGCCAGAACATGGCGGACACGGTTGAACCGTCGTCATCTCGCTCTCCGGCTCGCCGGCGGTGCCGACGGCGCATCGTGCTGTTGGCGCTGCTGCTGTTTGGCGTCTGGCTCACCCGCTGGGTGTACCTGCATATCACTCTCCGCCCGACGCCGCGTCCGGAATACTGGGCCGAGCTGATCGAACGCCTCGATCCGCCTCCGCCGGGGGCGTATTCGTTTGAGACGGCGATGCAGAACGTCGAGTTGCTCGTGACGCAGGCGGAGGGGATGGGCATTGTATGCGAGAAAGACAGTCGCTTGTGGCTTTGGACACAAGAACCTGCCTGGAGGAGATTTCCCGCTTTCGAGTCGGATGCTTTTCTCCAACTGCGGCAGCAATGGATAGATGTTGCCCGGCGCGGATGGTGTCCGCCGACCCCCGGACCAGGCGATACCATGGACGAATGGGCCCGCTGGACTTACAACCTGGTTTCTGGTGTGTGGATGCTGGGGAATCACGCCGTTTGGTCTCTCGCCTACGAAGGCGATGCGGATTCCGCCGTGGAAGACTGGTTGACCATCGCTCGTCTCGCACGAGGTCGCGGGCGATCGAGGCGGTACCAGGACCGATCGGCGGAGAGCCGCATCCACTGGTGTCTGGCCGACGACCTGAGGAGTTGGGCTATTGAGGCTTTCTGTCCGCGCCTCGCTGCTTCTGGAGTGGAGTACTCCCACGGACAGCAAGGCCCGTGCCGGTGCCCGAGCATCCCCATCGCCGCATTCGTTGCTGAGTTTGACCGGATCATGGGGCCGGAATTGCATCCGCGGGACCTGTGCGAGGGAGAGCGATTGGCTCTGATCAACACGCTGGAGCACCTGTACGTTCGCGAGGGCGGCGATTGGTTGGACGTTTCTGCAGCGGCTCACTTGTCCCTGACTTGCTCGGGACGCGCCGGGGCCGCGCCTGGAAGCGGCGGTGTCGCACCGTGGCGGACGTGGAATCTTCTGGCTCCCGTCTTTCACGACCTGTCCCAGGCGAAGCGCGTGGTGGAGAAGCAGTTCTGGTGTCCGGAGGGTCCTGCCACACTCCCACGAATTGCTGATTTCCCCGACGGTGTTGAATGTTGGTCCGTGGGGCCGCTGGAGGGGTTTCGCACGTTCTGCTGTAATTTAACGGCAAGCACCATTCAGGTGTACTACTCGTCGCTCAACGACATGGAGGGCGCGATGACTCTTGTGGCCCTGCGAGAGTTCTGGTTGGCCAACGGCACGTTTCCCCAAACGCTCAGCGAGCTTGTCCCCCGATTCCTCCCTCGACTGCCGATTGACTACGGCGACCGCGGCGTCCTCCGTTACGAGCGGCGTGACGGAGGATTCATCCTCTACAGCATCGGCTGGGACGGGGTCGATGATGGCGGTCGGGTCGACTACCGGACCCCCGAGGGATGGCAGATGCCCGACATCGTGTTCGCGGAGATTTCGCGAGTGGAGCCACCTCATGAATGGCGTCCGTCCGGAGACAACAGGGGCGTCCGATCGGGCGGTCGTGGCGGAACAACTCCCTCCGACCGCCGCGCTGCCGGGATCGGTGCGTCGGGTCAACTTCCTTGCGGCCCTGCTGCTGCACTGGCTTGCACCGATGCGATACGGGCCGTTTCTGGCGGCCGGATCCACCGTGCGGGCCGTGCTGGCGGGTGCCGTAAGCATCGTTTTTCTCGCCGCCGTGGTCTTGGGTCTAGAGTTTCTGCGTGAGCGCCAGTATCCCCCCCTCCGCGAGATGAACGATGAGCGTGCGTGGATTCGCGAAGGATTGGCGAGAGAGATTCTGGAACTCGCCTCCTTCTCGCCCAAGACTGCATGGACCCGGGTTCCGCTTGCTGCCGTGGCGAAGACTCCACTGTTCTTCGAGCCGGTCTTGCTGATCGTGGCGATCCTTCTGATGCCGTGGGCCGCGGGCGGGGACCGGGCGTGGTCCGTGTGGAAGCGGAGCGTTCGCAACGTGCATTGGAGCATGACCATCTGCATTCCGTTGGCGATTGTGTTCGCGGTTCTGAAATGCGTCCCGGTTGATGGGGATCGATGGAGGCCTTGGCCGGATGAGCGCTTCATTGTCGGCGGCTTTGTCGCGTTCCTGATCTCCCTGATTCTTCTGCTGCGGATGTGGTTTGTCGGGGCGCATCGCTACGTCGGCCCGCCGGACGGACCGGCCTTCGCTCCGCGCCAGCCGCTCTGCGACGCCTGCGGCTACCCCATTGTTCATCTGCCGCTTGAGACCCGCTGCCCCGAGTGCGGACTGGCGGTGCGTGAGTCTCTGCCCGGCGGGCGACGGCAGGCCACGCCCTGGGTGGAACGCCGTTGGCAGCCCTCCGGGTTTCTCTGGCTGCTTCGGCTGCAATGGCAGATTCTCCGCCGACCCGCCTTCTTTGAACGCCTGCCCGTGCATTCCGGCATCGAGAGCGCCCGGCACTTCTGGTGGATGACCGTGGCCCTCATGGTCCTGGTCAGTCTCGTCGTGATTGGGTCCGTCCTGTTCGTCGTCGGCCCGGAGTCTGGGGCGATGCGGATCGCGATGGCCCTGGCCTTCGGCGGCGCACTCGCCATACTGTTGCTGCAAATGCTGTCCATGTTCCCGCTGTGCCTGTGGGCGCAGAAGCGATATGGCATCGTGGATTACCGCGTGTCGGCCAGTGCGTGCTGCATGGCCACGCCGCTGCTGTGGCCGCTGTTGATCGTCCTGCTCGTCTGCACGCTGGCGGCCCTTCCGAACGAGCAATGGCTCCGCGAGACTGTCGTGTTTTCCCTGCTGGACAATCCCGTGTCGGCGTGGCTGATCGTGGCCATCGCGAGCACGATTCTGGTTCTGCTGGCGGCCGTCTTCTGGCTCCGGCGCGTGACGGCCGCTCTGCGGGCGGTGCGGTACGCAAACGTCTAGACCGGCGGGTCTCCGCGGGCTCCGGGGCGCGAGGGGGCTGTCCGCCGGCGCCGGACGGGCGTACAATACGGGCGGGCGACCGTGCGGGGAGCCCGGGTGGCGGAAGATGGAAAGTGCCCGTCAACTCATCGTCAGTGGGGCGATTTCCGCGGTAGGGCTGGTTTGCGCGGTGTGGTTGTGGCGGCAGGCGCGGAGTCTCAAGTCCTGCTCGGGAAACGAATTGCTCCGCAACGAGCGGCCCTGGCGGCGTTTGGGCGCGGCCCTGGTGGCCCTGGTGGCCGTCGCTTTCTTCGCCGGCGCCAACTTCCTGAAGGCCGATCAGGCGCCGCGGGTCTACCTGGCGTTCTGGTGCGTGGTGCTGGTTCTGATCGTGTGGATGTGTGTTCTGGCCCTGGT
>MTKY01051397.1_pt1 | contig 11057 bp, 7 predicted proteins | sample 1042731 | NCBI WGS metagenome assembly MTKY01 (sample SAMN06212206, study PRJNA360538) | anaerobic digester metagenome | biome: Wastewater treatment plant; material: sludge; isolation source: anaerobic digester fed with sludge from wastewater treatment plant | place: Denmark: WWTP Soeholt ... | reverse complement strand
GATAACCTCATCGTCTACGGCGGACGGGGACGCGCGGCCCGCCACTGGGAGGCGTTCGACGCGATCCTGGAGACGCTGCAAAAAATGGACGTAGACGACACCTTGCTGGTGCAGTCGGGCAAGCCGGTCGCCGTCTTCAAGACGCACGAGGACGCGCCGCGCGTGCTCATCGCCAACTCCAACATCGTCCCAGCCTGGGCCACGCAGGAGAACTTCGACAAGTGGGAGCGCGCCGGGCTGATCATGTACGGGCAGATGACGGCCGGCTCATGGATTTACATCGGCACGCAGGGCATCCTGCAAGGTACCTACGAGACGTTGGGCGCGCTGGCCCGCCAGCACTTCGGCGCGCACGCTTCGCTCAAGGGGAAGTTCACGCTCACCGCCGGTTTAGGCGAGATGGGCGGCGCGCAACCGCTGGCGATCACGATGAACGAGGGTGTGGGCCTCATCGTTGAGGTCGATCCGTGGCGCGCCGAGCGGCGGCTCAAGCACCGCTACGTCAACGCGGTGGTGGACGACCTCGACACGGCGCTGCGCACGCTCGAAGATTACCGCGCCAGGGGTGAAGCCTACTCCATCGGCCTGATCGGCAACGCGGGCGACGTTTTCCCAGAATTGCTGCGACGCGGCATCATCCCCGATGTCGTGACCGACCAAACTTCAGCCCACGATCCCTTGAGCTACGTCCCCAACAGGATGACGCTGGCAGAAGCCGTCGCACTACGCGGAAGTGATCCGCGCCGCTACCAGGTCGAGGCCATCCGCACGATGACCGAGCACTGCGCGGCGATGGTCGAGATGCAGAAACGCGGGGCTGTCGTCTTCGATTATGGCAATAACCTGCGTCAGCGCGCGTTCGACAACGGCTTGACAGAGGCGTTCGCCTATCCCGGCTTCGTCCCGGCCTACATCCGCCCGCTGTTCTGCGAGGGCAAGGGGCCTTTCCGTTGGGTGGCGCTCTCCGGCGATCCCAACGACATCTACGAGACCGACCGCATCATCATGGAACTGTTCCCGGAGAACGACCACCTCGTCCGCTGGATCAAGATGGCGCAGGAGCAGGTCGCCTGGCAAGGGCTGCCCTCGCGCATCTGCTGGCTCGGCTACGGCGAGCGCGCCCGCGCCGGCCTGGCGTTCAACGACGCGGTGGCCGACGGGCGCATCAGCACTCCCATCGTCATCGGGCGCGATCACCTGGACGCCGGCTCGGTCGCCAGCCCCAACCGCGAGACCGAAGCGATGAAGGACGGCTCCGACGCCATCTCCGACTGGCCCATCCTCAACGCGCTCATCAACGCAGTGGGCGGCGCGACGTGGGTGAGCTTCCACCACGGCGGCGGTGTAGGCATCGGCTACTCGCAGCACGCCGGGCAGGTGATCGTCGCCGATGGCACGCCGGCCGCCGCGCGTCGCCTGGAACGTGTCCTCACCACCGATCCCGGTATGGGTGTCGTTCGTCACGCCGACGCCGGTTACGAATCCGCCATCGAGTTCGGCAAAGAACACAACATCTGGATGCCTATGCTGTAAAGATGCAGGAGGCAAGAAGCAAGACAAAATCCTGCATCTTGCTTCTTGCCTCTTGCCCCTTGCTTCTTGCCTCTTGCCCCTTGCTTCTTGCCTCTTGCCCCTTGCTTCTTGCCTCTTCTCGCGCTCCTGAGTATAATCCCGCGTATGGACGACAAAGAGACCACCCCAATACGCAAGCAATACCTGGATTTGAAAGCCCGTTACCCGGATACAATCCTCTTCTTCCGGTTGGGCGACTTCTATGAGACCTTCGACGATGACGCCGAGGTTGCCGCGCGCGAGCTGGACCTCGTGCTCACCTCGCGGCCCGTCTCCAAAGGTGAGCGCATCCCGATGGCGGGCGTGCCGTACCACGCCGTCGAAGGTTACATCGCCCGCCTCATCGAGAAGGGCTACCGCGTCGCCATCGCCGAGCAGGTGGGTGAACCCACCAGCCGCGGGCCGATGGAGCGCCGCATCGAGCGCGTCGTCACCGCGGGCACTATCACCGAGCCGGCGATGCTCGACGAGAAACGGCCCAACTATCTCGCTGCCGTGGTCATCGATGGCAAGCGCGCGGGGGTAGCCTACGCCGAAATCTCCACGGGCGAGTTCGCCGCCACACAATTGGAAGCCGACGGCGACATCCTCAGCGTGGCGCGGCAGGAATTGGCCCGCCTGCACCCCCGCGAAGTGCTCATCCCCAAAGTGGGCGCTTGGAAAGAGCGCGATCCCGACCAACCGGCGACGCGCCTCGAAGACACACTGGTCAGGATGCTCCAGGCACACTTTACGCCCTGGGCGGCCTACCGCTTCGAGGAAACATCCGCACGACAAACGTTGCTTGAACACTTTGGCGTGCAGACGTTGCAGGGCTTCGGCTGCGAAGGCAAACCGCTGGCGATACGCGCGGCGGGCGCGGCGCTCGCCTATCTGCAAGAGACGCAGCAAGGGCTGCTGCCGCAGATCATCGGCCTGCACACCTACACCACCGACCGCTTTATGGGCATCGACGCTTCGACGTGGCGCAATCTGGAAATCACCGAGACGCTGCGTGGGGAAAAACAGGGATCGCTGCTCGGCGTCATCGACGCGACCAGCACACCGATGGGCGGGCGGCTGCTCCGCGCGCGGCTGGCGCAGCCCCGGCTCGACATCCCCGAACTGGAAGCGCGCCTGGACCAGGTGCAGGGTTTTGTGGACGACGGTATCCTGCGGGCGCAGGTACGGCAGGCGCTCAAGCGCATCCCCGATCTGGAGCGGATGACGACCCGCGTGCTCGCCGGGCGGGCGTCGCCGCGCGACCTCACCGGCATCCGCGCAACGTTGGAAGTTGTACCAGAGTTGCGGGAGAAGCTGGAAGAAACGAATCAGCGAATCAGCGAATCAGCGAATTTCCCCCACTCTCCCACTCCCCCACTCTCCCCCTCGTCATCTGGTTTTGCGGCATTGCTAGAGGGACTGGAATCACTGCCAGAGATCGCAGGTCTCATTGCGGACGCGCTCGTGGATGAGCCGCCGGCGCAGGTGAGCGCAGGAGGGTTGATCCGTCCAGGCTTCTCTGCCGAATTGGACGGCATTTTGCTGGCGACGAAGGACGCCCGCGACTGGATCGCCGGGTTGGAAAACAAGGAACGCAACCGCACCGGCATCAAAAACCTCAAGGTGGGGTACAACAAAGTCTTCGGCTATTACCTCGAAGTGACCCAGGCAAACACCGCCCTCGTGCCCGCCCACTACATTCGCAAGCAAACGTTGGTCAACTCCGAGCGGTACATCACGCCGGAACTAAAGGAATACGAGAGCCTGGTGCTCAACGCCGAGGAGCGCATCAGCGAACTGGAAACGCGCCTCTTCCGCGAAATCTGCGAGCGCGTGGTGACGCGGGCGCAAGCCTTGCTAGGGACGGCGCAGGCGTTGGCGCGGATCGACGTGGCGGCGGCACTGGCGGATGTTGCCGCGCGGCAACATTACACCCGACCCACATTCGAGGTCGCGCCGGTGCTCGCTATCGAAGGTGGGCGGCACCCTGTCGTGGAACGGGCGCAGCACGATCCGTTCATCCCCAACGATTTGGCGATGGACGCGGAGAGCCGCATCCACATCATCACCGGGCCAAATATGGCCGGTAAATCGGTTTTCTTGCGGCAAAATGCGCTCATTATTTTGATGGCACAGATCGGCAGCTTCGTCCCGGCGGAGCGGGCGCACATCGGCGTGGTGGACCGCATTTTCACACGTATCGGGGCGTCCGATGAGTTGGCGGCGGGGCAGTCCACGTTTATGGTGGAAATGGTGGAGACGGCGAACATTCTCAATCACGCCACGCCGCAAAGCCTCCTCATCCTCGATGAAGTCGGGCGCGGCACGAGCACCTACGACGGTATGGCGATTGCCTGGGCCGTGGTGGAATACCTGCACAACCACCCGGAGCGCCGCGCGCGGACGCTCTTCGCCACCCACTACCATGAGCTGATCGAGATGGCGGAACATCTGCCGCACGTGCGCAACTTCAATCTAGCGGTTGCCGAGGAAGGGCGCGACGTGGTCTTCTTGCACAAAGTCGTTCCCGGCGGCGCGGACCGCTCCTACGGCATCCACGTGGCGCGGCTGGCAGGCATCCCCGCGCCCGTTGTCCACCGCGCGGAAGGGCTGCTCGAAGAGCTGGAGAGCGGTGAATTTCGCCCTGGCACGCAAGTTCAGGAACCGGAGTTGTTCCAGCCGATGCTTATCGCGCAGGAGCCGCCCGTAGTTGAAGCGCTGCGCCAGATCGATGTCAACAGTCTGACGCCGCTGGATGCACTCACAAAGTTGTACGAGTTGCAGAAGCAAGTGGGAGAGAAAAGCGGGAAGAAACGGAAGAGGTAAGATTCTCCGATTGACTTCTATGTGTACAGTGTGTATAATAGACCATGAACAGTCATGAAATCATCGCAAAATCCCAGGAAGAGGGATGGGTGCTTGTCCACATTCGTGGGAGTCATCGCCAATACAAGCACCCAGATAAACCAGGGCGTGTGACTGTTCCGCATCCAAAGCGAGATTTACCCATTGGAACAGTACGAAGTATCTATCGACAAGCCGGCTGGTCTTGGCCGGAGAAAAGGTAAAACAATATGCGTTATCCTGTCATTGTACACAAAGACCCTGAGAGCGACTATGGGGTCACCGTGCCTGATTTACCAGGCTGTTTTAGCGCAGGGGAAACGTTGGACGAAGCACTGGCGCAAGTCATCGAAGCGATTGAATGTCACCTGGAAGGCCTGTTGTTGGATAGCGAACCGATCCCCGCTCCTCAAACCGTGCAATATCATCAGGACAATCCGGATTTTGCAGGCGGCGCCTGGGCTTATGTCACGGTAGACCTGGCCAAATTGTCCGGGAAAACCAGGCGCGTGAATATCACATTGCCCGAGCGTATCTTGAGTCTGATGGATAAATATGCCTACGAGCACGGCGATACACGTTCGGGCCTTATCGCCGAAGCCGCGATTGAGTACATTGCTTCTCGTGAGAATGTAACCAGTTAGATATCAGGCCTGAAAGCTTCACGAATCGAAACCATTTTTCCACATTCGGGAAAATCCGTGTAGATTCGGCGAATGCAGACATTCGTAGTCTATTTTGCCGAAGGGGACAGGATATGGCCCAGAAAAGCATTACACGTGGAAAAAAGATACTGCGGGCAGTTGGTATCCTTGCGGGCGTGCCCCTGGCCGTCGCGTTGGGAGGTAGACTGGCTTACAGGTTGGCGAATAAAACCAACGGAACGCTTATCTCCTCCGGTATGCAACGCGAGTATCTGCTGTATGTACCGCCGAGTTACGATCCGAGCACGCCGACACCGCTCGTCATCACCATCCATGGATTCGCGCAATGGCCCGCCAACCAACAGGACGTCAGCCGGTGGAATACCCTGGCGGACGAATACGGCTTCATCGTGGTCTATCCATCAGGCACGGGCTTTCCCAAACGTTGGGGGGCGCATGGACAAAGCAACCTGTTGAATCCACCGCCGGAAGATGTCACGTTCATCTCCGATCTCATCGACAAGCTGGAAAGCGAGTACAACATCGACCCCACCCGCATCTACGCCAACGGGTTGTCGAACGGCGGCGGGATGTCGTATCTGCTGGCGTGCAAACTCGCGGAACGCATCGCCGCCATTGGGACGGTCGCGGGCGCGCATCTCTATCCGCTGGACAGGTGCCGCCCCACGTATACTGTGCCGATGATCGCCTTCCACGGGACGGGCGACAAAATCGTCCCCTACGACGGCGGCCCATCAGTGATGTTCGACGTCCCCTTCCCCGTGATCCCGGACTGGGTAGCGCAGTATGCCGCGCAAAATGGGTGTAGCGAGACGCCGGTTGAACTTCCCGTGCAGGGCGACGTGACCGGCATCAAGTACACGCAATGCAACGCAAACACCGAGGTTCCCTTCTACACAATCCACGGCGGCGGTCACGCGTGGCCCGGCAGCAGCTTCCTGCCAGAAGCGATTGTGGGACACGCCACGCAGGACATCGACGCCACGTGCCTGATATGGGCGTTCTTCCAACAGTACACGCGCACGCCCTAATCTCTTAACGGATAAGTAATCACATTCTTAAGGGCATTGTTGCGCTTACGCCTTTAGGTGCAAAACACCACCCCCAGTGGGTTCTCGGATAGATTCTTGATCCGTCGAGACCTACCGCGCCCAGGCGATGTCCAACTCGTGCAGCTTACCGTCAGTGGGGACGCCGGTTTGCGGATCCCAGCCCATCATCCCGTAGAAAAGGGTCACGGCTTCGTCGAGCACTTCAGGTGTGACCGGCTTCTCGTTGAGCGCGCCGCTGACGTGATAGTTACTCATCCGCGCGGGCAACGTGTCGTCGGCGCGCGTCAGGCCCTCGCGCAAATTGAAGAGCCGCGCCAGCGTGACGCCGCGCTCGCCGACCTTGAGCAACTCCCACTTGCTCACCTTCCAGCCGGTGATCACACGCACCATCTCGATAATCTGATCGTCGGACCACGGCACGAAGACGCACAGGCCCAGGCTGTTCTTTAGCCACGTCCAATTGGAGGTGTTGGTGTAGGCGCGCACTTTGGCGGCGTTCAAGACGGTGGGCGGAATGGGTTCGTAGACGCCCACGTTGTAAGCGCCTTCTCCTACCGGATCACGGGCAAAACCCTCGTCCCAGACATTATGCATATGATCGGCGCCGGTGGGTGAGACGGCGTAACCAAGCGCCTGCCCGTGCCGCGTGCGCCCTTCGTGCATCGGGAAAGGCTGTCCCTTCACGTTGATCGCATACGCTTCCGCGCCCTGGCCGATTTTCCGCGCAGCGAACGTCGAACCTTCGGCCAACAGGTCGCCCAGGCCCTCACGCTCGCCGATCCGCCGCACCATCTCGACCATCGCCGGCGCATTGCCGAAGCGCAATTCCAGGCCGCCGGTATCTTCCACGTTGAGCAGTTCGTTCTCGAAGCACTCCATCGCAAACGAGATCGCCATGCCGGTGGAAATCGTATCGAGGCTGTAGGCGTTGCACAGCTCGTTGGCCTTGGCGACGGCGCGCAGATCGTCCACGCCGCAGTTGGAGCCGAGCGCGCCGAGTGTCTCATACTCCGGTCCGCCGTAGATCGGATCGACGTCGTACTCGTCGTCGTGGACTTCGACCACGCGCTTGCAGCGGATGGGGCAGGCGTAACAGCCGCCGCGATCCACCAGGATCGTGTCGCGCATCGCCTCGCCGCCGATCTTTTCCGCGCCGGCGAACTGCCCATCCTGGAAGTTCCGCGTGGGCAGCGCCCCCACCTGGCTCAGCCCGGTGAGGCCGCCGGCGGTACCAAGCTCGTGCATCCCCCAGGCTTTGTCCTTCCAGGTCTCGGTCATCGACTTGGCCAGCGCCTTGACGCCGGCATCGTCGGCGACAGGGATCGCCGTCCGCCCCAACGCCGCGACGCACTTGAGATTCTTCGACCCCATCACCGCGCCCAGGCCGGTGCGCCCGGCCGCGTGTTTGAGGTCGTTGATGATGCAGGCATAGCGCACCAGTTTCTCGCCGCCGGGACCGATCATCGCCAGGCGCGCGTTTTTCGCGCCCAGTTCGGCGCGCACCGCTTCCTGACATTCCGCCGTCGACATCCCCCACAGGTGATCCGCCGGGCGGAGTTCGGCCTCGCCATCGTGCAGCCACAGATAGACAGGTGAAGCCGCCTTGCCGCGCACCACGACCGCGTCGAAGCCGGCGCGTCGCATCTCCGCGCCGAAGAAGCCGCCCACGTCGGACTCACCGTAGCCGCCGGTCAGCGGCGATTTGCCGCCCACTGCGCTGCGCCCGGCGCCGGCGATCGGTACACCAGTCACCGGCCCAGCAGCGAAAACCAGCAGGTTTTCGGGGCCGAGCGGATCGACGTTAGCAGGCATCTCCTTGAGGAGATAATAGCCGATGAAACCGTTCGCGCCGAGATAGGGCCGGTAGAAGGACTCCGCCGGTTGTTCCACTTCCAGCGCGCCGGTAGTCAAATCGACTTTTAGAATTTTTCCCGTGTAACCATTCATCTTTATGACTCCTCCTTGAAAACACTAAAAAGGGAGAAAGTAGTAGATTCGAGGGCGGATATACCCGCTCCCAAGCCCCCACCCCAACTCGAACGCAACTAACCAAGCAATGTACCGCCTTCGTCGGATTGCTTGGGGGCTTTCTTTTCCCAATCGATATCGTCGATACTGTGTGTCTTGCGCCATTCGGCAAAATCGGCCTCGATTTCGTCCGTCCATTTGGTATCCATCTGGCTGGAGTTGTAGATGCCCTCCCGCAGCCGTTGGTGGCTGAAGCGTTCGCGCATGTGCGTGCGCTCCGAGTGTTCGACAACCTCTTCGGCCAGATGTGGCGGGATGAAGAGGATACCCGTCATCGTGCCAAGAACGATATCGCCAGGCATACAGGTCGCCGCGCCGACGCGACAAGGGACGTTTATTCCGGTCAATGTGACGTTGCGGATTGGCGTGGGGTCGAAGCCTTTGCAGAACGTGGCGAAATTGGGAATCTCGACGATCTGCTGCGCGTCGCGGATGCCGCCGTAGATGACCTGCCCGCGTTTGGTGCGCGTGGCAATGGCGGTGGACAGGTTCGCGCCGGAGTACGTGCCCTCGTAGACCTTGCCGAACAGGTCGATGACGATCACGTCGTCTTCGACCAGGGTTTCGATGACCCAGGAGTTCATCGCGCCGATGCGGCCTTCGGTCTCGTGACCGTAGCCCATCAGATAATCGTGCAGGTCGGGGCGATGCGGGACGAAGACGCCAGTCACGGCGCGGCCTATCAAGGTGATCTCAGGGTGCAATTGCGTCCAATTCCCCTCGAACTGGAAATGATAGCCATGCTGCCACAAGACAGACCACGCTTCTTCCGTGACCATGTGCGCCATGCGGCGCAGGATGTTGTCCGGCACGCGCGGGCGACCATCGGGGAAACGCTCCCCTGTCCACAGCGGCGTCAATTGGATAATGTCTTCACGGTTGTTGAATTTCATACTGGATTCTCCTTAAATCGGATACTGGATGCTGGATACTCGTTACCTGTGACTCATTACCGATTACTCGTTACCCATTCCCCGTCGCGCCGAAAACGTCGAGGTAGTGGCCGCAGCGTTCGATGAACGAATCGACGGCGACTTTACCGAAGGCGAAGTAGTGCATATTGTCCTCGATGCGAGCCGCTTCGGTGAGACGGCGGGCGGTGGTGACGAAGAGGTCGGTCGCCACGTTGACTTTAGCGATGCCGGCGGCAATAGCGTCGCGGAACTGCTGGTCGGAACAGCCCGAACCGCCGTGCAACGAGAGGGGAATATCCACCCGCGAGCGGATCTCACGGAGCAGGTCCAGGTCGAGGTGCGGCTCCCCGGCGTACAGGCCATGCGCGGTGCCGATGGCAACCGCCAGGATGTCCACGCCGGTCTCCGCTACGAAACGCTCTACGTCATCAGGATTCGTGAAGCCCTTGCGTTGCGCGCCGAAGTCCTGATACTCGCTGCCAGAGCCGACGTGGCCCAACTCCGCCTCGACGGCCAGACCGAGCGCGTGCGCCGCGCGCACGACAAGCCGTGTGTTGGCGACGTTTTCTTCGAAGGGCAACTTGGAGCCGTCATACATCACATCGGTGAAACCCAGCGAAATGGCCTTCATACAGTGTTCGAAACTGCCGCCGTGATCCAGCATCAACGATACGGGGATGGTCGCCGCCTCCGCGCGTGCACGGATGTACGCCGCGAACGCCCGTGCATTGGGCCGGTCGAGCGCCCCTGCGTAGACGGCGATCATGGCCGGAGCCTTTTTCTCCTCCAATGCCGCAAACATCCCGTCGATGCTGTACATATCAACCGTGTCGAAGAGGGGCAACGCGTAATGGTGTTGCTGCGCCCGTTCAAGGTGCGGAAGAATTGAAACGAGTGGCATAAATGATCTGATCTCCTTGTGTGAAATATGTCGTGTTATTCTATAGCGACTCCGCGTTCTCGCAAGAACGCCATCACCGCGTCGAAATATGGAATCCCGGCGCGCCCGCCCAATTGCGTACATTTGAGCGCCGACACCGCCGTCGAAAAAAGCGCGACCTGCCGTAATGTCCACCTATGCAGCAGACCAACGATGTACGCGCCGTGGAACACATCCCCCGCGCCGGTCGTGTCGATGACGTTTACGGGGAAGGCCGGGGTGTGGAATTGCTCCTCTGCCGTGACGGTGTAACTGCCGTCGATGCCTTCGGTCTGCACAAAAATGCGCGGCCCCATCGCCAAAATCGCCGCACCGGCTTGCCAGATGTCGCCGGTACCGGTCAGATTGCGCGCAAAACCGGATCCGCTGATGAGCACATCGACGTGGGGAATCAATCGGCGCAGGTGCTCGCGCACCGGGCCATCGGTCTTGTGACCGTCCAGGACTACCGTTTTGCCTGCGGCCCGCATCCATTGCGCCGCCCGGAGCGCCGCCGCGTTGTGGAAACCGTCCAGGTGCAGATAGTCCGCCGAGGTGATGTAGTCGCGGTCTAGCTCCTCCGGACGAATCTGTTCTTCGCCCCACCGCTGTACTCCCGAAAAGATGCGCTCGCCCGTCTCCGCGTGGATATTGACGACGACGATCTGATCTTCCGGCGCATCGCGGTAGACCATACGGCTCAAGTCGATGCCGCACTCGCGCATCGAGCGCAGTTTGAACTCGGCGGGGGCATCGGCACCGGCAGCGCCGATAAAGCCCACGCGCGCGCCCAATTTAGCCGCCGCCACCATCGCCGTCCCCACCGGCCCCCCGCCATCGAAACCAAAAGCATCGATCCGCGCGCCGCCTTCCCACGTTGGCAAATCCTTGCAACGGATCAACACGTCCAACGTACACATTCCCAAACCGATAATCTGTAAATCGTCGCCCATCGTCCTCCCTTCGTAACTATTCAGGTGGGACGCACTTTTACGCCTGCAATGACAGTAGGAAGCGCAAAAAATTGCCGTTGTTTTTTTTGGTTCCAGCTAAGTGCGTCCCCCCACCTCCTCCAAGGCTG
>MTKY01053523.1_pt1 | contig 11060 bp, 13 predicted proteins | sample 1042731 | NCBI WGS metagenome assembly MTKY01 (sample SAMN06212206, study PRJNA360538) | anaerobic digester metagenome | biome: Wastewater treatment plant; material: sludge; isolation source: anaerobic digester fed with sludge from wastewater treatment plant | place: Denmark: WWTP Soeholt ... | reverse complement strand
GCAGGGGCTATCACGAGCGCCAGGGACGCAAGCGCGACCGGAGCGATCAGCGCGACGAGAAGGATGACACGCACCAGCATCACCGCCGACGCGATAGCAATGCCGGCAACCAGCGTCGCCGCGTTTTCGTCATTGTCGCGCAGGCGCGTCGCCAAGGCCGTCGTAACTGCCGTCGAGGACACCATCGCGCCGGTGGCGGCCATTGCCAGCGTGCCTGGCGTCGCGCCGAGACGTTTGCTCGCGATATAGCCCGCGAAGGAAAAGCCTGAAACGAACACCACAACAAGCCAGAGCTGACGCGGATTCCAGGCCTCATAAGGTCCAAGATGACGATCGGGCAGCAGCGGAAGAATGACGAGCGCGATCAGTGCGAAGCGCGCGATCGCGCTTACTTCGGATTCAGTAAGGCCTTCGACCCAGCGATGAAGCTGCGGTCGCAGCGTCAGGAGGAGCGTGGTGCCGACGGCGACGATTGCGGCGATTTGTCCCTCGCCCCGCGTCGCAAGAAGGCCGCAGACGAGCGCGATGAGTGCGGCCAGGCCCGCCGTGCCGCTGACACTGCCGTTTCGTCGCCCGGTCCGTGCATATCCGAAAAGGACGAGTAGCGCGGCGACGGCGAATACGATCATTGCCGCTGTACGATCGGTCGATCCCAATACTCCGGCGAGGCCTCCCGCGAGTCCCAGAAGGCCAAAGGTCCGGATGCCGGCAAAGCGGCTGCCGTCGACTTCGTGACGAAGCGTCCAGCCGCGCTGGATGCCGATCAGCAGGCCCAGCCCGAGCGACATGCCCAGCCCGGCAAGGACGGGCCATTGATCCGGCTTGAAGAAATTCGTCCCGAGCTCGGACACACACGCCTCCTGACGCTGTAGCGAGCCGCCGAGCCGGCCGTGGACGCCCCGATGGGGCCCGATTCGTCAGCCGTCGGCGTCGTGCGCGCAATTGATGCAGCGGGTAGCATTAGGCAGGGCATCGAGCCGCGCTTCGGCGATAACCTCGCCGCAGGCCACGCATTGACCATAGGTGCCGGCGTCGAGCCGGGCGAGGGCCTGCCTGATGTGCGCGATATCCTCGATCGCGGCGCGTTCGATGCCGTCGAGCGCTTCATCGTCCTCGCGTGCCACCGCCTGTTCGGACAAATCGTCATCGAGCGGTTCGCGCTGCGCCTCCTCGATCCGTTCGACGCGCGCGCCGAGCGCGGCGAGGCGCGCTTCAAGTCTGTCCCGCACGGCGTCGGTTCCAGGCATCATTTGCCCTTCCGTTCGGCGATCATGGCGGCGACATGGTCGAGCAGGTCGAGCCGCTGCTTCTTGAGGTCTTCGAGCCGCTCGTCCGAGGCGGCTTCGAGGCCGCTTTCGATCCTGGTGATCTCGCGCGACAAAAGGTGATGACGCTCGGCGAGGCCGCGAAAGGGCCCGCTTTCGACCTTGAGCGCATGCAGGTGCAACGCATCCCCTGGAAACAGGGCGTGGAGATCGTGGCCGACTTCGCTCATTATATTTCCTCTTCGATCTGCGCGGCGAGAAATGCCGCTCACGACGGCGTCGAGCGCCCGGCGTGCCCCCTGTGATGCGGCGAAACCAAGGCCCCGTCGCTACGCAATTCCCCTTAAGGGCGAGGGTTGGTTCGCCCCTGTCGGGCTGAGCGCACCTGCTGATACCGCACGAGCACCTCGCGCATTGCCGTGACCGCTTTCGCGCGTGTGGCAGCGTCTTCGATCTGGGCCAGTTCGGCTTTCAGGTTGGTCGCGAAGTCGGCGTAGCTATTCTGCCAGTCGCGCCCGATCGCCGCCTGTAGCGCCGGGTCGCCGGTCTTGGTCCGCTTTGCCGGCTTCCCGGCAGAAAGACGATAGGTTTCCCCCATCGCGGGGGTGACGATCGTCGCAGCATATTCGCGCGATTGCGTCAGGTGCCGCAGCGCTTCGATTGCAGGCCCTTCGCCGTGCGACAAAAAGAGGCTGCCGGCGATCGGTTGGCGCGCGTCGAGCCAGGCGAGCAGGTCGTCTTGGTCGGCGTGCGCGGAATAGCTGTCAATGCGGCAGATCTGCGCACGCACGGCAATGTCCTCGCCCGAGAGGCGCACGCGCGTCGCTCCATCGACGATGATGCGTCCGAGCGACCCCTCGGCCTGATAGCCGACAAAGAGGATCGTCGATTCCCGCCGGGCGAGATTATGCTTGAGATGATGGCGGATACGCCCACCTTCGCACATGCCCGAGGCAGCAAGGATGATCGCTCCCGACACGCTGTTGAGGCGAATAGAGGCGTTCACATCTTCGACGAAGTGAAAGGCCGGATGGTCGAAGACCGCGCCGTTGAGGTCTTCGAGGGCTTCGGCATATTTGGCAAAGACGCTGGTCGCGCGGTTCGCCAGTGGGGAATCGATGAAGATGGGCGCAGCGGCCATTTGCTTGGCGTCGATGAGCGCGGCGAGGTCGAGCAGCAGTTCCTGAGTCCGTTCGAGTGCGAAGACGGGAATCACGAGATTGCCGCCGCGAGCAAGCGCCGCTTTGACTTCGGCGCCCAGCAGACGCCGCCTGTCCTCGATCGTCAGGTGATCGCGCTTGCGGTCACCATAGGTGGCCTCGCAGACGACATGATCAAAGCTTGCCGGGCTCTGCGGGTCGGGATGGAAAGCCTTGTTCTCGGGACCAAGGTCGCCCGAGCACAGAAGATGGACGCCCGCGATCTCCAGTTCGACCGAAGCAGAACCAGAATATGTCCCGCATTCCAGAGCCGGGCGCGAAACCCTGGAACCGGTTCGAACCATTGTTCGAGATCGACGGCCTTGCTCTGTCGCCAGGCCGCAAGGCCGTTTTGCTCGGTGTAAAGCGGTTCGAAAGGCGGCTGACCGGCCCGATCGCGGCGGCGGTTGCGCCGCGCAGCATCGCTTTCCTGAATGCGTCCGCCATCGGCGAGCACAAATTCGAGCAGATCGGATGTCGGCGCGGTGCACCAGATATCGCCGTCGAACCCATCGGCGACGAGCCGCGGCAGCAGGCCGCTGTGGTCGATATGGGCGTGCGTGAGAATAATGGCGTCGACATCGTTTGCTGAAAAGGCGAACGGGCTGCGATTGAGCGCTTCCAGCGTGCGCGACCCCTGGAAAAGTCCGCAATCGACAAGCAGGCGCTTGCCGTCATGGCAATATTCCATGCACGATCCGGTGACCGTGTTGGCGGCGCCATGAAATGTCACCGAAAGATCGTCGCTCATACTGCCTCGCACCGCTGCGCCGCGACATTTCGGCGCGGACATGGACCCTCGGGAATGACCTTCCCGCGTCGCCAGCATGGGCCGGCGGACCGCTATTCCTAATACGTACTGTTCCTGACTCACGCGGTCGCCGGACTCGCATAGAAGGCAAGGCATGAACCACGTGCCCGCCAGTATCCCGTCCCGTCGCGGCTCCCCATCGTGAGCGACTGTTCGTCCTGCCCAGTGCGCGGCCGCGCCATATGCGCGAGCCTGGACGCCGGGGAACTGGCCGAACTCGGCCGGATGGGACGCCGGCAGCGCGTGAAGGCAGGGCACACGTTGTTGTGGGAAGGCGATGACGTTCCGTTGGTGGCAAATGTGCTGAAAGGCGTGCTTAAACTCGTCGTCGCCGCCGCCGACGGGCGCGAGCAGATCGTCGGGATCGTCTTCCACTCCGACTTCATTGGCCGGCCATTCGGCAAGGAAAGCCCCTACCGCGTCACCGCGATGACCGATGCCGAGGTCTGCATCTACAATCGCAACAGCTTCGACGCCTTCGCCGGAGCGCATCCGCATCTCCAGCAAAAGCTTCTGCAACGAACGCTCGATGAGCTCGACCGGGCGCGCTACTGGATGATGTTGCTCGGCCGCAAATCGGCTGGCGAGAAGGTAGCGTCCTTCCTGCTGGAAATGTCCGAACGCCTGTCAGGCCACCGCGGCGTCATCGGGCGCGAGGCGGGCTTTGAACTGCCGTTCGGGCGCCAGCAGATCGCCGACATATTGGGGCTGACGGTCGAAACGACATGCCGGCAATTGACGCGGATGCGGGCTGCCGGGCTGCTCGACCTGCCCTCGCGTCGCGAAGTGGTGATCCGTGATCAACGCGCGATGGAGTTGGCGGCAGGATGATGGCACTTTGCCCCGAAAGGCTGCTGCATGCTGGCCTTGGCGACGTACAGACATGATGCGTGCCGTGCGGATGGCAATCCTGATCGGCGGTGCGCTATTGCCCACGGCGTCGATTGCGCAGGCGTCGGCCAGCGGCGAAACGGTGCTGGGCGCCGCTCAAGCGCTCGAGCCGGGCGAATTTCTTTGGGCGCCAGAGATCGCGCCGCATGGCCCGCTGCTGCTGATCGTCAGCACGGCGACCCAGCGGGCGACGCTCTATCGCAACGGCATTCCTATCGCGATTACGACGGTTTCGACCGGGCGGCCCGACCATCGGACCCCCACTGGAGTCTTCACCATACTGCAGCGTAAGGTCGAACATTATTCGAGCATCTACGACAATGCCCCGATGCCCTATATGCAGAGGCTCACCTGGGGCGGTGTTGCACTGCACGGCGGCAACCTACCCGGCTATCCGGCGTCGCACGGCTGCATTCGCCTGCCGCACGAATTCGCGCGCCTGCTCTATGGTGTGACCCGGCTGGGCATGACCGTCATCATTACCGATGCGCCCGCCGTTCCTCGCATCGCGCCCGCCGACCGCATGGCGTGGGACAGCGTCGATGGCTCTGGCGGGACTTTCGAATGGCATCCGGAGCGCGCCGCGTCAGGACCGGTGTCGGTCGTAATCAGCGCGGCCGACCAGCGTGTCGTCGTCCTTCGCAACGGGACTGCGATCGGCTCGGCGCCGGCCCGGATCGACGGGCCAGTGAACGGCACCTCGGTCTTTGTGCGGCAAGACGCGGAGGCACCAAATGGCGGGTGGGTCCGTGTCCATTTGCCTGCGCTGCTTGCCATGTCGCGAGAGGAAAGTTTCGCGGGGCGCGTCCATGTCGCCGCCGAGTTCCGCGCCGCGGTCGAACCTCTGCTCGGGTCCGGTGCCAATGTGGTGATTACTGGCGATTCGCTGCGCTCGGACGCCGCCGCGCCGTTTCGCATCGAGGACGACAGCGGTGAACCCCCGTCGGAATGAATGTCGTCGCCCAAGGGGCACGGCTTGCCCGCTAGCACTGCCATTTCAAAAGGCTGGGTTTATCTCAACCAGGAGCGGCGCTGAACCGGGAATGCTGCGTTAGGCGCGATAAAGCCGCTTTGTCTTATCGTCAGGCAAAACCCTTACGGAAGAATGCGAATAGGCCGAACATCGCAATCCGATCAGATTATTTGCTCTTGGAAAGACCAACACGACGGACTCTGGAAGACGTCAGGCTGCGGCCTGGGAGGGGATCGTACCATGCTCGGCATGGAACGGATCTTTGCAGACTTTCTCGTGAACGGTTCTGCCAAGCCGATCCCTAGACCCATCTTGGCACCGTCCGGCATCGGACGGCGTCATTTCGATCGGGGATACAGCGCTGCGAGGCTGAACGCGACCCGGATGCCTCGCAGCGCTGCCTTCTTCCCATATGTTCAGGAGACAAATGATGAAAAAGTCCGACAGCCAGCTGCAGCACGACGTGATGGCCGAACTCGAATGGGAACCCGCCGTTGATCATGCAGATATCGGTGTTGCCGTGACCGACGGGGTCGTGACCCTTTCGGGCTATGTGAAGAATTTCACCGAAAAGCTCGCAGCCGAAAAAGCGGTGCGCCGCGTCGCTGGCGTGCGGGCAATCGCCGAGGAAATCAATGTCCGCCTCGCTTCCGACAGCAAAATGGCGGATCATGAAATCGCCAAGCGGATTGTCGACATAATTGCTTGGACCATCTCGATTCCTGCCGACACGGTAAAGGTCAAGGTCGAGCATGGCTGGGTGACGCTGTCCGGCACCGTCGACTGGTTCTTCCAGAGCAACGAAGCGCGCAAGGCTGCCAGCCGCGTCTCGGGCGTCGTCGGGGTGACCAATCTGATCAACGTCAATCAGCTGCCGGCGCGCGCCGACGTCAAGGATCGCATCGTATCGGCGTTCAAGCGGCAGGCCGATCTCGACGCGGCAGCGGTGACGGTGACCACCGATGGCGGGACGGTGAAGCTCAGCGGAAAGGTCCACGCTTGGAACGAACGCTGCATTGCCGAGCGCGCCGCGTGGTCGGCGCCCGGCGTGACCAAGGTCGAAGACCATTTGACCGTTCAATCCTGACACCCCGTCCCGACGGGGCTCACTGCGGCCGCTCCGGCAACGGGCGTCTGCTCCTTATCCGTATCATTGCGCATATCGCGTCACAGGCGAGCGTCCTATTTTCGGCCTCCAACGAGAAGGAGAATCGGCCATGAAAAATATCTTGTTGCTGGTGCATCATGATGATGGCCAGGAAGCCCGATTGCAGGCTGCGCTCGACGTGACGCGCGCCCTCGAAGGTCATCTCGCCTGTATCGACGTGACGCCCTATCCCGTCATGGCCGGCAACGCTGTCATGGGCTTTGGCGAGAGCGTCGTCCTGGTCGACGAGCGCGGCAGCGAGGCGAAGAACAAGGCCAATCTGACCGATCGACTGTCGCGCGAGGATGTCAGCTGGAGCTGGGCCGATGTCAGCGGCGAAATCGCCACCTCGGTCCTCGAGGCTGCCGATCTCGCCGATCTCATCGTCCTCAATCGCGCCCTCGATGGCTATCCGCTCCCGGACATGCGCGACATTACGAGCCGCATCATCGAGCGCACCAGCGCGGCGGTCCTAGCGGTTCCCGAAACCCTCGAACACTTCGCCGTCGATCGCGTGCTTGTCGCGTGGGACGGCGGTCGCTCAGCCGCCGCGGCACTGCGCGCTGCAGTCCCGATCCTCGCGCTCGCCTGCGAGGTCGAAATCTTCATGGCGCGTGAAGTGATTGACGACGATATGCGCAACGATCCCGAAACGGCGGCGGCTTATCTGTCGCGCCACGGAATCCACGCGGCGGTCAAAATCGCCGAGCGGGCGGAGGGCCGGGCCGACGCTTCGATCACCGGGGAAAGCGACGCTTGGCGAGCCGACCTTATCGTGATGGGCGCATATGGCCGCGGACGACTGCGGGAAACCTTCGGCGGCGTAACCAAGCGGATGTTGAGTGACAGCAAGCTTCCGCTTCTTCTCGCTCACTGATCCGTCGCGCGACGTCAGGTGGCGTGGCGATGAGAGCCGATCGATCCCGACGACGCGCAGCACCATCGCGGCGCCTGCGCGCGGATACAGTCACAACTTGGCATGGTCGATGCGCCAGAAAGACTCTTTCCCGGACGCCCGAGTATGAACGATCAGACCGTGCCTGAAAGACCGAACGCCCGGCGCATTCTCATCGTTGAAGATGATCCGGGCGCGCGGCGTTCGCTCCTGTTGCTGCTGACCGGGCGCGGCTTCGATGCGGCGGCCTTCCCTACGGCGGCGCAGGGGCTCGCCGATGCGGTAATGCACCCTCCCGCCTGCCTGGTCGCCGATTATCGCCTCGCGGAAACCGATGGCATCGCGTTGCTGCAGGCTATGCGCGTGAGTGGTTGGATGGATCCGGCGATCCTGATTTCCGCCCACAGTTCGCCTAAACTTGCGGACCGGGCGACCGCTGCGGGGTTCGCGGTCATATTCGATAAACCCCTTCGCGAACATGCTCTTGTCGATGCGGTGCAGCGACTGGTCCGCGGCGACGGATGATCGCGGCGCGGATTACGTAGTCTCCCTACAGCGCGCGGCGCATAATTCTCGCAGCCGCGCTGGCGGCAACTGCCATTTTCGTCCTGTTCCTTCTCGAAGCGCTCAAGCGTGTCCTCAACGTCGGGCGCGGCGACTGAACGATCGGCTTCGCGCGGGATCAGCCTGCCGCGGCCGCACGCGCCCACCGAACCAGCGATGCGCGGTCCATCACGCCCGATTGGCGCGCCACCTCGCGTCCCCCGACGACGAGCATGAGTGTCGGGATCGACCGTATCGCATAGCGATGGGCGAGCGTCTGTTCTGCCTCGGTATCGATCTTGACGAGACGGAAGTCGGGCTCGAGATCGCCCGCGGCGGCGGCGAAGGTCGGGGCCATCGCCTTGCAGGGGCCGCACCATTCGGCCCAGAAATCGACAAGCACCGGCAGGCTGCCCGTACGGATCAGCCGGTCAAAACGGCGCGCGTCGAGCGCCAGCGGCTTGCCCTCGAACAGAGCTGCTTTGCATTTGCCGCAGCGCGGCGCGTCAGCCAGCCGCACGCGCGGAACGCGGTTCGCGGCGTCGCATATCGGACAAATCAGGATTTCTGGTTCGCTCATCGCACCTGTTTCTGCCACGCCATTACGGCTTGTCCAAGTCGTTGCTGGCCAACCGGCGATGTTTTCAAACCCGACGAAGGAGACCGACGACGCGAATGAGGAAAGCCGTCGACCAGCCGATCATCAAGATGCCGTTGATGCCCTCGATCGCCGACACGAGACGCCATCGCTCGGCCATAACCGCATCGTCATAACCGATCGCGCCATAAGTTATCGTCGAAAAATACACCGCATCGTGCAACGTGTTGATCGCACCGATCACAAGATAAAGCAGCGCATAGAGCCAGATTTCCACGCCATGCGTTCCGATCAAGGCCAGAACGGCAAAGAGTAGCTTTCCAAGCTCGCCTATCGATGCGGGATGAAGATGTCCCGGGCTATTACCATGCGTCTCGAGCCGGAGAAGCCGAGCGAGCAGAACCAAACCGGCCCCATGGATCAATACGGTGAACGTCACCATGACAGTCGAAAGTGCCAGCTCGCGGATCATCGGAACCGCCATGGGACGCGGCTTGTCAGCCGGCGGAACGGGTTGAGAGCGCCGCTTCTCACGCAAAGAGCGAAGGCGCTTCTTGCGCATCGAGCGGCTCGGGTATCGCAAGCTGTTCATGGTTACCATGATGATGGGCGCTCGAGCTGAACGAAGGCCATAGCATCGCCGCGCTATTCCACCAGAGCATCATGAGCGACACGGGGATTTGCCAGCTCTGCAGACAGGCCGACCGCAAATGGCCCTCGGGCGACATACTCGAATCCTCGGGAACTTCGTAGCGCATGGCTATCCTCCTTGAGCGAAGGGTCTGGACGTCTGCTATCGGTTCCGGAATCAGCAATGCTACGTACGCCGCAGGCTGACGTAACGCGTCAGCCGAGCATTGCAGCCGCGCTGCGATAGAGCATGAAGGCGGCGACGGCCAGAACGAGCACCGCAAACAGCGTGTTGAGCCGTCCCGAGCGCGCCGAGAGCCGCTGCGCTCCTTTCATCCCGAGCCAGCTACCCAGCGCGCCGGCGCTGATGAACAGCCCGGCGAGCTGCCAGTCGACCAGACCCGACCACGCATAGTTGGCCGCGGTGGTGAGGCCGAAGGCGGTGACCGCGACGAGCGAGGTGCCGACGGCATTAATCATCGGCATGCCCGTCGCGGCGACAATGCCAGGCACGATCAGGAAGCCGCCGCCGATCCCGAAGAAACCGCTGAACGCCCCACTGCCGAGCCCATAACCGAGCAAACGCGGGGCATTCTCACGACTGATCCGTACCGCTGGGTCGCCCGCTTGCCCGCGCCGGAGCAGCATGATGACCGCGATCGCGACCATCAGCAGCGCGAACAGGAAGAGCAGTCTGTCGCCGTCGAAACTCTTGCCGAGCGTCGACCCGGCCAGCGCGCCGACGACCCCTGCGGCGGCGAATGTGGCGCCGCACGGCCAGCGGACATTGCCCGCGCGAGCATGATTGGCCAGGCCGGCCGCCGCGTTGGCGGCGACGGCGAGTGCGGCGGTGCCGATCGCGACATGGGGCTGCGGCACCCCGACGAGATAGACCATCAACGGCACGGCAAGGATCGACCCGCCGCCGCCGACGAGACCGAGCGTGAAGCCGACGAGCACCCCCGACAGCGCGCCGAGAATCATCTGGGCAAGATCGAGCGTGGCGGGATCAGGCATCGCGCCGGCCTTCAAAGAATATCGATGGGCAGCTTCAGGTACCGCGTGCCGTTGCTCTCAGCTTCGGGCAGGCGGCCGCCGCGCATGTTGACCTGCACCGACGGCAGGATCAGCTTCGGCATCGACAATGTCTTGTCGCGTCCCTCGCGCATCGCGACGAACGCGTCCTCGCTCACGCCGTCATGCACATGGACATTCGCGGTGCGCTCGGCGGCGATCGTCGTTTCCCACGCATAGTCGTCGCGCCCCGGAGCCTTGTAATCATGGCACAGGAAGACGCGCGTCTCACCCGGCAGCGACAGGAGGCGGTGGATCGAACGAAAAAGCGCGCGCGCATCGCCCCCCGGAAAGTCGGCGCGCGCTGTGCCATAGTCGGGCATGAACAACGTATCGCCGGTGAACAGCGCGTCCCCGATGATCCACACCATGCATGCGGGGGTATGCCCCGGGGTGTGGAGGACAATGCCGTCGAGTTCGCCGAGGCGAAACATGTCGCCGTCGGCCATCAGCCGGTCGAATTGCGATCCGTCGCGTGCGAAACGGTCATCCTCGTTGAAAATCTCGCCGAACACCGTCTGCACCGTCTTGATATGCCGTCCGATGACGATCTGGCCGCCCAACTTATCCTGCAGATAGGGCGCGGCCGACAGGTGATCGGCATGGGCATGGGTTTCGATCTGCCATTCGACCGTCAGGCCCCGTGTGCGAACATAGTCGATGATGGCATCGGCCGAGGCATGGCTCGTGCGGCCCGAGGGCTGGTCGAAATCGAGCACGCTGTCGATGATCGCCGCCGTTCGCGTCGCGGGGTCGTGGATGACGTGCGTCGCGGTGAAGGTCGCTTCGTCAAAAAAGGTGCGGACGATGGGAATCTTTCCCGAGCGTTGCGCAGCTTTGATCTTGGCGGCGGCCTCGTCGCGGTGGAGATCGGTCATCGGGCACTCCTTTAATATTAGCTTATTCTAATATAATAGCTCGGCGCCGGATGTCCAGTCCCGGCCTACTCGATCCCGCACAGCAAACGGAGCCGCCAAGCCGCGACTTGGACCGACGCCTGCGCCTCGGCGAGCCGCGCGGTCGCGGCGATCGCC
>MTKY01055296.1_pt1 | contig 11092 bp, 10 predicted proteins | sample 1042731 | NCBI WGS metagenome assembly MTKY01 (sample SAMN06212206, study PRJNA360538) | anaerobic digester metagenome | biome: Wastewater treatment plant; material: sludge; isolation source: anaerobic digester fed with sludge from wastewater treatment plant | place: Denmark: WWTP Soeholt ... | reverse complement strand
CCGCGGCAACATGGTGGCGGTGATCTCCAACGGCACGGCGATTTTGGGACTGGGCGATCTCGGCGCCCTGGCCTCCAAACCGGTGATGGAAGGCAAGGCGGTGCTGTTCAAGCGGTTCGCCGACGTGAACGCCATTGATATCGAACTGGACACCGAGGACCCGGAAGAGATTATCAAGGCGGTTTCCCTGATGGGCCCGACATTCGGCGGCATCAACCTTGAGGATATCAGGGCGCCCGAGTGTTTCATCATCGAAAGCCGACTGAAAGAGATCATGGACATTCCGGTGTTCCATGACGACCAGCACGGCACGGCGGTGATCTGCGCCGCCGGGCTGATCAACGCGCTGGAGCTCACAGGCAAGAAGATCGAAGATTGCCGGATCGTCCTGAACGGCGCGGGGGCTGCGGGGATTGCCTGTCTGGAGTTGCTGAAGTCCATGGGGGCGGCGCATGACAACTGCATCATGTGCGACACCAAAGGGGTGATCTGGCAGGGCCGGACCGAAGGCATGAACCAGTGGAAATCGGCCCATGCCGCCGTTACTCGCCTGCGCACGCTGGAAGAGGCGATGGTGGGGGCGGATGTGTTTCTGGGCGTTTCGGCCAAGGGTGCAGTGACGCCTGAAATGGTTTCCAGCATGGCGGAAAATCCGGTGATCTTCGCCATGGCCAACCCTGACCCCGAGATCACGCCGGAAGAGGCGCACGCGGTGCGGCCCGATGCCATCGTGGCCACCGGGCGCAGCGACTACCCCAATCAGGTGAACAACGTTCTGGGCTTTCCTTACCTGTTCCGGGGGGCGCTGGACATTCATGCACGCGCCATCAACGACGAGATGAAGATCGCCTGTGCCAGGGCCCTGGCCAAATTGGCGCGCGAAGACGTGCCGGACGAAGTGGCGATGGCCTATGGCCGCAAGCTTTCGTTTGGGCGCGATTACATTATCCCGACGCCCTTCGACCCCCGGCTGATCTATGTGATCCCTCCGGCGGTGGCCAAGGCCGGGATGGACACCGGCGTCGCCAGGCGGCCCATTGTCGACCTGCGCGCCTATGAAGCAGGGCTGAAGGCACGGATGGATCCGACCGCTAGCATTCTGCAGGGCATTCATGCGCGGGCCAAGGCGGCGCAGGCGCGGATGATCTTCGCTGAGGGAGACGATGCGCGGGTGTTGCGGGCCGCAGTGGCCTATCAGCGCGCGGGTCTGGGCAAGGCGCTGGTGGTGGGGCGCGAGGCGGATGTGAAGGAAAAGCTGGAGGCCGCGGGCCTGGCCGACGCGGTACGCGAGTTGGAGATTGTCAATGCCGCGAACACCCGGCATCTAGATGCCTACAAGGATTTCCTTTATGGCCGCCTGCAGCGGCAGGGCCATGACCGGCAAGATATTCACCGGCTGGCGGCGCGCGACAGGCATGTCTTTGCCGCCTTGATGCTGGCGCATGGGCACGGCGACGGGCTGGTCACGGGAGTCACGCGGAAATCGGCGCATGTGCTTTCTCTCATCAACACCGTCTTTGACGCCAAGGCGACCGATGGCGCCGTGGGGGTGACGGCGCTGTTGCACAAGGGGCGGATCGTGCTGATCGCCGATACGCTGGTGCATGAATGGCCCGATGAGAACGATCTGGCGACAATTGCGGTGCGGTCTGCCGGGGTGGCGCGGTCCCTGGGGCTGGAGCCGCGGGTGGCGTTCGTCAGTTTCTCGACCTTCGGCTATCCGGTCAGCGAGCGGGCGACGAAGATGCATCAGGCGGCGCGCGTGCTGGACGGGATGAAGGTCGATTTCGAATACGAAGGCGAAATGACCGTGGATGTGGCGCTGAACCCCGACCAGATGGCCGCCTATCCGTTCTGCCGACTGACCGGTCCTGCGAACATTCTGGTGGTTCCGGCGCGGCATTCGGCCAGCATCTCGGTCAAGCTGATGCAGGAAATGGCGGGGGCCACGGTCATCGGGCCGATTCTGACCGGAGTGAAGAAGCCGATCCAGATCTGCTCGACGAACGCCACGGTGAACGACATCCTGAACATGTCGGTCATGGCCGCCTGCAAGATCGGTTAGGTCAGAGCCGGAACTCTTGCTGCACGACCGGCTTTGCCGGAGAGGCGACAAGCCTCGATGGCTCGCGCCCCAACGTGCTGAGCGTCAGGCTCAGAAAAAGCGTAATCGCCAAGGCGGCTATGATTGACAGTCTTTCCATGGCGGGTCCTCCTGACGCCAACCTTGCCGCGGCAGGGAATTGCCGTCCAAACACCGTCGCGTGATCAGGCGGCAAGCGCGGATTGTTGCCATCGGTCAGTGGGCGAAGGCGGCTTCGGCCCCCCATAATTCCTTGACCCGCTGATCGCGGCCGCAGGCGTTGCGATAGAACTTGTAGGCGTTGGACTGCTTCTTCGGCCCGGCCCGGGTGATCACGATATTGCTGCCCTTGTAGTAGTCCTGATGGTAGTCCTCGGCCCTCCAGAAGGTCGAAGCGGCGCGCACCGGGGTGACAACTTTTTGTCCCAGCGCGGCCTGTGCCTCCGCGATGGCCGCAATGGCCGATGCCTTTTGCGCCGGCGCAGAGACGAAAATCGCCGTCTTGTAGGCGCTGCCGCGGTCGCAGAACTGGCCGCCCGAATCGGTTACATCGACCGAGCGCAGGAACATGCGGATCAATTGATCATAGGAAATCACCGCATTGTCGAAGGTGATCTCGACCGCTTCGACGTGGCCTTCGTGATTGTCATAGGTCGGGTTTTGCAGGCTGCCGCCGGTATAGCCCGAGACAACGTCCTTTACGCCCGTCACCTTTTCAAAGTCGGCCTCGACGCACCAGAAACAACCACCGGCGACGATGGCCTTTTCTGTCTTGGCCAACGCGGCGCCGGTCATGGCGGCCATCGCCAGAATTGCTGTAAGAACGATCCGCATTGTCTGTCTCCCGTTTATGCTCGTCCTTTCGGCGCCGGATGCCGTTACGTTACGCCCCCCGAGCCGGATTGGATGACCGTTCACGGCATTGCGATGCAAGACTTGGTGGATCGGGCGATTCCATATTACGATCACCGGATCCGATATTGCTGACACTTTTTTCAGGAACCGAGATTATGGACCAGACCGCTTCTGCCCCGACCGAGGCTGCAGATCCTTCCGGCGATGCGCTGCAAGCCGCTTTGCCCGAGATTCGCCGCGCAAAGACCAATGGCATTGCCCTTTCCGTGCTGGCTATCGTGCTGGCTTGCATTGCGGCCTGGATTGCGACCGGATTGAAGAAGGATGCGGTGGTCTGGTCCTTGATGAGTCTTGTTGTGGGCGCCGTTATGGTCGGCGGAATCGGGTCATGGGTCCGCGGGCAGCATGAGCGGGCGGTCATGCCGATCATCGCCCAAGCCTTCGGCCTGTCCTATCAAAAGTCGCTGAAGACGTTTTATGACCGTTTGCCAAAGAACTTCATCCCGCTGGGGGGCAGACGATCGGTGGATGACATGATGTCGGGCACGGTCGCCGACCGCCGATTCAGTTTTGCCGAATGCAAAACTGAGACGGGGGGAAAGAACTCGTCCACGCTGTTCAGGGGGGTGGTGCTTGAGGCGCAGAGCAAGCCCGGCATGCCCGAATTCATCATTGCGTCGGAAAAGGAAACCAAGGGATTTCTGTTTTTCAAGGGCCATGTGCAGGTTGACGGTATGGTGATGGTGCATAGCATGACCGGACCGGATGGCCAGATCTACGGCCTGTGGGCAACGTCGGAAGACCCTTCCCGAACAAAAGGGCTGCGGATGTTCATGGACAAGATCCTCGCGCTGGGCCCGCGCGTTCTGGGGCAATCGAGCCTGTATTCGCTGGTTTCAACCGGCAGCACCTATTACGTCAGCCTGCGCCATAGCCGTGATCTGTTCAAGATTGGCGGCATGTTTGCAAGCGAGGCGCAGGTGATGACCGATATCCGCGCCGCGGCCACGGAATTCGGCTATCCGGTAAGGCTGGTCACCGAAATCCTGCGAGCCGAAGAGGCGCTGGTCGTGGCCAGCTAGCCCTTTTTCGCCACGCGGGCGTTGCGGGTGGCGATCAGACGCAGACGCAAGCCGTTCAGACGGATGAAGCCCTCGGCGTCCTTCTGATCATAGGCACCGGCGTCTTCTTCAAACGTCACATGTTTTTCGCTGTACAGCGAATGATCCGACCAGCGCGCAACGGTGCGAGCAGAGCCTTTGTACAGCTTCACCCGGACAGTGCCGGTGACGTGTTCCTGCGACTTGTCGATCAGGGCCTGCAGCATTTCACGCTCGGGCGAGAACCAGAAACCGTTGTAAATCAATTCCGCATAGCGCGGCATGATCGAATCCTTCAGGTGGCCAGCGCCCGCGTCCAGAGTAATCTGCTCGATGCCGCGATGCGCCTCGAGCAAGATCGTGCCGCCTGGGGTTTCATAAAGCCCGCGCGATTTCATGCCGACAAAACGGTTTTCCACTAGATCCAGCACGCCGATGCCATGCTTGCCGCCGATGTCGTTCAGGGTGGCAAGGATGGTCGCGGGCGACATCGTCTGGCCATTTATGGCCACGGCATCGCCACGCTCGAAGGTGATTTCCGCCATCTCGGCCTTGTCGGGGGCCTGTTCTACAGGGACGACGCGCTGATAGACAAACTCGGGTGCCTCGATGGCAGGGTCTTCCAGCACTTTGCCTTCGGAGGAGGTGTGCAGAAGGTTGGCGTCCACCGAGAACGGCGCTTCGCCGCGCTTGTCCTTGGCGATCGGAATCTGGTTCGCCTCGGCGAACTCCAAAAGCTTGGAGCGGCTTGTCAGATCCCACAGCCGCCAGGGGGCGATGACCCGGATCGCGGGGTCAAGGGCGGCGGCCGAGAGTTCGAACCGGACCTGATCGTTGCCTTTGCCGGTGGCACCATGCGCCACGGCATCGGCGCCGTGTTTGTGGGCCAGCTCGACCAGGTGTTTGGAGATCAGTGGACGGGCAATGGAGGTGCCCAAGAGATAGAGGCCTTCATACAATGCGTTCGCCCGGAACATCGGGAAGACGAAATCGCGGACGAATTCCTCGCGCACGTCGACGATGTGGATGTTCTTGGGCGCGATGCCCATAAGCAGCGCCTTCTTGCGCGCCGGCTCCAGCTCTTCACCCTGACCAAGGTCGGCGGTGAAGGTGATCACCTCGCAGCCATATTCGGTCTGCAGCCATTTCAGGATGATCGAGGTATCAAGCCCGCCGGAATAGGCAAGGACGACTTTCTTGGGCTTTTGCATCGCAGGACTCCCGAAGGCGAAACTGACGCCGGGGTCTATTGGGTTTTCACTGCGCAAACAAGACCGATTGGCCTTGCCGCGCCCGCGCTGTAGGGTCGCGCGCATGAGCCAGTTTGCCATCCAAGCCCGCGCCGCCACCCAAGCTATCCGCGACCTGTTCCCGGAAACGCCGTTGCAGCGCAACGATCACCTGTCGGCGCGCTACGGTGCCGAGGTCTGGTTGAAGCGCGAGGATCTGACGCCGGTGCGCAGCTACAAGCTGCGGGGCGCGTTCAATGCCATGCGCAAGGTGCGAACGCAGGCACCTGAGCAGGGGCATTTTGTCTGTGCCAGTGCGGGGAATCATGCGCAAGGCGTGGCCTTTGCCTGTCGGCATTTCGGGGTGAAGGGCACGATCTTCATGCCAGTGACGACGCCGCAGCAAAAGATCGACAAGACCCGCACCTTTGGCGGCGACGCGGTCGAGATTATGCTGACCGGCGACTATTTCGACCAGACCCTGACCGCCGCGCAAGAGTTTTGCCGCGCAAAGCGCGCGCATTTTCTGGCGCCGTTCGACGATGCCGATGTGATCGAGGGGCAGGCGAGTGTTGCCGTCGAGATCATGGATCAGCTGGGCCGCGCACCCGATCTGGTGGTGCTGCCGGTGGGCGGGGGTGGTCTGGCCTCGGGTGTGACCAGCTACCTGCGCGAGGTGGCGCCGCTTGTGCAGTTCCGCTTTGTCGAACCGGCGGGTGGGGCCAGTCTGAAGGCGGCGCTGGAGCATGGCGGGCCGGTGAAACTGCCGCGGATCAACAGTTTTGTTGATGGTGCGGCGGTGGCGAAGATCGGTGATCTGACCTTTCGCAAGCTGGATTGGGTGAAGCCCGACCAGGTGCTGCTGGCGCCGGAAGACCGCATCTGCATCACCATGCTGGAAATGCTGAATATCGAGGGAGTCGTGTTGGAGCCGGCGGGGGCGCTGTCGGTGGATGTATTGCCGGAGCTGGCGCCGATGATCCGGGGCAAGACGGTGGTCTGCGTGACCTCTGGCGGGAATTTCGATTTCGAACGGCTGCCTGAGGTGAAAGAACGGGCGCAGCGTTATGCCGGGTTGAAAAAGTATTTCATTCTGCGCATGCCGCAGCGGCCGGGTGCGCTGCGCGAGTTCCTGTCGATGCTGGGGTCGGAAGACGACATTGCCCGCTTTGAATACCTGAAGAAATCGGCGCGCAACTTCGGTTCGGTCCTGATCGGGATCGAGACGAAGAATGCCGAGAATTTCCAGCGCTTTACCCATCGGATGGAAGCAGCCGAATTCGCCTACCGCGACATCACCAACGACGAAGCGCTGTCCGAATTTCTGATCTAGGCAGCGTTGCCCTTGGCCAGTGCGCCAAGGAAGGCCGCCTTGGATGCCTCATAGACCGAAGCGATCCGGCCAAGGTCGACGGCCGCGCCGTTGCCCTGCCCTGCCTGCCTTTCACCGGATTGGCACAGTGCCGAGAGATCGGCCAGGCCAAGGTTCAGCGCGCTGCCCTTCAGAAAATGCAGTTGCGCTTCCATATCGGCATCCGGCAAACCGCAGCTGATGCGGGCCACAACCTCATCCGCCTCTTCCAGAAACATCGTCACCACATCGGCAAGATCTTCATCCCCGATCTCTGCCCTGAGTTCATTCAGCCTGTCCCACGCGATCATATAAACCCTCCGCCCACCGAAGTTACACCCGCGACAAGGGTTTCATCGCCGCCTTAACAAAGGGTAAGCCGCCACAGGTCGTTCAGGGGGCATTTTAGGTTTCACCTGCGCTTAACACCTGCGGGCGCATCTCTTGGTGTAGATGAACCAGTCAGGTGGTGCAGGTGCTTGGGTCGACGGAAATGAAGGATACAGGTCCGGTGGACCAACTGGACGCGTCGGGGGTGCGCGTGCTGGTTGTCGACGACAGCCGCGCGCAAAGGCATATCCTGGCCATGTACTTGCGCAAATGGGGGTATGAAGTTCTGGAATCCGCCTCGGCAGATGCGGCCTTGGCGCTTTGCGCGTCGATTCGTGTTGGCGTGGTGATCAGTGACTGGATGATGCCGGGCATGTCTGGCGTCGAATTCTGTAAGCGCTTCAGGGCCTTGCCGCGCGAAGACTATGGCTATTTCATCCTGCTGACATCGAAATCCGAAAAGTCCGAAATCGCCAGCGGGTTGGAAGCGGGGGCCGATGATTTCGTGCCCAAGCCGGTGGGCAGTGATGAATTGCGCGCCCGGCTTCGCGCCGGCCTGCGAATCCTTGGCATGCAGGCAGAGTTGGTCGCGAAGAACCGGGTCATCGCCGCAAACATGGAAGAGTTGCAAAAGCTGTATGATTCGCTGGACCGCGACCTGATGGAGGCGCGCAAGCTCCAACAGACGCTGGTCCGCGAACGCCAGCGCGATTTCGGGCGGGCTGCGGCCTCGCTGATGATTCGCAGCTCGGGCCATGTCGGGGGTGATCTGGTCGGGGCCTTCCAGATCGACGAGCGCCGGGTCGCGGTCTATTCGGTCGATGTTTCCGGCCACGGCGTTGCTTCGGCAATGATGACCGCGCGGCTGGCAGGATATCTGTCCGGCAGTTCCCCCGACCAGAACCTGGCCTTCCAGCAATTGCCCGACGGTCGCCGCAGCGTGCGCCGCCCCGCTGCCATTGCACAGGAATTCAATCGCCTGATGCTGGAGGAGATTCAGGTCGAACAATACTTCACCATGGCCTACGCGGTGCTGGAGCTGGACACCGGCAAGGTCGTGCTGACGCAGGCCGGGCACCCGCATCCGATGGTCCTGCGCGCCGATGGTCGGCTGGAGCGGGTGGGCAACGGCGGATTGCCGATCGGGTTGATACCCGACGCCGATTATGATGACAGCGAGTTGACGTTGAATGCGGGCGATCGGCTGTTCCTTATGTCGGACGGCATTACCGAGTGTCCGGGAACCACCGGGCTGGACTTGGGTGAAGAGGGATTGGCCAGCCTGCTGGACCGGCTGGGAGAGCTCGAAAGCCCTGCGTTGCTGGAGGCTCTGGTATGGGATCTTGCCGACTACGCCGGAACAGACCATTTCGCCGATGACGTCTCCGGTGTGTTGCTGGATTACCGGGGCTGACCGGCCACCAGGGCAAGCATGCTCCTGTCCCCATCATTCCCCAACACCAGCAAGGCCTGGCTGGCCGACATCCAGACAGCGGTGTGACCAGGTTCGCTGGGCGGGCCAAGGCGACAGACCGGTCGGCCAAGATAGACGGTGCATAGTTTCTCGGCCCAGAGGTCGTATTCGGGCATGTAGGTGAATCGGCGGAACGTGCCGATGCGCCGCGAAATGGCGATTTTCCAGCCGGTTTCCTCGCGCACCTCGCGGTGCAGTGCTGCAATTGGGTGTTCGCCCGCTTCAATTCCGCCTCCGGGCAATTGGAACTCGGGCTCCGGCTCGGCCTGGTGGGTGGTCAGGATGTCCTTGCCCCGCATCAGTACGGCATAAACGCCCGGACGGCGCCGGTAGGATTGCCCCGCCTGCACGGGTTCGCCGAATCGTCGGATCATGATCGCCCCTTGGTCTTGCGCGTATGGTGCCTATATACACGCCCGGAATGCCAGCGCCGGCGCGCCAGGGAAGCCTCATGACACTTGGAATTCAACTCGCCTGGGACGACACCGTCTTGCCGTTTCAACTTGATCAGTCGGGAATCCGCGGTCGCGTCGTGCGGCTGGATGGCGTATTGGATCAGGTCCTGCACCAGCACGCCTACCCCCCCGTGATCGAGTCGCTGGTGGCCGAGATGGCATTGCTGACGGCGCTGATCGGGCAATCGATCAAGCTGCGCTGGAAGCTGTCCTTGCAGGTGCGCGGCAAGGGGGCTGCGCGGTTGATTGCGACCGATTACTATGGCCCGCAGGAAGAAGGGGCACCTGCGCGCATCCGCGCCTATGCCAGCTTTGATGACGAGCGGCTGGACGCCGAGGCCGATCCTTATGGCCAGATCGGCGATGGGTATTTTGCGATGATGCTGGATCAGGGAGAAGGGATGGTGCCCTATCAGGGCTTCACGCCCATCGCGGGTGGATCGCTTTCCGCCTGTGCAGAGACGTATTTTGCCCAGTCCGAACAGCTTCCGACACGATTTTCGCTGACGTTTGGCCGCAGCTCTGCGCCTGGGGAAGGCGAGCATTGGCGCGCCGGTGGCGTGATGTTGCAACACATGCCAAATGTCGGTGGCGTGGCGGCTCAAGGCGGCAGCGGTGAAGGCGGGCTCCTGGGCCATGCCGATATTCTGTCCGGGGCCGAGTCCGAAGACTGGACCCGCGCCAACCTGCTGTTGGACACTGTCGAAGAGCTGGAGTTGATCGGACCGACGGTTGCGCCGACCGATCTGCTGGTGCGCCTGTTCCACGAAGAGGGCCCGCGGGTTTTCGAGGCGCAGCCGGTGCGCTTTGGCTGCTCCTGTTCAGAAGACAAGGTGCGTAGCGCGATGTCGATCTATAGCCAAAAGGATATCGCCACGATGACCACCGCGGCCGGTGTCGTGACCGCGGATTGCCAGTTTTGCGGCGCACATTACGAATTGGACCCTGCGACCCTGGGGTTCGAGGCCAGGAATGGCGGTTGAAGACCGCGTTCGCGCTCTGCTTGGCCGCTCGACCGGTGCGTCGTCGGACCATGACCTGAACCCGGATGTGAAATTGTCGCCTGGGCGTTTACTGCGCCCCGCCGCGGTACTGGTGCCTGTCTGGCAGCGGCAAGACGGGTTGCGCGTCATCCTGACCAAACGCGCATCGCATCTGCAACATCACCCCGGTCAGGTGGCCTTTCCTGGCGGCAAGATCGACGAAAGCGACAACTCGCCCGAGGCCGCCGCGCTGCGTGAAGCAAATGAAGAAATCGGCCTATCAGCAGGGTTGGTGACGATTCTGGGTCGATTGCCAACCCATGAAACGGTAACGGGCTTTGCCGTGACTCCGATATTGGCAACGGTAGAGGGCAACTTCAGGCCGGTGCCGGAGGTGGGCGAAGTTGATGAGATCTTTTCGGTGCCGCTGAACCATGTTCTGGGAGTCATGAATTATTCAGTCCAGCGACGGCTCTGGCGCGGCGAATGGCGGCGCTATTATGCTGTGCCCTGGGGTCCCTACTACATCTGGGGCGCAACAGCGCGTATCCTGCGTGGACTGGCGGACGGGTAGGGCGATGAAGGTTTCGGGCGAGTGGCTGGAGCGACCAGAGACCCAGGCGATTTGCGCGGTGCTTTCCAGCGCGGGCTGGCAAGCTTTACCGGTGGGAGGCTGCGTGCGTAACGCCCTTATGGGCGTGCCGGTCGCGGATGTCGACATCGCCACCGATGCGCGCCCGGAAACAGTCTCTGATCTGTCGAAAAGGGCTGGTTTCAAAGTTGTTCAAACGGGGGTCGAGCATGGCACGCTGACGGTGATCGCGGGCGGTATTCCCTATGAGATCACCACGTTCCGCCGCGATGTTGAAACCGATGGACGCCGCGCCGTCGTGGCCTTTTCCGATCGGCTGGACGAAGATGCCGCCCGACGGGATTTCACCATGAATGCGCTTTATGCTCGCCCAGACGGCGCATTGATCGACCCGTTGGGAGGCATTGCCGACGTTTTGGCGCGGCGGGTGCGGTTTGTCGGCGATGCCGAAACCCGCATTCGCGAGGACTACCTGCGCATCCTTAGGTTCTTTCGCTTTCATGCCTGGTATGGTGATCCGGTCGGGGGCCTGAACGCAGACGGCCTTGCCGCCTGTGCAGCACTTTCGCCCGGAATAGAGACGCTTTCGCGGGAGAGACTGGGCGCGGAAATGAAGAAGCTTCTGACCGCGCCGGACCCG
>MTKY01054810.1_pt1 | contig 11100 bp, 8 predicted proteins | sample 1042731 | NCBI WGS metagenome assembly MTKY01 (sample SAMN06212206, study PRJNA360538) | anaerobic digester metagenome | biome: Wastewater treatment plant; material: sludge; isolation source: anaerobic digester fed with sludge from wastewater treatment plant | place: Denmark: WWTP Soeholt ... | reverse complement strand
GTCCACCAACACCAACAAAGGCACCTGGGATGTGTAGCCGCTATGCGCCGTGAGCGTCTCCTTGGGCCAGTGCCGACCCTCAGTCGTGGCGACCACCGTGCCCTTAGGGAGGAAAATCCCGGCCACCTTGACCGCTTCATCCACCAATCCTCCACCGTTGCTACGCAGGTCAAGAATCACCGCATCCGGCGCCTCCTTCTCCATGACCGCTTCCACCTCGGCCCGCAGTTTGTCACCCGAGCCCTCTGAGAACGTGAAGAAGGAGATATGTGCCACTTTCATCCCGTCCCGCTCGAGGACTTCTGTCTCCAGCACAGGCGGGGAGACGGCACGACGCGTAAGAAGCAGGTTGATGGTTTCTCCGCCCGGAGGCAGTTCACCGGTATCACCCTCGACGACCGGCGGCATGACTTTGCTTCCGGATGTCGGCCGATAGAGGCGCAGCTTCACCTCCGTGCCCTCAGGTCCTTTGATGCGCGTGACCACCTGATCCAGCGATTTCCCTTGGACCCCCTCCTCGTCCACCGCCACAATGACGTCACCCGGCCGCACTCCCGCCTGTTCCGCAGGGCTCTCTTTGAACGTGGACACCACGGTCACAAAACCGAAACGCATCTCCACCACTATCCCCACACCTGAATACGAGCCCTGGGTGTGCACCAGCAGGTTCGCGTACTCCTCGGGGTCGAAGTAGGCCGTGTAGGGATCATCGAGTCCTGCCAACATCCCGCGTATGGCCCCCTCTTCTAGCGCCGCCGCATCCACCGGCTTGAAGAACGTCCCCTCCACTTTCTGAAGGACACTGGCCTGAAGCGGGAAACCCGCGTCGGGTCCCAGCCAAGCCTCGGCCACTCCCGCGGGCAGCATCGATCTCACCAACGTCCGGCCCATCGTCGAAGAACCGAATGCCACGCCGGCCACCAACAACAGCGCCGCGATCATCAGCGCGCTCAAGGCCAGAACCGCGACTCTCTGTGAATTCCTCATACCCCCACCTTACAGATAGCCCAGTGGATCCACCGGGGAGCCGTTGATGCGCACTTCGAAGTGCAGGTGCGGACCGGTGGAAAATCCGGTGCTCCCGCACAAGCCGATCACCTCGCCTTGTGAGACCCCTTGACCCACCGAGACCCGGATCTCCGAGAGGTGACCGTACAGCGTGGCAACCCCTCCCCCGTGGTTGATGATCACGCACTTGCCGTAACCGCCATTCCAATCGGCCAGAATGACCTTGCCGCCATCCGCGGCTTTGATGGGGGTGCCCAACGGCGCCGATATGTCGATACCGTTGTGCATACGGGTCACCCCAAACAGCGTGCGCATGCCGAATCGCGAACTCAGTTCTCCGTGCAGAGGCATGCTCAGCGCCCCCGTACCCTGCGTAGGGATCGTGGAGATGCCCGCAGACTGCAGCACCCGCCTGATCTCCTCCGACCTGGCGGCCAGCTCCTCTTCCTGCTGTTCGAAGGCGGCTTTGTCGCTCTCGGCTCGTGCGGCTGCCACTTGCTTGCCCTCGCGGGCCACTGCCAACGCTTCCATGGCGCTCTGTTTCTCCGCCACCGCCGCAGCCAGTTCATCGGCTTCAGCCCGCTGCCTCACAGCGAGCGCCGATACCGCCTCACGCCGCGTCTCCAGAGCCGACCGCTGTTCCTCCATGTCGCCCTTGAGGGCAGCTATCTGTTGCAGTACATCCTGGTCCTGCCTGAGAATGATGCCCACGAGGTCGAGTCGGTTGAGCAAGTCACTGAAACGCACCGATTCCAGCAGCAGTTCCACGAACCCCAGTGTGCCGGATTTGTACGCGGAGACCAGCCGCTGATTCAGTACCGTCTGCTGAGTGTGGAGGTCCTCTTCCGCCTTCTGGAGCCTCCGCCGAGTCGCCTCAAGTTCGGCGGCAACCTGATTGAGTTCAGCCTGCGTGGCGTCCAACCGCGCCTGCGCGGCGTCGGCCCTCTCCATCACCTGCTCCAGCTGGCCTTCCAAGCCGTCGATCTGTTGATCGAGGGCCTGGATGTCGCGTTCGGCCGCCGCCAGACGCTGCAGTGCTTCTTGCTTACCCTCCCGGACCTCGCGCAGTCGATCCCGTGTCACGCCGAGATCTTGTTGCAGCTCCTGTGTGGTCTTGGCCCCCACTGCTGCCGGTAGCCAAAGCGAGCCGAGCCCAACCACCAGCGCCAGGCCCACAGCCAAGCAACAGGCCGTTATACGGGCCCCACTCATCCGGCGAAGACGGACGCGGCCGGCGGTGTCGCCGGCCGCGTCCGAGCACAAAGCGGTCGGACGCCGCGGGCCGTTTCGGCCCGCGGCGTCGCGGCACAACCACCTGGACAGCACATCCACCTCAGACTCTGAGGAACCGCCTGAGTCCCAGTCCCGAACCCAGAGCGCCGATAACCGCCCCGGCCAGGAGAAGGATGCCGGCCAGTTCCCACAGGGAGATAGACTGGAACTGCACACTCATGAACACCAGGCTCTCCCTGATCTTGCCCATGACGAAGTTGCTCCCCAGCACCACAATCACCACGGCCAAAACCGCCCCCAGCAGTCCCACGGCCACACCCTCTATCACGAACGGCCAACGGATGAACCAGTTGGTGGCACCCACCAGCTTCATAATCTCCACTTCGCGACGCCGCGCGAAGATAGACAGACGGATGGTGTTGCCAATGAGAAGCACGCCCACCACTCCCAGCAGCAGGATGAACACCAACATAATGTTCCTGGCCACGTTCGTGACCCTGAAGATGCGCTCGGCGATCTCTTTGCCGTACCGGACCTCCTCCACCTCGGGCCGACCGTCAAAACGCGCAGCGACCACATCCGCCTGTTCAGGGTCTTTGAGCGATATCTCGAAGGATGCCGGCAACGGGTTCCCGGCCAATGACTCCACCACCTCAGGATGATCTTTGAAGTCCTCCTTCAAGATCACTAGGGCTTCTTCCTTGCTTATGAACTTGGAATCCTTGACCTCGTCCCAGGAGACGATCTCGCTCTGCAGCTGTTCGATCTGTTCAGACGTGGTGGAGTCAAGTAGGTACACCGTAATCTCAACCTTGCCCTTGAGATCCTTGAGTAGACCGTCAACGTTGGAGGCGAACACGATGACCACACCGAGTACGGTCATGGAAAGCAGCACGGTGAGTACGGCCGCAATGGTCATGAAGTAGTTGCGGCGCAACGAGCCGAAGGCCTCGGTGAAGAAGAACCTAAACCTCCCCATAGCCGCCCCTCAGCTGGTCGCGTACCACTTGGCCATCCTCCAGAGCGATCACACGACGCCTCATCTTGTCGACCATCTCACGGTCGTGGGTGGCCATCAACACCGTGGTGCCCGTCTGGTTGATCCGGTAGAGCAACTGCATGATGCCGGCCGAGGTCTCAGGATCCAGATTCCCGGTGGGCTCGTCCGCGATCAGCAACGGCGGATGGTTCACGAACGCCCGCGCCAAAGAGACGCGTTGCTGCTCGCCACCGGAGAGTTCGTTGGGGTAGTTGTTCGCCTTGTGCCCCAAACCGACCAGACTCAAGATCTCGCCCACCTTGCGCTTGGCCGACGACGAGTTGTTGCCCGTCACCAACAGAGCGTACATCACGTTCTCGGTCACGGTCTTGTTGGGCAGGAGCTTGAAGTCCTGGAATACGCAGCCGATGTTGCGACGCAGATACGGCACTTTCCAACGGCGTAACGTACCCAACTCGCGCCCCCCCACGAATATGCGACCGCGGTCGGGCTCCAACTCCTTGATGATCAGCCGGATGAACGTGGACTTGCCGGAACCGGAAGGCCCCACCAAGAAGACGAACTCGCCCTTTTCGATATGGAGGCTGACGCTCTCGAGCCCGATAGTGTCCGGGGGATATATCTTGGTCACGTCCTCTAACCTAATCACGCCGGCCCTCAAACCTCCCTTTTGCCCAACTTCCCCGTGGCCCGCTGGACCAGGTATTCGCGAATGAAATCGTCAATTGCACCATTCAATACACCTTCAACATTCCCTCTCTCCAGATTGGTGCGGTGATCTTTGACGAGAGTGTATGGGGCCAATACGTATGACCGTATCTGGCTTCCCCACGCAATCTCCTTCTGTTCACCCTTCTCCCGCGCCATGCCCTGCTGTCTCCGCTCGTATTCGAGTTGCAGCAACTTGCTGCGCAGCATGCGCATGGCGGTTTCCCGGTTCTGTATCTGTGAGCGCTCGTTCTGACACTGCACCACCGTCTTCGTGGGCAGATGGGTGATACGAACGGCCGAGTCCGTCTTGTTGACGTGCTGCCCACCGGCGCCCGATGAACGGTAGGTCTCAACCCGCAGATCTTTATCATCTATGTCAACCGCTACGTCATCTTCCACCAAGGGACTGACATCGAGGGAGGCGAACGACGTGTGGCGGCGCGCCGCAGAGTCGAATGGGGAGATGCGAACCAGACGATGCACACCCCGTTCCGCCGACAGGAGCCCGTATGCGTTCTCGCCGTGGACGGTGAAGGTGGCGCTCTTCAGACCCGCCTCGTCACCCTCTGTGGCCTCTTTGATCTCCACCACGAAGCCGCGGCCCTGGGCCCAGCGCAGATACATGCGCAACAGCATTTCAGCCCAATCCTGGCTCTCGGTGCCACCCGCACCCGGATGAATGCTGACCACGGCATCGCCGGCGTCGAACTCGCCTGAGAACAGCCTCTGTTCCTCGAAGCGGTCGAGAGTCCGCTGCACGCTGTGCGCTACCCTCTCGAAGTCCTGCATGGCCTCGACAGGGGATTCACCGGCCACGGCTTCCTCATTCGCCAGTTCCAGGAACACCTCGAGATCGTCGATCTGGGTGGCCAGCTCGTGATAGTCATCAAGCCGGTTCTTCAGTCTACTGTACTGGGAAGACACACTCTGCGCGGCAGCCGCGTCATCCCAGAACGCGGGCTCGTGCATCTGCTCCGCAAGCCCCGCCAGGCGCCCGCTCAGTTGTTCGGGGTCAAAGATAGTCCTTTACCCAAGCCAACTTCTCTCGGAAGGAGTCCAACTGCTCCTGATGCGATTCAATAACGTCCCGCGTTGTGGTTTCGGTCTTCTCAGCCATGATCCTTCATTATAGCTAGCTTTTGAATGACAGTGCGGTTCGACGCTGGGGTTAGGCGCCGCAGCACCGTTTGAACTTCTTGCCACTGCCACAGGGGCAGGGGTCGTTCCTTCCCACTTTCTGGTCCACACGCCGCGGCGCCGTGACCGTCCTGGCCGCCGCTTGGGCGCTCTGGTAGGCGCGGGCCGAGGAATCGTTCATCCTGCCGCCGGCGCCCGCCGGAACCCCGGTGGTGGACCCTCCGCCGAAGCTGCGCGCCGGCGCAATACCGTCTCCCCCTGAGTAGACCAACTGCACCGGGCGAGGATCCTCCGGCTGCGCTTCACGGCGCACGATCTCCAAATGGAAGAGATACCGCACAAAGTCGGCTTGCACCGCCTCCATCATCTCCGTATACATGCGGTAACCCTCGGATTTGTACTCCACCAGCGGGTCTTTCTGCGCCAGAGCGCGGAGACCGATGCCTTCGCGCAGGTAGTCCATCTCGTACAAATGGTCGCGCCACTTGGCGTCCAGCGTGCGCAGCAGAACCCAGCGCTCCAACTCCCGCATGTTGTCGTAGCCCAGATCTTCCTCTTTGCGATCGTAGACCGCGAACGCGTCGTCGATCACGCGCTGGGTGATGTCGTCGGCATCGAGTTGATCCAACGGCTCCAAATCTTCCGGCCCGAAGGTCACGGCGTAGAACGAGCGCAGAGTCACAAACAGTTCGGTGAGATCCCACTCCTCGGGGAACTTGGAAATCGAGGTATACGGCGCTATGGCAGAGCTGAGAACGTGCTCGATGACGCCACGCACGTCCTCGCGCAGATCTTGGCCCTCCAGAATGCGTTGACGCTGAGCGTAGACAACTTCCCGCTGCTTGTTCATCACGTCGTCGTACTCGAGCACGCGCTTGCGTATCTGGAAATTCTGCTCCTCCACCCGTTTCTGGGCCGTCTCCACCGAGCGCGATATCAGAGAGTGCTCGATGGGCTGATCCTCCTCCACCCCCAGCCTCTCCATGATGTTGAAGATGCGGTCTCCGCCGAACAACCGCATAAGGTCGTCTTCCAGGGAGATGTAGAACCTGCTCAGGCCCGGGTCGCCCTGGCGCCCGGAGCGCCCACGCAACTGGTTGTCGATCCGTCGCGACTCGTGGCGTTCCGTCCCCAGCACATAGAGGCCGCCCAGATCGGCAACGCCTTCTCCGAGCTTGATGTCGGTTCCCCGGCCCGCCATGTTGGTGGCGATGGTGATGGCACCCGGCTGCCCGGCCTGCGCCACGATGGAGGCCTCGCGCGCATGCTGCTTGGCATTCAGAACTTCGTGGGGGATACCCCGCCGATTCAACATGGCCGACAGCCGCTCCGACTTCTCCACCGAGATGGTGCCCACCAACACCGGTTGCCTGCGTTGATAGCATTCCACCAAATCCTCGACCACCGCTTGGAACTTGGCGGACTCGGTTTTGTAAATCACATCGTTCGCGTCGTCGCGGATCATGGGGCGGTTGGGCGGGATGATCACAACTTCCATGCCATAGGTGTGGTTGAATTCGTCCGCCTCGGTGGCGGCTGTGCCCGTCATGCCTGCCAGCTTGTCGTAGAGGCGGAAGTAATTCTGCAGGGTGATGGTGGCGAGAGTCTGATTCTCCTCCTTGATCCTCACCCCTTCTTTGGCCTCAATGGCCTGATGGAGCCCTTCCGAGTAGCGCCGTCCCTCGAGGACCCGTCCGGTGAACTCATCTATGATCTTGACCTCGCCGTCCGCCACCAGGTAGTCCACGTCGCGTTTGAACAGCGCTTGGGACTTGAGGGCCTGCACGAGATGGTTGACCAGTTGGCCGGAGAGGTCCTCATACAGATTGTCGACCCCGTACATGCGCTCCACTTTGGCTACGCCCTTCTCGGTGGGCGCAACCGTACGTTTCTTTTCGTCTACTTCGTAGTCCTCATCTTCGCCCTCTTTGAGCTGCCTGGCGATGCGCGCGAAATCGTAATAAGTCTTGGCGGCCCGCTCCCCAGGACCCGAAATGATGAGCGGAGTCCGAGCCTCATCAATGAGGATGGAGTCCACTTCGTCGACGATGGCGTAGTGGTAGCCCCGTTGAACACGTTGGTCCATGGAGAGGGCCATGTTGTCGCGCAGGTAGTCAAAGCCGAACTCGGTATTGGTGCCGTGTACCACGTCGCATTGGTAAGCGGCGACACGCTCGGCCTGGGGCATGTTGCTCTGGAGGGCGCCCACGGTCAGTCCGAGGAACTCGTAGATGGGCCCCATCCACTCGGTGTCTCGCTTGGCCAGGTAGTCGTTGACAGTCACCACGTGCACGCCCTTGCCGCTAAGGGCGTTGAGATAGACGGGCATAGTGGCCACCAACGTCTTGCCTTCACCCGTCTTCATCTCCGCGATGGATCCCCGATGCAAGACCACGGCCCCCATGACCTGCACATCAAAGGGGCGCATGCCCACCACCCGCTCAGCAGCCTCTCTGGCTACGGCAAAAGCTTCCGGTAGCAGGTCATCCAAGCTCTCGCCCCGGGCAAGGCGGCCCTTGAACTCATCGGTTTTGGTTCTCAACTCGACGTCGGTCAGCGCCCGCACGGATTCAGCAAGTGAGGAGACCCGGGTGACGATCTCCTCGAACGCCCGCAGCTTGCGGCCTTCGCCGAAGCGGAAGATCCTATCTACGATGCTCATGTTGACTTCCCTGCCCGGCACATCCACCCGGTGCGCGTATCCGTGCCGGTGTGCACGGACCGCACCCAATGGACCCGGGGCTCATCATCAACGTTGCGGTTCTATCAGACCGTAATGCGCGTCCCGCCTGCGATAGACCACGTTGGTATCTTGGGTCTCGGAGTTGACAAACACAAAGAAATCGTGTCCCACCATCTCCAGCTGCAACGCGGCCTCTTCAGGGGTCATGGGCTTCACGATGAACTGCTTCACTTTCACGATCTTGGGCATTTCGCCCGCCTCTTCGGCTTCCCTCTCCGCTTCCTCGGGTACGGCGAAGCCCTGGCTCAAGACGGCTTCCCGGTGGGCGCCCTGCGTGCGGGCCACCAGTTTGCCACGGTACTTCTTCACTTGACGTTCAAGTTTGTCCGCTACAAGATCCACCGACGTATACATGTCGGGGGACGCTTCGCGGGCGCGGATAACCGGTCCTTTGGTGAAGATGGTGGCCTCTGCGACCTGATTGTCAGAAATGCTGGGGTTCTTCTCCGTGGAGAGCTCAAGCTCGCAGCGCGCGCCGTCCCACAGGTACCTTCCGATGCGCCCGATCTTCTCTCCCACGTATGCACTCAGGGCATCTGAGACAACCATGTTGCGGCCTTTGATCACAAGGTTCACGCCGTACCAACTCCTTTAGAGACTCTCGACAGGTTTCCGGTTCCAGGCCGGGCGGCCACACTCTCTGACGGAAGCGACCGAACCCGGAAGATACCACACCACGTGCTCCCTGTCAGTCCGTGAAGCATGGAACCTCACCCAGTGCTCTGGCGAAAGTGAACACGTGTACTTCAAGGCCCGAACGAGCCGTGATGGCCGAAGCCACCTCGCTGCTGGTGGCTCCGGTGGTGAATACGTCGTCGACGAGCAGAACCCAGGCTTCGTCGCCGAAGGACACCGGCGATTCAAAGCCGACAAACGCCCCCGCCAGGTTCTCTGCCCTCTCCTCTCTGGACAACGCCTGCTGGTGTGCCGTGCGCTTGACCTTGCGCGCCAGCGGCATCACATGCGCCACCTCGGACCGACACGCCAACGCACGCGCCAGCACCTCGGCCTGGTTGTACCCCCGTTCCCGAGTGACCGCCGGGTGGGAGGGCACCCAGGTCACGATGGGCAACCCCGGCCGTGCGAGGCACTTACGGAAAACGTCGGCCGCAGCTTCGGCCATGGGTTCGGCCACCTGCTTCTGCCCTCCGTACTTCAAGGCTACGACCAGCTCCTGCGCCACACCCTCGTAGGCGAAGGCGCTCCCGGCCGACGCGAATCCCAGTCGTCTCCCCACGCAGTCCCGACACCAACCGTGATGGGTGGAGACCATGTCAGGCCTGCCACACCGCCGACACCCCTCGGCCAACGGTTTCAGATCCGCGCGACACACCTCACACAGCAGGGTCTCGAACTCCCCACAGCCGACGCATCGCGGGGGAAAGATCAGATCGAGGGCGAGACGCGTTACGCGTCCTCCTGCAGCCAATGTGGCCAGAAGGGCGGGAGCTACGCCCACAGTACCGTCCCCGGTTCCAAGCTGGCGCCCTCAATAGGGCCTGTATCTCCCAACAGACACCGTTCCCCCACCACGCAATCACGCATCCTCACCCAACCCATGAATCGAGTAAGCGTCCCCACCGTGCTGCGTTCAATCGTGCTACCGCGACCGAAGAGCGCGGCCGGCCAAGCCACCACATCCGAAACCGTGGCACCCTCCTCGACTACGCTGCCGCAGCCGAGAACCACGGGTCCGCGCAGCCTACTTCCACCTTCCACCCGGGAGTCGGCTCCTATGTACACGGGTGGCTCGATGTCGGCGCCACCGTCCACGTATGATCGAGGTCCGCACCAGACCCCGGGCATCACCTCCGTGGCATCCCGATCGAGTTGAACCCGTCCGTTGAGGGCATCGAAGCTACCCTGGCGATAGGCTTGGATGTCCCCAACATCATTCCAGTAACCGGAGACCGAGAATGACCCCAACCTCGCTTCCTCGGCCAGGAGTTCGGGCCACAGTTGCCTACCAAAGTCATAGAAGACGCCGGCCGGGACCCGCTGCAACACATCCGGCTCCAAGACGTAGAGCCCACAGTTGCACAAGCGGGATATCTCCTCTCCGGGCGCCGGTTTTTCTTGAAACGATCGGATGGCACCCCGGTCATCCAAAGCCACCACACCGTATTGCGACGGATCTTCCACTTCCTTCAGCGCCAGCGTGGCCACGGCGCCCGAGTCAGTGTGTGCCGCCACGAGACCACTCAGATCGACGTCCATGAGCGAATCACCACTCACCACCAGGAAGGCACCGTCCTCAGTGAGAAAGCGCTCGTTGCGCTTGACTCCCCCTGCTGTACCCAACAACTCGGGTTCCAGTGAATACGTGACCCGCATGCCCCACTCCCTACCATCCCCAAAGTAGCTGGTTATGGACTCGGGCGCGTGATGCAGGTTGATGACAACATCGGTGATGCGATGCCGGCGCAACAGCGCCAGAATGTGGGCCAGAATCGGCCTTCCCAATATGGGTACCATGGGTTTGGGCGTGATGGCGGTCAGCGGCAGAAGCCGTGTACCCAAGCCGGCTGCCATGATCATGGCTCTCATGCGCGCCCTCCTTCGGTATTGGACGCCAGAGCGGCCAACGATTGCTGGTAGGGCGGGAAAGCGATACCGCCTTCGGTGATGATGGCTGAGATATGCGAAGCGGGTGTTACATCGAATGCCGGATTCCTCACGCCCACGCCCTCGGGAGTCAGGCGATTGCCCCCCAGCGTGGTCACCTCCGTGGCTCCCCTCTCCTCGATGGGAATGAGGGAGCCATCCTCCAAGGAGAGGTCTATGGTGGAGAACGGAGCCGCCACGAGAAACGGCACCCCATGTTCACGGGCCAACACGGAGACCGCGTAAGTGCCGATTTTGTTGGCCGTATCCCCATTGGCAGCGATGCGGTCCGCCCCCACCACCACATGGGATACCTCTCCCCGGCTCAAATAGAATCCAGCCATGCTGTCGGTAATGATTTCCACCGGAATGCCGTCACGCTTCAACTCCCAAGCCGTCAACCTGGCTCCCTGGAGCAGGGGGCGCGTCTCGTCGGCCAGAACCCGCAGCCGCCGGTCTCGCGCGAAAGATGAGCGAATGACCCCCAAGGCCGTGCCGTACCCTGCGGTGGCGAGCGCTCCCGCGTTGCAGTGCGTCAATATCCGGGGACCGTCATCGAAACACGGGGCCTCGGGGATGAGGGGAGCGGTGGCCGGCCCGCCGCCACCGGCGGGCCGGCCCACGATGAGGTCTGCCCCGTACTCGCCGATCTGCCGACAAGACT
>MTKY01051051.1_pt1 | contig 11110 bp, 11 predicted proteins | sample 1042731 | NCBI WGS metagenome assembly MTKY01 (sample SAMN06212206, study PRJNA360538) | anaerobic digester metagenome | biome: Wastewater treatment plant; material: sludge; isolation source: anaerobic digester fed with sludge from wastewater treatment plant | place: Denmark: WWTP Soeholt ... | reverse complement strand
CACACCGGGGGGTTGGCCCAGGTTTTGCCCCTCCTCCCACCCATTCCCATCTACCTACATCCCGGCGCCCTGCAGTACCGGTACGCCAAAGCAGGCGACATCGCTGTTGACCCCGAGGAGATCCGGGATATAGGCATGCCGGACGGGGTCCGCGCCGCCCTCCAGAGCGGGTGGGAGCTCCGCTTCGTCGAAGAGCCCACGGAAATCGTACCCGGCGTGTGGGCCACCGGCACCATCCCTCGGCAAGAACCGACAGAGGGGCCCGGGGGCGTGGGGGCACTGGACACGGCCCTACAACACCCTGATCCCGTAGTGGACGATATGGCGGTCTGGATCGAGACGACGGGGGGCATACTCATCGTTCTCGGCTGTGCGCATGCCGGAGTCATCAACACCGTGCGCCTTGTGCAGCAAACCAACAACAACCTCCCCATCACGGGCGTAATCGGTGGCACTCACCTGCGCGCTGTGACATCCGCGCGCATGCAGGCTACCATCGAGTGCCTGGCCTCGTTGCCGCTTAGCATGGTGGCGGCCTGCCACTGCACAGGCCCCAGGGAAGCATTTGTCCTTCAGTCGGCTTTCCCTGACGAGTTCGTGCCCATGACCGCGGGCTCGCGCATCCGCTTCCCGAAGCCCACCACGAACAACTGACCCACGGCGACATCAGCGGTGACCTCCGGCCGCAGTGCGCAGACCCGGAGACCCTTGGAAGCCGGAACACATTGATGAATGGCGCCTCAAACCCTCCGGCGGGGAGTCACTCCTCCACCCAGGCCACGGCACGCACGGGGGCGCCTTCAACCCCAACCACGCTGAGCGGCAGAATGGCGCACGGCGCCCGCCTTCCCGCGATTTCGCCCAGGTTCCTGAGATTCTCCACGATCAGGATGTCGGCGGACATGAGTGCCTTGTGTGCCGAGAGATCGAACGCATCGATGCCCTTGCCGGACCCCTCCGCCGAGGAATCAATGCTGGGAAAGTCCACGCCCACCAGGGTGACACCACACTCGCGTAGATAGGCTGCAGAGTCCCCGGTCACGTAAGGGTGAGCGGACATGGAAGCGCCTCCAAAATGCTCGTCCCACCCCGCCCAGATCAGCGCAAAATCACCAGGGCGGAGGCCGCCGGCCGCATCCGCGGCCGCGGCCACCGTCTCACGGCTCAGACCTCCGCTCCGACCTCGCACATCCAAGACTACAGCCGTACCCACAAAACGCGACACATCGTAGCGGTCGAGCGTCTTGCCCTCCGGCAGCATGTGGAAAGGCGCATCCATGTGGGTCCCGGCGTGCGAAGAGAGGACCAGGGAGCTGAGTGCCATACCGTGCTTGGCGTGCGTCAGCGGGAAAGCCACCTTGACGGGCGTATCCTTGGGATGAACTGGAGTCTCAGCGGAGAGCGGGTGGGTGAGATCAACGACACGGGCCATTGCGGAGTCCTTTCTTCGACCTTCCCAACCCAGAATATTCTACTGGATGCCGAATGGGCAGCGTGCGAACCGGCCAAGTGGAGTATGGTGCGAGCATCATGCACTGCATAATCGTCGGAGCCGGCGAGGTCGGAAGACACATCGCCGACATACTGAGTAGAGAGGGCCACGACGTGGTCGTGGTGGAGCGCGACCCCGAACGCCTGCGCAGCGTTGTTGACGACTTTGACGTCATGGGCGTCGCCGGAAACGGGGCGGCCCGTCGAGTGTTGGATGAGGCCAACGTCGCCGGCACTAAGATCCTAATCGCGGTGACCGATAGGGACGAGGTCAACATGATCGCCTGCATGGCCGCAAAACATGCCGGGGTTCCTTTGACCATAGCCCGGATTCGCAATCCCGACTACCTAGACGCCAATCACAGCGTGTCGAGCGACTTCACCGGTATCGACCAGGTCATTCAACCCGAGTGGGCCGTGGCCGAGGAGATCGGAAGGCTGGCGGAATATCCTGGTGCGCTGGAGGTGGAGAGCTTCGCGCACGGCCAAGTCGTCATGCTGGAGTTGAAGGTCTCGACAACTAGTGAGGTGTTGGGCAAGACGGTGGCCACCATGGGTCTTCCCACGGGTGTACTGATCACGGGGTTACTGCGCGCCGGAGAAGTGACAATGCCTCGTGGCGCCACGATGCTGGAAGCGGGAGACACAGTGTTCATCGTGGGTCGACCGGAATCGGTACGCACCGCAGCGGCTATGATGATGGGGGCAGAGCGCGACCTGCGCTCGGCCATGGTTCTTGGATGCGGCGAAATAGGATTGGGAGTCGCGCAAGAACTCGAACAACGGGGGCTTCGCCTCAAAGTGTTCGAAAAGGAGCGTGAACGGGCCGTCGAGGCAGCCTGCGTCCTTGAACGCTCCCTTGTCCTCCACGACACCGGACTGGCGGAGAACACGCTTCTCAACGAGGGTATCCGCGATGTGGACATGTTCGTGGCCGCCACCGGGGACGATAGGCTCAACATGCTGGCCGCCCTGCAGGCCAAAAGGCTCGGCGCACGGCGCACCGTGGCGGTGGTGGAAGAGGGGCAGTTCTCCGGCATCCTGGAGACGGTGGGCGTAGACGTGGTCATCAGTCCACGGAGACTGACGGCGTCGGCAGTGCTGCGATTCGTGCGCACAGGCGAAGTGATCAGTTCGGCCCTGCTCGACAAATCAGCGGGAGAGGTTCTGGAGCTGGTGGTGGCGGCGAAGAGCCACATCGCGGGTGTGCCACTCAAAGACGCCAAGTTCCCCCGTGACGCAGTCTTGGGTGTGTTGGTGCGAGGCGGGCAAATCATCATGGCACGGGGCGATTCTGTTCCCCTGCCCGGAGATCTGGCGATAGTCTTCTCTGCCACGGAGTCGGTCCCTGAAGTGGAGCGGGCTTTCTCACCCAGATGATCCATCGGCCGGAAGGCATGAACCTGCGCTTCGTAGCGCACCTGACGGGACTCACCGTCCTCGCTGTCGGCGCCGGTATCCTGTTGAGTGCGGGAGTCTCCTTGCTCTACGGAGACGACGATGTACCGGCGTTACTGGTCAGCGCCGCCGCCGCTGTGGTGGCCGGATTGCCAATGTATCTCACTACGCGGTTGCGTGGTCAACAATTCATCGGCTACCGCGAAGGCTTCTTGGCGGTGGGCCTGGGCTGGATGGCCGCCATGATCTTCGGCGCCGTCCCCTACGTGGCGTACGGCACCTTCGGCATCATCGATGCGCTCTTCGAGAGCATGTCCGGCTTCACCACCACGGGAGCCAGCGTTCTCGTAGACTACAACCAGCCTCACGGCCTACTGTTCTGGCGCAGTCTCACCCACTGGTACGGGGGCATGGGCATCGTGGTCCTTTTCATCGCCGTGCTCCCTTCCATGGGAGCCGGTGCCATGAAGCTGTTCTCGGCAGAGTCCCCTGGGCCTGTCCCGGAACGGTTGACACCACGCATACGTGATACGGCCCGAAATCTCTGGCTCATCTACGTGGGCATGACGGTTGCACAGTCCGTCGCCCTTATCATCGCAGGCATGCCCATCTTCGACGCCGTCACCCACTCATTCGGCAGCATGGCCACGGGCGGGTTTTCCCCGCGCGCAACCAGCGTGGCTGCATTCAACAATGTGACCTTCGAACTCATCATCGCGTTCTTCATGTTCCTGGCCGGAGGCAACTTCGCGCTGTATTTCGCCGCGCTGCGTGGAGACCCCCTCCGGCTGTTCCGCAGCCGCGAGTGGCGGCTGTACGCTGCTATAGCAGCCGGAAGTATAGTGGCCATAGCCATCAGTCTGATGATCGCGCGCAGTCACTTCTCCGTGGGCCACGCCCTCCGCGAAGCGACTTTCCAAGTGATCTCGGTCCAGTCCACCACCGGCTTCGTCAGCGCCGACTTCGACAAATGGAACACACTGGCCAAGTTGATTCTGGTGCTGCTCATGGTCATAGGTGGCTGTGCGGGGTCCACGGCAGGCGGCTTCAAGGTGGCGCGTCTTCTTGTCCTACTGAAGAGCACTCGCCACGAACTCACCCGGCAGATGCACCCCCAAGCCGTGTTACCCCTCCGAGCGGGGAATCAGGTGATCTCAGAGGTGGTACGCGTGGCCGTGCTCCAGTACTTCGCCTTGTACATGATAATCTGGGCAACCGGTTCCCTTTTGGTGGCCGCCACGGGCACAGATCTCATCACGGCCGCCACCTCGGTTGTGGCCACTTTCAACAACATCGGCCCCGGTTTGGGTCCTGTGGGGGCAACGATGAACTACGCATTCCTGCAGCCATTCGCCAAATGCGTCCTCATAGCCATGATGGTCATCGGCCGCCTGGAGTTGTTCGCGATACTACTACCCTTCACCCGCGGGTTCTGGAGAGGCTGATATGCGACGTCTATGGAGGGCGGCTGTCGGACTTCTCTCTCCCCGCTCTCCCTCCCGGATGCGTTCCAGCGCCCATATCCGATCGGAGCGGCAACGCGAGTCGGGTCGCCCCCAATCGACCAACGGCGCCTCATCCTTTCACCTCTTCTGGAACCTCCCTCCCCACGACCCGCTGGTCGAGGTTTCGGCCGTCCTAGAGATCCTGACCCTGCCGGCAGTACCCGATCTCTACTTCTGGGCCCTGCAAGTCGACTTCCTTGCCGGAGGGCACAGCACGGGCGCAGGACACGCCGGCCTCCAGTGGAACAGGGATTTCCCCGAATACGCTGCGATGAACTGGGGCGGATATGCCTCACCCGAATCCGGCGGTGGAGAGCTCGAGGGCTCCACTTTCTTGCTTCCAGGCATGGCGGGCAGCCAGAACACGCAATCCTACCCATGGCAGTCCGGCCGCCCCTATCGGCTGCGCGTCTTCCCGTCCCCCCATATCACGCAAGCCTGGCGGGCCGAAGTGACAGACCTCTCCTCCGGGAAGGCCACACCCATCCGCGACCTGTACACTGATGGCGACTCCCTGGCCATGCCCATGGTATGGACGGAGTCGTTCGCCGACTGCGCCGCACCGCCCGTAACCGTACGCTGGAGCCACCTGAGGGCGGTGGACAGCACCGGGCGCATCCTGACGCCGCACTCCCTGTTGGTGAACTATCAGAGTTGGGAGCAGGGGGGTTGCACCAACACCAGCGTAGAGACCGACGCCCGAGGCGTGCTACAGGTGACCTGCACCCCGCGTAAGCTGGCCCAGGGCACCGTGCTACCCATATAACGTAGCAAGCTGGGCCGACGAACCGTGCCACCGAGGCTCCGTGCCCCAGTCCGGGTCCGGCCGCCCCCTCTCGTCCGACCGCGCCTCAAAGCCCCGGTGTCTCATCCTGTGCCGGATCCAGCGTGAGGGCCAGGCGCCGCACCGCACGTCGCTGATGAACGGGAGCCGGCCTCAGGCCACCATCCGCCAGAGGTGGCCGGTGCTGATGCGCACAGCGGCGGAGAGCACATGCAGGCCATCGGCAATGAGGCGCGCTTCGGAACTAGTGTCCATGCCGGCGCCCGGGAGAAGGGAAGATATCCGACGAAGCCTCGCACCAACCGTCTTCATGCTTCCACCCGCATATGACGATAACAACCGAACATGAGCACACAGAACCCGAATAGCACCGGGCACCACCCTCGCCCGCCGTGGACACCGGCGTCTACTCGAGCACTGTTGCGCATCGCGGTGGGGCCGGGGCTGCGAAAATGGCAGAATCAACCCCGGACCGCAACCGTCGCGCCGGCGACCTTGGCCTGCCTCATCTGTCTCCTCATCCTTCCGCTTACTCCTGCCGGTCTCGCCTACGGTCCGCTTGCAGCCAATCTCGGCCGGCAACCGATAGGGCCGGCCGCCGCGCCGGTCGCTTGGAAGGCTGCCGAGCGGCAAAGAACCGCACAGGCCCGGCTCGGCTGGCGACTGATTGGGCCGACATCTCTCATCGCGTCGTTCAATGTGATCGTTGCTTTCCTGCTTGGTTTGCTCCCACATGCCCAACGCAACCGCGTTCTCATGCCCGCCTCTCGTCGCAGCCGGAGCCTCCGCTGCAAACGGGTCGCACACGTTGAATACATACTGGAGGCCACTTAACGCATACGTCATACCAACCCCAGTCCACCCACAACAGATCAACATAAGGAGAGATCAATGACCCCACGTCCAACAGGAGTTTCCGTTCTAGCAATATTGATGATCGTCGGAGGCGCGCTTGGCATTCTGGGAAGTCTCTTCGCCATCCTCGCGGCAGCCAGCCTTGTCGGCGCGTTTGGTGCCCTCATAGCCATGGTTGTGGTGATCCCCCTCATCATCGCGGTGGTTCAGTTGGTCGTGGGCGTGGGATTGTGGAAGCTCATGCCCTGGGCGTGGATGGCAGCAGTGGTCGTGGTTGCGATCGGTGCGATCTTGGCGGTCATCAACCTGATCGCCGGAAATTCAGCAGGGTCAAATATCGTATCCATACTGATTGACGCCATAATCCTCTGGTATTTGTTCCGGCCCGAAGTGATGATGGCGTTCGGGCGCGCGTAGCGTGCTCGAACGGAGAGGCTTGGCCGGCCACCTGCAGGCGACCGGCCAAGCCCACGCGCCATGTTTGCCTGCCGGGATCCGGGGGCACCATCTCGGCACGATCGAAGCCAAGAAAGAGGAATGGTGAGCATGGATGAAAGCAGGCTGCATATAGTGGGCTTGGCAGGAAGTATCCGCCACGCCTCATACAACAGGGGACTCCTGCGCGCCGCGGCGCGCGATCTGCCTGAGGGCGTGTCGCTTCAAATCGAAGAACTGTCGAACATCCCGGTTTACAACATGGATCTGGAAGAGCCGGACGAACCGCCATCAGTCCAAGCGCTCAAAGCGGCTGTCGGCGAGGCCGACGCCCTACTGCTCGCGATACCGGAGCACAACTATTCGTTCTCCGGCGTCATGAAGAACGCCATTGATTGGCTGTCTCGCCCCTTCGACACCAGCGTGTTGCTCGACAAGCCTGTTGCCATCATGGGAGCGTCGAGCGGTCGAATGGGAACCGCCCGTGCCCAACATGCCATCCGCCCTGTTTTGGCCGCCACTGGGTGCTTCGTCATGATCAAACCGGAATTGTACGTATCACAGGCCGCCAAGGTGTGCGATGCGAACGGCGACGTGATAGACGAAAGCACGCAGAAACGAGTGCGCACTATGGTGGAGGCCCTGGTTGCCTGGACGGCAGTAGTCGGGCGCCGCTGACAGGGAGGGCTACCGCCGAGGGCGCCACTCGTGGAGCCGCGCGACGCGGGCGGCTTCAAAACCACTGGTGCTCAGCCGGTCTCTGATGCAAAAGGGAGAGAACGCCCCCGCCGGGAGCCGCGTTTCACGTCATGACGGCTACCCCGTGCGGGCGACCAACCTCACGGTCACATCCCCCTTTGAGGGCTTTCAAGACCGGCTTGCCCTCCTTGGCGCTCACGGTGGCGGACAATGCCGCGCGTCAGCCCTGCGCGATCAGGCCCTTCCCCACGCTGTAGGCATCGGCGACCTCATCGCCCAGGCACCAGTATTTGTTGTCCGGCATGGTTAGGAAGAACAAGTTCATCTTCTTGGCATCGGGTGCGCCTTGGCTGAGCTGATCCTCATCCGCATACGCAGCCACCATCTCGCCGATGAAAATGTCGCTGCCGTCGAGCGTCACGGTCTGAATCAGCCGGCATTCGACACACAACGGGCATTCGGCCGCCAGAGGCACTCCAGGCAACTTCCCGTACGTAACCTCGAAGACACCCGATTTGTCGGTGTCTTTGCCTGAGACCAACCCACAGTAGTCGGTTTTCTGCACCAAGTCACGTGACGGAAAGCATAGGCTGAAGCCACCGTTGTGCACGATACCTTTCGCCGTGTGACGACCCTTGGTCAACGATACCGCCACCAGTGCCGGATCGAAATCCACACGCGACACCCAACCGGCGGCCATGAAGTTCGGCCGACCATCGACGTCGGCCCCCACCAGTACCACCGGCATGGGTAGGAAAACGCCGCTCTCGATCTCGATTTTGCCCACCAGTCCTCCTTAGCCTCGTGCTTCACTGCCCCCGCGGTGATAGATTCCCCAGATGCAGGCCAAGTATGTGCGGCGCCTCTCGGCGGACGCCGTCTGCGACGGTGCTATCATCCTGCCCACGCGGGATGGACGCGTTGCAGACAGTGGGGGCGGAGATATCAGTACCTCATCCTGTTATCGGGGCAGTCCGCAGGAACCAAAGAGGGCAGGCTTCTCTTCCTCTGCGCGAGCGGCTCTCGACGAGGCCGATGCCAGAACACTCCTCACTTCATACGGAATCCCGTTTGCAGACTGGCGGCGGGTTAAGAACGAAGCCGAGGCCCGCGTCGCCGCCCACGAGTTGGGCTTCCCCCTGGTGTTCAAGGCCATAGAGCCTGAAGTGGGGCACAAAACCGAGGCCGGCCTGGTGCGAACCGATATCCGCACCGAGTGCGAACTATCCCGTGCGCTGACTTCATTAACCATCGCTCGAGGAGGACGCGACGGCCCCTTCATCGTGGAGCGGATGATCAGCGGACAGAGAGAGCTTTCCGCGGGTATGTTCCGCGATCCCCAGTTCGGACCGGTGATAATGCTGGGGCTGGGCGGTGTTTTGGCTGAGGCGCTCGGGGATGTAGTTTTCGCGCTCGCCCCCCTTGACCCGGATGAAGCCGCCGAACTCGCCGACCACCTCGGCAGCCGCGCGATACTGGCTGAGTTTCGGGGGATGGCCGCCGTAGATCGAACCGCCCTGGTCCAGGTCACATTGGCGTTGTCGCGGTTGGCACTGGAGCACCCGCAGGTCGCGGAGGTGGACATCAACCCTCTCATTCTGCCCGACCGCCCCTCGACCCCCGGTCATGAAGGCACCCACAAGCCGAACATTGTGCACCCCGTAGCCGTGGACGCGCTGGTTGTGGTGGACGAGCCGACTGAAGAGGTCTCCTCAAGCGAGGCCACTGCGCTCCCCATCCACCTCACGCCTGACCATTGGCGCACTCTGTTCTCTCCACGCAGCGTGCTCGTGGTGGGGGCCTCCAGTAACCCCGCCAAATGGGGTGGGTCGCTCTTGGTCAACCTCATGCGTGCGGGGTTCCCCGGCACAATCTATCCCGTGAACCCACGCGCGGGCAGCTTGTTCGGCTTGACTGCCTATCCCAGTATTGCCGCAGTACCGGGGAAGGTCGATCTGGCCCTGGCGGCCGTGCCGGCCGCCCAACTACCATCCGTGATCGAGCGATGCGCCGACAAAGGCGCCAAAGCTTTGGTGGCAGTCACCGCCGGATTTGCGGAGCACAGCCCCGAGGGCGCCGAACTCGAACGCAGAGTGGCGGAGACGGCAACCGCACGCGAGGTTTTGCTGCTCGGCCCCAATACCGTGGGAGTACTCTCCACGCACTCTCGACTCATCGGACTGGGGGCGGCGGCGCTCGACATCGAACGGGGCTCCATTGGACTCATGTCGCAGTCGGGAAACGTGGCCATAGCACTCATGTTGCTCGCGCACGAAGCGCGACTGGGTATCGGCAAATTTGTGGGGCTTGGAAATGAAGCCTTGGTGACGTCTGCCGAAGTGCTCGACTACTTCGCCGGCGATCCCGACACGACGCTGGTCCTGGGGTACATCGAGGGCATAAAAAGAGGACCTGCGTTCCTGCGTGCCGCCAAACAGACCACGGCCCGAAAACCCGTAGTCCTCCTCCGAGGCGGCACCAGCGACGCCGGCGGCCGTGCCGCCGCGTCGCATACGGGAGCACTGGCTGGATCGGACAGGGTCTTTGCCTGTGCCGCCCGGCAATGTGGACTCATCGTCGCCACCGACCAAGATGAGTTCATCGACACCGCTCTTGCGTTGTCCAGCACCCCACTGCCGACCGGACGACGGGTGGCGGTGGTTGCCTCAGGCGGCGGATGGGGGGTCATCTGCGTGGATGAACTCGTGCGCCAAGGGCTCGAGCCGGCCGACCTTCCCCCCGGGCTCGTGACCGAACTCGAGGGTGTTCTCCCGACACTCTGGAGCCGTCGCAATCCCCTGGACTTAGTGGCCACCATCGAGCAGGCTGCGGTAGCCTTCACCATAGAGCGGCTCCTGGACTCTGACGCCATTGACGCGATTATCATGTTGGGAGTGCTCAGCATGCCGTTCATGCTGGCGCGCGTGTGCGCGGAGGCGGGAGAAGAAGGCGGGGAGACGTACCGGCGCCTAAAAACCGAGGAGCAGGGTCTGGCCGACATGCCGGGCCCCCTCATGAAGCGATACGGCAAACCGGTGTTGGCGGTTGAGTTCTCGGGGACCGCGCGACCGGTCGCTAAGCTGTCTGGCGATCCTGTGCTGCCGGTCTTCCCATCTCCACTCCGGGCCTGTCGAGCGCTGGCACACATGGCCAAATACGCGGAATACCGCAGACGGCTGGCTCACAATTAAGATTGGAGCCGGCCTCGCTTACACGCGAAGGCGCCGGTCATGCACATGAAATCTATTAGGGTTCGACCTGGTCCAGGGTGATATTACGGAGTAGTATTACGATATATCATGATATTACTTCATTTCCACCGGGGAGGACACTGTCATGACACATGCACCAAGATCGCACCCCTTCGACCCGGTCTCCGCGTGGAGGCCTCACGCCCACCTGCGCAGTATGTTCGGCACCCATCGCATGCGCCGCGGTGACATCCGCTTGGCGCTTCTGACAACCCTCGGGGACGGACCCGCCCACGGTTATGAACTCATGCGCCGACTCGAGGAACAGAGCGGGGGCGTGTGGCGGCCGAGCCCCGGCTCCGTATACCCCACTCTACAGATGCTGGAGGACGAAGGTCTCGTCACCAGCCAGGAGCAGGACGGAAAACGCACTTACAGCCTGACTGAGGCGGGCAGAACTGAAGCCGAGGCCCAAGCGGAAGAGAAGGGAGGGCCGTTCCGCTTCGTGAGTCGAGGCCGGATGGGCGAGATCGCGCCGTTGCGACACGCCTTCATGGAACTGGGAGCGGCGGTATGGCAACTCGTACAGTCCGGCAACGCCGACCAGATCCACCGCGCCGCGGAGATCGTACACGAGGCCCGGCGTAAGCTATACCAGATGCTGGCCGAGTAGAATTGCAGCACGGCGGTCGCAGAAGCGCCCGCCGTGCACCTTCGGTGGCACATCTATGCCACCGATCCTCGCACTCCCC
>MTKY01072235.1_pt1 | contig 11117 bp, 7 predicted proteins | sample 1042731 | NCBI WGS metagenome assembly MTKY01 (sample SAMN06212206, study PRJNA360538) | anaerobic digester metagenome | biome: Wastewater treatment plant; material: sludge; isolation source: anaerobic digester fed with sludge from wastewater treatment plant | place: Denmark: WWTP Soeholt ... | reverse complement strand
CGGGGGGAAGTCCGGGTGTAATATACGTGTTGTACGCCGAAGGGACGTTTAAATCGTTCAGATAGAGCGGATTTTTCCACCAGCTCTGTGTTTCATCCACGAATCCAATTGCGTACTGAACGGTGGGGTCAGATTCCAGTTTCATGCCGCTTGCCAACCGGTTTCTGAACACCGAGGCAATGAGCGCCTTTTCGCTGTTCAGCATGGCTTCCCGTTCAACGATGGCTGCCAGCGTCACCCCCTGGTAGAGCGAGAGGTTCTCTTTTGCCAGCCGCTTCTCCAGATCTGCAGGCAAGGTCTCCACAAAGCGGCGGGCAAAGGCTTCCACCAGCTGCGCCGGGCTGCTGGTGCGCGTAAAATAATACTCGCCCGGCGACATGAACCCTTCCAGCGAACCGAACCCCTGTAGCAGCGCGGGAATCTCCAGTCCTTCGGGATTCTGGATAAGCTTCATCAACTGGCGGGGGTCGGCGTCCAGGCCTGAAGCCGGCAGCGCGGCCGCTATCTCTTCGCTGCGCCAGCCAGGCAGGATGGTGAAGAGCACCTGTCTTGCGCCCGCGTCTCCCAGGCGTGCCGCCAGCTGCACCGGCGAATCGCCGGTGCGCAGTTCATAGAGCCCTGGCACCAGGCGTGTATCCAGTCCGGTGTAGACCAGGTAATAAAGAAAAACATCCGCGCTGCGCAGCAGCCCGGTGTCTTCCAATCGTACGGCAACGGTTACCGCGCTGTCTCCTTCTTCAATCGTAAATACCTGGCGGTCGCCTCCCGCCTGTGCATGGGTCAAATCTCCCCGGTAATAGAGCACGCGCGCAGAAGCGCGAAAACGCTGAACCGGATTGAGGTTTTCATTTACTGGTCCAAAAGCGCTGCTCGCCAGGTAAGGAATACCTGAAAACACCAGCAGAGCGCCGGTGGCAAGAAATAAAAGCAGGAGAATCCCTGCGGCGCAGGAGGATGTGCGCCGGCGTGTTCTTTTTGTGGTCATACCGTATCCCGCTCATCCGAATCAAGCCAGCGATCCAGATAAGACTGCAGTAAGATGGTTGCGGCCAGATCGTCCAGGTGTCCGCGGCGTTTGGCGCGTTTAACGCCCATTTCAAGCCGGGTTTTTCGCGCCAGCCGGGTGGTCAGGCTTTCGTCCCACAATTGTACCGGCAAACCGGTAGCACAGCGCAAAGCCTCGGCAACTTTTTCCGCATGCCGGATTTGTGGCGTACTGACGCCCTCCTCGTTTATTGGCGTGCCGACAATAATTTGAACGGTTTCCAATTCCCTTGCCAGGGTTGTTATTCGCTCCACATCAGCTTCCAGCGAGATATGCCGGATCACCTGCAGTGGATTGGCAATCGTCCCACTGGGGTCGCTTGCCGCCAACCCGATATTTTTCGATCCAGGGTCAACCGCCAGCACTCGGCCTTTTGGTTTTCTCATTTCACCTGCACCTTGATCTGAAACGGTAAATACGGAAAACGCGGCCAACCCGGGGGGAACATTTTAATCACTGCGCTGCCGTTCACCCCCGGCAGCGAATTCAAATACGCATTCGCGGAGGCAGACTCCTTCCCAGCCAGCGTACGCGCGACTTCTGCCGGGTCAATGGCGGGCGCAAGGATCCGCCCGCCCTGAAGAGTCCATTCGATGCGCCCGTCTTTAACCCGGGGCAGGGCTGCATCTTCTTCGATGTAAAGGTCTATCCCGTCTGGTTTCCAGCCAGGTTCAAGGTTGGCATCCAGCGTCTGCCGCACCTGGTATTCCAGGTCTGCCTTGCGGACAGCCCATACTTCGTACTCCACCTGAAGCGTTAATGTCAGGGTATCGGATGGGTAACCCGGCTCGGGGGAACGCTCCTCGCTCACAACCTGAATTTGTTTCAACGACACTGGCAGCGTCTGCTCGTCTTCGTGTAGGGCAAGCGCTGATTCATGCAGGGCTTTTTCCCGCAGGTCTGCCAACAGTTGGGCAGCCAGCCGGGTATAATCCGCTTCGTTTGGAGAGCGGCTCTTCGTTTCACTTCCGCCCCGCAGGGGTTCGGTGTTGGTTACACGCACAAAGTCTTTGTAGGCCGGGTCAACCGCCGAGATGACTTCCGCTGCCACATTACCAGAGGCTCCGGGTTCCACGGCGCGCACCGGCGCCGCGGCTGATGCCCCCTCTCCAGCCGCCAATAAAACCTCTTGCAGGGTGACGAAGCCGAGGATTGGTTCCGTCTCTGTTTGCAGCAGCAGGCCGATTGGCAGGGTGACGGGATTGTTGGTCAGGTTGGTAAGCGTAACCTCGCCGCCGGCGTATTGCCCGGCTAATGCGGTTGTGCCGCTGCTTTCAGCGCTGCGGCTGCCTTCCACCTGGATGCGTAAAAGGCGCGCCGGCACACCTCCCGATCCAATGGGAAATGCCAGTTCCGGCGAAGCCCAGACATGGATGGCCAGCTGCTGCACCGGTTTGTCAACCGGCAGCGTTATGCTGGCGGAAGGAATGAAAAGAAGCAACAGCGCCAAAATCGGCAGCACGCCAAGGGAAAACAGCAGCATCCTCCCAACGGTCGCTTTTTGAGAATGATCCCGCCGCGGTCGATTTTCACCCTGCAAACGGAGAAGTGCCGATTTTTGCATTCGCTCGCGGACTGCCGGCGCATCGGGCAAATCATTGTCTGCCGGAGGTTGTTGCCAGACTGTGTGCTGCGCATTCCGGATGGAGTCAAATACCGGAATCCCGCACTCCCGGGCGTTGGTTTGCACGCGTTCGCTGCTGGCAACCAAAGCCAGCGCGGAACCCATTTTCTGGCATCGCCGCGCCAAAAGTACCAGATCCAGTTTTCGTTCCAGCACTCGCCCTCGTCTGGGCCAGACAAGCAAAACGCGTTCCGCTTTCGACCAGCTCAACCGGTCGCATGCGGAGACGACGTCATCGTAAGGTTCCAACTGAATCACATGGGTTTTCATGGCGCATGGAAATTATACAACACCTGCCCGGCTGCGGCAGCTGCGCAGACAATTGGGGCGTGATTGTGCGGGCGGTTGGTGGCTGCCTGGCGGGGGGTCGGATATAATAAACGCAGACAAGCTTTAGGGAGTGGTTTATGAGAAAAACCGTTTACATTTTTATCCTGTTTTTGCTGCTGCTGGCTTCCTGCAACTACCCGTTGAAAAAATCGACGCCCGATGCCAGCCGGGTTGCCACGCTGGTGGCGCAGACTCTATCGGCGCAAGAAGCACTCACCACCCCCACTCCATCGCAGTCTGCTGCCGCCGAAACCCCGTCCGTCACTGCCACACCGGAGCAGACGCCCACCGGAAGCCCGACGCCAACGCCCACCGTATCCCCCGAAGATCCGGCGGTGGAACTTGGCTCACCCGCCTACCTCAACAGCCTGGAAAACGGCCGCAGCTTTTTCATCGGGACGCCCGTTTATACGGATGATGCGGTTGAAATCCGGGTCGCCAACGGCGTCATGTCATTGCAAAGCCTTGCCGTTGGGCAGGGCCGCCGCTGGCGCCTTGCCAACCCGGTGGTGAAGGATTTTTACCTTGAAGGAACCTTCATCACCCAATCCTGCCTTGAGGACGACAACGCCGGGCTTGTGTTCCGCGCCCCCGATTATTCCGACGGTTACGGTTATTACCTGGGGTTGACCTGCAGCGGGCTCATCACGCTGACCGCCTGGACAGACGCCGGCCGGTTGCCGGTTGAGACTTTTGAATCCAGCGCTGTGCTGGGTGGCAGCGGTCAAACCAACCGGCTGGGTGTAAAGGCGGATGGATCGAAGTTTTCGATCTACGTGAACGGGGTGTTTGCCGGTGAAGTGGAAGATGACTCCATCCAAGATGCCGGATACTTTGGGGTTTTCATCGAGGCTGTCAGTTCTCCCGATAGCCGGGTGGAACTGGATCAGATTGCCTACTGGAATCTGCCATAATCTTTCTTACCTGCCATTTGCCGAGGGTCCATCATGCCAGAGATTGAATCGCTGTCCCGCCAGCAGGCCGTTCAACTTGCCCGCGATGTCGTTGCGTCGCAGCCGGTTTATATCGACACCGAAACGACCGGTCTGGAAAAAACTGACGAAGTGGTGGAAATATCGGTCATCGACTGGGATGGCTCGGTGCTTATTTCATCGCTAGTCAAACCGGTTCAGCCCATCCCGCCGGCTGCATCGCGCATCCACGGCATTAGCAATGAAATGGTGCATAACTGCCAACTCTGGCCGCTTTTGTGGCCTCAGGTGCGCCCGATGCTGGCTGGACGGGTCATCGCCGGGTATAACATTGATTTTGATCTGCGCATGATGCAGCAATCCCACGCCCGCTACCGTCTCCCCTGGCGGGAAGTGTTTTCCACCGTGGATGTGCTCAAGATCTATTCTAAGTACCGGAGCGAAGGGTTTACATCTACGCGCACAATGAGATTCTACCGGCTTGAGGAGGCTGGCCGCGCCCTGGGGATTCCACTCCCCAACGCCCACCGTTCCACGGCAGACGCCCTTCTCACACGCGCCGTGCTGCATGCGATTGCCGGCCTGCCCTACCAGGAAAACGGCAGAGCATGAATTAAACAATTCGGGGATGTCCATTATTCATCGGGAGGTTGGTTGGACACATTGGCGCTCTCTGAAGAACAATTTCATATCGTCCGGGCGCCGCTCCAATCCCGCCTGGCGCTCAGCGGTTCTGCCGGCTGCGGGAAAACCACCGCCGGTGTGGCGCGCCTGCAGCATCTCCTCTCCAGGGATATCCCCGGTGAAAAGATCCTGATCCTCGCGCCCCAACGCACCCTGGCACAGCCCTATTACAGGATTTTGCATTCATCCACGCTGCCGCCTGGCGGCATCCCTTCCGTGCTTACCATCGGGGGTCTGGCGCGCCGCTTGGTGGAACTCTTCTGGCCGGTTGTTTCGGAAGCCGCCGGGTTTGACCATCCCCAGGAACGCCCGCGTTTTCTCACGCTGGAAACGGCGCAGTATTTCCTTGCCCGCCTGCTTCAGCCTCTGCTGGAACAGGGTTACTTTGCCAACCTGACCATCGACCCCAACCGCCTTTACAGCCAGGTGCTGGACAATCTCAATAAATCTGCCGTTGTCGGTTTTCCACTCGAAGAGCTGGCTGCCCGCCTGGGTTCTTCCGGCGCAGTCGGGCGCGCCCATCCGCGCACCCTGGACGAATTGCAGGAGGTTGTGCAGAGCTTTCGGCAACTCTGTTTCCGTCACAACCTGCTGGATTACTCGCTTCAGATCGAATTGTTTCGCACGCAGATCTGGCCGCTGCCCGCCTGCCGGGACATGGTAAAGAATGCCTTCCAGCACCTGATCTATGAAAATGTTGAAGAAGATGTGCCGGTGGCGCATGATGTGGTGAAAACCTGGCTGCCGGATCTTGAATCAAGCCTGCTCATCAGCGATACGGACGGCGGGTACCGCGTTTTCCTGGGCGCAGACACAGAATCTGCGCGTGACCTTCTCACCGACCAGGAGGAAGTCGTTTTCACCCGTTCGTTCACCAATCCCGCGCCGCTCCGTGCCCTGCGCACGGCATTGCAAAGCGCCATCCAGCACGCCCCTCAAATGGATGCCTCCCCGGCCATCCGCACGGTTTGGGAAAATTCATATTTCAATTTCACCACCCAGATGGTGGATGCAACCGCTGCCGAAATAGTGCGCCTGGTGCGGGATGAAGCTGTTCCTTTGTCGCAAATAGTTGTACTGGCGCCCTTCATGAGCGATACCCTGCGGTTTTCGCTCGCCCAGCGTCTGGATGCCGCCGGAATCGCCTCGCAAACCCTGCGCCCCTCCCGCAGCCTGGTGGATGAACCCGCGGCACGCTGCATGCTGACCTTTGCGCGCCTGGCGCACCCGGCCTGGGAAATGCCGGTCTCGAGCCAGGACGTACGCGCCGCTTTTCAGCAAACCATCGCCAACGGCGACTTGCTGCGCGCCGACCTGCTGGTGCGCATCTATCACCGCTCTTCGGGTAAAAAAGTAAGCTTCAGTCAACTGGACTCCACCATGCAGGAGCGCATCACTTTTTCCGCCGGCAGCCGCTTTGAAAACCTGGACGCCTGGTTGGAAGCCTACGCAGAACAACCGCCCGAAGAATTGGACGCCTTCCTCAGCCGCCTTTTTGGAGAGGTTCTCTCGCAGCCGGGTTTTGGCTTCCACCGGAATTTTACAGCCGCGTCTGTGATTTCACAGCTGGTCGATTCGGTGCGCAAATTCCGCTGGGTGATGCAAGACCTGCTTCCACCAGGCCAATCCCTCGGGAAGGAGTACCTCCAAACCGCTCTCAGCGGTGTGTTGGCGGCACAATACCTGCCCGCCTGGGATCTACCCCAGGAAGAAGCGGTGCTGATTGCACCGGCGTACACCTTTCTGCTCGCCAACCGGCCGGTGGAGGTGCAGTTCTGGCTGGATGCCGGATCGCAGGGCTGGTGGGAGCGCATCGATCAGCCTCTCACCCAGCCATACGTTTTGGCGCGTTCCTGGCCGGCTGGCAAAATCTGGACCGATGACATTCAATACCTGACAAACCAAAACAGCATGTCGCGCCTGGTGGATGGCTTGCTTTGCCGCTGCCGGCACAGGGTCTATTTCCATTCCGCCCGCGTAAACGCCAGCGGTTACGAGGAAAAAGGCGCCCTTTTACAGGCTTCTCAGAAGGTATTGAAAGCCCTGGCCGCAGAAGAAGGGGGTCCGCATGCTTAAGCCGCGCCCGATGCAGGCTGAGGTGCTCCGCTTTCGTTCCGGGCGCATGGGCGTGTCCGCCGTACCGGGCAGCGGAAAAACGCACACCCTTTCCTGGCTGGCATCCGAGTTGATTGCTGAAGGCGGCCTGCGGGACGATCAGGAAGTGCTGGTGGTGACACTCGTCAACTCAGCCGTGGACAACTTCTCCGCGCGCATTGCCGGTTTCATCAAAGATACCGGTCTCCTTCCCGGCATGGGATACCGCGTGCGCACCCTCCACGGCCTGGCTCACGACATCGTCCGTGAGCGGCCGGATCTGGTAGGCCTTTCCGACCGCTTCGCCATCGTCGATGAACGCGAATCCGATGAGATTCTCTCCCGTGTGGCGCACGCCTGGCTGCAGGCTCACCCGAACTTTCTGGATTCGATCTTGCTGGATGAATTCATCAACAGCCGCGACTCGCGCATGAGGCAGCGCATCATGGAACTGATGACCGGCATCCCAAAGAGTTTCATCCGCCTTGCCAAGGATTTGATGCTCACGCCAGCGCAGCTGTTTACCCGCCTGGAAGCCGCCCAGGTTTCAGATGCCGTTCTGCACATGTCAGCGGATATCTATCATGAATATCAGCGCAGCCTTAACGTCCGCTCGGCAGTCGATTTCTCCGACCTGATCCGCCTGGCGCTGCAAGCGCTTGAAATGGACACCGATTATCTGCGCCGGCTGCAGCAGCGCTGGCCATACATTCTGGAGGACGAAGCCCAGGATTCGTCCCGCCTGCAGGAGTTGATCCTTCGAAAACTGGTCGGCTCCCAGGGGAACTGGGTGCGCGTTGGCGATCCGAACCAGGCGATCTACGAAACTTTCACCACCGCCAACCCGCGTTACCTGCGCGATTTTTTGACCGAACCGGGCGTGGAAGCCCGCAATCTCGCCAATTCAGGCCGTTCCACGCACAGCATCATCCGGCTGGCGAATTACCTGGTGGAATGGACCCGCAGCAGCCACCCCATCCATACCCTGCGCGATGCCCTTACCCTGCCACTGATCGAACCCACCCCGCCGGGAGATCCACAGCCCAACCCGCAGGACCGTCCTCATGCAATTTTTCTTGAAACGAAGAAGCGCACACCCGAAGATGAAGTGGCGGTGGTCGTTGGCAGCCTGAAACGCTGGCTGCCCGACAACCCGGCGGAAACCGTGGCGGTACTGGCTCCACGTAACGAGCGCGCAGCAAAAATCGCCGAGGGATTGCGGGAAGCCGGCATTGATTGCATCGAGCTGCTGCACAGCACGCGTTCCACGCGCCGCACCGCGCAAATTCTCCGCGATATTTTGCTCTACCTAGCCAACCCCACCCAGCCACGCTACCTGGCGGTTGTTTACCGTCATCTTCAGGAAAATGAGGATGAACCCGTTCCCGCCGCCGCCGAAGCGCGCCAGTGGGTTTCCCGCTGTACGCGCCTGGAAGAATACCTGGCTCCCCTCCCCGGCGGGGACGCGCTGCAGACAGCTGATTCCGCTTCCCTCTCTCCAAATGCCCGCGCCCGGTTGGAGGAATTCCGGACTGACGTGCAGCGCTGGCTGGCGCTGGCCGTCTTGCCTGTTGACCAGCTGATCCTCTCGCTTTCACAGGAGATCTTCGCCACCCCGGCCGAACTGGCTCTCTCACACTCCCTGGCGCTTCTGCTGGAGCGCAGCATGCGCTATCATCCCGAATGGACGCTGGTGGAATGCGCCCAGGAACTGGCGGATATTGCAACGAACCGGCGCGGCTACCGCGGGTTTGATGAGGAAGAAGGCGGTTTTGATCCGGATGCCCATCCCGGCGAGGTGGTGGTGGCAACCATCCACAAGGCAAAGGGGCTGGAATGGGATCGCGTTTACCTGCTTTCGGTGAACAATTACGATTTTCCTTCAGCGGAAAAGAACGACCGCTTCATTGCTGAAAAATACTTTGTGCGGGACAATCTCAACCTCGAAGCGGAGGTGCTGGCGCGTTTGAAAGCCCTGGCAGACGACGATCCGGTAGAACTGCGCCTGCCCGAAGGCGAAGCCACACTTCAGGCGCGGCTGGATTACGCCGGCGAACGTCTGCGGCTCCTATACGTGGGCATCACGCGCGCCCGCAAGGAGCTGATCGTCACCTGGAACACCGGCATGCGCGGCGACTGCTCTCCCGCCCGCGCCCTGCACGCTTTGAAAACCTACTGGGAAAACCACCATGAAACTCCCGCTTGATTTCGCTTTCAACCAGAACAACCTTCAGGATTACCTGGATTGCCCGCGCCGCTTTCAGCTGCGCCACGTTTTGCGCCAGTCCTGGCCGGCGTTGGTCAGCGAACCCCTTCTGGTTCACGAAGCCCTGATGGAACAGGGACAGCGGTTCCATACCCTGGCTCAACAGTATCTGGCGGGCGTTCCTCCCGAAGCGCTGGCTCCCGGCGCAACCGACCTGGAGCTGCAGGCCTGGTGGGATAATTTCCTTGCTTTTTCAACCCTGCTGCCGGAAGGCACGCGCCGGACGGAATTTACCCTGCAAACCAGCCTGGATGGTTTTCGCATTCTGGCAAAGTATGACCTGCTTATCGCCAGTCCGGACGGCAGGCTGTACATTTTTGATTGGAAAACCAGCCGCCAGCGTACGCGCCGTTCAGCGCTGCAGGAACGCGTTCAGACCCGCCTTTATCCTTATCTGACATTAAAGGCCGCCGGTCACCTGCTGCCGGAAAAAACCGCCAACGCTGCCCGCATCCGCATGTCTTACTGGTTTGCAGCCCACCCAGGGCAGACGGAAACCTTCGAATACACCGGAGGCCAGGCGCAGGAAGACGAAGCGTTTTTACGTCACTGGATGCATGAGATCAGCGGGCTCGAGCAACCTGTGCTGGCGCTGACCGGCGACCCACGCCGCTGTCGTTTCTGTAATTACCGTTCCCTGTGCGAACGCGGCGGGCAGGCTGGCTCGGTCAACGAGCTTGAAGACGAACTGGAAGACTCCGGCAGTCCGGATTTGGATTTTTCCAGCCTTCCCGAAATTGAATTCTAAAGGAACCGCATGTCGCAATTCTCCGAATTACAGTGGGTGGAACCGCAGCCGGTGGTCGTGCCGGAAGAACTGGCAGATGCCGTCCCTGGTTCCCCCTTTCTGCATGAAATTCTGATTCGGCGCGGCTTAAGCGACCCTTCCCGCGCCCGCGCGTTCCTCGATCCAGACCAGTATTCTCCCGTTCCCCCGGCCGATTTCCCCGATCTGCTGCGCGCCGCACGCCGCTTGGAACAGGCTGTCCGCCAGGGAACTGTCATCGGCGTCTGGGGAGATTTCGATGCCGATGGCCAGACCGCCTCCGCCGTGCTCGCCAGTGCGCTGGAACAGGCTGGCGCGCAGGTCAGAGTTCACATCCCCGTGCGGGCAGACGAGTCTCACGGCGTGAACGTGACCGGGTTGGAAGCCATGCTTGCCGCCGGTGCCGGTCTGGTCGTCACCTGCGACACCGGCATTTCAGCCCACGAAGCCGGCGCCTTCCTGGCTTCAAAGGGCGTGGAATGGATCATCACAGATCATCACCTGCTGCCGGAAACGCTTCCCCCTGCTTACGCCATCGTTAACCCGCAGCGCCTGCCGGAAGGACATCCTGCCCGCGGCTTATCGGGTGTGGCAACCGCCTACCTTCTGGCTGCCCGTCTTTTGGAAGACGGCTTTTCGATGGACAGCACCCATCTCCTCGACCTGGTTGCGCTGGGATCCATCGCCGACCAGGCGCCGCTGACGGGCGACATGCGCTGCTGGGTGCAGCGCGGTCTGCGGCAAATGCACACAGGAGAACGCCTCGGCTTGCAGGTAATGTGTAAGCTGGCAGAAGTGGATATTTCGCAAATCACCGAAGACCAGATCGGTTTCATCCTTGCCCCACGCCTTAACGCAATTGGCAGGTTGGCAGATGCAGCGCCGGCGGTCGAGCTGCTCACCACCCGCAATCGTGAGCGGGCTGTAGAAATCGCCACACAACTGGAAGAATTCAACGCGCGCCGCCGGCAGGCAACGGAAGATGTGTTCGCATCGGCAATGAGTATGCTTGATCAAGACCGCACGCTTCAGGAAGGCTCCATCCTCATTCTTTCCGGAGAGAACTGGCCCGGCGGTGTGGTTGGCATTGTTGCCAGCCGTCTGGTGGACCGTTTTCACAAACCCGCCATCCTCTTTTCCGCCCCGCCCGGCGAACCCGCCCGCGGATCGGCGCGATCGGTTGAAGGTGTGGACATCACCGCCGCGCTGGCGGAGCAGAAGGAAATGCTTCTTTCTTTTGGCGGGCATGCCATGGCAGCCGGCTGTTCGCTGGATCGTGAGCGCATCCCCGAGTTCCGCCGCCGCATGGAACCCGTCATTGGCCGCGCTCTCCGCCTGGCGCCCCCGCCCACCCGTTTGCCCATTGACGCCTATTT
>MTKY01055122.1_pt1 | contig 11120 bp, 11 predicted proteins | sample 1042731 | NCBI WGS metagenome assembly MTKY01 (sample SAMN06212206, study PRJNA360538) | anaerobic digester metagenome | biome: Wastewater treatment plant; material: sludge; isolation source: anaerobic digester fed with sludge from wastewater treatment plant | place: Denmark: WWTP Soeholt ... | reverse complement strand
GGGAGATTCTCTGCAGGCCGGGCAGCATCAGTTCGTGAAAGGAGCGCGGCGAGATGAAAGGTCCCGTGGCCGAAGCGAAATCGCCGCCGCCGTAGCAGTAACGCAGCCCCACTTCGCCGGCCAGCTTCGCATTGCGGGCCGAGCGTTCGGCCATGCAGTTCAGGTACCGGAGCACAAGGTCCGGGCGCAGGGCCACCGCTTCCAGCCAAATGCGGTCGCGCGGAATCACGAGACCCACACCGCCGCCTCCGTAGGGCACACCGTCTTCGCCAAACTCCTGCATGGTGCGCAAGGTGTCGGCGAACATGGCGGGGTTCGGCTGGTAGGCGTCGGTCGACTCCTCGAAGGCGGCGACGGTGCGCTCGAGGTCGTCAAGGGTGGGTTCCGGCTCGGGGCTGCGGTCGATGATCTGGTAGAGTTCGGATTCCGGGTCATGGCGCATGACCCGCCACTTGCCCTCTTCCGAGCCGTAGAAGAAGGTCAGCTCATCAATGCGTCGCGCGGGCTTCTCGGGCATGCGCCAGTAGACCGTGCGCACCACGTCAAGCTCCAGCATACGGCACAGCTCAACCGCATCCCGCCAGGTGCGTTCCAGGTATTCCGCGTGGGCATCTTCGCCTTCCCAGACGGCGCACGCCTCCAAATACTGGGCCCTGCCGCCGCCCACATACGCCTCGCGGCCGAGGATCTGGGAGGCCACCGTTGCCGAGAAGCCGGCCTGGTAGATGGGGACGCGGTCGTACGGCTTGCTGTCGAACGCGCACGACACCCGCTGGCGTGGAGTCATGGCCTCAATGCCCTCGTTGAGCACGAAATGTCAGCCGGCAAGTCGCCCGTCCTCGTAGCGCCCGACGCGCAGGAACTCTTCGTAGCCCCAGTGCTGCCAGAGCGGATCGCAGCCGATGGAGTGGTTATCCGGGTAGTCTTTGGCGATGAAGCCTCCGCCCCGGCCGCCGAGGATGCGCACCATGTCGCGCGCGCGGGACTTGATCAGCTCTTCATCACCGGTGGGCAGGATGCGCTGGATGTCCACGGGGCACCAGTAGGTGACGCGCCCAGAGAACTGCGCGAGCCATTCCAGGCCGTGGAGCTCGGGCTGGTCGAACTGCAGCACATCCATTCCCATGTCCACGAGGTGGGGGATGATGTCGCGCACGTAGCCGCAGGAATGCATCCAGACGGTGAGCCCCCTGGAATGCGCACGATCGATGAGGCGCTGGAAGGTCTCGCGAAAGAGGTCATCCCACATGCGCGGGCTCACCAGAAGGCGCTCCTGGGTGCCCCAGTCCTCGCAGAAGAAGACGCCGTGGGCGCCGATGTCCGCGTAGATATCCACCTGGCGGAGGATGAGGTCACTGACCATGGTGTTCAGGCGACGGACATTCTCAGGCTCGGCGGCGCAGTCCAGGAGGTAGGCTTCGAGCTTGCGCAGGTAACGGGCGGCATTGAAGCACGCACCGGCGATGGAACCGAGAATGTAGCGGTCGGTGGTTTTCGCGCAGTATTCAGCGGCTTTCTCGTAGCGTGAGGGGTCGTCGTAAGTGGGCAGGCGGTACGAATCGAGGTCTTCCCAGGACTTGATCGGTGGCTCGATGACCTCGCCGCCGGTGGTTTTGCCCTTGATGCGGCGCCACAGACAGCCCCACTCATCGTTGTAGCACTCGCCGCCTGCATCGTCTTCCCAATGCCGCGCTTCGAAATCCGGGTCGGGGGAGGGTCCCACGCCGGCGGTGTCACAGATGCGTGGCCCGTTCTGGTAGGCGGAGTATGTCAGGCCGATGCGCTCAGGCTTGTCGAAGGCCAGGACTCGCTGGATGATCTCCTTCGAGTTCACGGTCGGAACCTCCAGGGCAAGTGTGGCGCGAGTGTTGGGGAGCTAATCAGAAGGGCCGCCAAGTGACTGGCGGCCCTTCAGTTCGCGTCGGTGCGACAGGCTTTCGGGAAGCTTACTCGGCCTTCTCGGCGTCGGGAGCGGGGACTTCTGCATCCTCGCCCTCTGCGGGGGCCTCTTCGCCCTCGGCAGCTTCTTCGCCTTCGGCTTCTTCGCCTTCGGCCTCTTCGCCTTCGGCCTCTTCGCCTTCGGCAGCCTCTTCGCCCTCAGCAGCCTCTTCGCCCTCAGCAGCCTCTTCGCCTTCGGCCGGCGGAGTGGCGCCTTCCTGCATCATCATCATTTCGGGATCGGGCGGCGGACCGGGCGTCGGAGCGGGCTCCGGCTTCTTGGGGCAGCCGGCCAGCACCATGGCCACGATCAGGGCAAGAGCCAGCAAGGCATACACGTAGCCCTTCGTCATGGGTACTTCGTCCTCCCTTCGAGCTTTTCCGGCAACATTGCCGTGTGACACGGCTGTACATTATACGCTTGCCCGGCTCGTGTCAAGCACGCAATCTGTCGGCGCCCCAAACGCCCTGGATCGCAACCAAACTCAAGCCGGACGCGCGTCCGCGGCCGTTAGCAAGTGTGAGAAGCGTGCAGAACCCCTAGATTGCAAGCAACGCCCATATCCGTGTCATTTGTTCCCCCGACCGTAGAGAGGCTCAGGGTTTTTCTCTTCGTATGCAGCTGGCACGGCGTCGATCCCCGCTGCTTGCGCCCGCAGAAAAGCCACCCGACATCCGAACTCGGAGGGTATCCGGCTTGAGCCTGTCTCCAGTTCGCGCGCCGCGGAACAGGTTCCGCACAGAGCACTGAGGCGACAGCGAGAGCACGGGGAGTCGTCCGGGTCCAACTCGTGGAGTGTCGGAAGCATCTCGTCGAAAAAGAAGCGGTGCAGGCTCCCTCGAAGGTCGTCGCGCTCCAGGGGACGGCGAATCGTTCCCGCGCCAGGGCAGGGCATCGCGAAACCGTCCGCCGTGATGTGGAGCCCGTAGATGCCCGCGGCGCAGTTGAACCGGCGCCGGTTGACCTCCGGGTGGTAGGCCTCCACACTCGTGCGCCACCCGGCAACGCGCTCCGGGTCCTGGGTTTCGATGGCCACGAGCGCCTCGGGGTCCATCCGCTCGCACAGGACACACGGGTCCCCGTCCACCGTGGGGCAGACAGCGCCGTCGAAGTTGAACTGCGCGCCCAGCTCGGCGGCCAGGCTCTGGAGCTGCGGCAACTCGTGGTGGTTGCTGCGCAGGAGCATTGTCCTCAGGTACAACGGAATGCCCGCTTCCTTAAGGCGACGGGTTCCCCGAATCGCCTGGTCGAAGGAGCCCGGGACGCGCGCAATCTTCTCGTATGTCTCCCGTGTCGCGCCGTAGATACTCACGAGTACGCGCCGGGGCGGGTAGCGGTGGAACAGGTCGAGCAAGGCATCGTCCACGAGGCGCGCGTTGGTGAAAACCGAGAGGATGAACCCGCGCTGCTTCGCGGCGACGTACAGGTCTTCGAAGTCCGGGCGCACCAGGGGTTCGCCGCCCGTGAGGACGAGGAACAGGGTCTCCTCGGCGACCAGGGCATCCAGCAGGTCCAGCCACCAGTCCAGCGGCAGGTCGGTGGACGGTCGATTCGCCGGGTCGACATAGCAGTGGGTACACTTGTTGTTGCAGTGTTGTGTGATCTCCAGGAAGGCCATATAGGGCCTCCTGGGGCCGCCCGGCGCCCAGGGCATCTGGCCGAGTTCGGCAAGGGGAATATCCGCGCAGTCCACGCTCTTGCGTCCTCTCGTACCGGGTGTCAGTCGTCCAGCACGGCATTGATCTGCCGCAGTTGCCCCACGAGCTCCTTCACATCCTGCAGGGCCTGGGGCTGGTCCACATCGTACTCCTCGACCAGCCTGCGGGCGATTTCGTTCTCGTCGCCGCACTCGGCCACAAGCTCCCAGACCCGCGCACCCACCTCGTTGAGTGTGAAGATCCCCTGGAGTGACACAGCGTCGCGAGCGATGGGGACGAGCATCAGTTCGCCCGCGATCGGGCGCGCGATGAAGTCGGGGTTCTGGCGCATTGAATGTGCTCCCTGGGTATCAGTGCTATGTGTCGAGCGGCTGTGAAGCGGTCCGGCAGCTGGCGCTCCGGCGCTTGATGCGTCTGGACACGCGCCCCAGCACGTCGGCAACTCCGGGCCCGGCATTGTGGGCAAGGTAGGCAAGAGCGCCGGGCAATGATCCGGTGCAGGCCGAGTACAGAATGGCGTTGCGAACATGCAGGCCCGCGAAGACGGGGCGGCTCAGCGCATGTCTCGCCGCCGCTACCGAGGCGCGCGGCGTCAGCAGGCGATCCAGCAGGCCCTCAGGCAGCGGCGTATCCCAGTTCGCCTGAACCGTACTCAGCGCCAGGCCGCAGGGAATGTTGAGGCGGAACCTAAGCGCATCCGCGGCGAGAAGCTCCCAGTCCGCAGGCGAGAGTGTCCCGGAAAGAAGCGCGATATCGTAGAGCCGGACCAGCCAGTTGCCCCGCCCTTCTCTTGCGAGGGCGTGGCGCAGGACGTTCTCGCACAGCGCCAGCAGCGCCATCGCCGGGTCATGGCAGCGCACCGGGACGCCGTGGAAGTCCCAGGGCACCGATCGGTCGTAGACTTCCTGCGGGCTGGGTGTCCAGGGCCACCATCCGTAAGCGACCACGCTCAGGGCATAGTGCAGGTCCACGGACAGCTGCAGCCCGTTCGCCCCGGGACGGCAAACGCCGCTGAAGTCGCTCCGAATCCCCTTCGCGACCAGCCGCTTCAGCCGCTCCAAGTCGATGGGCAACGGGTCTACGGGGGCGTACCCCAGACCCGACAGCGCGTCAAGCGCCTCATTGAGCCGGTCCAGCGGGACCAGCAGGTCCATGTCGGTATGCGGGCGCAGGCCTGGCTCGGGGTAGAGCGCCTCCCCCAGCCACAGACCGCGCATGACCACGGGAGTGGCGCCGGCATCCACAAGCGCAGCGAGACAGGCCCGGGCTTCGGCGCACCGCCGCATCGGCACAATCGCGGCGGACATGAGCAGAGCGCGCCAGCGAGCCAGCAGGTCCTCCGGCAGTTCGCACTGCAGTTCGGGCCAGTAGCGGTGGGCGATGATCGCGGCCACGTTCTGCCCCCGGGCCGCATCAAACAGGCCCGGGTCGTCGCGCAACCAGCAAGCTGCCTGACCGGCCTCGCACGAGGGGTGCAGCAGTTCCACCAGCCGGCGCAGCCGCGGGTTCTCACGCCCCGGCCCCAACAGCAGCAAGTCCACGCACATTCCCCTCGGCAACAGTGTCAGGCAACTCGGCGCAAGTAAGGTAGCACCGGCCTTCGGGCGAGTCAACTCTGGCCGGAGACTGACCCCTGCGCCGGGGGGTCAATGTGAAGCATGTTCAGGTCCTCGTCATACTCGACTGTCAGGCCCATGGCGCGCAAGGGAACGGCAAGCGGGCCCACCAGGTTCCCGCGCACAACACGCACCCCGCCGGGCAGGCGCAGGAGCCTGCCGTCGACGGCCGCGTAATGCGAGTTCTCCTGAAGGACCAGCGCGTGCACCGGGCCGATGATGCCGGCCATCGCCCACGCGTCGCTCCATTCCGTTCGCCAGCCGAGCGCCCGGGCAATCTCCGGGATGGCCCCGTGAACACTACCCTGCCAGAGATACGGAGCGATCTCGGTGCGCAGGACCTGCCCGCGCACCGTCACCTGCAGCAACGGGAAGAGCCGGGTGATCTCGATGCGCGAATGCAGGGCTGTCGCCGGCTCGCTCACGGTGAACGTGCGCGTCTCTCCCGGCTGCAGCGGCGGGGCGAAGGGCACGAAGCGCGCGCGCCAGCCATCAGTCACATCGGCAGGCACCGGAGTTCGGTTGAAGACCATGCGCAGCCGCAGGCCCTCCAGCGGCGCCCCCGAGAGATTCTGCACTTCCAGGCGGATCACACTGGAACCGCCGCCGCCGCGCCCGGGCTGGTAATCCACGGACCCCTGCACCACGCGCAGGTTCGACACCGGCAGCGCGCCGGCAACAGCCGCAATCACAATCAGCAGGGCCGAGATCGCGAGGGCATTGCGCATCACTCACCCACCTCCGATACCGACACGTCCACCCCGGCCGGCAATCAGCGCACCACAGGCGCGCGCTCGCCGGAATCGCCCGATCGCCAGGCGGCCTCGGTCAGCTGGATGACCCGCAGGCCACACGACGGCGGGGCCTGGATCTCTTCCTGATTGCGGATGGTGGCGATGAAGTTCTGGTCCGGGTTCCAGGTACGGCCAAGCTCCTCGCCGGAAACGATCCTGCGCTCTTCGCCGCCGTCCCAGCGCCAGACGTCATTGCCGCGAATTGCGAGGGTGCCGTTCTCGCACCAAATGGTGATCTCTTCGAAGAAGTTGACCGCGTGGCCGACCACGGAGAAGCTGGCCATGCATCCGCCGTCGAATTTCACGCTCATCGACGTGAGGATGTCCACCTCGGAGCCAAGATTGTCGATGTAGGCGAAGACTTCCGCGGGCTGCAGATCGGTCATCCACAGCACGATGTCCAACAGGTGGCTGCCGGAATCATTGAGCTGGCCGCCGCCGGACAGGGCCATCTTCGAACGCCAGGTGCCCCGGCCGACCTGCCCACGATACCAGTTCTGGGACTGCAGGCAGGAGATGAAATGGGGTGCGCCCATCTCGCCGCCCAAGATGACCTCGCGGCAGTAGCGGTACGGGGCCATGACGTGCCGCTGATACGAGACGCCCACCACGAGCCCGGTCTCCTCTGCCTTCGCGACGACTTCTTTCGCGTCGGGGACGGTGCAGACCATGGGCTTCTCGGTGAGCACATGCAGGCCGCGATCCAGCGAGGCCATGATCTGCTCGAAGTGGGTGGTGTGCGGCGTGGAGATCTCCACCGCGTCCATCTCGACGGTGTCCAGGAGCTCGCGGTAGTCGCTGAACTGCGGCACATCGGCAAGGGTAGGGTTGGCCTCGATCGACGCCTTGCGCGCATCCTCGGACGGGTCGCAGAGCCCCACGATCTCGACGCCTTCAATGTCCAGCAAACGCCTCATGTGACCGCGGGCGTTGCCGCCGCAGCCGATCATGCCGACGCGGATGATGTCTGAAGCCATCGCGCATCTGCCCTTCCTGTGTGAAAGCATTGTGCCGGGTGAGCCCGGCAGGAGGGACAGTTCGCCGCGCCGGCGGAGGGACCTTCGCCCTGACGACCCCGCGCTTGACAGGCCCCGCCGGTCCTTGCATAGTTACCCGCGGGCGTGAGGCGGATGGCAGACCACTATCCGGAAGACGTGACCAAGATGACAGACAGGACCTGCCGGGATTTCACCTGCGTGGGCAGCGCGACGGAGGATGTCTTCGTCAGCGTCCCCGACGCTCATCTCTTTCGCGTTGAGGACCGACAGCAGGAGATGGCGTATCTGGCCCTGGAGTATGGCGCGAAGATCCGCGTGGGCGACGTGCATGTCGACACCGGCGGTGGCGCCACCAATACCGCCGTGACCTTCGCGCGGATGGGGCTGAAGACGGGGATCGTCACAAAGATCGGCGTAGACGGCCCTGGGGATCGGGTCATCGCGGGCATGGGGCGCGACGGTATCGAGACCGGCGGGGTAGTGCGCGACACCGAGCACCGGACCGGCTACTCGGTGATCATCACCGGCTTCACCGGAGACCGCACGATTCTGGTCTACCGGGGTGCCAGCGCCTTCCTGCGGGAGTCTGAGATCGACTGGGATTACCTGGCGCGGACATCCTGGGTCTACATGAACTCCATGGCGGGCGAGACCGCGGCGGTCTTCCCGCGCATCCTGGAGTTCTGCGGCGAACGCGGTATTCACGTTGCGCTCAACCCCGGCAAGGAACAGCGGGCATTGGGCATGGCCGGGCTGGCGCCTTACCTCCGCAACGTCACGCTGCTGGTCTGCAATCGCTCCGAAGCCTACGAGATCACCGGGGTTCCGCCTGATCGCGGCCCGGGTGATGAGGAGCGGATGCTGAAGATGCTCCTGGACGCCGGGTGCGCCAATGTGGTGCTCACCTACGGGAGCGAGGGCAGCGAGGGCATGAACGCCAGCGGGCACTGGAAGGTCCCGGTCATCGAGGGCCCGGTGGTGAGCACGGTGGGCGCGGGTGATGCCTTCGCAGCCGCCTGCGCTGTTGGCCTGCACCGTGGCCTCGGTCTGGGACAGGCCATGCGCATCGGCACCGCGAACGCGGCGTCGGTAGTGCAGGTGCTGGGGGCGAAAAACGGTATTCTCACATGGGAACAGGCGCAGGCGGCCCTGCAGGGCTGAGCCGGCGGAAGAAAGGAACTCGACCGTGGCTGCAATCATCGCATGGGCGCAGTATCTGGCAGTGGGGCTGGCAGTGGGCGCGTTCTCAGGGCTAATCGGCATCGGCGGCGGCATCATCATGGTGCCGCTCATCGTGCTCTTGTGGAAGACAGGTCCGGACGGGATCAAGGTGGCAATCGGGACCTCGCTCGCCGTCATGATCCCTTCGGCTTTCGCCGGCTCTTGGCGTCATCATCTGCACGGGAACGTTGACTTCACGCTGGCGGCCTGTCTGGCAGTGGGCGCGGTGATAGGGACCGTGTTCATCGGCGTGCCCCTTGCCGAACACCTGCCGGGGCCGGTTCTGAAGCGGATCTTCGGGCTGGTCATGGTGATCTCGGGGCTGCAGTGGTCCGGCGCATGGGACCTTGTGGTGAAGCTGTTCGGGGGCGGCAAGGCGGGGTAGGCCGGACGGCAAGGCGGGTACGTTCAGTGTGCTTTCAGCAGCGGGCTTTCCCGCGAAGCCGTTAGCCGTTTCGGTGGAAGGCGTTCGCGGACAAGCCCGCTCCTTCAATGAACTGCGGCGGCAGGCGAATCTGCCGTCATCACCCCTCCGCCGCCTGGTCGTTGCCGGCGTTGACTCTCCCCGAGACGAACCGGATCCCCGTGTACACGAACCACAGCCCCAGAAGCAGGATCACGATCCCGCAGCCGTAGATCAGGCCGTGGTAGATCGTTACGTTCCGCAGCAGGAAGTCCTTGCCGCTCACGATCAGCAGGCCCACAATGGAATACCAGACATAATCCGATGCCTCGTGGCCCAGGTAGAAGGCGAGGTACTCCGTGAGGCTGCGCGGGGCCATGTGCGCAAGTTGCCCCGCGCCGATTGTGGCCCACCAGCCCGTGAAATACGGGTTCGCCGCGCACAGTCCCGCTCCCCAGATCAGCAGTTGCGCCCACGAATACGCGCCCTGCCCCGCCTGCATCTTGATCGATGTATCAGCGGCGTGAGCGATCATATCCCAGCCCATCCACAGCAACGCAGCGCCGCCTACCAGGCCGATCCCGCCGCGCACCCGGGGCCGGTTGATCACCGCGTGCAGGCCACCCACAAGCAGGCCCACGATCACCAGTTCAAGGATCGCGTGGCCGGTGATGAGGCCGATCACTGCCCGGAATCCCTGCACGGTGGTCTGGCCGATGGTGGCCACCAGCAGGGGACCGGGCATGATCGCCCCGCTGAACCCGGTGACGAAGGCCAGCAGGAACAGCTTGCCCCAGATGCGACGGGGTGGTGAATCAGGCACGGCATTCCCTCCGGGGCTACGTGGTGCTGGACTTGGATGCCCCCCAACCCCAGGGCTTCCCGGCCTGGGGCACCGTGGGCCTCGGGGGGAGTTCGCCAGGAGTGAGGGACTGGGCCAGTTCCACCGAGGCGTCCTCGATCATCTGCCCGGCTTCGGGCACCAGCTTGCTGCTCATCGCAAGGCGCGGCTCATACCCGCCGCCCATCGGGCCGAGGGCTTCAGCGGTGGGCACGTAGCCAATGCACCCGTTGGCCAGTTCAACCACACAGGTGACGGGGAAGGGCGAGCGCTTCTTGATGTTCAGACCGAACTGGCAGAAGTACTCGGCCGGATTGGCCAGGAAAACGACAGGCCCCACCTGGATTGCCTGGATTTCGCAATCCACTTCGGGTTCCCACTTATTCTGCTCGTGCAAGAGAATCAAGTCGCGGACATAGATCTTGTCGGTCTCGCAGATGTCTGGGTCGTCGATGTCCCGCAACGCCTGTTCGTAGCGCTCCTGACCCACTTCGCGGGTCTTGATCCTGATTATCTTCTGTTTCGCCGCAAGAGGCGTCATCTCACCGGGCTCAGCATCCGCGATCACCTTCAGGGCCTCAGCGCCAACCTTAGTGCCGATCCGCCAGGCCCATTTTTCCCCGAACTCGGACTCCTGCATGGACAGATTGTCAACTTGGGTCACGTCGCCGCATGCGCCGTTCAGGAAGACCACCACGGACTCCGGATCAAGCGCCCGGGTCACGGTCTCGCGCATGTAGTGGATCCAGTCGGAACTGATGCCTCCCGTGCCCACGGTGCCGTGTAGGGTAAAGTTCACAAGAGCGCCCAGGAACTTACGGTCCGGGGTCCAGGCGCTGAGCACGCCGACTTCCGGGTCCACGGGCCCAGCCGGCTCGACGATGTCCGGGTTCCCCTTGCCCGGGTGGGTCATTTGTGTCCCATCTTTCATGATGAAGCGGCGGTTGAAGGCCACGGTCTCCTCGCGGCCCCGGCCGATGTGGAGCAGGGCCTCCTGCTTGCGCTGGTCGGCAGCGATGACCGCGCTGGCGATCTGCCCCTTGAGCTCCTCCAGGTAGCACGGATCGGCGGATGTTGCGTGTTCCTGCGCCAGGCGCTCGCACAGCTCCGGATTGGACGCCCGGGAGAACTCACCCGGAAGCGCGCCCATTCCGGGCCCGCCTGCGTGAGTATGCGAGCAGCCGACCATCACGTTCCCCGCGGGGATTCCCGTCTTTGCCTCGATGATCGCCCGCGCCGCTTTCACCACCGATGCGCGGACGGATAGATTGTCCAGGCCCACCAGCGCCACCCGGTTGTCGCCATCTTCGATGACCATTGCCGAGGCGTAGAGCGGGTCGTGGAAACTGGTGCTGAAGCGTTTGCAGAGACTTCCGGGGACTTCCTTGCCGATTGCCGGGGTCACGTCAGCCCGGGCGAAACCCACTTTCATGATTGCGGACTTCCTTTCGTCTGAATTTCGAGGACTGGTGGGTCCGGTGAGGCAACGGCGTTCGCGGGCAAGCCCGCTCCCACAATGGAACCGAATGTGCGCGTGACGGCCTGGCGCGACCGCAGGCGTGGCGAACGGAGGAGTCCGCTCAGGTGACTCACATCACCGGTTCCCTAGATGCATGGGGTACGTTGCGAACTCATCCAGCAGTCGGGCAT
>MTKY01095469.1_pt1 | contig 11124 bp, 8 predicted proteins | sample 1042731 | NCBI WGS metagenome assembly MTKY01 (sample SAMN06212206, study PRJNA360538) | anaerobic digester metagenome | biome: Wastewater treatment plant; material: sludge; isolation source: anaerobic digester fed with sludge from wastewater treatment plant | place: Denmark: WWTP Soeholt ... | reverse complement strand
TTCGCCGTTGGGCGTTGGGGCCGTGTGCCGCAGTCTCAGATCGACGGCGTATGGGCAACTTGCGGCACATGTCGAATTGCCATAGTTGATTGGACAGAGTGTGCGCTGCGGGGCCTTGCACCTGCGTCAACGGCGTCACACCGCCCTTGGGCGGCACATGAACCCATGCAAGAAAATCTCTGCAGCCGCGGGACCAGCCCCTCCAATGCTCTCCGCAGAGCTGAATCTGGCGCATATGGGAGGCTGGGCTGAGCGGCGGGCGTGAATCTGCCTCCTGGCCCCGTTTCCGGGAAAGACGCGGCCCGGCCCCGCCGGCACTCCCCTGAGACTCAGCTGAATCGCACGAGCCCCTGAGCCTGTTGGCTTTTCTCATTTTATCAAGTTATCAAGTTATCAACCTATCACACGTTTGAAGCCTGCGGCGTGGCAGATATATGGCTTTTGCTCGTCTTTTCAGTGACGAAGCGGCCATCGGTTCGGCGTGAAACGCTGAGATTCTGAGATTCCTGAGATTCTTGAGATTCTGAGACGAGAGCATCTGCGCGGGCGCCTGCGCTACTCCACGACGCGCCGACAGGACGGGGCGCCTGCGCTACTGGCCCCGCAGCAGCCTGATGTACTCCCTCGCCACGCGGAGGTCCTCGAGCGCCTCGGCGGGTCCGCACATCGGCTCCATCTCGCCTTTCACCGCGCAGACGAAGTTGACCGCCTGCTGCCGCATCGCATGCACCCATGACAGCGCCGGGATTGTCCGCTTTGGCGTCGCCTCGCCACCGGGGTCGCGCAGCAGCTCCACCTGGCCGGGGCGGTTGTTCGCCAACGGCGCGGGCAACTCCAGCTTCACATAGCCATGCTCGAAGCACACCAGCGCGGATTCCTCCCAGCCGATTGAAGTCGAGTACGGGTCCATCTCGATGATGCCCGTAACGCCGCTCCCGCTCTCCGCGACCAGCAGCACGCCCGCCGGATCGGCGAAGCTGACGCGGTAGGGCTCGCCCAGCAGGTGGCGCAGCAGGTTGACCTGGTGGATGTAGTAATTGACGAAGCTGACATACTCCGCGTGCGTGGTCTCGTCCATATCGTCGGAGGGCGGGTCAGTCTCCAGGGGTGGCATCGGGTCGTCGGACTGGATCAGGTCCGCGAAGCCCCCGGCGATCCAGTCGCCCACGGGCATCGTGATCCGCACATAGCGCATCGGCCCGAGTTCGCCCGTCTGCTTGAGGCGGTCGATCTCTGCTTTGGCGAGCATCGTCGCCGGGTCACTGCGCTTGTGGTAACCGACCATCACCCAGGTGTCGCTCTGCTCGACCGCGGCAACGAGCCGTTCGCCCACCTGCACTGACGATGCCAGTGGCTTCTCGATGAACACGGGGATGCCGGCATCAAGCAGTTCGGGCAGGATGACGCCGTGGCGTGTGAATGGCTGGGAGGCGACGATGGCGTCGAGTTGCTCGGCGTCGAGCATCTCCTCCGCGGACGCGTACGTCCTACCGATACCGTATCGGCGCGCAACACCCTCCCGGAGCTTCTCGCGCAGTTCGGCGATGGCGACCACCTGTACGCCGGGGATGGTGACGTAGTTCCTCAGATGCGCGCACTGCCCCATCGACCCGACGCCGACGAAACCGATGTTGAGCGTGGACATGGGTGGTGCTCCTGTTGTGTGGTGTCGTGCCCGTGGCCCTTCCCTCACGGCAGCGCTGATTGCCTCCGCGGGTAGGTCAGGCATCCTGCCTGACATGTCGGGCCATCAAGCGGTGCTGAACCAGCGGATTGACCGGCAGGACATTGTCATTGTTCCCCGGGAGAGGATGGCATCGGCACACTACGATGAGGTTCGCTGTGCTGGTGGGAGAGACCTTGAGGGGGCGGATGGGGGTCGCGGGCCTTGATCGTTTGGTCTTCCGCCCCGCCCACGTGTCTCGGTCCGTGTCATGAAGATCAGAGGATCAAAGCTCCGACCCCGGCCGTGCGAGATCACCAGATGCATACTCCCCGATTGTGGCTGGTCATGACCATCGGCGGCTCTGTGAGAGGGTTCCCGCACTGCCCGGGGAATTGATGCACGGGCGGGGCCGTGACCTGTACTTCGGGCTTGAGGCGTGGAGGAGACCCACACAGATGGCTCACGACGTCTTCATCAGCTACTCTACAGAGAACGCGACGGTCGCCGACGCAGTGTGCGCCGGCCTTGAGCGCCGCGGTTTCGGTTGCTGGATTGCCCCGCGAGACATCACCGCCGGCCAGACGTGGGCGGGCGCGATCATTGAGGCCATCGACGCCTGCAAGGTCTTCGTGCTCATTGTCTCATCGGCTTCGAACTGCTCCGACGACGTTCTCCAGGAAGTTCAGAACGCCGCATCTGCCGGCGTGCCCATCATCCCCTTCCGCATCGAGGACATAGCCCTGTCAGATGACATGCGTTACTACCTCGGCACGCGGCATTGGCTCGACGCGCTGACCAAGCCGCTGGAACAGCATATTGTGCGGCTGGCCGAGACGGTTGGCAAACTCCTCGGTGGGGAGGTACCCGCAGAAGAGCAGACGGAGGCAGATGGTGCGACCTCGGATGCGGAACCAACGCAGCCGCAACCGAGAGTTGCTGCCGAAGACCCTCTGCGTGCAGCGTCTGTGGCGGAAGCCGAAGCCACTGCCGGTGGGAGGGCATCGGCCTCTACCGGGCCACGTACACGGGGCATCATGCGGCTGGCGGTACCTGCCGTGGTGCTCGCGGTGCTCACTGTTCTCGCGCTGTTTGCATACCCCTCGGCGCGCAACAGCCGCCGGAATGCGGCACAAGGCGAGGCGCCTCCTGTGGCCGCCGTAGTCGGAGATGACGTCTCTGCAGCGGCCCGTCACGGCGAGAGCGTGCCGTCCGGCGTCACCGCGCGCACCTCGGTACCCGCTGCTAAGGCCGGCAAGCCGTGGCAGCCGCCCCGGTCCGGTCGTCGTGCCGGAGAGGAGATCAAAGGCCCTGACGGTGGGACGCTCGTATGGGTGCCCGCCGGCAGCTTCATGATGGGGAGTGAAGACGGCAAAGCGCCTGAAAAGCCGGCGCACCGCGTGCAGTTGGATGGCTTCTGGCTCGGCAAGTATGAAGTGACCAACGCGCAATACCGGGCGTTCTGCGAAGCCACGGGCCGGGAGTTGCCACCGGATATCGACGACGGCGACGACCACCCGGTTATCTGCGTCGGGTGGGGTGATGCGACGGCCTACTGCGAGCACTACGGCCTGAGCCTGCCGACGGAGGCACAGTGGGAGTATGCCGCGGCCGGCCCCGAGAGCCGCACGTACCCGTGGGGGTCTGACTGGGACCCGCAGAGGCTGTGCTGGTTTGAGAACAGGGGGCCGGGTGGCCAGAGTTTCCTTGTCGGGAGCTTCCCTGCCGGTGCAAGTTGGTGCGGGGCGTTGGACATGGCAGGGAATGTGTGGGAGTGGTGCGCGGACTGGTATGGCGCTGATTACTACGCGAAGGCGCCTGAACAGAACCCTCCGGGGCCGAGCGAGAGCGAATACGGCGCGCGGGTTTTGCGCGGCGGCTCGTGGGGCGACCTCAGCGGGTACTGCTTCCGCTGCGCCCACCGGCGCAACCACAACCCGGGCTACCGGTACGGCCATGTCGGGTTTCGTTGCGCCAGGACGCCGTGATTACGGCTTGCAGCTGTTGCCGTTTTACAGCTTTACGACTTGCGCCGTTGGTGTGTGCTCTTTGGCGCAAAGGCCTGCGGGCCATTGGTGATGGGTTGCCGTTGCCGTATGGCAGCCGGGGGTCGGGCTCAGTCGTGCCCGTCCCAGGGACGGGCCCGCCTTCGAGCGGAGCCGCCTCGACATCGCTGTCCGCCCTCCGCTCTGCGCATCCAGGGCGGTCAGGACAGCGCTGCGGTTACCCGGCTGATCGGCGCCACCTCACAACACATCGACTATGCGCTGCAGGATGCTCAGGCCCTTGCCCTCGGCGCTGCCTGCCTCGCGGATGAGTGCCGCCGCTTCAGGGCTTGTGACTGTGCCCTCGCCGTAGTCGTCCATATTGAAGGGATGCATCTCGCTGACTGCCTTCAGCTTGTCTCTGACCACTTTGAAGTGCTCTGTGGCCTCGTCGAAGAGATCATCGGCGGCGCCTGTGAGACGGGCCTTGGCCTCCGCGAGGAAGTCTACCCCCTGAGCCCTGCAGTCGGCCCAGAAGGCACCGTTGTAGCCCTGCCCGAACCTTTTGGCCCGGCCGGCCTCGAGCGCCTCCGCCCACAGTTCGAAGGCCTTCACCCCGGAGGCGTACTTGTCGAAGATGATGCCCGGCGGGTTCGTCGCAACATGAAGAGCGAACCGCAGGCCCTCGCGCACGGCAACTCCATCGGGCTTGGGGTCACACAGCCGAACCACGTTGACCTCCAGCATGCCGATCTCGCTGTCGCCGAGTTCCCTCCAGGGCTTGTGGGCGGATGCCTCGCCCTCGTACGGCACGTAGATGTAACCCGCATCATCATACCCGTTGATGATGTAGAAGTCCGGGTACTCGAGTTCCCAGCCGTAGCAGGGGACACCTTCGTCGATATTGCGCCTGACGAAATCCCAGGCCTCGGCGCGTTTGGCGTCCATGTCATGCCCCAGGTGGGCCATTCCGTGCACGCCCGTGATCGAGTAGCCGATGTTCGGCGGCAACTCGGATATGACCGGCCCATAGTGCCATGCGGTCGGGCTGCTGGGGCAGACGACCTCGTGAATGTTGATCACGAATGCATGCTCGGTGCAGCCGAATAGCCACGGCAGAGAGACATCACGTTTCCAGTAGTTGAGGCACCCCTTCGCGCACGAGAGCATCATTGCCCACGTGAACTCGTACTTCAGCCCGTCGAGTTGCTTGCTCACGATCGTCGGCTCCCCTCGATGGAGTCGCGAGCGACGCCGCGGGCGCCGTTTGCGTAGAACATGGGTTCGAGTATAGGTCCGAGCTATCGCAGAGTCAAGAGCAGATGACGGCGCGGCGTTCATCAACGGCGTGGGTGATGGTGACTATGGCGTCGGCTTGCGCTGTCGGGTGACAGCCGGGCGCCCTCAGGCAGACCCGGACTTCGCCTTTGCGCGTTCCCTCGCGGCAACCTGCTGGGAGCGCAGCAGCGACTCGACCAGCGCGGCCAGGAAGACCTTCTCGTCATCGCGTTGGCCGAGAGAGGTGTAGACCGCATGCCCCTCCTCGGTCTGGGCCTCCTCGCCTGCGGCCTCCGCGCCCTCGACCCATGCCGCCAGGGGAGCCAGCCAGGGGTCGAGGTCCTCGGCGCGCTCGATGCCGTCGGTGCAACGTTGGGGCATCGCCCCGCGCCACTGCTCTACGCCGATGCTGGAGATGATGATATCGAGGTGCCTGAACAGCTTGTGGTGGCAGGGGTGGAGGTTCCCCTCGCCGGCGAAGAGGTACTCGCGCGGCACAACACGCAGTTCGGGGTCAAGTGTGAGGATTCGATCCTCCAGCGGGGCAACGCAGCCCGCGTGAGCGATCCCGGGCGGTGTGTCGGGCTCGGAGTGACCGGTCAACCAGAAGAACACCGCGCGTGCGAGACGCTCAACGTAGAGCGCCTTGAGTTCAGTGCGCTCCCCGAGTAGCTCAAAGACGTGGTGCTCAATGCACCCCTCCGGGTCACAGACCGACTGCATCGCCGGCACGCCGCAGAGGTGCTCACCAAGCGACCAGGTGCGGAGTGCGAAGAAGTAGCCCCAGTACTTGTGCCACCGCCGCGTGTCGACCGAGAGGTGATGGCCGATCACATACGTGGGCAGGCGCTTTCCGCCGATACACGCGCACAGCTCCTGGATGCTCTCGAGCAGTCGCCAGTTGCAGATCTCGAGCGCCATTATCGACTCGATGAGCCGATTGGTCTTCCCGCAGACGGGGTCGATGCGGCGCCAGAGCGCCTTCAGCCGTTCGTGCTCACGCTCCCGCTGCTCCGGGTAGTCTCCCCAGCGATGATGCGCGAGCAGTTCGCGCTCCCAGCACTGCAGTTCGTGGCGAATGTCCTGAGCCATTGCGGTGAATCCCCTCCGCGGAGTCCTGCGTTTGTCTCGGGGCCCTGAGGGCCGCACACTAACCATGACGCACGATGAGCGGAGATGCCTCACCGCGCGAGAGAGATTTCGGCATTCCGAGCAGTCACTTCGGGGCAGGGGCGCGGAGCACTGTGCAAGCAACCCGCAGAGCGCGGGTGTTGGGCTACAAGTCCCTGTAGTAGGTCACCGTCGGGATGAGCGCGACGAAGCCGGCCTTCTCGTACGCCGCCCTCGCCGGCGCATGTGGCTCATCCAGGCCGGTCCTGACCATTGCGAACTTCATCCCCTCCGACCGAAATACCTCCAGAACGCGATTGTACTGCTGCGTCCCGATGCCCCGGCCCTGATAGTCCGGGTCCACGGCGTTGTTGCCGATCTCGGCCATCTTCCGCGTGTAGTAGAGCACCCATGTAATAAAGCCCGCGATGCGACCGTCGACCTCCGTGACCATGCACCACTGCGGGTACCGGGCGCAGAAGTTCTCGATCTGGCCCATCTTCTCCATCCGCCAGTCCGGGCCGCAGGCGGCGTGGAACATCTCCGGGCTCATCAGCCCGGCCCAGTGAGCGAAGATGGGTTTCCAGGCAAGCAGCGCGATTTCGCACAGCCGCGGCGTATCAGCCGACTCGAACGGGCGCGTCACGATCTCCGACATGGGGCGACCTCCCCGGCAACCGGGCTCTGGCAGCGCCGGATGCGACTGGGTGTCATCGAGGGGTGGATGCCTGCTCGCGTGATGTGTTCGCCGCCCGCAATGCGGCAACCTCCAACAGCCGGCGGTCCCTGCCCGCGGTCCGTCTGAAGACGCCCGCGCAGGCCCCCCGCAACACGGAGGCCCCCGCGCCCCCGGCGGCGAAAGACACATCGCCGAACATCAGCCCCGACCGCCTGCTGCCCGGCCGCGGTCATCCAGAATGGAGAAACCCCGTGAGAATCGCGAGATTCCAGATCGGTAACACCGTCTCATTCGGCATCATCGAGGGCGGTACGGTGACGGCCATCGAGGCCGCGCCCTGGCAGAGCATGCAGGCAACCGGGGAGAGCCACTCACTTGCCGAGGTGAAGCTGCTCGCCCCAGTGCAGCCGCCCGATGTGTTCGCCATCGGGCTCAACTACAAGAGCCATGCCGACGAGTTCGAGGCCGAGTATCCCCCGGCGCCGATCATCTTCCTCAAGGCCACCAGCACCGTCATCGGGCCGGGTGACGCAATCGTGCTCCCGAAGATGGCGCCCAACGAGGTCGACTACGAGGCGGAACTGGTCATCGTCATCGGCAGAACCTGCCGCAACGTGACGCGGGAGGACGCTCTCGACTACGCGCTGGGCTATACCGTTGGGAACGACGTCAGCGCCCGCGACTGCCAGCTCCGGGAGGACACCCAGTGGGCGCGCGGGAAGAGCTTCGACACATTCTGCCCGCTCGGCCCCTGGATCGAGACCGACATCGACCCGGAGAACGTGTCGGTCAGGAGCGTGCTCAACGGCGACGTGATGCAGGAGTCGAACACGAACATGCTCATCTTTCCCTGCGCGGAGTTGATCAGCTACATCTCGCGCATCGCGACGCTCCAGCCCGGAACGGTGATCATGACGGGGACACCCTCGGGGGTGGGTTTCAAGCGGCAACCACCGGTATTCCTCCGCCCCGGTGACACAATCGAGATGACCGTCGGCGGCATCGGGACGCTGAGCAACCCGGTGGTAGCGGAGTAGCGGCGCGGGGCAGTGCCGGGAGTTCTGAACCTCTCGCCGGCGGCAGGCGTCCATCTTCGCGCTCGACCATTCCCGCGCTCCGGGGCGCAGTCAGGGTTGCGGGCCGCGAATCGGGCCTTGCCATCGGCTGTGACATTCAGGTATAGTACAGCCCATCCACCGGGTGGGTGTGGTTGTGTTGTGGTATGGGGAGTGGTATGTCAGCACGTGAGGGAACTGCCCTCACTGCCGCCGCCGCGATGCGGGGCGGACGTACTGGATGGCATTGAAGCACGAGCGCATGTTCGCGCTTTTTTTGTTACCCGCCCATCCGCCCGATGCGTCTTTGTGTACAGCCTGCGTGCAAGGGAGTGCTCACATGCTTCATGAGCCTGCGTCAACCGGAGGGCATGACCCGGCCGCTGCGTACAAGATGCGGCTGGGGGTTTGGATGTTCGTCTTCTACTGCCTCTTCTATGCCAGCTTCGTCTTCGTGAACCTCGCAAGCCCCCTGAGCATGGAGATGATCGTGTTTGCGGGGCTGAACCTGGCAACCGTGTTCGGCTTTGCGCTGATCGTCGTCGCCCTGATCCAGGCGCTGATCTACGACTGGCTGTGCCGCGCACAGGAAGCCAGACTGGCCGATGACTCGGATGAGGGAGGGCAGAGCTAAATGGTTATCGCGATCTTCCTGGGGTTCGTACTGTTTGTGTTGGTATTGTCCTTCTACCTTGGCGCTCGGACGCGCACATCGAGCGGCTACTATGCGGCCGGCGGGCAGATTCACTGGGGCGTGAACGGCATTGCCTTCGCCGGCGACTACCTCTCAGCGGCGTCCTTCCTCGGTATCTGCGGCATGATTGCCGTCGTTGGATATGATGGCTTTCTCTACTCGATCGGCTACCTGGCGGGCTGGATTGTCGCCCTCTTCGTAGTGGCCGAGCCGATGAAGCGTCTGGGCAAGTACACCTTCACCGATGCCGTCGACTCGAAATACGACTCGCGCGGCATCAAGCTGGCAGCTGCCATCAGCACGCTGATTGTCTCTGTGTGCTACCTGATTCCGCAGATGGTGGGCGCGGGCGTGCTCGTGACACCCTTGCTGGGGCTGGCCCATCACTGGGGCGTGTTGATGGTCGGCGCGATCGTCATCACCATTGTCGCGACGGCCGGCATGGCCTCGACAACGTATGTGCAGTTTCTCAAGGGCGGCATGCTCATCATCTTCTCGACGGTGCTTGTCATCGCCGTCTGCGTGCGGGGCTTCAATACCCGGCCCGACCCGGGCGGTGAGGCACGCTTCTATGAGTACAAGTCGATGGATGCCGTCATGGAGGGCAACCAGTTGGCAGTCACCGAGCCCGGCTGGCAGGTGCTCGAGGTGCAGGAGAACCATGCTGCCAAGGCCACCTTCGCGCGCCTGAGCAGTAACGGCGCCGAAAGCTGGTGGCTGGTTGACGGCGCCGAGGGTCCGGTCACGTTGCGCGAGACGCAGAGCGTCGTCGAGACCAGCGACGGGCGGAAGCTCATCAACGGCGCGCCGGCCTCGGCAGACAACCAGCTTCGCCAGGTCGGCAACGTCGAGACACTGCGGGGCCAGGCAACCGCGCCCGCGGGGTCGGTCTCGCCCGCCGGCCTGCTGGCAGGCATGTCGGACCCTGAGACGACGGTGCGACGCTGGAAGGACACCAAGCTGACCGACGCGAGCGGCAGTCACGTGACGGTCTACTACTCGACTTTGACCCCCGGCAACAGGCTGATGCGTCCCGGGCTGAAGTTCAAGGTCGAGGGCACGCCGCTCGAGAAGTTCGACTTCGTCTCCCTGATGCTGGCGCTGTTCCTGGGTACCGCGGCGCTCCCGCACATTCTGATCCGCTACTACACGGTGCCGAATCCCGCCGCGGCGCGCAAGTCTACGATCGTCGCGATTGCCGGCATCGGCTTCTTCTACATCCTGACGTTGTTCATGGGCCTGGGGGCGACGATGAACGGCGTGCTCAACCCGGCCGACAGCAACATGGCCGCGCCGCTTCTGGCGCGCTCGTTCGGCCAGTTCCTCTTTGCCGTGATCTCAGCCATCGCCTTCGCCACGGTGCTGGGCACCGTCAGCGGCCTGATCGTCGCCGCTTCGGGAGCCGTGGCCCACGACTTCTTCGATCGCTACCTGAACCTGCAGATGTCCGACCAGCAGAAGATCCGGGCCGGCAAGATCTCGGCCTTCGTCGTCGGCGCCATGGCCATCGTCCTCGGCATTGTCTTCAAGGGCGTCAACGTGACCTTCCTGGTCGGGCTGGCCTTTGCCGTGGCCGCTTCGGCCAATCTCCCGGCGATACTGATGCTGCTCTTCTGGAAGCCGACGACGGCGCGCGGCATCACCGCCTCTATCTTCGTTGGGATCGCCTCCTCGCTTGCGCTGATTCTGCTATCGCCGGACCTGTACAAGCTCTACGGGCTGGACCCGACAACCGCGCCGGTCCCGTTCAGCAATCCGGGCATCGTCTCGATCCCGTTGAGCTTCATCACCCTGATTGTCGTGTCGTTGCTGACACGCAAAGCCACGCCGGAACCAGACGAAGTCGAGGCGGCAGCATAGGCCGAGGACAGGTCATCAACTCCGCGCAACACAGTCGCCCACCGGATAGTACACAGGCCGGTGGGCGACTCTGCTCTTGCATGAGCATCAAGCCTTGCCTATGATGACAACCGGCATGAATGCGACAACCCGCGTTGATCTGCATTGCCACTCCATCCACAGCGATGGGACGATGACGCCGCGCGAGCTTGCCCAGCTGCTGCACGCTCACGGCGTCGCCGCCGCCGCGCTCACCGACCACGACACCACTGACGGGCTGCCCGAGTTCCGCGATGCGCTGGCGCGGCATGGCATCGGCTTCATCTCAGGTGTCGAGCTGACGGTGAGCTATCACGGCGAGGAGGTTCATCTGCTCGCCTACGGCATCGACCCGGCCGACCCGGTGCTGCAGGCCTCGATGCTCGCGCTCCGTCAGGCCCACCCCTCACACACCCACAGCATCGCGGGGTCGATGCGTGTATGGGGCTCGACCCGCATGCCCAACGGTGACCCCTCCCCCGTGAAGTCATCCGCCGAGGGTGGTCTCGACATCGCGCAGGCCATCGAGTTGGTGCATCAGGCCGGGGGCAGGGCCTTCCTGGCTCATCCGCACATGCTGGCAGGTGACGCCGACGGGCTCCGCGACATCCTCCGGGAGCTGAAGGCGCACGGACTCGACGGCGTCGAGGCCTATTACCAGTCATACACGCCCCAGCAGCAGCAGATGCTGGCGGCACTGGCGGCCGAACTCGACTTGCTCACCAGCGGGGGGACTGATGCCCACGAGGCGCGCGACCACGGCATCGAGCATGCCGGCGTCG
>MTKY01052617.1_pt1 | contig 11124 bp, 8 predicted proteins | sample 1042731 | NCBI WGS metagenome assembly MTKY01 (sample SAMN06212206, study PRJNA360538) | anaerobic digester metagenome | biome: Wastewater treatment plant; material: sludge; isolation source: anaerobic digester fed with sludge from wastewater treatment plant | place: Denmark: WWTP Soeholt ... | reverse complement strand
CCCGGCGCCCGAGAATCTCGACGAAGAAGGCGCTGAAGACGACGGCGAGATCAGCGAAAAAACTGCCGGCGTTTCATTCAAGGACGAGGATGAGGTCGAAGAAGAGCCCGCCGCCGAGTCGGATGACGAGGACGGCGAAAGTTCGTCGGGCAAGCGCGAAACCTTCGAAGAGGATGAGGAAGACAACACGCTGAGCCTCGCGGCGATGGAAGAATTGCTCAAGCCCGACGCGCTCGAGAAATTCGCGAACATCACCAAGAGCTTCAAGGCGTTTTCAAAGCTGCAGGAAACGCGGCTCGACGCGCTGTCGACCGCCGGCGAATTTCCTTCGGCGTCGGAAAAGAAATATCACAAGCTGCGCGAGGAGCTCACCGCGCAGGTCGAGAGCGTGCAGTTCCACAACACCAAGATCGAATATCTGGTTGATCAGCTCTACAGCTACAACCGCCGCCTGACCGCGCTCGGCGGCCAGATGCTGCGCCTCGCCGAGCGTCACAAGGTGCCGCGCAAGGCGTTCCTCGACAATTATGTCGGGCGAGAGCTGGAAGAGAACTGGATCGACGGTGTCGGCAAGATCGACAAAAAATGGGCCGCCTTCGCCGAAAATGAAGCCGGCGCGGTCGACCGCATCCGCATCGAAATCTCGGAAATTGCACAGGCGGCGGGCATGAGCCTGACCGAATTCCGCCGCGTCGTGAACATGGTCCAGAAGGGCGAGCGCGAAGCGCGTATCGCCAAGAAGGAAATGGTCGAGGCGAACCTGCGCCTCGTGATCTCGATCGCCAAGAAATACACCAACCGCGGCCTGCAGTTCCTCGACCTGATCCAGGAAGGCAATATCGGCCTGATGAAGGCAGTCGACAAGTTCGAGTATCGGCGCGGCTACAAGTTCAGCACCTATGCGACCTGGTGGATCCGTCAGGCGATCACGCGCTCGATCGCCGACCAGGCGCGCACGATCCGCATCCCGGTCCATATGATCGAGACGATCAACAAGCTGGTGCGGTGCAGCCGTCAGTTCCTCCACGAAAGTGGCCGCGAGCCGACGCCCGAAGAAATGGCCGAGCGCCTGTCGATGCCGCTCGAAAAGGTCCGCAAGGTGATGAAGATCGCCAAGGAGCCGATTTCCCTCGAAACGCCGATCGGCGACGAGGAAGACAGCCACCTCGGCGATTTCATCGAGGACAAGAACGCGGTCATCCCCGTCGACGCCGCGGTGCAGTCGAACCTGAAAGAGACGGTAACCCGCGTCCTGGCGTCACTCACCCCGCGCGAAGAGCGTGTGCTGCGCATGCGCTTCGGCATCGGGATGAACACCGACCATACCCTCGAGGAAGTCGGCCAGCAGTTCAGCGTGACCCGCGAACGCATTCGCCAGATCGAGGCGAAGGCGCTGCGCAAGCTGAAGCACCCGAGCCGTAGCCGCAAGATGCGGTCATTCCTCGACCAATAAGCTTTTGCTTCCGCTCATATGGTATAGGCGGTCCGGCAACGGGCCGCCTTTTTCTTCTGCTGCGCCGCACAATTTTTTGCGCCGATCCTCTTTAAATCTTCATATTTGAACGCCAGGTAGCTGTCGTCACCAGATGCGGCGCGCTTCATCAGCGGTTCAGGCGCTGCCTATCAGATGGCAATCATTCCCAATCGATGGGAATGATTTCATGATCCAGAGTGGGCGGTTCAGCGCGACCGACCCCAAAAAGCTCGGATATTTGGGGGATTGCTCAAATTGGCACGGCCTTTGCGATGCATCCGGCATCGGCGCGAGGCAGTGCTCGCCGCCCAAGAGAAAGACAAGAAGATGGAAAACGAAACCACCAACCTTTTCAACCGCCGCGACACCTTTTTCGGTATCTGCGAGGCCGTTGGCCAGGACTTTGGCTTCAACCCGCTGTGGCTGCGCCTCGCCTTCGTCGCGCCAATCTTCTTCTTCCCGGTCCAGACCTTCATAGGCTATTTCGCACTTGGCGGCGCAGTGCTCGCCTCGCGCCTGCTCTTCCCGGCAAAAGCCGCTGCAACCGCAGCCCCGGCATTGACCACGGTCGAAGATAATGCGCAGCCCAGCGAACCGGCTGAGGAGTTCGCGCTCGCAGCTTGAGCGGAACCGGCCGGACAATCCCTCTCCCCGCGTCCGGCCTTCCCGCGCAGATGGCGTCCAACGGACGCGATCGCATGGACCGGCAAGCTTCCCCCGGGGCTTGCCGGTCTCTTTGCGTCTGTCCCTGACTGAAACAGCGCCGGTACAAATCGAGGCTCGCGTATAAACTTGACGTTTACGACGTTGCCCTATGACTGACCGTTGATATTCCCCGGCCTGGCCTTTGCGGCCCGCGCCACAGGCGAGGAAAACGCGTTGAGCCAATCGACCCAGCCCCTGCTACAGCCGCGCGGCGTCGCCGAAATGCTCGATTCGCTGGTCGCCAGCGACGGCACCGGCGCGCATCCGCACGTCCGCGCCGGCGCGCTGTCGAGCGGCGCGCAAGCAATGCGCAATCTGGCCGATGCCGTCCATTTCCTCTGCCTCCTTCACGGCCGCCACCCAGGTGTCATCGACAATGCCGCGCGCAAGGCGGTCGACCCGGCGTCGCGCCAATGGATGGACGAAGCCGCCGATGCCTTTGTCCAGGAACGTGCCTTTCTGTCGAAAATCGCTTCGGCGGTCGGCCCGGTGCCCAGCACCCAGGGCCAGGCGCAATGCGAGGCCGCGGTCGCCGCGCAGCGCAAAGCGATCGACATGCTCGCCGAATCGGATCGCCACGGCTGCGCCGTCGGCGCCGCGATCGCGCTGACGCTCGACTGGCGGACGATCCGCGTCCTGCTCGACATCAGCGCCCAGCGGCTCGACATGACGCCGCCGACCTGCACCCTGCCCGACCTGCGCGATACGGCGCGACTGGCCGGAACGGTGGCGGCCAGCCCTGCAGTCGAACGCGCGATGCTGTTCGGCGCCCAGCAGCTGATCACCCAGCATAGCGGGCTGTGGGATCTGATGGCAGCGCGCGCGGCGAGCCGGGCGACTTCCTAAATTGCCCTCCCGCTTGCGGGAGGGGAGACAAGCTTGCACCCTCCCCCTCGCCTCGCTATGCCCGCCCTTGATTGACGTTCACGTTAAGGGAAAGACGAGCCCATGCGTTTCGATGGAACCAGCGCCTATATCGCCACCGACGATCTGAAGGTCGCGGTCAACGCCGCGACGCTGCTGCGCCGTCCGCTGCTGGTGAAGGGTGAGCCCGGCACCGGAAAGACCGTGCTGGCCGAAGAAATCGCCAAAGCGTTCGACGCGCCGCTGATCACCTGGAACATCAAGTCGACGACCAAGGCCCAGCAGGGGCTGTACGAATATGACGCGGTGGCGCGGCTGCGCGACGGCCAGCTGGGTGAAGAGCGCGTCCACGACATCCGCAATTACATCCGCAAGGGCAAATTGTGGGAGGCGTTCACCAGCCCCAAATTGCCGGTGCTGCTGATCGACGAGATTGACAAAGCCGACATCGAATTCCCGAACGATCTGCTCCAGGAACTCGATCGCATGGCCTTCCATGTCTATGAAACCGACGAGACGGTGACCGCGAAGGAACGCCCGATCGTCGTCATCACCTCGAACAATGAAAAGGAACTGCCCGACGCCTTTCTGCGCCGCTGTTTCTTCCACTATATCAAATTCCCCGACCGTGACACGATGGCCGCGATCGTCGACGTCCATTTTCCGGGGATCCAGAAGACGCTCGTCAGCCGCGCGATGGATATTTTCTACGAAGTCCGTGACGTGCCGGGCCTCAAGAAAAAGCCCTCGACCAGCGAACTGATCGACTGGCTGAAGCTGCTGCTCAACGAGGATATGCCGCTCGAAGTCCTCCAGAACCGCGACGTCGGCAAGGCGATCCCGCCGCTCCACGGCGCGCTGCTCAAGAATGAGCAGGATGTGATGCTGTTCGAAAAGCTGGCATTCATGGCGCGGCGTCAGGGGAGCTGAGGACCGCCGCTACGTCTGCATTCGTTCGTATCGGGCTGGAAAAACTCTAAAGCTGGTACGCCACCTCGACATCGCCCCAGCGCCGGCCGTTGATGACGACCGGGGTATAGACGTTGCGCACGGTGACATAGTTGGTGCCGTCGCCCTCCTGGCGATAGACCGCCATGAAGAAGGAGGCGCTGCTGCGCTTGGCCGCCTTGTCGGTATCGTCGAACAGGATGCGGCCGTTGCGGCAATAGGCGGTATCGTGCGCGACGTCGCCGGTTGGAGCGCGCGAACATGCGGTGATATGCGTCGGCAGGAAGCCGTTCATGTCGCCCGCCGATGACATCTTCACTTCGGGATGGTTCGCGACCACATCGTCGAACAGCGGCCGCCAGTTGGCGTCGGCCCAATCGCACAAGGTCGTGCGGAAGCGTTCGGGGTTCGACCCCGGAACGCGGACATAATTGGTGTCGAACAATTGCTCCATCGTCAGATCGCCGTTGGCGATTGCACGCTCGGCTAGCGCGACGAATTTGTCGCGCACCTTGGCCGCCAGCTCGACGACCGCCGAATCCTGCGGGCTGACCCCCGCCGAGATGACCGCGTTGAACATGCGGTTCGACACGTGCTCCATCGACAGGATCGAGGTGCGGGTACCTTCCAGCGTGGTGCGATTGTCGCGCACCGATCCGACCACCCGGTCAACCGCCTCGCGGACTTTCGCGCCATTGGCGTGCACCATCGCACTCGACTGTGCGATCCGGTCGCTCTGGTCGTCGAGCAGCGCGACGAGGTGCGTCGCGTCGTGCAGCGCATCGGTGATCGTTTCAAACTGCACTTCGGCACGGCTCGATTGCTCAACCCCGGCTTGGATTTCGGTGACCAGCCCGCCGGCTTCGGCGGCGAGGCTGCCGATGCTGCGGCGGATTTCGTCGGTCGCGCCGCGCGTGTTCTGCGCAAGCTTTTTCACCTCGGCGGCGACGACGGCAAAGGTGCGACCGGCATCGCCAGCGCGTTCGGCTTCGATCGCGGCATTCAATGCGAGCATGTTGGTGGTCTTGGCGATCTGTTCGATCGACTGGCTAACCTGCTGCACCTGCTCCATCACCGCGGCGAAGTTGGTGACATGCGTACCCAGCCGCGCGACCAGATCGATGACCGAACGAAATTCGGTGACTGCGGCGTTGACGCGCTCGGCACCGGTATCAAGCTGTTCGCAAGCGCGCGCCGAGAGCAATTTCGCTTCGTCGGTCGAATCGGCGATCTGGCGCTGGTCGGCCTCGAGGCTCACGACAAAGTCCTCAAGCCGGCCAAGCTCGTCGATTTGGCGGTCCATCTGATCGGTCGACCGCTTGATGCGCCCCGCCGCCTCGCTGCACCCCACGGCGAGTTCGCCGCAGTCGCCGGCGACCGACTGGTCGAGCACCGGTCCTGCCGGATTGATCGGATCATATTTCATGCGCGCACCCACATTTGGAATCATGCGTGAGTGATGACCGATAATGGTTAACGGGGGGTCAATGGGCGCTGCTGACCCCGCGCGCGGAATGCGGCTTTAGGGTTAGAAGCGGTCTAAATAGCTTCGTCACCGCGGACTTGATCGCGGGTCCTGACCCCTTGCGCAGCCTGACGCTTTGAGATCGGATGGATCCCGGTTCCAGTCCGCGACGACGATAGTGTAGGTCCGCGACTGGTGTTAGCGGTTCCGCACCTTCCGTTTACGTAAAGTGATTGCACCGCACGCCGCGACGCGATACGCCTCCCCCATGTTTTTCGGCTTTCTCGACGAGCTTCGCGCCGCGGGCATTCCCGCCAGCCTGAAAGAGCATCTGATGCTGCTGGAGGCGCTCGACCGCGAGGTGATCGACCGCAGTCCCGAGCAATTCTACTATCTGTCGCGCGCGATCTACGTGAAAGACGAAGGCCTGCTCGACCGCTTCGACCAGGTGTTTAACAGGGTCTTCAAGGGCATCATTTCCGATTATGGCCAGAACCCGGTCGACGTCCCAGCCGACTGGCTGAAGGCAGTAGCCGAGAAATTCCTCACGCCCGAGGAAATGGCGGCGATCGAAGCGCTCGGCGACTGGGACAAGATCATGGAGACGCTGAAAGAGCGGCTCGAGGAACAGCAGAAACGCCACGAGGGCGGCAGCAAGTGGATCGGTACCGGCGGCACCTCACCCTTCGGCAATTCGGGCTACAACCCCGAAGGCGTGCGGATCGGCGGCGAGAGCAAGCACAAACGCGCGCTGAAAGTCTGGGAAAAGCGCGAGTTCGCCAATCTCGACAACACCAAGGAACTCGGCACCCGCAACATCAAGATCGCGCTGCGCCGCCTGCGCAAATTTGCGCGCGAGGGCGCCGCCGACGAGCTCGACATTCCGGGCACGATCGACGGCACCGCGCGGCAGGGCTGGCTCGATATCAAGATGCGCCCCGAACGGCGCAATGCGGTCAAGCTGTTACTGTTTCTCGACGTCGGTGGCTCGATGGACCCGTTCATCAAGCTGTGCGAAGAATTGTTCAGCGCCGCGACGACCGAATTCAAGAATCTCGAATTCTTCTATTTCCACAACTGCCCCTATGAAGGCGTGTGGAAGGACAACAAGCGCCGCTGGTCCGAACGCCACCAGATGTGGGACATCCTTCACAAATATGGCCATGACTATAAAGTGATCTTTGTCGGCGACGCGTCGATGAGCGCTTATGAAATCACCCATCCCGGCGGCAGCGTTGAGCATTTCAATGAGGAATCCGGCGCGGTCTGGCTCCAGCGGATCACAAAAGTCTATCCCGCCGCGGTGTGGCTCAATCCCGTGCCCGAGGCGCATTGGGGCTACACCCAGTCGGTGAAACTGATCAAACAGCTGATGAACGACCGCATGTATCCACTGAGCCTGTCGGGCCTCGACGACGCGATGCGCGAGTTGACGCGCAAGCATTGAGCCCCATGGGTCATCGCGGCGAAGGCCGGATCTCACCCTGTCGAATGAACGCACCGACGAGATCCCGGCTTTGGCCGGGATGACGATTCCTATACGAGCCGCCATCCGCTAGAGACGCCTCATGATCGACCTCCCGCTCGTCACCATCCTGCTGCTCACCGGCTTCATCAACCTCATCGGCGCGCTCGCTTACGCCGCACGGATCGCAGGCGTTCGGACACGGCGGATTGCGATGTCGTTTGCGCTGTTCAACATCCTCGTGCTCTTTTCGCGCACCTCGAACAGCTTTCTTGGCCCCTTCCTCGCCAAACGGATCGAAACGCGATTGCATGACGGCAACGGCGCCTCGCTGTTCATCGACATGCAGCTGGTGCTCGCTGCGGCAAGCGTCGCAACGCTAATCGGTATCCTCCTCGTCCCCACCGGACAGCGCATGTTTGCCGCCGCAATCGGCTGGTATCAGGCCAATCGTTCGACCACCAAACTGGTGGTAAAGGCGATAAGCCCGAGCGGACTGCGCACGCTGCGCCGATCGCTGACTGTCCCCAGCCTCGCGCACCTCAAGGGCTGGAAGATGCCAAAGGGGATCAGCTGGGGTGTACTGATCGCCAACTGTCTCGCACAGTCGCTGCTCGCCGTGGGCGTCGTCGCCTCGCTCTACGCGGGTTATCTGGCGCCTGAATTCCGCGTCACCGCGTCGCAGCTGTCGGCGCTGATCAACGGCTTTGCGACGATCCTGCTCTTCGCCTTTATAGACCCGCAACTGTCGGTGATGACTGACGACGCGGTCGAGGGAAAGGTCGATGAGGCGGAGTTCCGCCGCGCGATCACCTTCATCTCGCTGAGCCGCCTCGCCGGCACGATCCTGGCGCAAGCGCTGCTGCTGCCCGCAGCGCTGCTAATCGCCTGGGTCGCCGTCTATGTCTGACCCGCCGCGCGGCCAGTCGCGCTTCCACGCCGTCCGAATGCGGCTGGAGGCAATGGCCGTCGAGCCTGGACCGCGCGGCTGGTTCCTCGAATTTCTCGTCTTCGGGTTCAAACAAGGTTGGGCGTGCCTGTTCGGCGGCCTGATGCTCACGCTGCTGCTCGGCACGCACTTGTTCTGGCCCGCGGATGCCCCGCTCCATCGCTATGACGCGATCACGATCGGCGCGGTGCTGATCCAGCTCGGCATGCTCGCCTTCCGGCTTGAAACGCCGAAGGAAGCGCTCGTCATCCTGATCTTTCACATCGTCGGCACGGTGATGGAATTGTTCAAGACCGCCACGGGATCGTGGCAATATCCAGAGGCGAGCCTGCTCCACATCGGCGCGGTGCCGCTATTCTCGGGCTTCATGTATGCCGCGGTTGGCAGCTATATCGCGCGCGTCTGGCGGATCTTCGATTTCCGCTACACGGGTTACCCGCCGGTATGGGCCAGCTACGCGCTCGCCGCCGCGATCTATGTCAATTTCTTCGCGCATCATTGGCTGTACGACATCCGCTGGTTGCTGTTTGCGGTGACCACGCTGCTGTTCTGGCGCTGTCAGGTGTGGTTCCGCCCGCTCCATGTCCATCGCCCGATGCCGTTGCTCGTCGGCTGGGGACTGGTCGCGCTGTTCATCTGGTTCGCCGAGAATATCGGGACGTTTGCGCGCGCGTGGACCTATCCGAGTCAGGATGCCAGCTGGCACATGGTGGGGGTCGAGAAGCTCGGCAGCTGGTATCTGCTGATGATCATCTCGTTCGTGCTGGTGAGTTTGGTGCAGTGGCCGCAAGCGCCGGATCACCCGTAGCGCGGCCGCCTCACTCTCCCCTCCCAGCAACGGAGGGGAAACTTAGGCAAACGGCTGGTCGATCGACGGCGGCGGATCGCTGAACCATTTCGGGCCGCTGTCGGTCATATGGAAACAATCCTCCAGCCGGATCCCGAACTCGCCCGGAATATAGATGCCGGGCTCGTTCGAAAAGCACATGCCCGGCGCCAGTCTCGTCGTTTCGCCGCGCACCAGATTGACCGGCTCGTGCCCATCAAGGCCGATGCCGTGGCCGGTGCGGTGCGAGGTGCCGGGGAGTTTGTAGCCCGGACCCCAGCCCAAGCCTTCGTAATAAGCACGCACCGCGTCATCGACCTTGCCCGCGGGGGTGCCGAGCTTAGCCGCGGCAAAGGCGACATCCTGTCCCTTGCGCATCTGGTCCCACACCTGCCGCTGGCGCGGGTTGGCTTTGCCATATACGAAGCTGCGCGAGATGTCGGACTGATAACCGTGAATGGTGGCGCCGCAGTCCATCAGCACGACCTCGCCGCTCTTGACTGCCTGCGGCTTGCCGCTGCCGTGCGGATAGGCACTCGCTTCGCCGAGCAGGATCAGCTCGAATTCGCTCTTGCCGCCGAGCGCACGCGTTGCGGCGGCCATGATCGCGCCGATCTGCGCGGGAGTCATCCCCGCCTCGATCCGCGGCGCGGTATGGCGATAGGCGGCGATGGTGACATCGTTCGCGACCTGCATCAACGCGATTTCCGCAGGCGATTTGTGCATCCGGCACCCGCGCACCACCGGCGCGCCGTTGACGACGGTCGCGCCCGCCATCGCCTTTTCAAGCCCGTCCACCGCGAAATAGCGCACCGTTTCCTCGACGCCGATCTTGCCCTTGGTCAGCCCGCGTTTGCCGAGCCATGTCGCGACGGCGGCGAGCGGATTGTCATCCTCGTTCCACGTCAGCACCTCGGCCTCGACGCCCAGGCTTTCGCGTACCGACGGTTCCTCGAAAAATGGCGTCACCACCGCGATCTCGCCTTCGCGGGTCAGCACCGCTGCGGTCAGTCGCTCACTGCGCCACCACTGGACACCTGTAAAATAGACCAGGCTCGAACCAGGCTCGATCAGCAGGGCGTCCATGCCCTCGGCGCGCAGCAATTGAGCCGCCCTGGCGATCCGCGCCAAGCGCTCGGCAGCACCAATCGGAACCGCATTGGCCGCCAGATTGGGAAGTCCGCTGGTGTCGGCGGCCCATGCCGACAAAGGCAGCGTTGCAACCAGCCCGCCGAGAGCCGCGGTGCCAAGAAATTGCCTGCGCTGCATCGTCTTCCGCCTTCCACGTTCAGTAAATCAGGACGTCCGCAATTTCATCGCGCCATGCTGCCTCATCGGGCCTCGCCATTGCATCGAGATCACCCGCCGCCGCGGCTGCATCATCCACCCACTCGCGCAGGCCCGGACCGCCGTTGATTACGTCTATCGCCAGCACAGCGTCGGTGTATTCATATTTGAAGTCCTTACCGCGCCAGATCGGGTAAGCCGGATAGAGTGACCGGATCGCCTTGAACCCCAGTGCCTGCACCCGCCACGGCTGGAACGCCGCATCGTCATACCACGGCCCCTCGGCATGGATATGGACGCCGCTGTTGAGTTGGCCGGCGTGTTTGTGAAAGGTCGGCTGGAACCAGATATCGCGCAGCTTGCACCCTGCCAGCCAATGCGGCGCAAGGCGGTGCATCTCGGCGATCACCGCCTTGGCGTCGATGTCGGGGGCGCCGAAAATTTCGAGCGGGCGGGTCGTGCCGCGGCCTTCGCTGAGCGTGGCGCCCTCGACCATCACGGTACCGGCATAGGCGCGCGCCATGTTGACGTTCGCGGCATTGGGGCTGGGGTTGATCCACACGCGATCGCTGGGCCAGCCATGATCGGGGCCGACGGCGGGGCGCCACCCTTCCATTTCGATCACGCGGTAATCGACGTCGAGATCGAAGTGGCGAATGAACCAGCTCCCCATTTCGCCCATCGTCAGCCCGTGGCGCATCACCATCGGCGCCGCACCGACAAAACTCTCCCAGCCGGGACGGAGCAGCGTCCCTTCGACGGGTCGCCCTGCAGGGTTTGGGCGGTCGAGCACCCACACCGCCTTGCCGTGTTTCGCCGCGGCTTCAAGCATGTAAAGCAGGGTTGTGACATAAGTGTAGATGCGGCAACCGAGATCCTGGAGGTCGATCAGCACGACGTCAAAGGTGTGCATCGACTGGCCGGTCGGGCGGCGCACTTCGCCATAGAGGCTGAAACACGGAACGCCATGCACGGGGTCGGTGAAGTCGGGCGACTCCATCATGTTGTCCTGCAGGTCGCCGCGTACCCCATGCTGCGGTCCGAACACCGCGGTGACATTTACCCCTGCCACGACGAGCGCGTCGAGGCTGTGGGTCAGGTCGGCGGCGACCGAGGCGGGATGCGCGAGCAGCGCGACGCG
>MTKY01050238.1_pt1 | contig 11136 bp, 12 predicted proteins | sample 1042731 | NCBI WGS metagenome assembly MTKY01 (sample SAMN06212206, study PRJNA360538) | anaerobic digester metagenome | biome: Wastewater treatment plant; material: sludge; isolation source: anaerobic digester fed with sludge from wastewater treatment plant | place: Denmark: WWTP Soeholt ... | reverse complement strand
TTGGGGGTTCGAGTCCCTCACCCTCCGCCACTTCTTAACCTCCTTTATCATAAGATCTTATGCAAATGCCCCCTGTTGAGGCCGTAATGGCCTCTTGCCGGAATGTGCATGGATTGTGCATAATGACTTCCAGGAGGCGGCACAGATGGCCAGTTTATTCAAGCGTGGTAAGACTTGGTGGGTCAGCTATTATGCTCTGGGAAAACACGTTCGGCGGTCACTGAAAACAACCAGCAAGAAGGCGGCAGACCGTGAAAAAATGGCGATTGAAGCCAAATTGCTCGACCCATATCTCGAAGCACCACGCCGCACCAATCCCAAAGTTGCAGATTTCTGGAAGGCTTATCTTCGGTGGGCAAAGGAGCACAAACGTCTTAGCGCGATTGATCGCTCCACGACTTTCTGGAATCAACTCATTGGTTTTACTGGCGCCAACCGGGTTGATGAGATTACGCGGAGCGAAATTGAAAGGTTCAAGATCTGGCGGAAGCAGGAGGGAAACGCGGAGCAGACCATCAACAACGGACTGAGAGAGATCAAAGCGATATTCAATCGTGGGCGGAAGCTCGGGATAATAACAGGCCGAAATCCCGTTGACGGTGTTGAACTGTACCCGATGCCTCACAGATCGCCAGATTTTCATACCAAAGAACAACTGGAGCTTCTCCTGAAAAAGGCTGCTGAGCGTGGACAGGAGCTCAAATGGACGGTTCTTCTGTGTGGCTGGGCAGGGCTCAGGAAAGGGGAAGTCGCAAACTGTCGGTGGGAGTGGTTTGATTTCAATAGAGAAAAGCCTAGGATACAGGTAAGGAGTTTCGAAGGATTCCAGATCAAGGATCACGATGAGCGCAGCATCCCCATGAATCGCCGCATTTACGATGAATTGTATCCCCATCGCCAACAAGAAGGGTATGTCTTTCCGCATATGCGTAACGCCAAACACCAACGTTACCGCATCGATCTTCGTGCTTCTCTTACTGCAGCTCTTCGTGACGCAGATTTGCCTACTGAGCATCCATACCAACGATTGCGACATTCATTCGGATCCCTTCTTGCCCAACAAGGAGTGAGCCTTTTTAAGATCAGCAAATGGATGGGGCATTCCACGGTTGTTGTGACAGAAAAACACTACGCGGGACTTCAGGTGTACGATGCAGAGATAGACCTGTTCTAATTGAGCGACTCCCGAAACGTTGTGCATCAAGAATCCCAAGGATATTTGTGCAAACGACCCTGACAAGCGCAATCAAAGGACCCGCATATTCGCCTCTTCAAGACTGCCGATACGTTGCTGACGAACAAAGTCGTCTAGGTCCTCATGATTGAAACGTATAGATGCCCGCGATCCTTCTCCCAGACGGGAATAGGCGATGCGGCCTTCTTCAACGGCCCACCTGTAGAGGGTGTCTTTGTGGATGCCAAGATACTCGGCCGCTTCTTCTCTAGTGAGTGGACGATTTGATGAGGATTTGGTCTCGGAGCAGCTTTCGACCTGTTTTCGCAGAAGGCGTACCTCACCGATCAACTCTCTTACGAGGTCGATAAGTTGATCCAGCATCTCCGAATCCTCTTCTGAAGCTACTCCGGCTGGGTTAAACTCTGTGGAACCCGCATACGTTCACAATGGCCCTTCCGTCGTCGGCACTTCCTGGACTGAGGGCAATTCGCACCGGCTTGTTGTTGCAGGCCCCTGGGTCGAGTTCCCGCCCCGTGGTGCGGATTCCCAAAGCCACGACGAACTGCTTGAGCGCCTGGCGGTCAACACCCTTGTCCAAATCGAAGACCCTGGAAAGCCGCTGTCCTTTGAAACAGCCTTCGCTGTGTACTTCCAGCTCGACCTCAATGCGGCTATTTCGCTTATGACGGACATTTCTAACGAAAGCCAGATAATCTGCCAACCCCGCGAGTGCGAGCTGAGTCTGGATATGATCCCAATCTCGTGGAAGCCTGATCACTTCATGCATACGTCTTGCTCTCCCGAATGACCTATCAGGTAAGTGAAGAGGCGGGGCGTTGACGCGCGCCCCGCCTCCTCGTCCGGCCTTACACGCTGCGTATGGCGGTAACGTTGGCATACTGGCGGTTGGTCTTGTCGCTGTGGTTGTGGCGCACCTGCACGCGCAGCGTCTTGCCCTTGGCCTGGTCCAGATAGATTGTGCCCCTTGTCTGGGTTAGCCCGGCGGCTTCGAAGAGGTCTGCCAGAAGCCGTTTTCCGGCGGGCATCGAGGGCGTAAAGGTCTGGAACAGCTTTCGCCCCGCGAAGGGCCCTTCGTCCAGGACCTGGAATTCCGCCACGACCCGGTCGCCGTCATCGTTGGACGCGAGTCTCGTTACCGTGACGCGGTACTCTCCCTCGTCAACGAGGTCCGGGTCGTTCCAGTTCTCAGGCAGCACGAACACGTTGCTTTCGCTCATAATCTCACCCCCTTTCCTTTGTTTGGTCACCGGTTGTTTCTCAGCCTGACGATGCCAACTATGACCACGCCGAGGATGGCCAGCGCGGCCACGAACTCGGGGCCGCTCAATTCAGGCAGCCGCATGTTCGGTATATAGACGTGCACGTGTCCTCGAGCTGCATGCCAGACTATTCCTGCCAGGACTGCCAGGAGCACGACCGTTGCCCGGGTGTGGTTGAGCCTGATCTTCATTCGCCCTCCGACCACGCGCCGCCGTCCGCCTCTTCCTCCTCCATGTCTTTTTCCATCTCGTCCCACCAGCCGCTCTCGCCAGCCTCATACCGCGCCTTGTCAGCATCAAACGCCTCGAACACGCGGGCCAGCTCGGGATCCCTGGCAGGCAGGTCTTCATCGGGAATCCAGGGCTCGGAGTACGATTCGTCATGGGGGTCGATGCCGGCCTCAATCTCGGCCGGGTCCGCGCCGAACACCGCCAAACGCTCGGCAATGGCCTTGCGTTCCTCGAGCCGGTGCCGAATGTCCGGATTGCTGTGCCACGCGTCCCCGTCCAGTTCGGGCAAGTTCTCTCGAGAGACCCCGTCCTCGGCTTCAAGCCAGTGCAACAACTGCGCCAGCCTGTCCCGCATGCCCTGGATGCGGGCTTCGCGCATGATTCGGCCCTCGGGGACCTGCGGTTCGGGCTCGGTGTACTCCGGGGGAAACGGCAGCCTGTTGGCCGCCTGGCCCAAGGCGCCGAGGCGTTCGGGCGGCGTGCCGGCATACTCCAGGTCGTGAGCAACAGCGGCGCGCGTCTTCATTTTGTGGTTCTCAAAGCCCCATTCGTATTTGAGCGTGTTTATGTGCTCTTCCCACCGGTCCGCGGCGCTAAAGTAGCCTTCCTCGCGTGCAGCTCGTTCTTCCGCCGGGGTGAACTTCGGCGCGTACCGGGAGACATCAAACGGCAAGCGTTTTTCGTCGTCAGATTGTTGTTGCCAGCCTGCTCTCATGGGTTGTCCTTTCCTGGTCTTCGGACGTTCCGGATAGCCTGACTGCTCTTCATGCGTGTAGGCGTCATGACGTCGAGGTTTGTACGTCAGAGGAATTTCGCAGCCGGTTCCACACGAATCCTGGACAGGAAGGAGGCCAAGCCGGGTGCTGCTCTGATGGCCCGCTGAGCCTGGCGCTGCTCGGCGCTATGGAGCACCACGACGACCAGTTCCGCAAAGTTCGGTTGCGCGGCCATATCCCGTTCGAGATTATCGACGACGTTGGTGAGGGATACCGTCACCTCGACCCCGATGAGCGCGCCCGCGGGCGTGGTGCCCACCACATCAACGGCCTTTGTTCCAAAGAACTTCTCGCGCTGCACCCCCGTGAAGTGCTGCGAGCGAAAGTGAAGCGCAACCAGCTCCGCGATGAAGGCGTGCAGGAAGCTGCCCTTGCCCCAGTTCGGCATGTGCAGGTTTAATGCAGCGAAGAGGGCGGGAAGGGGCTCGAGTGCGACCGGTGGGCGGCCTACCTTCGGGATTGTGTGCTCGCGCACCCAGCCGAGCGCCAGCAGCTCCTGCTTGGCGGTCCACGCCTGGTGCTGGTCCCAGCCCAGCCTCTTGTACCGGACGTGAAACAACTCATACGGATTGGCCGCAACGTCCAGGGCCAGCTGCAGGGCAGTTCCAGAAGGCAGACCGGAAGCGCCCGAAATTGTAGCCCCGGCCTGTTGCTTCAGGGCATGCTCCACTACTGCCAGGGGGACGGCGGACTTGTACGGAAGCGATGCCAAGATGGGCGCCATCAGGCGGACCCGGTCGGACTCAGAGAAGGGTATGGACGGGCGTGGAAATCGCCTGACCGCACCTGCAAACGGCCGGTGGTACCGGTCCAGACTTTCGCGGGCGACAAATTCGCCGGTGCCCAATTCCTGAAGTCTCGAGAAATCGCTGTGGTTCATGCCGAATGCGGCGCCCATGGTCTGGCAGTCCTTCTCATGAGCGAGCCCCCCGACCTGGACGAGCAGGCCGCATTGCGTCAGGGCCGGCACGCACAGGTCCATGGGCACCTGGGAGACCGCGATGATGCGCATGCCCGGCTCAGACACGATGAGGTACTTGTGCGACAGTGTGGTCAGCCCTTGAAGCTCCGCCGCCCGGGTAAGATACCGGTGGGCGTCGTCCAAAATGATGACGAGCCTCGGCCGTCCATCATTGGGCCCCTGGTTCTGAAGCCAGAGGTGGAGGTAGTCCAAGAGCCAGTCGAGGATGAACCTGGCCACGTGGTCATCCTGGGGTTCGTTCATGATGAGGAGATTCGTGCCATTGGTGAAAAGCCGATCAATGGGATAGCCTTGGCTGCATTCAAAGATGGGCATGGTCCGGTTGAGCAGTTCGAGGGTGGCCAGCACGCCTTCCTGGTACTTTGACCTGCTGTGCCGGCGGGCCATTTCCGCAAGGGCAAGGGGAGTGAACATGAGCGTTTCGCCGCGCAGTTGCGAGTATTGGCGGTAGAGGCTGCGCAGTTCGTCACAGCAGGCGTGCAGGATGGCGCGGGAATACTGCAAGCCCCAGATGCGGCAGAAGATCTCGATGACGTGCTTGTGCCAGTCCGCTTCAGTCGTTCCAGGCGGCGGGGTGAATAGCGAGAACAGCATTTCCGCGAGGTTGAAGGCGCGGTCCAGGATGGGCGGGTCCGCCAGGAGCCGGGCCGCGTTGGGCTTTACGGTGATCATCAGGACCGGTACCTTGCCGTTGAGCTGAGAGATGAGGCTGTAAGTCAGGTAGGTTTTGCCGGAGCCTGTCCGTCCCACGAACAGCCCGTGGGGCAGGCGCAAAAGGGGGATTCGCCAATCCAGGCCGGTTTCGTAGATGGTGCCGAGTTCAAGGTCGCCGACGTTGAGCTCCGTGTCCGGTCCCGGAAAGGGTCTCAAGGGGTCGGGATAGATGGCGGCGGCAATGCGGAAGGACTGAAGGGCATCGTTAATCAGCGAGAGGATGTCCAGGTCATTGGGCGAGGCTGCGGCAGCCTGAAAGAGCCTCACCATGTGCGGGTGTGCCAGTGCGCCGAGCGATTGGGCTTCATCCAGAAGCTGGATGAGTCGCCGTTCGGCGTCGCCTTGGGCGTTGGCTTGCGGCCTCGGCGGATGCCAGGCCCTATTGTTCTGGGGGTTGTTGGGTTTCATCATCGTTTGTCACGTCGCACACGGGCCAGAGGAGCGCTGCCAGGACCCGCCGGGGATAGGTGCGTCCTTGTTGGATGCGCAGTTTTCTGGCCCGGCAGCGCAGGCACATGGTGTGGTTTTTGCAGATGAATCGGGGTTTTCTGAATCGCGCCCAGATCGAGTGGGCGCAGACGGGGCATATGCCTCGGATGTGATCTGGGGAGGCTACGCAGCAGCCGCAGCCGAGGAGGTAGTGGGTGCAGTCCTCGACGGTTTGGAACTCCTGGGTCTGGTCGTTCCAGGAGGCGTGTTCCTCGACGGCGAACTGCGTGTTTGTGGTGACGGGTTCGGGGCTGATGCGCGCGGTGCGTTTGCGCGCCCTGCCGGCAGTTACGTTGCTGATGGCTTGCCGGATTGAGCCGTATGGGGAGGGGTTGTTGCTCACGGGATGGTCTCCTTTTCGTAGCAGGCAATGGCTTGCTTGTGCATCGCTTGTATCTCTGATGGGAATACGGCCGGGTCGGGAACCGCTCCCGGATCAAGTTTGGCGGCCCTGAGAAGGTGCAGACGGGCTTCTCCGGTGTTTCCGTTCATGTATGCGGCGGCGCCGTCCAGAATGTACGCGCTGGCGCGCAGAAACGGGTCTCGATTCGGTTGGCGTGTGGTTGTTTTGACCAATTGGATGACGTTGTCGTACTCGAATCCGCGGTAGCTGCTCCAGAGGTGCGCAAGTTCGGGGCTCGTGGACGGAGAGACGACCCGAACCTGGGCGTTCAAGCCAGTCAGGGCACCGGTCTGGTTTGTTGGACTCACTATTCTGTTTGGCGGTGGGATTAGCGGACTCTGTATAGCCGTTTGGGGTGGTTCGCTGGGGAGAACTGGGGCCAAAGGCAGATTATCGGCTTGGGCTATAGGCTGTGCGGCAGCCTTTGGTTGAGTTAACGAGGCATAGGCTGCCGGTTGCGTATTCTGGGGTTCGGCCAGCTGGGTTTTCCTCTCCTTTTGCGGATGGATCACGGCAACTTCATGTGTCGGCGCTCCAGGCGGGTTGTCCGGGACAGGACCGCCGGGATTATGCGCACGCGGCCTCATCCACGCAGCCGGACGCGCGACCCGCGCCGAACCTTCCCAGCAGGCAGCAACCTGCTCCGGGGCCAGGGGTTTCGACACGGAATCGCGCAACTCCGCGAGAATTCCCGTCACGATGGGCTCAATGACGTCGTTTCCCAGGGTATCGCAACCGGCGGCCAGCCAGGCACACAGCAGCGCCGCAACTACGGCCGGAAGTCTCGGTGAGTTATGCCTCATTGCAGCACCTCTTCCACCGAATGCGTTTTCGCCTCGAGATCCGCTTTGATGACGTAGCGGCAGCCGGGCTGGAAATCGTGGGCGAATGAGACGACAGATAGTTCAACCGGCGTCAGGAATTCCACCACATGCATGCCCGCGGGAACGGCATGCCACTCCGGGCTGGGCGATTCGCCGAGGCATGTGCTGTCGCAGGAGACAACGGCTGCGGGCCACGACAGAACGCGAACGTACGCCTGCGGCGCAAAGGAGCCGGACGAGAGTCCCTCGTCCTCACCCGTTAATACCCCGGCGCGCTCAAACCCATCAGGCATGCAGGTTTGAGTGACTTGCTCCGCATCGAGCGAATCGTGCCGCATTTGGTCGAGATCGTCAGGCGTATTGTCGGTAACAGACCGTAAGGGTTCTCCGCTGCGGAAGCTCTCCACAGTCCGCGCGCCTGATGAACTCTGGACAACGGGATACACGTACACGATCCGTTCGGATGACCCGCTGCCCCTTGCCCGGCTTTGATGAAATCCCACTATTCCCACAAGAATCGCTATCGCTGTGACAATCACGACGCCGGCGAAAGTCTGGGAACCGCGGGGCGCGCCAGGGGGGTATGGCACACGCCTTGGTGTGGGAATTCCTGGCGCCGGCACCGGCGGCGTGGGACGGTGCGCCCTGCCGGGCACGGCCGATCCCCGAGCCGCGCCCGCGCCAGGCACAGGCGCATGTGGCACGTGTCGTGTACCGGGCGTGGCCGAGGAAGCCGATGTCTGAGATGACGGGACCGTTGGCTGACTGTGTTGCGGCCTCGGTCCTTGTCGTTGTGGGGTGACGGTCGGAGACGCTGGTGGATGCGGCGACGGCTGGGGAGTGACCGGCACAAGCGGCATCAACGTGTCAAAGGCCTTCTTAACCGCCTGCATCTCCCCGAGCACGCGATCCTTATCCACCGCCTTGGCAGACAATAGAAGCTGGGCCTGGACGTCCTTCAAGCGCTGCTGCAAAACCCCCTGGAGGTCTTGCAACGACGCCGGCGGCTTCGCCAGGCCCAACTGTTGCAGGGCTTCCTGGCTCGTCACGGCCCGCTTACCCTTCAAACACCAGCGTGCCGGTGGCCAGCTTCGTAAACGTGCGGCGGACCAGCTCGCCATCCCCCAGGAAACGGTAGTGGACAAAGCCATCCGTTTCGCTCGCTACCTGGCGGAGGAAGGCCTCATCAACCTCGCCCCGGTTGCGGGCGATCCCGAAGCACTCGACCATCACTCCCATCGACTTGAGTTCATCGGCGAGACGCAGCGCCCCCGGCTGCGACTGATCCTGTCCGTCCGAGTACGCAAGCACCCTCACCAACACGGCGTCGGCGCGGACCCAGTCCTCGCAGCGTACGAGGTCCAAGACCTTCTTCAGGGCGGGTTGGATGCGGGTCCCGTATCCGGAGAGGGTTTTGAGCTTTGCCAGCGCATCACGGATTTCAGGGTATTGCTCATACACGTTGGACAGCCCGCAGCACAGCGTCGCGCGGTGGCTGTACCCGATGATCGCCACGTAATCCTGGGGCCGCTGCTGCCGCTTGATCTCCAGATAGTCCTCCGTGGCCTCATGCATGTGGTCCCGCTTTGTCTTCTTCGCCTCGAAACCATCTTCATCCATGCTCGGACTGGTGTCGTTGAGCAGAAGGTCCACGCACGTGTCGTTCGGATCGAGAATCTCCATGGGGTTGGCAAAGCGCGTTCGTTCAAGGTCGCTCATTGCTACGTCTCCTTTTTCTCTCTGGTTGTTCGGAGTTGCGCGGGGTCGACTCCGTATCTGCGGGTGGCCGTACCCCACACAACTCCATCAGGCGTCCTGCGCGCTGAAGATGTACGTTTACGCGACGTGCTGCTTCTGCACGGCATCACGCGCGTCAACCTGTTCGGCAATCTCGCGGCCGGAAAACAGGTCCCTGGCATGCACGTTCGCGAGTCCGGAGCAGTCCATGGCGAACTCCACCTCGATTCGTTCGCGCGTGGGTCCCGGCGGCAAATTGCTGAGCTGGAACCTGGCGAGAACACGCGCCTTGTCCGGGTGTTCTTCCGGGTCGCCCTGAAGCACGATGATCGGGGTGTCTCCCGTGCCGACGTCCCCGCCTATCAGGCCGAAGACCTGTCGGCACGTCGCAGGCAAGGGCGTGTTTTTGGCAATCATGACGACGAAAGCATCCAATCCGGTGCGGCTGTCTCGGGCGCGAACGCCTATCGGCCAGCTGCAGACGTCGTTGACCTTCACGTTGCTATGGAGGTCGTACTCGTGCAGCCGGTTGACCAGCGCCTGGTTTCCGCCGGCGGTCAGTTCGTTCAATTTGAGGCCGATGGCTTCCACGGCGCCCAGAGAGACGGCCTTGTCCAAGTCGATATCCGTCAAGATCTTGGACGCTCCAAACAAGGATTCCAGGACGGCGCGTATGCACGGCGTGCGGGAGGCGCCGCCAACCATAACCACGCCGTCAATCTCCTCGGTCGCGAGGCCCGCGCTGGCCATGGCTTCCGTCACGAGGTCGCGAATGCGCTCGCACAGGTCGGACACCAGCGACTCGAACGTGGCGCGCGTAAGCGACACGTCGAACAGGCGCCCGTGCGCCTGGAACGCAATCGCCACCTCGTGTACCGACGACAAGTCGCAGGCGGCGTTCTCCGCCTCGTACTCCATCAGGATGAGGCTCCGATGGTTTTGGGCCGGGTCAAGGACGACGCCGCTCCCGGCTGCATGGTCCATGAGGTGCTGCAAAATGCAGGCCTGGAACTCGGCGCCGCCCAGGTCCGAGCGGCCCGCGGCGGCGCGGATCGTGAAGGTGTTGCCATCGGCGGCGATGATCGATATGTCCGAAGTGCCCTTGCCCACGTCCGTGACAAGGAAGGTGCCCTTTTTGCCCTGGGCGTACCGCAGCAGGGCCGCGGTGGGCTCGTTGATGGTACCGATGCACGCGTAGCCCGCTTGTTCGACCACGGCCAGGCTGGCCCGGCGTTGGGCATCGTCGAAGTTGGCGGGGACCGTAATCAGGACGCCGGCTATCCGTTCGCCGGTGAACTCCTGGGCATGGTTCAGGCGCGAAGCCAGAAAGAGGGCTTCCATTTCCCTGGTGGTCCATACCCGTCCGTCCTTGTCCACGATGGCGGGAACGTCTCCTTTGCCGCGGGCGCGTTTGGCGAAGGTGCACACCCATTCGGGATGGACGCGGCGCATGCTCATGGCGGCCCGGCCGAAAACGGGCTTGGCAGGGTCGCCTTGTTCGAAGCCCACGGCGGTGGCTGTGCAGAGCTGGCCGTCCTTGTCCGGGATGGCTACGATTTGGCCTTGTGCGTTCTTGTAGGCTGCCGAGGTCGTGCCGTTGCCCAGGTCGACGGTGACGACGCAGCCTTTGACGTCCCACGTGTCAGGATCGATCACGCCGGGAGGAGGGTTTATCGTTTTAGGGTCCGAGATGGTGGGAGAGGGGCTCGGGTCCGGAGGGGGAGGGAGGGTCTTGCGCGGGCGTCCGGGACCTCGTTTTGTCGGCATGCCGGCGGGGGTATTGGTGTTGAGCTCTGTACCCATGGTTTAGCTTTCCTTTCCTGTTTGCGGTTTTTCCGTGGGCGCGGGCCGGTAAGCCGTGACGGCCACCAGCATCGGCCGCCACGCGCGGCCGTCGCGCATGAAGCCGGATCGGTAGACTTCGACGATTCGTCCGTCTTGGGACGGGTCGCTCGTCTCGTAGACGTGGACGGGGTTGTGCAGGGTGTAGTCCAGGCGCTCCGGGCGCGGTATGGGCGTCACCCCCAGGTGTTGCAGACGGTCCGTGTTTGCCTGGATGAGGTTTGTGACGGTGTTGATTACGGCGCGCCACTGCCGCCGTTGACGCCGGCGCCGGCCCGCTCGCAATTCCAGATGGTCGCGAATGAGACCGAGAGAGTCACATTGCCTGACCAGGCTTTGAATCTCCGCGTCGGCGCGGCTGTCGGTGGCGTGGCCGTCTTGCGCGGTCGGGGCAAGCGCCTGCTCGACCGCCTTGGCGGCGGCTTCGCGCACCGACTCGGCAAGCCCCGGGGCGAGACGTTTCTGGAACTCGCCGCACAGGCGCTCGAAAGCCTCTTGGTCCATGGCCGTTTCCCCAACCTTCAGGGGGAAAGCGGGTTCCTGTTCAGGACATGCCTGTGTCGATGTTTCCGCCGTGCTGGATACAAACGGGCGCGCCCACCACGGCGCCTTCTCCTTGACAGCCAATTCTTCTTTCTTTTCTTCCATATACACGCTCCCTTCTTTGTTCGAGGCCCGCGC
>MTKY01048879.1_pt1 | contig 11140 bp, 11 predicted proteins | sample 1042731 | NCBI WGS metagenome assembly MTKY01 (sample SAMN06212206, study PRJNA360538) | anaerobic digester metagenome | biome: Wastewater treatment plant; material: sludge; isolation source: anaerobic digester fed with sludge from wastewater treatment plant | place: Denmark: WWTP Soeholt ... | reverse complement strand
GGCGATGGCCCCGGATGTGTAGACCACAGCGGAGGCGCTGTCCGTCTCGACACTGACCCGCCACTGCCATGTCTCGTCGCTCCACGCCGAACCCAGCACGGCGACGTAGAGCTGATTCGGCCGGTAGCGGTAGACGGCGCGCGTCAGTTCTTCCCACGTGGAGGCAAAGGTAATCGTGTGCTGTGATGGAAACGACAGCGCCGCCTCTCCTGGCGGCAGCGCGTCGTACAGTGCCTGCGCATCGCCGGCCAGCGTGTTCGCGTGACTCGGATCCGACGTGTCCGCGGTGAACGTGGGCGGCGTCACCCAGCCCGCGACGCTCTTGCGCGTGCCTAGAGCCCAGGGGATGCAGTGCACAGTGCAATCCGCCGGATCCGGCTGGTCTGTTACGGCAACCTGCAATCGCCAGCGATATACCTGGCCCAGGCTCAGATGATCGGCGATGGTACCGCCAGCCCCGTCGCTCACTGCCGCGAGGTTGACGACGTTTTCCTTGAGCTGATAGGTGTTCTCCGTGCCGCTTTCGCTGAACGCCGTATACCACGTCGTGCCGTCGTCCGGTGATACCTGCACACGATACGCCCAGGTGCGATCCGAGGCGTTGCCATAGTTCACTTTGATCATCAGGCGATAGTACAGCGTCTGCGACGCATGCAGCCCCCACAACTCCCATATTGTCGTGTACTCCGACTGGTACACATCGGTGGACGGCGTGCGCGTGTGGGCCAGCGGCCACGAGGCGTGGCTCTCGCCGAACAGGTAGTTGATCGCCGCCGCATGTCCATGACGCAGCACTGCGGCACTGAACACCTGCCCTGTCTCAATCGTGGGAATCGCCGGGAACGTGGCGCGCGGCATCAGTAGTAACTCCGGTGTGATCCATTGTTGGAATAGGCCGATGTGCCCCACACGAAATAGCCGCTGTACGGGAACAGGTTGGCCACGGGCAACAGCGTCAAATCCATGCTCATATCCTGCACGCTCGCCGTGATGACCAGGTTCAGCACGATGCAATCCTCGTTGAACCCGTGCGCGGCGTCGACCAGCGTCACCCTGTCTCCCAGTTCCAGCCACGGGCAGAGCGGCCCCGACCAGCCGATGAGCCGACGCGGGCGCTGCAACAGGTCGCGCAGCCGCGTGCCCACGAGCTCCGCCTGCAGGCGCGTCTGCACATAGGCATTGGCCGGCACCGTGTAGTCCTTCTGGCCGGGCACCTGCGCAGGCACCAGCGTTGCAGCGTATTCCTGTTTGTCGTCGGCGCGCCCTTCCAAGGGATAGCCGCGCACTGTCAGCCCCAGCACGTAGATCGCCTGCGTGCTGGACGTGTTCTGCAGCGTAATCGTCGCCTGCTGCGCATAGGCGGTGATCCCCAGCACGAGATTGTCCGACAGGTCGCTCATCCCCGCCGTGACGGCCCGGTAGTCCGTGCCCTCCACTGGCGTCAGCACGCTCATCACGGGGTGGGTAAATCGCGCGCGGTGCGTCACCGTCTGGCCTGGCTCCACGACGATCTCTGCCTGCGCCTGATACACCTCGGCGAGAGCGCTCCGTCGCCATGGCGAGGCCTCCACGATGACCTTCGTGTAGGCGTTCAGCCACGACAGGTCATCGTCCAGCGCAAAGCATCGCGCGCGTGCCAATGTCACTTGCGATGTCGTGGAATAGGTGCGTTCCAGGAACGCTGTCTGGCGCCAGAAGCGGAACTGCGCCTCTTTCGAAAAGTGGATGAGGCCCGCTTCGCTGGCCGCGAGCAGCCCGAGTTCCGTCCACAGGTTCTCATCGTCCGTCCAGATATACGGGATCACCGCCAGGCCTTTGTCCAGCGCCCACGTCGTGGCCGCAGCAAACGCTGCGTCGGCGCTGTCCGCAGCGTCCAGCAGCGTATCCATCGCTTCGTCGACGCGTTGGCTCGTTGTCACCTGTGAGACGTGCTTGATCTGTTTCAGCGGATAGGAGTAGTCCTGGCACTGGAACTGCACGGTGCGGCGTCCGGTGGTCTCCGACCCTGGCGCCGCCACGATCTCGCCGGTGAACTGGCGCAGCGTCTCGCCGGAGTAGCCCATGGCAATCCGTATCGGCACGCGATAAATGCCGTTCGGATAATATGTGTGCGCGATGCTACCGTTCAGGCTGGCGCAGTACCGGCCATCGTGATTGCTCAGCGTCAGCGTGGCCTGGCTCGCCAACCCCTGCCCCAGCATCGGCAACCCCAGCGCCGAGTTCAGGAGCTCGTGGCGGATGCTCACCGATTGCACCCGCGCCGTCTCGTCGGTCCAGTTGGTGCCGTCCCAGCACACCAGCACAGACCGCGCAGCGACCCGCCACGGCGCCGCGTAGTTGGTCACCAGGTTGGTGCCCGCCGTGGACTGCGCCACTAGACCTCCTCGAGATCCGTTTCCACGGCGTAGTCAGCTGCTGCCGTTTGCCGCCATGTCGGGTTCGTTACCCGCACTGTATACGTCCCCCCTTCCGGCGGCTGCCAGGACAGATGCTGTTGCCGCATGAGTTCTGTCCAGAGGCTGGTGCGCTGCGCCGCAGTGAGCAGGCGCCACTCGACGTGCCAACGCCGCTTGGCGGCCACAAACAGCGTGTTCAGCGAGCCGTCCAGCGCCCGCTCGGAATGCGCCGCATCCGCAGCAGATGCCGTATAGCCCGGCCGGTGCGGATCCGGCACTGTCGTTTCGCTGCCTGACACGCCAATCTTCGTCGTCACTCTTTGCCCCGCAATGCTCGGAACCGGTGTATAATCAGCGTAGTTTCGCTGCCATATAGGAGGCCAGCCATGACCAGAGCGCTGCTCATTGTCTCTCTCCTGGTGTCCGGTCTCGGCGTTCTGTTCCTCATCGGGCCGGACAAACTGCTCGGTATCGGGGTTCTGCTTCTGGCCTGTTTTCTCGCGACGCTGGCCCGGATTTCGCAGTCTCTCATGCTCACACGCCAGATGCGCGACTTCCTCCAGGAGGGAATCGAGTATCTCGGCAAGCGCTAGGGCGTCGCCACGACACCGGCGCGGCGTAACTGATCCATAATCCCAGGGAACAGCACGTCGATCAGCGCGTTGCTCGCACCGGTCGCCGCATCGCCCATCCCGCCAATCATCCAGCCGGCCGACAGGCTGCCAAAGACGCGCCAGCGCGCCTCCTGGCCCTGGAGCTGGGCGCTGAACGCGTCGGTGAACGCCTTTCCCGCATCCACCGATACCGCGCCCGTGACCCACGCCTCGGCGTATGTCGCCCCGCCGCTCTCCGAACCGAGGCCCAGCACCTGTTCCCGCTGCGCCACGCTGAACGCGCCCAGCCGCGGATCACTCATGATCTCGGCAATCATCGCTTCGCGGCTCGCCTCTGCTTGCAGCCGCGCCAGCGCTGCTTGCACCATCGCCTCGCGTGCTGCCGTGGGGTCAAAGCCCTCTCCCATCTGCGACCACTGGCCGGTGCGCCAGAGCTCCTCCTGCTGCGCGGCAAATAACTGCGCTTCCTCGCCCGTGCGCCCGCCCAGCAGTCCTTTCCACTCGCTGTTCACGTCGCTGATGGCCGAGCGCAACCGCCGCAGATATTCGTCGGGTTTGTCCTCATACAGGCCCAGATGCGTCTCCCACCAGTCGCGCTCTGTAACCTGCGTGGGCGCGAACACAGAATCAATGGCGCTCTTCACGCGGCTGGCCCATTCGCGCGCCTGCTGCTCGGCGTCGCTGACACCGCCGGCACCACCGCCGCCAACGCCGGTGTCTCTGTCCAGAATGGCCATCTGTGTCTTGATGCGATACCAGTCCTCAGTGCCTTCCGTAACGCCTTCCAGCTTCTCCTGCAGCATGGCCAGTTGGCCGCTCTGGTCTGCGATGGCATAGTTGTAGTCCCACTCCGCCTCTTTGGCCGCCTGCCGCGCTGCCCATTGCTCGCGAATCTGGTCGGCATAGTTCTGCGCTTGCCAGCCCTGCCGCACCGGAGCGCCCATCTGATAGGCACCCATCGCCTCTGAGGCTTCGATGAGCCCATAGATCGAGCGCGTCAACGCGCCCACGCCGCCAACAGCACTGGCCGCGTCCACGCCCATGCCGGCCATCGCCTCCGACGCCAGAAGCGTGGCGTAAGCCGCTTCGTTTGCCGCAGCGTTGTAGACGCCGGCCTCCCTCTCCAGCTTCGCCAGCTCCACCTGCATGCGGCCCATCGACATGGAGCCGAAATCCACCTGGTAACCAAGCAGGCTGGATTGCGTTGTCAGTTTCAGCAGCGCTCCGTAGCTGATCCCGCCCGCCTGCTGAAACGCGTACATCTTGTCTACCCAGGCATCCAGCGTCTTGTCTACCTGGTTGCCAACGCTGACGAAGTCGGCCACATCGGAGGCGGCCTTTGGCAGCCAGGCCAGCAACCCGGAACCGGTCAGTTCATCTGCCAGGCCCTTGCCGATCTCCGCCTTCAGATTAGCCCATGCGGCCTGGAGCTGCTCGATGCCGGTCTGTGCATCGGCGATCTCCGGCATGCCCGCCGCACCGGGAGCCTGGCTCAGTACCAGTTGCACCAGCGCCTGCCGGCGCTCAAAGTCCGTCAACTGCTCCGCGGCCTTGCCGACGCTCCGTGCGTAGGCGTCGTATACCGCTGCCCCGCCGGTGACGATGCCGAGGTTGTCCAAAATCATGGGGGAGAGGCGACCAATGCCGGTCACGATGTCACTGAAAGCCTGCGTCGTGGTGAGCCCTAGCGCCTTGCCGCGCTCGGCGGCCACTTCGAGCAGGCGCCCCAATGTATCAGCGTTATCGCTTACGCCGAGCATCATCGCCTTATTGGCGCTCAGCATGAGCTCCGTGTCAGCAATGGTTCCGCGCGCTGAGCGTCGGAGCCTCTCCAGCATCTTATCTGCGTCGCTGCCAGCCAACTGACGAAACGAGTACTCCACGCGCTGGGCGGACGCTCCCAGTTGAGTCAACTGGACAGCTGTACGACCGATCACTGCTGCGCTGAGGGTAAGGCCAAGGCCGGCCGCTGCTTTCTGCAGCCCGGCGAACATCGCCTGCGTGCTATTGAGCGTCCGTCCTGCTTCGTTCCGCGCCTTGATCACAATGTCGAGCGTTTCCGAGGCCATCCATCAGCTCCTCAAAGAGCGCATCGTCTACCGCCTCGTCAAGCGCCGCAGCCGAGAGCTGGCCAGACGTCCAGCCGTCGACGGCCTGCTTCGCCTGCCAGATGCGATCCGCTTCCAGCGCCCGCATCAGCCGCGGGAAATCTGTGCTGTCCAGTTCCTCCAACGGGCGCTGAAACGTGCGCAGCCACCAGGCGTCGATCACTGCCTCAGGCGGGCTTTTGAGCGTACCGCATGCGTACGCTACAACCGCCCGCCTCTCACGTTTCCCAGCGCCGCCTGAGCATTCTTCGCATGCACTGGCAGCCAGGCAATGAACTCCAACACCGCGGGGTGCAAGTTGTCCAGCACCTCGTCAGAGATCGCTGCCCAGTCGTCGTATTCGCGGCCGTCAACGTCGCTGATGTGGCAACCGATGACGTAACTATCCATCTGCCGCACGACGTCAACGGCCTGGTCAACGCGCGCATCGACGATCTCACGGAGGCGTTTGCGCGTCCAGATGACGTCATCGCGCACCTCCACCCAGTGTTCCTGCTCGCCGAGAGCGTAGGTCAAGCGCATTGCCCGTCCCCCTAGCTCGACGTTACGGTGCTGCGAGCGTAGCCGTTGATGTAGCCCGAGGCCTCGCACAGAGCATAGCGCCCCTTAGTGAGCGTCTGGGTAACGCCCGTGATGCCCGCCGTGCCGCCGAACTTCTCGTTGCCGGTCGCATCGCCCTGGGGGTAGATTTCCAGCGTCCCCTCGGTGCCATTGGCCAGCATTTCCTCGGCTACATCCGAGAGGCTGTTCGCCGTCTTGTCGTAGTAGCCGCGAATGCGAAACGTCACCCGCATCGCTCCGGCGCCTGTCGTTACGACGTCTGCGCCGAACGGCTCGCATTCGTCAGTTGGCCGAGTTATCTCGATAGATACCTCGTTCGAGTTGCCCGACACATCCTGACTGTTCAACTTGATCTTGGCATTCTTGACCAGCACAGGTTCCGTTGCCATCTCTCAGTCCTCCTCAGCGGTCGCCGTTACCACGACGCCGCGATAGTCCGTCCCTGCCACTGTCAGTAGCGACGCCCGCACGCTCCACGTCAGCCGGTAGGGCACTGCATCGTTCAACGCGCGCAGCGCAGCATCCAGATTGTCCATCAGCGTTGTCAGGGCGGCATAGGTCTCCGCAAGCGTGCCCTGCGCCGCCGCCTTCACTGGCACCCACAGCTCCAGGGTCTGCGTCCCGCTGTACAGTGCCGCGCCAAAGGTGAGCGCCGCCTGGTTTCCCTCAGGCAGCATCGGGAAGAGCGCCGGCAGGTTGACACTGTTCAGCGATTCCGGCGGCGCAGAGTACACCCGCTGGACGCCTGTCACCGTCATGCCGGTCAGGTCGGCCGCAAACTCAGCGAATGTCCGCATGGCTCTCCTTCGCCGCGTCCGCTGCCTTCCAGTCGTACTCGGCCGGCACGATGCAGCCACGCTCCAGGAGCAAGCCTGCTTCGCCCGGATCCTCGATGATCAGTTCCTCGCCAGGCTCGAGGTCTCGCTGGCGAGCCAGCGACCAGAGCCGTTTGACCACTCGATAGACGCTCATATCCTCCTCACATAGGGTTCCAGCAGGTCTCGCACATCCCGCGGCAGTTCCTGGCGGATCGTGACCGACCCCGTCGCAACCTGCGCCGTCACATCGAATACCTGCGCATCCTTCTGCCGGTACAGCCACGCTGCCACGCGCCGGCAGGCTTGCACGATGTCGTCTGGCGCACTGGTTGCCCAGGCCCAGCGCCCCGTCACGGCGATACCATCCTCCGGGTCAACGGTGTATTCCCACGTCGCGTCGCTCGAGAGCCGCAGCACAATGGCGTGATACGGCGTCTCGTTGCGCGGGCGCGTGGTATAGTCAGCATCCGTCAGCGTCCTCCCGCCATCGTCTGCATCCGCGTTCGTAACGATGCTGGTGATCTGGCACAGATCACGATCCAGAAAGAGCGTCCTTCCGATGGTATCGACGTGCACGGTGTAGTGGCGCGTCGCGTCCGCGGCTGCCTCAAAGGCGCGCCCGCAGTGGCGGTCGATGAGCGCCTGTGCTGAGGCGAGCAAATCCGTCAGGAGCGCATCGTCTCCGGTCTCGTCCCCTGTGGTGCCGGTGCCAGTTCCGTCCGTTCCGGTGATCCCCAAGTATGTTTTGAGGTCGGTCAGCGTGCAGTACATCGTTTCACCCCAGAAACTCGAAGCGGTAGTGCCTCTCCGGATCGTCTATCGTCGGCCAGACCACCCGCGGGCTGGGCTCCTGCGTGATGTGCCCGCAAACCACGCCGCAGTCGCATTTCTGCACAACTCCCGCAGCCAGACAGTCCAGGGCAAAGTACCAGTCGTTGGCCACTCTTATCGTTGGGCACCGGAACGGGATCTGTTCCAGCACCCGCCGCCAGATGAGCGTGCATCCCAACCCGACGCCTTGCACCTCGATCACCCGGCCCCATGCTGACTCCATCAGGTCGCGTCGCACCGTGATCGATGTGCCGCCACGTTCCTGCACTACCAAATACGCCAGCCATTGGTAGCGCCCGTGCCGCGAGCAGTACAGCCCGTAGGCCACGTCCGCCTCGACCAGCGTCAGCCGCTCGAGCGTTATCGGCGGCACCACCATGTCCGCCTCGACCGTGAGGAGGGCGTCGTAGCCGCCAGTAAGCGCCATTTCGCGTGCCCGGCTGTACTTCGCGAGAATGTTCGGATATCCGGGCTGCTCCGGCGCATCCTCGCGCCCGAACACGATATCCATCTGCCCCGGCCAGCGCATGCCAAAGATCGACTCTACCGTGCGCCCGTACAGCCGCGGCGTTGTAGGCGCCATCGGGCAGTAGACCAGTATGCGCGGCCAAGTCACGGACGTACCGCCCGCGCATAGACGTCGCCTCGCTCCACGTGCGCCTCAGTGCGCACCTCTTGCCAGTCTACCAACAGCCGCTCGATCTCTGCGACGTCCACGCCACGGTAGTGCTCGCCAGGCCGTGGCAATCCGCCCTCGCAACTGTGCGGATCGCGCTCTGGCCCTGCCGCCGTCAGAATCAGGCGCCCGCCAGACTTCAGCGCTCGCCACGCGGCAGCGATGACCACCGCCGGCTCCGGCGCGTGCTCCAACACCTCGCAGCAGACCACGACGTCCCACTGGCGCATCCCGTCGTACTGTGCCACATCGCAAACCAGGTCCACGTTGCGGCCCGCCACGCGGTCTATGCCCACGTAGAACGCGCCCTGGCACAGATCGCGAGGCTGGCCCAGCCTGTACTCGCTTCGGGAGCCAATCTCGAGCACGCGGAGACCCGTGGTATCCCCTACGTCCTCGCTCAGAACCCTGGCCACAAAGTCCAGCGCCTCCGCGTGCATCGTTCCTCCCTCCGGTCAGGCGATGATTTCCTTGACCTTCGTCAGGTCAAAGTCTTTCGCCTTGCCGTAGCGGCTGTGGCCCGCCAGAAGAATCGCCCCGGCCGTCAGGTTCTGGTTGCTCGGCGTGATCTTCAGCCGCACATACCGCTGCGTCTGGCCAATCGCCGCCAGCTCCTCCCCGGTGAGCTCGATGATGCCCACCGCATCATCGCCCGCTGAACCGGTGAACGAACCGGTCGTCAGCGCCTTGCCGGTGATGGCCGCCTCAGTAGCCATGTTATTGGCAGAGTCGCTGTACAGTGCCACAGCCACTGAGCCATCGTTGCCGGCGGCGTAGTCGCCCAGGTTCACTAGCACCAGGAGGCGCGCGTGGTACTTCATGTCCACAATGTCGGACGTCGCCGTGGCATCCTTAGTGATCGCTTGCGGCTTGATGCGTCCCACGACGGCCAGTTCCTCCGAAAGCCTCGGATGGTAGGTCATTGCAGATCTCCTCTCTATCCTCGGGGGCGCTCATGGGCAGCGCCCCGTGTTTCAGTCGTTGAAGTACACGAACGGAGACACCGTGGTCGTGCCGCCCGAGTCCGCCAGGGTGATATAGCTCTTCATCCACGGCATGCCGTCGCAGCGCTGGTCGAAGCGCCAGGCCACCTTGCCAGTGCCGAAGTAGAAGTGCTCGGAGTACGCCACGGTCAGGCCGCTGCGCTCGAACAGCAGGTAGGTGCCCCAGTCGCCCAGAACGATGCATCCGGCGCTGTCAGCGGGCGGCAGATGCTGGCTATTGACCGGTTGGCCGTAGCCAAGGTCGGTGATGACCGGTGCGGCAGCGCCGGCGGTGCCAAGCTCCCACGTCCCCAGGTCGGGGATGAGCGTCTGGTGCATCGCCCAACGCACGCGTTCGGTAACCGGCATGAACCGGCTGACCATTTCCAGCGCGTCGGCGTAGCCAAAGTACGAGTTCACGTCCGGATTGACGCCGATCGCGCAGGGCGCATTGAGCACGCCCAGTGGCTGACCCACGCCGGTGCCGCGTAGGATGTAGTGCTCCAACTTGTGCGCCACAGCGATGCCAAACAGGTCGCGGAGCATCACCTCAATCGAGACAGGAGAGTCCGCGTTCAGCTCCTTACTCACGGCCACCAGGCCGCCAATTTCGTGTACCCGCCAGTTCAGCCAGGTGAACGCCGGCTCCGTGGTATCGTAGTCGCCCGCCTCGGCGCGGATGGTCGCCTGGACTCCGGCTGCTGTTGCGGTGTCGCCTATGCCCGCCGTTGGCGCAACGAACTGATCCAGCGCCGGATACGTGTCCGCATCCGTCGCTACCGGAATCCGCCGCACCAAGCCCAGAATCGGGGAGGCGATGTCCGCCACGCGCAGGAGATCGGCCTGGTATTCTCGTGGCACCAGAATGCCGCCGGCGGCGCCCTCGTCCTCGGTCATCGTCTTAGTGGCGTCGCGGCCAGTCCGGTAGACAGTCTCGAGGCGCTTCAGGTCGCCTCGACGCACCGCTGTCAGAAAGTCGCCGAACGATTTGACGCCCTTGTCAGCGGCCCCGCCGTCCTGCGAGACATAGCCTGCCTTGCGAATCGCCGGCGAGTCCTGCACGAGCTGCATGATCTCGTCCACGCGATCCGAGAGCGCCTTGAGCTGACTCTGCATCGCGGAAGACGGGTTCGCGTCCGGCTCCTGCACAGTCTCGATCACGTTGTTTGTATCCATTACCATGCTCCTTACCGATACTATTGGTTGACTCACGTCGCTCGACCGTGTCGCCACCGCAGGCGCCGACGGGGGATCCGCCCCGCCCTCTGGCGCTGCCTCCGGGTTCCACGGCACGGGTTCCCACGCTTTGAGTGGCATTGTCACATTGCGCGGCTCCGCCGGCGCTGGCGTGATGCTCGCGTCCAGGCCCAGCGGCCAGGACACGATCTTCGCCGCCCTGCCCATCGGCTCGCGCTCCACCAGATGAGCCGCCGTGCCGGATGACCAGCCCATCTTGCCTTTCTCCGCCTGTTCGTAGATGAAGCGCTCGTAGGCGTCCCTCATCTCCAACTGGGCCTCAATCCAGACGCCTACCTCGTCTACGCTGAGACTGGCATCATCGTCCAGCACGCGCCGTTTCAGCACCCTGTCCAGCCCGTGCTGGTAGAGCACCGGCGTGGTCTTATGCTGGCCAAAGTCCGTGTCTGGCGAGAAAAAGTCTCCTTCCAGATCCGGCTCCTCTGGAGAGCCAAAACGCACCAAGTAGCCGCCGAGCCGTCCGTTGCCGAGGGCCTTCACCGCTCCCCCATACGTAATCAGCGTGTCGTCAGCGCCCATGGCGAGGCTCTTATCGCCCGGAGGCTCGAGCCCCTCACGCTTGTACAGACGGCGCAGTTTGGCAATCGCCTCTTCCTTGCCAGGCCCCTCGTAACGACTGCCCCGGTATCCTTCGTGGAGGGCAGCCCAGGCTGCGCCCATCAGACGGTGATCCAGTACACCGTCCGCATCCCTGATCCTTAGGTGCCAGCTACTTGGCGCGTCGGGATCCTCCACCACCAGATAGTGGCTGGCAGGATGCTCCCCATCCGCCTCTTTCTTCCTCACCGCTTTGGCTGCCTCGGGCTCGCTGGCATAAAGGGCCCGCAGCTGCGCCTCGGCCTGTTCCTCGCTATCGTGGCAGCCAAACGTATCGCCCGTCGGCTCGCCGTTCTCTC
>MTKY01063255.1_pt1 | contig 11142 bp, 8 predicted proteins | sample 1042731 | NCBI WGS metagenome assembly MTKY01 (sample SAMN06212206, study PRJNA360538) | anaerobic digester metagenome | biome: Wastewater treatment plant; material: sludge; isolation source: anaerobic digester fed with sludge from wastewater treatment plant | place: Denmark: WWTP Soeholt ... | reverse complement strand
CCGCGCCGCCTTCGCCACCCCCGCAGGCGTCTTGCCCAGCAGGGTCTGCCGGTCCAGCGAACCCTCACCGGTCACCACGAGCGACGCCCCCCGGCACAGCTCCTCGAACCCCATCAGGTCCAACACCAACTCCACGCCCGGCCGCATCCGCGCGCCCAGGACAGCCTGCGCGGCATACCCGACGCCACCGGCCGCCCCCGCTCCCGGCAGCCGAGTGTCGTCCCGCCCCATCGCCTCGGTCACCAAGCCAGCAAACCGCGCCAAGCCCGCCTCCAACACGACCCGCTCGGCCTCGCCCGCCCCCTTCTGCGGGCCGAAGATCGCCACCGCACCCGACTCCCCGAGCAGCGGGTTGTTGACATCGCACGCCACCGTCAACGACACCTCGCGCAGCCGCGGATTCAAGCCAGTCAGGTCCAGCGACGCCAGCCCGACCAGCGCCCCTCCCCCGTCCGGCAGCTCGCGCCCATCAGCGTCCAGCAGCCGTGCCCCCAGCGCCGCAAGCAGGCCCGCTCCCCCGTCGTTGCTCGCACTCCCGCCGATCCCCATGACCACGGACGTCACCGACGGGTCCGCGAGCGCGGCCGCCAGCACCTCGCCCAACCCCCGCGACGTCGCGGTCAGTGGCGCCTTGACTCCGCCAGGCAGGTGGACGATCCCGCACGCGTCGGCCATCTCGACGACCGCGACGCCGGCGCGCACGGCATACCCGCTGACGTTGGGCGCCCCCGTCGGGCCGGCGACGGTGACGGGCACGTGCCGGAAGCCGACTGATTCAGCGGCCGCGAGCGTCCCGTCGCCACCGTCCGCGACGAGCACGGCGCGCACCTCGCGCTCGGGCGCGGCTGCCGCGATCCCCGCGCGGATCGCCTCGACGACCTCGCTCGCAGTGAGCGAACCCTTGAACTTGTCACACGCGATGACGACGTGCCCCGACGCTGCGGCCATGCGCCACACCCTAACCACGCCCGTCACCGCGAGTGGGGACAAGAGTCCCATCGGGTATGCCGTCGCGCGGCTACCCTCGGAGGTGGGACAAGGAGGCCCCCGGAATGCGGATCGTCGTCGCCCTCGGCGGCAATGCGTTGTTGCGCCGAGGCGAGCCTCCGACCGCCGAGTTGCAGCGGGCTAACGTCCGCGCCGCCGCCCAGGCGCTCGCCCCGCTCGCCCGCGAGCACGAGCTCGTCATCACCCACGGCAACGGCCCCCAGGTCGGGCTGCTCGCGCTGCAAGCCGCCGCACTCCCGGACGTCGCGGCATACCCCTTGGACCTGCTCGGCGCGCAGACCGACGGGATGATCGGCTATCTCATCGAGCAAGAGCTGGGCAACCTCCTCCCCGAAAACCAGCCGCTGGCAACGCTGTTGACGATGACCGAGGTCGACCCGGACGACCCCGCGTTCGCCGATCCGACGAAGTTCGTCGGCCCGGTCTACGACGAGGCCACCGCCCGGGCGCTGGCCGCCGAACGCGGGTGGGTCGTCAAACCCGATGGGCCGCACTGGCGCCGGGTCGTGGCCTCGCCAAAACCGCAGCGGATCTTCGAGATTCGCCCCATCGATCTGTTGTTGCGCTCGGGGTGCGTCGTCATCGCGGCGGGCGGGGGCGGCATACCGACGATGTTCGCCCGCGACGCGCACGGGCGACCGTCCAACGTCCTCGGCGGCGTCGAAGCGGTCGTCGACAAGGACCTCGCCTCGGGAGTCCTCGCGCGCGAACTGGCCGCGGACGCCTTCGTCATGGCGACCGACGTCCCAGCCGTCATCGACGGATGGGGTATGCCGTCCGCCCGCCAGATCGCCTCGGCTCACCCCGAGTGGCTGCTCGCCCAGGGCTACCCGGCCGGCTCGATGGGACCCAAGGTCGAGGCGGCGGCCGCGTTCGCGACTGCGACCGGGCGGCCCGCGGCCATCGGGGCACTTGAGTCGATTGGTGCCCTGCTCGACGGTCAGGCAGGCACACTCGTCAGCACAGGTCTTGCGGAGCCCATCCGGTTCCGATGAGGTATGCACACCACGGGCGACCGCAACCCCGGACGCTCGGACAGCCCACACGAAGGGATAGCGCAGTGCCATTCGCAGAACGCATCAACCGACTCGGGACCGAGACTGCCTTTGCCGTCTCGCTAGCGGCGGCGGCCTGGGGAGCCCAAGGACATCGCATCTATCCCTTCCACCTCGGCGACATCGATCTGCCAACTCCGGCGAATATCGTTGCGGCGATGGACAAATCGATCGCCGACGGCAAGACCGGCTACTGCCCCGGTGCCGGGATCACGCCGCTGCGCGAGGCACTGGCGTCCGACATCGGCGGGCGTCGCGGGCTCGCACTCACCCCCGACAACATCACCATCCACCCGGGTGGCAAGCCGGTCATCACCAAGTTCGTCCAGGCGCTCATCGAGTTCGGCGACGAGGTGCTCTACCCCAACCCGGGCTACCCGATCTATGAGAGCCAGATCGAGTTCATCGGCGGCAAGCCGCTGGCCTATCGCTATCTGCCGACCGCGACCGGCTTCGAGATCGACCTCGACCAGATCCGCTCGCTCATCACCCCGGCGACCAAGGCGATCGTCTACAACAACCTGCAAAACCCCATCTCCGCCGAGTCCACCCAGGCCGAGATGGAGGCGATCGCGCAGATCGCCATCGAGCACGATCTGTGGGTGCTCGCCGACGAGGCCTACTTCGAGATGCGCTACTCCGGCACGTCGTCGTCGATCGCCTCGCTGCCGGGCATGGCCGAGCGGACCGTCATCCTCTACACCTTCTCCAAGAAGTTCGCGATGACCGGATGGCGGCTGGGTGCGGCGGTTGCGCCGACCGAGTTGTCGAGCGTGTTCAGCAAGCTCAACACCAACAACGAGTCGTGCACGACGCACTTCGTCCAGTGGGCCGGTGTCGAGGCCGTGCTGGGCGACCAGACCGGCGTCACTGCGATCCGGGAGACGCTGCGCGGTCGCCGCGACGCGGCATACGACATGCTCGTGAGTATGCCGGGTGTCCGGCTGAGCAAGCCGAACGCCACCTTCTATCTCTTCCCCGACGTCACGGAAGCCATGGCGGCCAAGGGAATTGACAGCCTGCCCGAGTTCGCCGACCGCGCGCTCAAGGAGACGGGCGTGTCGTTCTGCACGCGGCTGCACTTCGGTCGGCCGCAGCCGGGCGAGGACCGCAAGTATGTGCGGTTCGCCTATTCCGGCCTGCCGGAGTCGGACATCCGCGAGGGTCTGGGCATCCTCAAGCAGTGGATCGAGGCCTGACATGGCTGTTGTCGCCGTGACCAACCGGATCCCCGAGTCGGGGATGGCCAAGCTGCGCGCCGAGCATGAGGTGCGCGCCTGGGAGCACGAGGAGTGCATCTCGCGGGAGGAGGCGCTGCGGCTGGTCGCGGGCGCCGACGCCGTGTTGACGTTGCTCACCGAGCGGGTCGACGGGGAGTTCCTCGACGCGGCCGGGCCCCAGCTGAAGGTCGTCGCGAACGTGGCGGTCGGCTACAACAACATCGACGTCGCCGCGTGCGAGGCGCGGGGGGTCATCGCGACCAACACGCCTCGCGTGCTGACCGAGACGACGGCGGACACGGCGTTCGGGCTCATGCTCATGGTGACCCGCCGCTTCGGTGAGGGCGAGCGGATCATTCGCTCGCAGACCCCGTGGCAGTGGGGCATGTTCTATCTGCTGGGAATGGGGTTGCAGGGCAAGACCATTGGCATCGTCGGGATGGGTCAGATCGGGATCGCGATGGCTCGCCGCGCGAAGGCGTTCGGCATGTCCATTGTGTATGCCGATGACTACGACCCGCCGGCCGCTGCGGTCGAGGGGTTGGACGCGCGGAAGGTGTCGCTCGACGAGTTGTTCGCGACGGCCGACGTCGTGTCGCTGCACTGCCCCTACCTGCCCTCGACCCACCACCTCGTGGACGAGGCGCGGCTGCGCTCGATGAAGCGCACGGCATACCTGGTCAACTCGGCCCGCGGCCCGATCGTCGACGAGGAGGCGCTCGTGGCGGCGTTGCGCGCGGGCGAGATCGCGGGTGCGGGGCTGGACGTCTTCGAGAAGGAGCCGGCCGTGCATCCCGGGCTGCTCGAGCTTGAGAACGTCGTGCTGCTGCCGCACCTGGGGTCGGCGACGACGGAGACACGGGCGGCGATGGCCGACCTGGCCGCCGACAACGCGTTGGCCGTGCTGCGCGGCGACGCTCCGTTGACTCCGGTGACCAAGCTGTAGGTGTCTCTAGGCGGCGACGGCGACGGCGACGGCGGCGAGGTGGCGCAAGCGCTGCGGGGTTGTCCCTCGACAGCGGCCAGGCGGGGGCGCATAGTTGACGGTATGAGCGCTCTCGCGGCAGTGGGCCGAACGGTTCGTCGTGTCTGGGGACGGGCGTGGCCACCGAGCAAGTGGGTGGCCGACAGCCCGGCGTCGCGGCGGCCGCCGATGAGCAACTACATCCCGAACAGCGACGGCAAGGGCGGCAAGGTCATCTCCAGCGGGCACCCCGGGGGCAACTGAGCCGCCGCGCTGGCATCTGTGGAGTGTTAGCCACACTCGAGTGTGGCTAACACTCCACAGATCGGGCCAGGTGGTCGCGGCGGCATACCTGCCGATCCACTTGGCCGCGGTCTTGCTGGCTCCGCGACGCTCAGGCGTCGGTGAGGCGGACGAGGACCTGCAATGAGCCGTCGGTGATGGCCATCAGCGTGGCTATGGTGAGCATGACGCGGGCGTGGATGAAGCGCTCTCGGTCCACCTGATGCGATGGCAACGGGAACAGCGCCTGGACCAGCTGCCGTGATCGCCACAGGTCATAGCCGAAGGCCTGCGCCCCGCCGTGGTCGGCAGCAAAACGGTTGGACGACAACGTGGTTCCGTCGACCATATTGACGACGACGAAGGCCTCCTGGTGGCGGCCCTTGAGCATCGAGACACTGCCGGGCGCCTTGCGTTCGAGCAGGTCGATGATCTCGCCGCGCCCGTGGAAGTAGCCCACCGAACGGCTCTGCAACACCAGCCCCGCACCCATGACCCGCAAGTAGTGGTCGCGGTTGAAGTCGGCGTCCAGGATCGTCTTGACGAGGCGCTTGTGGTCCTCGACGAGCATCGGGTTGGTCATGCAGTCGAGCACCGACTGCAAGCCGTCGATCGCGCCGCAGCCGACGCCGTCGCCTGACTCGGCGTCCTCGTCGCGGTGCCCGCCGGGCGAGAGCCCGAGCCGCAGGTAGGACTCGATCATCATCTCGGCATCGCCGGTGAAGGTGCCGCGAGTCAGGTCGTCCTTGTCGACGCCGAGCCGATAGGCCAGCGCCGAGCCGGGAGCCCCGCCCGGCACCTGAGGACCGAGGGCCGCCTCATCGAGCTCGGGGTCGTGCCGGCCGTCGATGCACCGGGTCTTGGCGCGCGGGTCGACCGTCACGTAGTAGTCGTCCAACCGCCCGATGACCTCAGCCAGGCGCGGCCCAACTCCGTTGGCGGACAACGGTCCCGGCCACACCTTGTCCGACAGCCGACCCAACGAGATCGCCACAGGGGCGCCCGACTCAAGGTCGAGGCCGTGGTCCGTGCCGTGCCCCTGGCGGTGATCGATGCGCTCATGCACCACCGCCGGATCGTACCGCCGCCCTTCAACCCCCGGCCAGACCCCGCCGGGCGGCATACGGGGATAACTCGGGTGCGGGGCGCCTGACCGGATGCCTACCCTGGTCGGATGAACGCATTCCCGACCACCCTGCCCGGCACGAACGCCGAGGTGAAGATGTGGGCCCACGAGCACGAGATCGAGCCGGCTGCCCTACAGCAGTTGCGCAACATCGCCGCGCTGCCGTGGGTCGTCGGCGTGCGCGTCATGCCCGACGTCCACCTCGGCAAGGGCGCCACGGTCGGCTCGGTCATCGCGATGAGCCAGGCGGTCGCGCCGGCCGCGGTCGGCGTCGACATCGGCTGCGGCATGGCTGCGGTCCGCACGTCGCTGCGCGTGGAGGACCTGCCCGACGACCTGCACCCGCTGCGGGTCGCGATCGAGGCGGCGGTTCCGGTCGGCTTCGCGGGTCACCAGCATCCCGTCGACCCGACGTCACTTGGTATGCCGCGCAACGAGTTTCGCGCGGAAGGCTGGGGTCGCTTCTGGGATGCCTTCGACGACCTGGACCCGCGGATCCAGGACCAGGCCAAGAAGGCGCACCAGCAGATGGGGTCCCTCGGCGGCGGCAACCACTTCATCGAGGTGTGCTCCGACGACGACGGCGCCATCTGGGTCATGCTCCACTCTGGCTCGCGTGGCATCGGCAACCTGCTCGCGCAGGCGCACATGGAGACGGCTCGGAAGCTGCCGCACAACGACGGCATCCCCGACCGCGATCTGTCGGTGTTCCTCGCGGGCACGCCTGAGATGGCGGCATACCGGCGCGATCTGGAGTGGGCGCAGGACTATGCGCTGCGCAACCGCGCGGTCATGATGGCCCTCGTCCAGCGGGTCGTCGGCGCGCACTTCGAGGCGCGCGGACTGCCGGTGCAGTGGGGTCAGACGATCCAGTGCCACCACAACTACGTGGCGCAGGAGACCTACGACGGCATCGACGTGCTCGTCACCCGGAAGGGGGCGATCCGCGCCGGTGCCGGCGACCTCGGGCTGATCCCGGGCTCGATGGGGACTGGGTCGTTCGTCGTTCGGGGCCTGGGCAACGTCGACTCCTACTGCTCGGCGTCGCACGGCGCGGGGCGGCGGATGTCGCGGAACCAGGCTCGGAAGCGGTTCACCGAGGCCGACCTGGTCGCGCAGACGGCCGGGGTGGAGTGCCGGAAGGACGCCGGGGTGGTGGATGAGATCCCCGGGGCCTACAAGGACCTTGACTCGGTCATCGCTGCGCAGTCCGATCTCGTCGAGGTGGTCACTCGGCTCACGACGCTGCTGTGCGTCAAGGGCTGAGTTCGCTCGACCAGGCTGGGAGCCGCTGCGGGCCTGACCACATCGAGAGCACGCGCCCAGGACCCGATCAGTGGAGTGTTAGCCACCCCCGAGTGTGGCCAACACTCCACTGATCCCTCCGCGAGCCGGACCAGTCCGAGCTCCGGACCAGGCCGAGATGCGGTGCCCGAGCAGCCCGGCCGCTCAGCGAAGCGGGCGAGTGAAGGGCGGCAGGAACTGCTCGGTGGACTCCACGAATCGCACCGCGTCCGCTGACAGGTCCGTGCCCAGCGAGCCGTCCGCCACTGTGGTCATCGCGACCCGACCCTTGCCCGCGACCAACGCCGCCGTCACCGGAGCAGACGTCCCGGAGTGGAAAGTGAAGCTCGCTTCACCGGCGAAGACCGTCTCAAGGAAGTCACCGATCACCGACGCGGTCTGCATCCGCACTGCACCTGGCACCGCCAACTTGGCTGTCGCGCATTCGGGCGCCTCCACCGGGCGGACCATCCCCCGAGTGTGGTCGCCACCGCCGATCATTGCGATGTGAGTCGCCGCGGCCAGGTTGACCAAGATCATCGGAGCGCCGACCGTTCGGCCCCCGAGACCCTTGGCAAGATCGCGAACCTCACTGGCCGACGCCTGCTCGTCACACGTCGACGAGACGAACAGCGCCGGGGTGTTGCGCGGCAGCGGCCCCGTCGATTCGTCGACGTCCGCCGCTGGTTGCAGCGCCACCACGGCCGCAAGCCCCGGCACCGGGCTCGTGGTCGTCAGCTGGGCTGTGGCGAATCCACCACCACTGCTGTGCCCAATGACCGCCACCCGGTCCAGGTCGAGCGAACCGGCGACGCCGACAGGCACAGCCAGGCCGTGGTTCTTGCCCGAGTTGAGATCGGTCAGGAGTCGGCGGTGCAGGTCGAGCAACACCCGCGACACGTGCGCCGCATCGGGCTCACCGAACTCGCTGCTGTCCTTGATCGCCACGTCAATAGCGACGGCAGCAATACCCCGGGCCGCCAACTGCTTGGCGAGGAACGCGAACGATGCCGACCACCTCACGTAGTCCTGGCCCTTGGTGAAGGAGGCGTTACGCGCGGTCTTGCTTCCACAGCCGGGGACCCAGCTCACGGTGTTGATGGTCTTGCCGACGAAGTCGTCCTTCTCCCGCCAGATGCAGTTGACGTAGGAACCGTGGACGATGATCGCCACCGGGTGCCGCCCCGGTGTGGACGGGACCGCCAACACTCCCTCCATCCGGCTGAACCCCAGGTCTCCCGACGGGGTCATCTCGACGGCACCTGGTGGCAGCGAATAGGGGAAGACGATCGGGTCAGTGCGCGGCATACCGGTCGGGGTCGAACTCGGCGTGCCCCCTGCTGGCGTTGCCCCCACCGTCGCCGACGACGCGCTCGGCGAGCCGCCCACGGAACCCGAGCCGACGATCGGGGCGGACGAACAAGAGGTGAGCGTCAGCGCGCTCACTGCCGCAGCGACCACCACGAACGTTGCAGCTCCAACACGCCCACGTGAAGCGGGGAACAATAGAAGACCTCCAGACCATGGGATTTGCGCCATCCGGGCGCCAATCGGGGAACCACCGCAAGGACGCGCCCCTCGCACATCGGGTTGACACCTCAGGGGTATGCCGTCCGCTCGCCTTCCCCCGCCCGCTGCCGTCCGCTCGCCGCCCCGCCCCCTGCCGCCCCCTGCCATCCTCGCACCAAGGGGCTGATGGTCCCGTGATGGTGGGCACACGGCATACCCCTTGCGTGTTGTTACCGGTGAGTAGCAAACTGGCCGTCACCACTGGGCCCCAGCGGCGATTTGCCCTACCCACCGAAGGATCTGTGTCATGGGTCACTACAAGGCCAACGTCCGCGACCTGGAGTTCAACCTCTTCGAGGTCTTCGGTCGCCAGGAGATCCTCGGCAAGGGGATCTATGCCGACCTCGACGTCGAAGCCGCCAAGGACATCCTCGGTGAGGTGGCGCGGCTCGCCGAGAACGAGCTGGCCGCAAGCCTGGTCGACTCCGACCGCAACCCGCCGATCTATGACCCAGTGACCTGCTCAGTGACGATCCCCGAGTCGTTCAAGAAGTCCTACCAGGCCTACCTCGACGGCGAATGGGGCCGGCTGGACACCCCCGTCGAGCTCGGCGGCATGGCCGTGCCGCCCTCGCTGCGCTGGTCGATCGCCGAGATGGTCTGCGGCGCCAACCCGGCGATCCACATGTACGGCGCGACGTTCTCGTTCGCCAAGCTGTTGTGGTTCCTGGGCACGCCCGAGCAGAAGAAGCTCGCCAAGCTCATCATCGACAACGCGTGGCACACGACGATGGTGCTCACCGAGCCCGACGCCGGGTCCGACGTGGGCGCCGGTCGCACCAAGGCTGTCCAGCAGCCCGACGGCACTTGGCACATCACCGGCGTCAAGCGCTTCATCACCTCGGCCGAGTCGGACATGTGCGACAACATCGTCCACTTTGTGCTCGCTCGCCCCGAGGGCGCGGTCGTCGGCACCAAGGGCCTGAGCCTGTTCATCGTCCCGAAGTTCCACGTCGACCTGGAGACGGGGGCGCTGGGCGAGCGCAACGGCGCCTATGTCACCAACGTCGAGCACAAGATGGGCCTCAAGGTCTCGACGACCTGCGAGATCACCTTCGGCGAGAAGCAGCCGGCGGTCGGCACCTTGCTCGGCGACGTCCACGACGGCATCGCGCAGATGTTCCACATCATCGAGGGCGCGCGAATGTTCGTGGGCACCAAGGCGATTGCCACGCTGTCGACGGGTTATCTCAACGCGTTGGAATACGCGAAGCAGCGTGTCCAGGGCGCCGACCTCACCACTCCGGCCAAGGACGCGCCGCGGGTCACCATCACCCACCACCCGGACGTGCGCCGCTCGCTCATGCTCCAGAAGGCCTACTCCGAGGGCCTGCGGGCGCTCGTGGTGTATGCCGCGACGTTCCAGGACACCGTCGACATCGAGACTGGCGGGATCCCGTCGGTCCACCCCGACAAGGGCTCGCCGGCCGACGTGGCCTCGCGGATGAGCGACCTGCTGCTGCCGATCGTCAAGGGTCTGGGCTCGGAGCGGGCCTGGGTGTTGCTCGGCACCGAGTCGTTGCAGACCTTCGGCGGCTCGGGCTTCCTGCAGGAATATCCGCTTGAGCAATACGTCCGCGACGCCAAGATCGACACGCTCTACGAAGGCACGACCGCGATCCAGGGCCTGGACTTCTTCTTCCGCAAGATCGTCCGCGACCACGGGCAGTCGATGACCAGCCTGTCGATGCAGATCGCCCAGTTCGCCAAGGACCTCGGCGCGCAGGCGGGCTACTTCGACGCCGAGCGCGAGGCCCTCGGCAAGGCGCTGGAGAACGTTCAGGGCATCGTCGGCTACATGGCCGGCGCCGCCTTCCAGTCCGATCCGCGCAAGGGCGGCGATCTGAAGAACCTTTACAAGGTCGGCCAGAACACCACGCGTTTGCTCCTGGGCGCCGGTGACCTCATCGTGGGGTGGCTGCTCATGCGCCAGGCCGAGGTCGCCAAGAACGCGCTCGACGCCGGGGCTGCGCCCAAGGACCTGGACTTCTACACCGGCAAGATCGCCGCGGCGAAGTTCTTCGTCCACCAGGTGCTCCCGCGGCTCGCGGCCGAGCGCGCGATGGCCGAGGCCACCGACCTGTCGCTCATGGAGGTGCCGGAGTCGGCGTTCTAGCCTGACCTCCCACGGCGCGCGGCGCGGCATACCGGCTCTTCCGTATGCCGCGCCGCGCGCGTTTGTCAGTCGGTGGCCTCGGGCACTTGGTCGACCTCGAAGGTGACCGCAGAGCGGTCCCGCAGGGCGCGTACTGCTGATCGGCACTCCCGGTCTACCGTGGCCTGTTCAGCGACGCGCAGGAAGAGGACCGCGTCGATCCGGTCGTCGGTTGCCTCCCCGACGTAGACGTGCCCGACCCCGCCATGCCAGGCGGGCATGCCTTCGAGCAGCCGCACCAGGGTGGAGCGGCACGCCGCATGCGGGCAGCGTGGCCGGAAGGTCAGCACGACGGGGAACACGACGGGTCAGACGAAGGGAGGCCACCAGAAGATGTCACCCGCGATCGGGCCGGGGTCGGCGTGCGCCGAAAGGATGGAGTGGAGCAGGGTGAATACGCGATTGGTGAACATGAGAACCCCTGGAAGGTGAGGAGAGTGTCGGCGGCGCTTGAAGACTGAGCAGGTACGGCGCTCGAA
>MTKY01007030.1_pt1 | contig 11144 bp, 7 predicted proteins | sample 1042731 | NCBI WGS metagenome assembly MTKY01 (sample SAMN06212206, study PRJNA360538) | anaerobic digester metagenome | biome: Wastewater treatment plant; material: sludge; isolation source: anaerobic digester fed with sludge from wastewater treatment plant | place: Denmark: WWTP Soeholt ... | reverse complement strand
CGGCCATAACCCTGCATCGCGCCCAGGCTGCCCATCCCGCGGTACTGCTTGAACTGCCGCCCTTCATAGATGACCAGATCGCCGGGCGTTTCATCCAGGCCTGCCAGCAGACTGCCCAGCATCACCGTCTCGGCCCCAACCACAATCGACTTGACGATGTCGCCGCTGTACTTGATGCCGCCATCGGCAATCACCGGGATATTACGGGGTCTGGCTGCCTTTGCACACCTGTAGATGGCGGTCATCTGCGCCATGCCTGCCCCGGAAATGATGCGCGTGGTGCAAATTGAACCCGCCCCCACGCCAACCTTGACTGCATCCGCGCCGGCTTCGATCAGCGCCAGCGTGCCCTCCTCCGTCACCACATTGCCGCCGATCACCGGCATATGCGGCAGCACGGCTTTGATGCGCCGGATGGCTTTCACAACCCCGGCTGAATGGCCATGCGCCGTATCAACCACCAGAACATCCACGCCTTTTTCAGCCATCATCCCGGCACGCAGCTCCAGGTCTGTGCCCACGCCAACCGCCCCCCCCACCAGCAGACGGCCGCGGGAGTCTTTGGCAGCCTGAGGATACTGAATCTTCTTTTGAATATCCTTGACGGTAATCAATCCCTGGATCTTCCCATCGGCATCCACCAGGGGTAATTTTTCAATGCGGTGTTTCTGTAAAATGCTTCTTGCTTGTTCCAGCGTCGTTCCCAGCGGAGCGGTGACCAGCCCCTCAGCGGTCATAAAATCGGTCACCGGCCGGCCGGAATCTTCCGGCTCGCAAAAACGGATGTCCCGGTTGGTCAGAATGCCCACCAGCTTCCGGCTGGTAGCTTCCACAATCGGTATGCCGCTGATATGAAACCGCCCCATGATTTCTTCGGCTTCCTTCAGGGTTGCATGCGGATGCAGAACAATCGGATCAGAAATCATCCCCGATTCAGAGCGTTTGACAATTTCCACTTCGCGCGCCTGCGCTTCGGGCGAAAGGTTGCGGTGAATGATGCCAATCCCTCCTTCGCGCGCCAGGGCAATCGCCATGCGCGCTTCGGTTACTGTATCCATCGCCGCTGACATGATCGGGATGTTCAACCAGATATCGCCCACCAGGCGGGCGCGCACATCCATCTCCGAGGGCAGTTTTTCACTGTACCCCGGAACGATCAACAAATCGTCGTAGGTCAGGGATTCATAGGCAGAGAAAAGCTCTTCATTCATAACACAACTCCACTGGGTTTACGATTAATGACGAAAATGGCGTACTCCGGTGGTTACCATTGCCATCCCGTGCCGGTTTGCCGCCGCCACCGATTCGCTGTCCCGGACGGACCCGCCCGGGTGAATGATGGCTGTAATTCCAGCTTTCGCGGCTTCCTCCACCGAATCCGGGAACGGGAAGAAGGCATCCGACGCCATCACCGCGCCCGCTGACTTGCTGCCAGCCCGCTCTGCGGCAATCTTCACGCAATCCACCCGGTTGGGTTGGCCTCCGCCAATTCCAACGGTGGCTTCACCCTGTACGAACACAATTGCGTTGGATTTCACATGCTGGCAGGCTTTCCAGGCAAACTTCAACGCTTGCACTTCCGCTTCGGTTGGCTTGCGATCAGAAACCACCTGCCATTCGGCTTCCGGCGGGTCTCCAAAATCGATTTCCTGTTTGAGCAGCCCGCGCGTAACCGAACGATAATCCACCGCCGGCTCAATCGCCAGCTCTGGCATCCGTACCAGCCGGCAGTTCTTCTTCTTTGTAAAGAGTGCCCGTGCACCCTCGTCAAATCCGGGTGCGATGACGCATTCAATAAACAAATCCGCCATGGCAGCTGCCGCCGCCGCATCGACTTCCCGGTTGCAGGCGATCACTCCGCCAAATGCCGAAACCGGATCGCTTGCCAGGGCAGCCCGATAAGCCGCCTCAATCGTTTCAGCACAGGCGATGCCGCACGGAGACAGGTGTTTGACGATGCACACAGTCGGTTTATTATACGCCACAACCCCCCGCCAGGCAGCGTCCAGGTCGAGAAGATTGGTATACGAAAGCTCCTTACCCTGCAGAACCGTTCCACCCAGAGGGCTGGTCTCCGGAGCGAACCCGTAGAGTGTGGCTTTTTGATGCGGATTCTCGCCGTAACGCAGCGATTGCACCGGGTAGAGCGTCAGCGTCTCAACCTGCGTTCCAGACAGGTAAGCGCTGATCGCCGTGTCATAATGCGCTGTCTGGGTAAACCCCTTCACCGCCAGCTCGCGCCGAACATCGGCTGGAACGCCGCCCTTGCGCAGATGCTCAAGAATCATCCCGTAGTCGCGCGGATCGCAAACGAGCGTAACGCGCTCGCTGTTCTTGGCAGCCGCGCGGATCAGCGTAACGCCGCCGATATCAATGTTCTCGATTGCCTCTGCAAGCGTAACACCTGGCCGGGCAATCGTCGCTTCGAACGGATACAGATTGACGGCCACCAGGTCAATCGGACTCCACCCCAACTCTTCAAGCTGTGTCCGGTCTGCGTCGCTGGCGCGCGCTAAAAGACCGCCATGAATGGCTGGATGGAGCGTCTTTACCCGCCCGTCCAGAATTTCCGGAGACCCGGTGTAATCTGCCACTTCGGTGACCGGGATATTATTTTCCCGCAGCAGCCGGGCAGTGCCGCCGGAGGCGATCAGCTCCCAGCCCAAATCAGCCAGGCCGCGCGCAAAATCGGCCAGACCGGTTTTATCGTGTACAGAGAGAATTGCTTTTGGCATTCAAAATGGTCCTTTCCAAACCAATGGTAATCAATTCTTGTATGGTTTCCACCAGGAGCTCATGTTCAACGTTATGGATGCGGCTTTCCAGCTTTTCCAGCGTATCCCCGTCTTCAAACGGTACGATGCGCTGGTTCAGGAGGGGACCGTTATCCACGCCCTCATCCGGCACCAAATGCACCATCACACCGGTATAAGGAATCTGGCCGCACTGCCAGGCATGGAAAGCGCGCTCGATGGCATGCACACCGGGGAAGGTTCCAGGAAGCGCCGGGTGCAGGTTGATCACCCGGTTCGTAAAATGATTGATGAAATTTCCCGTCAGCAGGCGCATCCAGCCGGCAAGAATGAGCCAGTCGGGATGGAACGAAGCAGCCACATCCGCCAGCGCCAGGTCGTAAGCGCTGCGATCCTGCCCCTTTTTGGCTGGGAACACCACCGTGGGAATGCCGATGGATTGCGCCCGGAGCAAGCCGTATGCGTCCGGCCGGTTGGAAACCACTGCCGCCACTTCAGCCTGAAGGATTCCCCGGCTGCAGCCGTCCAACACCGCCTGCAGGTTGGAGCCGCTGCCAGAGATGAGTACCACCAGGCGCGCAGCAGTGGTCATGCGAGCTTCACTTTCTTCCGGGTGTCTTCAACCACTTCGCCCACCACCCAGGTTTCTTCAGGGATGGCTTGCTGGAGTCGGCCGGCATCTTTCGCACTCACAACAACGATCATCCCGATTCCCATGTTGAATACGCGGTGCATCTCTTCGTCGCTGATCTGACCGCGTTTTTGGGTTTCCACAAAAATCGGCAGCACCGGCCAGGATCCCCGGTGGATGTGCGCGCCATACCCTTCCGGTAAAATGCGCGGGATGTTCTCCAGAAATCCGCCCCCCGTCAGATGTGCCAGCGCTTTAACCGGTGAATCAGGTTGTTTGAGAAGCGGGTGCAGCAATGGCAGGTAGGAACGGTGAGGCTCCAGGAGGGCATCTTCCAGCGTCTGTTCCGTTCCGGGAAGCTGCATCTGCAGGCTGACCCCGCTGAACACGCGCCGCAGCAGGGAGTATCCATTGGTGTGCGGCCCGCTGGAACGGATGCCAACCAGCAAGTCGCCGGCGCGAATGTCCTTTCGCGGGAGAATCTGGCTGCGCTCCACGCAGCCCACAATGGTGCCGGCCACATCGAACTCGCCGGTCTCATATACACCCGGCATCTCGGCCGTTTCGCCTCCCAGCAGCACGCAGCCCGCCGCCCGGCAGGCTTCCGCCATTCCGGCCACAATTTCTGCCAGCATCTGCGGTTTAAGCCGTGAAGAGGCAAAATAATCCAGGAAAAACAAAGGCTTCGCCCCCTGCACCAGAATGTCATTGATGCAGTGATTGACAATGTCCATCCCGACCCCGTGGTAACGCCCAAGACTGGCTGCCAGTTTGACCTTGGTGCCCACCCCGTCGGTGGAAGCCACCAGCACCGGTTCGCGCATGGATTGTAAATCTCCAGCATCAAACAGACCGCCAAACGAACCAAGGCCGCCCAGTACACGCGGGGTATACGTGGATTTAACCGACTGGCTGATGAGACTCACTGCCTGCGCGCCGGCATCGATATCCACGCCCGCCCGGCTGTAAGCGGAGGTTGTTTTTTCCAACGCAGCGCCGGCAATATCCCGGCGGTAAAAAGCGCCCTGAAAATGAATCTGCCTCACCCCCTCGTAAACCTCCCGGAGCGCGTCAGGCAGATCGACCCCGGCGCCGGTTACACCCAAAATCCGCCCCCCCACCGCCAGAAGCATCCCATCCTTCTCGGCGGTTCCGGCGTGAAACACCTGGCAGGAAGCCGGCAAAGCATCCAGACCGGTGATCGGTATTCCGGCAGCGTTCTTCACCGGGTAATCAGCTGCAGCCATCACCACACACACGGCGGAACCGGGCGTCCACTCCACATTAACCTGTTCCAGTTCTCCGCAGGCACAAGCCTTCATTATTTTGAGCAAATCCGTCGCTAATAACGGTAAAATCGCCTGGGTTTCAGGGTCGCCGAAACGTGCGTTAAACTCCAGCACCCTGGGGCCTGCGGCAGTAAGCATGATGCCGGCATAGAGCACACCGCAGAATGGCATCCCTTCCGACCGCAGCCCATCCACCGCCGGCTGCAGTATGGTGCGCATGATTTCCGCCTGCATCTCCGGCGGGCAAAGCGGCGTGGGAGCGTAAGCGCCCATGCCGCCGGTATTGGGACCCCGGTTATCCTCCAGCAAACGTTTATGATCCTGGGCGGGCGGCATGAGTGAAAGCCTCTGCCCGTCGCTGAAAGCCAGCAGGGAAACTTCCCTTCCCTCCAGGCGCTCTTCGATGACAACCTCGGAACCCGCTTCTCCGAACGCATTTCCTTCCAGCATGCTTTCAAGCACCGAGCGCGCCTCCCGGATATTCGCCGGAATTATCACGCCCTTTCCAGCCGCCAGGCCGGAAGCCTTGATCACCACCGGGTAATCCACCCGGTCAAGATGCCGGAAGGCAGGTTCAAGCTTAGTAAACGTCGCAAAGCGGGCGGTTGGAATTCCATGCCGCTGCATGAAACTCTTGGCAAAAACCTTTGACGTCTCGATCTGCGCCGCTGCCCGGGTGGGGCCAAAAACCGCAATGCCGGCTTCCTTCAGCGCATCGCTTAATCCAGCCGCCAGCGCAGCTTCGGGACCGATCACGGCCAGGTCGATGGCGTGGCTGCGCGAAAAATTCAGCAGCCCTTGCACATCGGTCACAGAGATGGGTACATTGCTGCCCAGGCGGGCGGTACCCGGATTGCCCGGTGCTATCCACAATTGATCCAGCAGCGGAGATTCCGCCAGTTTCCACGCCAGCGCATGTTCGCGCCCTCCAGAACCGATAAGAAGTACGTTCATCCTGAATTTCAATCTCCCATTCCAATGGTATGGATATCGCTGATGGGGGCGCTAATCCCCTTCCGCGCTGTGCGTGGCTGCACAGGCAGCGGGTAGCACCCGGTAAAGCAGGCATTGCAGTAACCTTCATTGCGCCCGATGGCAGCCATCATCCCGTTTAGGGAGAGGAAGACAAGTGAATCGGCGCCAATCTGCTCTTTAATCTGCGCAACGCTCAACGAATGAGCGATCAGTTCCTCATAGGTGCCCATGTCCACACCCATGTAACAGGGAAAAGGAATGGGGGGGCAGGTGATGCGCATGTGAATCTCTTTTGCGCCGGCATCCCGCAGCAACCGGAGGAGCGGAGCGGTTGTATTGCCGCGCACCAGGCTGTCGTCCAGCACCACCACGCGCTGGTTGCGCACATTTTCAGCAATAACGTTGAACTTGAGCGCCACGCCCTGCTTGCGCAGCGAATCGGTTGGCTCAATGAAGGTGCGTCCGATATACCGGTTTTTAATAAAGCCATCGTTGTATGGAATGCCGGAAGCCCGGGCATACCCGATGGCGGCCGGAATGGACGAATCCGGCACCGGAATAACCACATCTGCTTCAACCGGGGCTTCTTTAGCCAGTTCCGCTCCCAGGTTTTGGCGCACCTGGTGCACGCTGCGTCCGTCCCAGAAGCTGTCGGGGCGCGAGAAATAAATATTCTCAAATGTGCAAAGCGCGGTCGGCTCTGCGGGCGGCAGCGCTTGGGCAACACGCAAAGCATTGTTGCTGAGGGCGATGATCTCGCCGGGTTTAACCTCGCGGATGCCCTCGCAGCCCAGGGTGCGCAGCGCGCCGGATTCGGAGGCGGCTGCATGCCCGCCGGAAGGCAGCAGCCCCACACTCAATGGCCTGAAACCCCACGGATCACGCGCAACGAATACCTCCGTCATGGTCAGCACCACCAGCGAATAAGCCCCCTGCCAGCGCAGCATGGCATTTTTCAAGCGTTCGAAGAAATCCCTGCCATCCGCACCGGCCAGCATCTGGGCGATCACCTCGGTGTCCGACGACGATGAAAGCCCCACGCCTTTGTCCAGCAGTTCCCGGCGAAGTTCAGCCGCATTAACCAGGTTCCCGTTGTGCGCCACGGCAATGGGACCATGACGCGTTTCCAGTAAAAACGGTTGCGCATTGCGCACCGAGGAGGAACCGGCTGTGGAGTAGCGGTTATGCCCGATGGCAAAATTACCGCTTAACGGTTTCAACGTGGAGCGCGTAAAAACCTGCGAAACAAGTCCGATGTCCTTGTGCAAACGGATGGTGCTGCCATCGGAGACCGCAATCCCTGCCGCCTCCTGACCGCGGTGCTGAAGCGCAAAAAGGCCAAAAAAGGTCATGCGCGCCACATCCTCATGCGGAGCATAGACCGCCACCACCCCGCACTCTTCATGCGGGTGGTCGTCATCCCTGAAAAAATCGTCAAACGGCAGATCGTTCTGCATCGTCATCCAGCACCTTTTTGGATTGCTTTTGTTGATAAGCCAGCACATGTTCCCGCACCGTTGGGTCGGTTAGGGCAAGTATTTTGGCAGCCAGCAGAGCTGCATTTGCCGGTTCCAGCACCACGGCGGGAGCAATGCCGGAGGGCATGCGCAGCGAGGAGTACAGGTCTGCCCCGCCAAACGCTTCTGATGGCGGCGGGCAGGCGATCACCGGCGCGCTCACAGCCCCGTCAACGAAGCCGGAAAGGGCATTGCTTCTCCCCGCCACCGTTACATACACTTTGGGACGCGGGTCTGCCTCATACGCGGCCAGCATCTCCAGCACGTGCGCGGGCGTCTTGTGCGCCGACCCGATCCGCAAAGCCACCTCCAACCCAAACCCGCGGGCTGCTTCGGCTATCTGCTGGCAATGCGGGAGATCGGCTTTCGATCCCATCAGAATGATCAAAACAGGTTGGCTCATAGCAGCTTTGCCTTTTTTAAATTGGACTCCAGGCGCGGCTCCACAGGGTATTCGTCCGGAATAAACACCTTGCCGGTCAGGAATTCATAGATTTGTATGTATCGTTGGCTGGCAGAAGCCCACAGTTCCGGATGCAATTCGGGGGCATCGCCCTCCCCCTGAAATCCTTGTTCTACATAGGCACGGCGGATAAATTCTTTGTCAAAATTATCCGGTTCCTCGCCCTTCGCAAGTTTCCCTTCGTAGGTGTCCGCTTTCCAGAAGCGCGATGAATCGGGGGTATGAACCTCATCGATCAATACGATGCGCCCATCCGGTGCACGGCCAAATTCGTACTTGGTGTCCACCAATATCATCCCCGCCTGCCTGGCAATTTCCTGGCCCAAACGAAACAGGTCAAGGGCTGCGGATTGAATGCGCTCCCAATCGGCTGCCGCCAGCAGACCTTTCTCAACCACTTCGCTGCAGGTAAGGCGTTCGTCGTGACCGCTTGGCCCGCCCTTGGTGGTGGGCGTTATGATCGGGTGCGGCAAAGTCTGATTTTTGCGCAAACCTTCCGGAAAACTGTATCCATAAATCGTGCGTTCGCCGAGTTCGTACCGCCTCCAGAGCGCGGTGGATGTAACCCCGGTGATGCAGCCGCGCACGATAACTTCCACCGGAAACGGAGTCACGCGTTCCACCAGGGCAGCGTTTGGGTCAGGAATAGACAGAAGATGATTGTCAATAATGGATTGGGTTTTCTTAAACCACCAGGCAGAAAGCTGGTTCAACACCTGGCCTTTGAAAGGAACCGCCGCCAGCACCCGGTCAAAGGCCGACAACCGGTCGGTGACGACCAGCAGGCGCCTGCCGTCAGGCAGATCGTACCAGTCGCGCACTTTGCCGGAATCCCTTCCCGGCAGATCCAGCGTGCAGCCAGTAAAGCTATAGGGAAGGAGCTTCTGCAGGGTTTCCAAATCCATCATGCCGGGTTCTCCTTTTGGTTGACGTACCGCACGGCATTCTCGAACAGCGGCAGGCCGGAATGCTGAACGCCGCGCATCCAATGCGGGTACTGGAACGGCAGAACATTGTTTTCAGGGTGGGGCATCAACCCCAGCACGTTCCCCTCCGGGTTGCAAATCCCGGCAATATCCATTTTTGAGCCGTTGGGGTTAAACGGGTACAAACCGTTGGCTTTGCTTCCATCCGGGCGGACATAAACAAGCGCAATCTGGTCTGCGGCGGCCAGTCGCTGCAGTGCGCCCGGTTTATGAGTAATAAAATTACCCTCGCCATGCGCCACCGGGCATTCGACCAATTCCTTCAATCCCCTGGTCCACAGGCAGGTCTGTGAAACAGGCTGCAGGGTTACCCAGCGGCACTCAAAATGCCCGCAATCATTAAATGTCAGCGTCGCCTCTTCATTAGCGCCTGGTAATATGCCGGCTTTCACCAGCGCTTGAAAACCATTACAGATGCCGATCACCGGTTTTCCGGCTGCCACAAACGCCGCTGCCTGGTCGGAAAAATAATGCAGCAAATCGAGCGCCAGCAGCTTTCCAGCCCCCAGGGCATCGGCATAGGAAAACCCGCCGCCAATGACGAGAAGCTGATAATCGTTCCAGGAGCGATTCATCTGGCGCAATCCCTGCAGGGGAACCGTCTCCGGTTCGGCGCCTGCCAGGCGCAACGCCTGGGCAACATCGCGATTCCGGTTGGTGCCGGTCGCCAGAAGGATGAGGGCTTTGGGTGTGCTCATCGTAATCTCCTATCCCTGCCCCGGCTGCCAGGCTTGAACCAGTTCGCTTACGGATGCCTCAATCATTACATCCTCTCCAGCATGTATCATTAATTTCTCTTCGGCGCAGACGCTTCCAATTCTCACGCAATCCAGTCCCTTGAAACACCCTTCAAATACTGCACCTTCCTCTTCACCGACCTCCACCAAAAGGCAGCCGGTACTTTCACCAAAGCAATATCGCAGGGCATCCTTTCCAGGAAGCTGAAGGCTCATTCCAAGCCGGCCGCCAATGCACATTTCAGCCGCAGCCACCGCCAGCCCGCCTTCGCTCACATCGTGGCAGGCGCGCACCAGGCAGCCATCAATGGCGGCATGCAGCGCCCGGTAGGTCGCCAGGTTCTGATCCGGCCTGCAGCCTGGAATGCCATCCTCTGCCTGGATGCCGGTTGCCAGTGAAAAATGGCTTGCGCCCAGCGTAGGCTGGAACAGCCCCACCAGATAGATCCGGCTGCCGGACTGCTTCAAGTCCATGCTCATGGCTTTGTCCCATTCCTTCATCACGCCAATGGCGGATATGAGCAGCGTGGGTGGAATGGCGTGCCTCTGGCCATCCATTCCCAGATATTCATTGTTGAAAGAGTCCTTGCCGGAAATGAACGGCGTTCGATACGCAATCGCTGCGTCCCGGCAGGCCAGGGCGGCCGCAGCCAGCCCGCCCAGTGTTTGGGCATTGCAGGGATCTCCCCAGCAGAAGTTATCCAGAATCGCAATGCGCTCCGGGTCCGCTCCCACTGCCACAGCATTGCGCACGGCTTCATCGATGACGTTGACGGCCATCTGAGCCGGATCCGCTTTGCCGTACTCCGGGTTGATCCCGTTCGAAAGCGCAAAGGCGGCGCTTCCATGTGTTTCCAGCGGGTGCAGCACGCAGGCATCCGACGGCCCGTCATTGCAGACGCCGGTAAGAGGTTTGATCACGGTTCCACCCTGCACCTCATGATCGTATAAGCGCACCACGCGTTCTTTTGAAGCAATGTTGGGATGCGAAAGCAGGTTCAAAAGCGTCGCCGAGTAATCAAAACTCTCCAGCAGCGCAACAGAACCAGTTTCTCCGGCCGCATGCGCGGGAACGGGCAGCACACCTTCCAGCTGCCGCTGGGGTATGCCCCCGTGAAGAAAAGCATTCTCCAGGTCCAGGATAACGCGATCCCCGTAGCGCACAACCAGCCTTCCGGAGCGGTTGAACTCGCCGATATCCGTCAGTTCCACCTCGTACAGATCACAAATGCGCTGCATCTCCGGCATATTCTTTAAAGGAATGGCAAACACCATTCTCTCCTGCGCTTCGGAAAGCCAGATTTCCCAGGGCGCCAGCCCCGGATATTTGAGGGGCGCGTTCTTTAGCTGTACACGCGCGCCGCACTCGCTTGCCATTTCGCCCACTGCCGATGAAAGCCCCCCCGCTCCGCAGTCGGTGACGGCGTGGTACAGCCCCAGGTCGCGCGCCGCCATGGATACATCGATCAATCCCTTTTCCACAATCGGCGCTCCGATCTGCACCGACGCGCCAGAAACTTCACCGGTCTGGGCATCCATGGTCATGGATGAGAAGGTCGCTCCGCGCAGGCCGTCGCGCCCGGTTCGCCCGCCGATCACCACGATGCGGTCGCCTGCTTTTGGCTGGCGCGGGTGGGCGTTCAGGGGAGCAATGCCCACGCAGCCGCAGAAAACCAGCGGATTGGAGGTATAGCCCCGGTCGTAGAGGATGGCGCCGTTTACGGTTGGCCGAGGGTGTTGCCGGCGCGGGCCAGTAGGGTGGTCCGCGTGGAGGGACTCAACAGCGACCTGAA
>MTKY01052715.1_pt1 | contig 11145 bp, 9 predicted proteins | sample 1042731 | NCBI WGS metagenome assembly MTKY01 (sample SAMN06212206, study PRJNA360538) | anaerobic digester metagenome | biome: Wastewater treatment plant; material: sludge; isolation source: anaerobic digester fed with sludge from wastewater treatment plant | place: Denmark: WWTP Soeholt ... | reverse complement strand
GGCGATAGAGGAGGCGGCGGAGGGCGAGGCCGAGCTGGCGGCCGCGTGCGACCTCGTTTTCGTTGCCGTGCCGGTGCGCTCCATACCGGACGCGCTGGTCCGGGCCGCGCCCGCCCTGCGCCCCGGCGCGACCGTGAGCGACGTCGGTTCCGTGAAGGAACGCGTGATGGAGACGGCGCGTGACATCCTGCCGCCCGCATGCCATTTCATCGGTGGCCATCCGCTGGCGGGATCGGAGCAGAGGGGGGTGGGTTTCGCCGACCCGCAGCTCTTCCGCGACGCGTACTACGTGCTCACCCCCAGCGAGGACTGCGACGCGGAGGCATATTCCAGGCTGCACGCCCTGCTAGCCTCCCTGGGCGCGCGCGTCATCGCCATGGAGCCTCGCCAGCACGACCGCGCCGCCTCGGTAATCAGCCACCTCCCGCACGTCATGGCCATGTCGCTCATGAACGTGGCCCTGCAGCGCGCCGAGGAGTACCCGCTGCTGCGCCTGGCCGCGGGAGGCTTCAGGGACATGACGCGCATCGCGGCATCGGACGCAGGGCTCTGGCTGGACATTCTGATGGAGAACCGCGACGCCGTGCGGGAGTCGCTGTCGGAATGCGTGGACTCCATGCTGCGCATATCGGACCTGCTCGCCGGGGGCGAGGAGGAGGAGCTGGTGCGCTGGATGCGGAACGCCAGCACGGGAAGGCAGAGCATCGCGCCGGTGCTCGGCGAATCGCTCGCGGGATTCTACAGCGTGATCCTGGCGGTGGACGACCGTCCCGGCGTCATCAGCGACGTAACCCTGACCGTGGGGGAGATGGGCATAAACATAGAGGACATAGAGCTGATGCACCCGCTGGAGAGCGGGCAAGGCCTCCTGCGCCTTACCATCTGCGGGGAGGAAGCGGCGCTGCGCTCGGCGGAGGCCCTGCGGGGAAGGGGTTACCGCGCCAACCTCGGCAAGACGCTCGGGGGTGAGTAGGCGGCGCCTCCGGGAGGTCGGATATGCGCCGAGGCGAGCGCAGGGCGGGAGAAGAAGGAGAGAAGGGCATGGACATCAGGCTCGGCAAGGCGGGGAGAGGACTCAATGGAGAGGCGTGCGTGCCACCGGACAAGTCCATCTCCCACCGCTCCGCCATCCTCGGGGCCATGGCGAAGGGCAGGACCGCCGCCGCGCCCTTTCTGCTCTCGGACGACTGCCTCTCCACCCTGTCCTGCCTGAGGTCCCTGGGCGTGGAGGTCGAGTTGGATGGGTGCGAGCTCGCCATAGAGGGCAGGGGGCCCGATGGCTGGAGCGAGCCGGCGGGGATACTCGACGCGGGCAACTCCGCCACCACCATGCGCCTGCTTTGCGGCGCCCTTGCGGGCCGCCCCCTTGCCTGCGTCATCGACGGAGACGCTTCCCTGCGGCGGCGGCCCATGGGACGCATCGTCTCGCCACTGCGCGCGATGGGCGCGGACATAAGCGGCATGGATGACGACACCAGGCCACCGTTGACCGTCCGCGGAGGCAGGCTCGAGGGTATCGAGCACCGCATGGAGGTGGACAGCGCACAGGTGAAATCGGCCCTGCTGCTGGCGGGCCTGCAGGCCCGGGGTGAGACGCGCATCGTGGGGGGCAGGTCGTCACGCGACCACACCGAGAGGATGCTGTTGCTCATGGGCGCCGACCTGGAATTCGAGGGGGAGGATACCATGAGCATCAGGCCCTCCGCCCTCGCGGGCTGCAAGATCGACATCCCCGGCGACATCTCCAGCGCCGCCTTTCTCATGGCCGCGGCGGCCCTCGTGCCCGGTTCACACCTCAGGCTGAAAGGAGTGGGCCTCAACCCCACGCGGGCGGGATTCCTCTCTGCGCTCAACACCATGGGCGCGCTGGTCATGGAGTCCGACTACCGCGAGACCTGCAACGAACCACGGGGGGACCTCGAGGTGAGGAGCGCCAGCCTGGTCGGCGTGGAGGTCGAGAGCGACCGCGTCCCGGCGATGATAGACGAAGTGCCCCTGCTGGCGGTGCTGGGGTGCGCGGCGCGCGGAGTGACGGTGGTCAGGGGCGCGGGGGAGCTGCGGGTGAAGGAAAGCGACCGCATCGCCGCCATATGCGGCGAGCTGCGCAAGATGGGGGCGGAGATAAAGGAGCTGCCCGACGGCTTCGCGGTGAGCGGACCCGCGGAGCTGAGGGGAGCCGTGGTGGACTCACACGGAGATCACCGCATCGCCATGGCCCTGGCGGTCGCCGCTCTCTGCGCCGAGGGAGACACGGTGATCTCAGGCTGGGAATGCGTGAACATCTCCTTCCCCGGCTTCGGGCAGACCCTGCGCCACCTCGTGTCGGGGAGCTAATCGGTAAAGGGGCGCCTTTCATCGTCATAATAAAACTCCATGTACCACCTCACACTACGTGCGGGAGAGGGTTATTCCGGTCTTCCCGTCGTGGTCTCAGACGAGGTGGCGATGCCCATGACGCGGTTGAAGAGGTCGAGCACCGGTATGGGAGTCAGGGCCTTGGTGAGGGGCACGAGATATACCGAGAAGGGGACCCCTATGAAGGAGCGGTTCCTCTTGATGCCCTGGACTATACTGCGCGTGACCTCGTCCGCATCGAGGAGCTTCGTCCCCTTTACCGGCCTGGCTCCGGCGAACATGCCCGTCCCAACCGTGTTTGGGCAGACATAGGTGAAACGGACCCTGCGCAGGCCCCTCAGTTTGAACTCCTGGCGCAGCGATTCGGTGAGGCCGATCACGGCGAACTTGGTGGCGCAATAGTCGCTGATATAAGGCACGCCCAGCAGCCCGCCGGCGGAGGCCATGTTGACCACGTGCCCCTCCTTCTTCGCCACCATGGCGGGGAGGAAGGCCTTCATGGTCCAGAAGTGGGCCAGGAGGTTGACCGCCACCGTGCGCTCTATGACCTCGTCGGGTTTCTCGAGGAAAGGATCGGACTTGACCACCCCGGCGTTGTTGACGAGGATATCGATGTCCCCGAACTCGTCCCGCACCCTCTGCGCGAGCCCGTAGACCTTTTCGCGGTCGGATATGTCGCAGACGAAGGCGTATACCTCCCCGATGGGTGAGAGCTCGCGCAAGGCTGCGTCCAGGTCGCCCTCGCGGATGTCCACCAGGGCCACCCGGCAGCCCTCCTGGAGGAGCAGCCTGGCCAGGGACTTCCCCATCCCCAGCGCGCCTCCGGTGATCAGGACGTTTCTGCCTCGCAATACCTTCATCTCGGACACCTCCCGAATGGACGTGGATATAGAGATTATATCACTGCCGGCACAAACGAGCTCCGCCGGGGCGGGAGCGAGCGCGCGGCACGCGGTAGGGCTTTAAAGCGGGGAGGTTACGCTCTATGATGGGGGCATGGCAGCAGTAAAAGGATTTGACGGAGCGGGAATGATCATCGCCATAGACGGACCGGCGGGGGCCGGCAAGAGCACCGTCGCGCAGAGGCTCGCGAGGCGCCTCGGCCTCCGTTACCTGGACACGGGGGCCATGTACCGCGCCCTCACCCTGCGCGCACTGCGCGAACATATCGACCTGGACGACGAGGAGAGGCTGGCCTCCGTGGCAGCGGACATGGAAGTGGGCATGGAGCACGTGTCGCGCAGAAGGCCCCCTTACCGGGTGTTCATGGACGGCGAGGACATTACCTCCGCCATACGTTCCCGGGAGGTATCCGCTCACGTCTCCCAGGTATCTTCACACCCCCTCGTGCGCAGCGAGATGGTGAACAAACAACGCCGCATGGCGGCGGGTGGGGGAGTCGTGGTGGAGGGGAGGGACGTGGGGACGGTGGTGTTCCCACGCGCGGATGTGAAGTTCTTCATCACCGCCTCGGTAAAGGAACGGGCGCGGCGCCGCCACCGGGAGATGGCGAAGGACGGGCACGATGTCTCGCTCCACACCATCCAGCAGGAGATGGTGCGGAGGGATTATCTCGATACCACCCGCCAATACAACCCCCTCAAGCGCGCCCCCGATGCTCTGCTCATAGACACCACGGGTGAAAACGTATCGCAGGTAGTGGGAAGGCTTTCCTCGCTGGTGAAAGAGCGGGCGGCTCGGGAGGCGCGGTGACCCCGCTACTGCGGCACACGAGCCCGTTGCCCGGGAACTGGAAACCCCCCGAGGTGGTGAAGGTCAGACAGGGGTCCCCCTGCGCGGGGAAGGCGCAGCCGGGCGATCTCTTGCTGGAGATAAACGGCAAAGTTCCCATGGACATCATCGACTACATGCAGGCTTCCGAAGAGAGCAGCGTCTCCCTGCGCCTGGCCAGGGAAGGGAAGAGGATGACGCGGAAGATAAGGAAGGATGCCGGCGTTCCCCTGGGACTCGTCTTCGACGACCCCGTGTTCGACGGCGTGAGAACGTGCCGCAATCACTGCATCTTCTGCTTCGTGGACCAGTTGCCGCGGGGACTGAGGCCGAGCCTGTACGTGAAGGACGACGATTACCGCCTCTCCTTCTATTACGGCAATTTCATAACCCTCAACAACATCTCCCGTGACGACCTGGACAGGATCAGGCGGCTGCGCATATCGCCGCTGTACGTCTCCCTGCATTCGACGGACATCGTCCTGCGGCGGCGCATGATGGGTGGGGAAGCGGGGCGCGGCCTTTCGGTGCTGAAGTCACTGCTCCAGGAGGGGCTAGAGATCCACCTGCAGGTCGTGGTGTGTCCGGGGATCAACGACGGCGGCGAGCTCCGCCGCACCTTCCGCGACGTACTCGAGACCTACACCGCGGCTTCGCTTGGCGTGGTTCCGGTCGGGCTGACGCTGCCGTCGCACGCCATGCGGCACAGCCTCACACCGCACGACAGCGCGTCCGCCCGCAACGTCATCGAGACGGTCGTAGAGTACCAGGCGCTCGCCATGGAAAGGAACGGCAGGAGGACCTTCTTCGCGGCGGATGAGTTCTATTGTTTGGCTGGGCGGGAATTCCCGCCCGCGGAGGAATACGATGATTATCCCCAGCTGGAGAACGGGGTGGGGATGGCGAGAAAATTCCTGGACGAGGTAAGGGAGGCAGCGGCCTCGGCGACTCCCCTCGCCGCAACGCGGCGCGGCATCGTCACCGGGCAGGCGGGGGCGGAAGTGATCGGGGCTGCACTGGGTGCGGCGGGTATCGAGGGCGTGGAGGTGATCACCGCGCGCAACCGTCTCTTCGGGCCGGGGGTGACGGTAACGGCGCTGCTGGGGGGAGGGGACATCGCCGCTTCCCTGATGGACGAAGCCCCCACCTCGTTGGAACTCCTCATCCCTGCCACCATGCTGAGGGAGGGGCGCTTCCTGGACGACGTCACGACATCGCGCATCGAACGGGATACGGGGTACCGCCTGATCGCCACCGACGTCGAGGGTCACGCCCTCGTTCGTGCGCTGCGCGGCGAGGAGGAAACGGGCTGATGGGCGCGAACCTGCCCCTGGTGGCCGTGGTGGGAAGGCCCAACGTGGGCAAGTCCACCATGGTAAACCGCATCGTGGCCAGGGGCGATGCCATCGTCGAGAAGGATCCCGGGGTGACGCGGGACCGCAACTACTTCACCGCCAACTGGAGGGGGAGGGATTTCCGCATCGTGGACACCGGCGGCATGGACCCGGTCTCCGAAGAGAGACTGACCAGGGCCATCGGCAGGCAGGCCATGCTGGCGGTGGAGGAAGCCGACGTCGTGCTCGTGATGGTCGATGCCGCGGAGGGGATAACGGCCGCCGACGAGGAGATCGCCCAGGCGATGCGGCGCAGCGGCAAGCCGACCATACTGGTAGCGAACAAGGTCGATAACCAGCGCCAGGAGGACGAGGCGGTGGAATGGTATTCCCTGGGCATGGGGGAGCCGTGGCCGGTGTCCGCCATGCACGGGCGCAACATCGGGGACCTGCTGGACTTGATGGTGGAAATGCTGCCTGGGCAGCCGTCCGTGGAGGAAGAGGAGGAGGGGCCGGAGACCGTCGTGGCCATCGTGGGCAGGCCCAACGTGGGCAAGTCCACTCTCTTCAACCGCCTGCTGCGCGAGGAGCGTTCCATCATCAGCGACATGCCCGGGACCACGCGCGACGCCGTAGATACGGTTATGGAGGTGGGGGAGACCGCCTACCGTTTCATCGACACCGCCGGATGGCGCAAGCGCACCAAGATAAAGGAGGGCGTGGAGTTCTACAGCCAGGTGCGGGTGTGGAAGGCCATCGACCGGGCCCAGGTGGTGCTGCTGGTGATAGATGCCTCCATGGGCGTCACCGAGCAGGACCAGAGGATAGCGGCGCGCGTCAAGGATGACGGCCGCGCCTGCGTGGTGGTCCTGAACAAGTGGGACCTGGTCAAGGCGGCGGGTAACGCGCAGGTCGTTTTCGAGGACGCGCGGGAGAAGCTTCACTTCGTCTCGTACGCCCCGTTCCTGCGCGTGAGCGGGCTGACCGGCTCGGGCGTGTCGCGCCTGCTGCCGGCGGTGGACCGCGTAAAGGCGGCCTGGGAGTCCAGGGTACAGACCGCCCACCTCAACGAGCTGCTGCGCCGGGTGCTCTCGCAGACGCCCCCGCCCAGCCGCCGGGGGAGGAGACTGCAGATGTATTACCTCACCCAGACGAGGACGGCTCCACCGCAGTTCGTTTTCTTCGTCAACCGCCCCGACCTCGCCGATCCGGCCTACGAGAGGTTCCTGGAGCGCAAGATACGCGAATCCTTCGCCTTCGAGGGCACCCCCATACGCATCGTCCTTCGCTCCCGCCGCGCTATGGAGAGGAGGCGGCGCTGAAGGCGGCCGCTCCCGGAAGGACGGAAACTCCGCCCGCGCGGATGTGTTATATTCAACGAGGCATGCGTCCGGGCGGATACGACAGGGGGAGGTAAATTGGCCCTGAAAGCGGTGGCGTGGATCCTGGCCAGCTATGTCATCGGCTCCGTTCCCTTCGGGCTGGTGGTGTCTAAGCTGCTCTTCAAGCAGGACCTGCGCAGGCTCGGTTCGGGCAACATCGGCGCCACGAACGTGCTGCGCAATTACGGGGTGAAGCCGTTCATCGCCGTGATGCTCCTCGACATGGCGAAGGGGGTGGCTGCGGTAGCGGTCGGGAGGGCTCTGGGCCTGGGGCCCAGCCTCTCGCTCCTGGCCGGTCTGGCGTCCATCGTCGGACACAACTGGAGCATATTCCTGGGATTCAAGGGGGGCAAGGGGATAGCGACCAGTGGAGGAGTGATCATAGCGGCGTATCCATGGCAGGTGACGGTGGCCGCACTGGGCACGTTCGCCGTCGTGGTGGCGATCACGCGCATAATGTCCGTGGCCTCCATGAGCGGCGCGGTCGCCTTTCCCGTCGCATCCGCCGTCGTGCTCTGGAGCGATGCCGGAGAATACTGGCCGCACATGGTCGTGGCCGCGCTCACTTGTGCCCTCGCCATCTACAAACACCGCGAGAACATCAGGCGCCTGCTCGGGGGCGAAGAACCCAGGATAGGCAGGCGGAGGCCACGGGAGGAGGAGGCCGAGGCATGAGGATCTCCGTCATCGGTTGCGGCAGCTGGGGCACCGCCATGGCCTCCCACCTGGCCCTGCTCGGACACGAGGTGAGGATGTGGGCCAGGGAGGCGGAGGTGGTCGAGGGCATAAACGCCGCGAGGAGAAACCCCCTGTTCCTGAGCGACGTGGAACTGGCCCGTGGCGTCATGGCCTGCGGCGACCTCGAGGAGTCCCTGCGCGGGGCTCAGGTGGTTGTGAACGCCGTGCCGTCGCGCTGGACGCGGGAAGTCGCCGCGGCCGCTTCCCCGTATGTCCCCGCCGAAGCGGCCGTCCTCAACCTGGCCAAGGGCTTCGATTACGCCAGCGGGTGCCGCCTTTCGCAGGCTATCGCGGAGGAACTCGGAAGGGACCCCAGGAGCGGCGTGGCGGCGTTATCGGGCCCCAACCACGCGGAGGAGGTGGCGAGGAAGGTCCCGAGCGCGACGGTGATCGCCTGCGGGGACGCAGCGGTAGCCTCCGGCCTGCAGGGCTCGTTCAACTCACCCTATTTCCGCGTTTACACCAACGGCGACGTCGTCGGGGTGGAGGTGGGGGGCGCATACAAGAACATAATCGCCATCGCGGCCGGCGTCCTCGACGGGCTCGGCCTCGGCGACAACACCAAGGCGAGCCTGATAACGCGGGGGCTGGCGGAGATGGCGCGCTTCGGCAGCGCCCTGGGCGCCAATCCCATCACCTTCTCCGGACTATCCGGGGTGGGGGACCTTATAGTAACGTGCATCAGCCGCCATTCTCGAAACCGGGGTTTCGGCGAGAGGCTCGGTGCGGGTGGGTCGCCCTCGGCCGTCCTGGCCGAGGGCAGGATGGTGGTGGAGGGGGTCTTCGCGACCAGGGCCGTGATCGGGTTGGCACGCGATCTGGGGGTAGAGACACCCGTTGCCCGGGGCGTGCATGACGTGATAGAGGAGAAGGTGTCTCCCGCCGGGATAGTCGAGAGGCTGATGACGCGCCGCTTGAGGGAGGAATCGGAGGAATACCTCTACCGCGACTTCCTCCTCGGGCGACGCTGAGAAACCGCTGAACCTCCAGGGGCCCGGCTTACGGCTCCGGGGACACAACCCGCGGGCATTTCCCCCCGCATATATCCCGCACCTCCACGTCCGGCAGGCACACCCTGTGCATGTTGGCTGCCCGCACGGGAATGTCGTCACCAGCGCTTAGAATATACCCTGCCTGGATGGGAGGGTCGTTTTGCGCAAGATATTGTTTTCTCTGGTGTTGTTACTGGCATTGCTCCTGGCGGCGGAGGTCGGCGTCACGCTGCTCAGCCAGCATGGAATGGAGAGGGCGCTGCGGTCGCAATACGACCTTCCCACCAGCCTCGAGTCCAGCATCAACTCCTTTCCGTTCCTGGTGAGCCTGGCGCGAAACCACATGAGCGAGGTCAGGCTGAGCTGGAGCGGGGACCTGCAGTACCAGGCCGGCGAAGGGGCGGTGGAGAACCTGGTCTACCTTGGGAGCGTGGTCCTCTACGACGTCGAGCTCAACGTCTCCTCCCTCCTCAAGGGAAAGCTCGAGATCAGGCATGTCTCTCGCCAGAAGGCGGCCATAAGCATTGACGCGGAGGGCCTCGGCCGGGCATGCGGCCTGCGCCAGGGCGCGCTTTTCATCGCAAACGACATGATATTCGTGGAAATCGATGGAGAAAAGACTCAATACAAGGTCAAGGTATCGGGGGATCACAGCCTTACCCTGGAGCCATATGGTGCTTCCAGCGTTGGTACAGGATTAGGTTCAAACCCTTATGCGGAGGTGAAGACGATCGTTTTCGACGCCCTTCCACTAGGCGCCACATTGCTTAACGCCAGCGTAAATAGGGACAGGGTGCAGATCGAGATGTCTATACCGATGTGGGAGGGTTACCTGTGATTCCTGAAGTAACGCTTCAAGGATAAACCTTCGAGTCACCGTTGAGAATAGGTTTAAGGGAGAAGTTTAAACATCAGGTGAATAGATAGTAAAAAAATGGTAGTATTTTCGTGAAAAGCCTTGACAACGCAACATTTAGTGGTTTATATTCCATTTAAAGCACAAGATGTGGGAGTGTACTGTTTGGGGAGGGGAAAAGGATGAAGTGCCCCTATTGCGGAAACCCGGACAGCAAGGTGATCGACTCACGAAGCGCCGAAAACGGGCAGGTAATAAGGCGAAGAAGGGAATGCAAGGGCTGCAGGAGAAGGTTCACAACCTTCGAGAGGTTCGAGCAGTTCCCGGTAACGGTCATCAAGCGCAACGGAGACCGCGAGCCTTACAAGAGGGAGAAGATACGGATCGGGCTGGGGAAGGCTTTCGAGAAGAGGCCGGTGACCAGCCAGCAGATCGAGGATCTGACCTCGGAGATAGAGGCGGAGCTCAGGGAGGAGGGGAAGAAGGAGATCAACGCCAGCGCGATCGGCATGGCGGTGCTCAGGAAACTCAAGGAGATCGACGAGGTCGCCTACCTCAGGTTCGCATCCGTGTACAAGGATTTCAAGGATATCAGCGAATTCCAGAGCGAACTGGGCCAGCTTCTCGAGAAAAAAGAGGACGGGTAGAACGTCTCGCGCGAGAGAGGGGGTAAGAAGTGTCTGCTGCCAGCAATATAAGGGTATTGAAAAGAAAGGAAAGGGCCGAGGACGCCACCGATATAGCCCTCCTGGTAAGCACGTCTTCCAAGGAGGAGATAAACCTCTGGGACAAGGACAAGATAGTCAACTCCCTGGTGCTGGAGACCGATGCCAGCCGGGAGCTGGCGCAGGAGATCGCCGACCGCGTGGAGGAGAGGATAGTCCAGGGTCACATGAACACCGTGACCACCTCCATCATCCGCGAGCTCGTGGACCTGGAGCTGCTGGAGCGCGGCCTGGGGACCATGCATAAGAAACACTCGCACGTGGGCCTGCCCATGTACGACGTCGAGCAGATCATCACCAGCGCCAACAAGGAGAACTCCAACACCACCCATAACCCGGAGTCCATCAACCTCACCCTGGCCGAGGCCATCCTCAAGGAGTTCGCCCTGCGCAACGTTTTCTCCGACGACATCGCGCGCGCACACATGGTCGGGGACATCCACCTTCACGACCTCGGCTTCATCATCAGGCCTTATTCCTACATCGGAGATACCGTGGTGCACTGGAGGGTCAAGGGATCGCACCTCGTCTTCACCACCACCATGGAGCAGCTATACCATCTTCTGCCGGGAGAGACCAGGCCGGAGCCCACGGTCCGGGTCAAGTATCCCGGGAGGCTGGAGATGCTCGATCGCGGGGGCAACTGGACCGACGTCAAGCGGGTGGTGAAAAAGGACCGCCTGGGCAAGGGGATGGTCTTCCTGGCCACCTCCGACCGCAGGTACTGCGTGGTGACCCATGACCACCCCGTGATAACCTCGGAGGACACCAAGCCCGCCTCCATGGTGCAGGTGGGTGACGAAATGGAGACGCTGGACGTCGAGGAGGGCAGGGCGAGGGGCCTGGAGGAGATAGATATCTCCCACCTTATCGAGGCCAACGCGACGTCGTTCAAGTTCCGCTTCAACGCCGAGGACGTATTCCTGGCGCACCGGAGGCTGCAGGAACTGGTCTCCGAGGCCGCGCAGGCCTCATCCGTTTCCCGCACGAGGCGCGGCCGCGACGGGGCGGGCGTGGCGGCAGCGCCGGCGG
>MTKY01052669.1_pt1 | contig 11147 bp, 6 predicted proteins | sample 1042731 | NCBI WGS metagenome assembly MTKY01 (sample SAMN06212206, study PRJNA360538) | anaerobic digester metagenome | biome: Wastewater treatment plant; material: sludge; isolation source: anaerobic digester fed with sludge from wastewater treatment plant | place: Denmark: WWTP Soeholt ... | reverse complement strand
ATCGATCGGATGCAAGCCGATCGCGGCACCAACGTGCAGCGCACGTTTGCGGAATTCGAAACTGCGCGGCGCTGGGATACTGTCGCTGATCCGGTACGCGGTGGACATACCGATCGCGCCGTGCGGCGGTGGTTCTTCGCGCACCGTGGCTGCTTCGTCGATCACGATCATCGCGGGCGCCCCGGCTCCGGTGAGGAGCAGCGCGGCGAGCCGCATCATCACTGAGCTGCCCGCGAAGCGCGGTCGCGTGGCGACAAGAGTTCCTGCGGCATCGGCGCGGTTTGGCCGGGATAGAGCCCCGAGCGCGGTTCCATGGTCGTCAGATCCCAGTCGGCAGCAACAAAGGTCGTGCGCACCGGCGGGGCAACCTTGGGATAGGCGCTCACTTCCTTCTCGTCGTCGATCACCTCGCCGCGCCCTTCGGCAACGAAAAACAGCACGCGTATCTCTTCGGCGTCGCGCGCCCACGGCCGCGCCCCCGCGCTCGCCAGCACCGACGTTTCGACATCGCGCACCGGCAGGATCTTGTAGCCCGTCAGCGGCGCGAGCGGCGTCTTGGCGCGAATCAATTGCGCGCGCGTTTCGCCATAGCGGCCGAATTCGGGCAGCGGCTGGCCGTGGCGATCAACGAGCAGATTGTCCTTGCCATAATAGGCGAGATCGCCGTCGCCGCCGAGCATCAAGAAGGGCAGACCTTCGTCGGTATCGTTGCCACCGCGCATCACATTGCCCACCGCGGTAATCTCTCCGGTCGCATAGGGCTGGCCGACCCATTCGAGATTCATCAGGTTGTAATGCACCGCGCGGTGCTGCGGATTATAGATTAGGTTGTTGACCATCAGCGCCTGCGCGCCGCCCTTGATCAGCGGATTGCGCTCGACATTATTCGCCCAGACATTGCGGTAAAAGACGATCCCGGTCGCATTGTCGTGGATCAGTGATCCCTTGCTATGTTCGCCTTTGGGATGGCTTGCATCGGCCAGGCCCTCGGCGGCGAGATTGTTCGAAAAGGTGATGTTACGGCTGGTCCCGGCGCGCCATTCGGCCACCGTCTTGCCCGTGAAGCGCGGGCCGGACGCCGACATATTTTCGTCGATCCCCCACATTAAAGTGCAATGATCGACGATGACATTATGCGCCGCGACGGTCGAAAAGGTGTCGGCTTCCCACCCGCTGCGTTTCGGCTGGCCGTCGACCCCGGTATAGATGCGCAGGTGGCGGATCACGACGTCATGCGTCTTCACGTCGATGCCAGTGCGAATCAGGGTGATCCCCGGTCCGGGCGCGGTCTGGCCGGCGATCGTCAGAAACGGATGGGTCACGCTGATCGTCGTGCGCCCCATGTCGATCACGCCGCCAACCTCGAACACGATGATCCGCGGCCCCGGGGCTTCGATCGCCGCCTTCAGTGATCCCGGGCCATCGGGCGCAAGCGTCGTGACGCGCAGGATCTGGCCGCCGCGTCCGCCAACGGTGTGGGCGGCGGGACCGACCGCGCCGGGGAACGCCAGCGGCGCGGTTTCGGCAGCGTATGCCGGGCTTGCAGATAGTGCCAGCGCCAAAAAAAGCGCAGCCAGCCAAGGTTTTTCGGGCATCCCGTCTCTCCATTTCATTGGGGTATTGACACGGCCGTTCCAATCCCCCTATCTTCCTGACACCGGTTACCCCAATCGGTCAACGATAAATTATTTCGAGGGAGAGGGGATTGGGCAGCCAGTCGCAACAGGCGACGGCGCCATCATCACTCTCAAAAAATTTCTGGCCAGGCGATCGCGCCGATTTGTCTGGTCTCGCAAAGTAACCGGTGTCATTTCTTGCTTCAGCAGGAATTTCGGCCGATCAAGGGAGGATGATAATGGCTATTCATGCAACGCGGAGCCTTCGCGCTTTGACGAAGTTGGCGTGCGGCGCTTCGCTTGCGGCGCTCGCGGTCTCGCCGGCCCACGCGCAGGATGCGGCGTCCGACGCGAACGATACGGTCGCGACCGAAGACGAAATCGTCGTCACCGGCTTCCGCGCCTCGCTCGACAAGGCGCTCGATGTGAAGCGCGAGTCGGTCGCCGCGGTCGATGCGATCGTCGCTGAAGATATCGCCAAATTCCCCGACCAGAACCTTGCTGAATCGCTGCAGCGTATTCCCGGTATCACCATTCAGCGCGATGGCGGCGAAGGACGCGGCATCACGGTGCGCGGCTTGGGCTCGCAATTTACCCGCGTCCGCGTCAACGGGCTCGAAACCGTCGCGACCTCAACGGACGGCGCCTCGGCAAACCGTGACCGCGCTTTCGACTTCAACGTCTTTGCCTCCGAACTGTTCAGTTCGATCGTCGTCCACAAGACCGCGTCGGCCGAACTCGACGAAGGGTCGCTCGGCGCGGTCGTCGACCTCAACACCGGCAATCCGTTGGCGGGCAAGAGCGGCTTCACCGCCGCGCTGTCGGCGCAGGCGAGCTATAACGACCTGTCCGAAAAGGCCGGTCCACGGGTCGCGGGTTTGCTCAGCTGGGTCAACGATGCGGGCACGCTGGGATTTGCCGTATCGGCGGCCTATTCGGACCAAAAGACGCTCGAACTCGGAAACAACTCGGTGCGCTGGGCGCAGGCGCGATTCGACTCGGTTGATGGCACGCCCTGCTGGACGACCAACAATGCCGGCGGCACCTATGTGCCGAGCGCGGCTTGCAATGAAGTTTCGCTCGCGTTCCATCCGCGCATCCCGCGCTATGGTGAAATTGCGCACGACAAAAAACGCCTTGGGATCACCGGATCGATCCAGTTCGCGCCGACCGACGCGACCAAGATTTCGCTCGACGGCCTTTATTCCAGCTTCAAGCACCAGCGCCGCGAGCGCTGGGGCGAGGTGCTGCTGCGCAGCAACGAACGCTCGATCAATGTCAGCGACTACGAGATTGACGGTGACAATAATCTGATCTCGGCAACGCTCGACGATGCGTGGGTGCGCACCGAGCATTATCTGCGCCAGGCGAAGACGGAGTTCTACCAGTTCGGCGGCAGTTGGGATCAAGATGTCAGCGACAATTTCCGCTTCACCCTGCTTGGGGGCCTGTCGAAATCGACCGCGTCGATTCCGCTTGAGACCACGCTCGTCTTCGACGACCGCGACGCGCAGGATTATCGCTACGACTATAGCAATATGGCGCGTCCGGTGCTGACTTTTGGCACCAGCGTGACCGATCCGGCGAACTTTCAGCTCGCCGAAATCCGGGATCGCCCATCAGAGGTCGAGAACAAGTTCCGCACCGCGCAGTTGCGCACTGAATGGGATGTCGCCGATGGCTTCACGGTCAAGGCGGGCGCGGTCTATCGCCGGTTCGACTTTACCAGCATCGCCTTCACCCGCGACACCGTGGTATGCGGCAATGGCGGGGTCGACCGCGTCCTCGGCACGCTCGCCTGTTCGCCATCTTCGGCGTTCGGCCCGGCCGCCGTCTACGGTTTCCCTGTCACCGCGTCGCTCGCTGAGATGTTCACGCTTGGCAAGGCGGGGCAGCCCGCGGGCACCACGACCGAATGGCTCGTCCCCAACCTCGAAGCGGGGACGGCCTTTACCGGCCTTTATAACCGTACCCCCGCGCTCGACGCCGGCAACAACCGCAGCGTACGCGAAGAGGTCAAGGGCGGCTATCTGCAGTTCGATGCCAAGGGCGAGCTCGGCGGCCTGCGCTACGCGCTCAACGCCGGGCTGCGCTATGTCCACACCGACCAGACGTCTAGCGGGCTGAGCAGCGGAGCGGCGGTGACGGTCGAGCGCAGCTATGAAGACTGGCTGCCGTCGATGAACCTCGCGCTGTTTCCGCACGATGACGTCATCATTCGCGCCGCAGTCGCCGATGTGATGACACGTCCGACGCTCGGCAACCTGACCCCCGGTGGGTCGGTCGACGGGTTCAACTACCGCATCAACTATGGCAATCCATTCCTCGATCCGTTCCGTGCAACCTCTTACGATCTTGCCTTTGAATGGTATTTCGCGCCGCAATCGATCTTTTCGGTCGCCTTGTTCAAAAAGGATATTGCGAGCTTCCCGGTGTCGACGACGACCAGCGGCACCTTTGCCTCGACCGGCCTGCCGACGTCGATTATCCCGCCGAGCAGCCCGGCCGCGATCAATCCAGAAGGCCAGCTGTTGACGATCAACTCGATCGGCAACGGCGAGGGCGCCAGCCTGAAGGGCGTTGAAGTGTCGCTACAGGCACCTTTCACGTTCCTGCCGGGCTTTCTGTCGAACTTCGGCGGAATTGCCAACGCGACTTTTGTCGACTCCGACGCCGATTATTCGGTCGCAGGTCCCTCGATCGTCCCTGGCGGCGCCAATGTTGGCGCGATCCGCAACGGCACGCTGTTCAACCTGTCGAAGCGCGCTTACAACGGCACGCTCTATTATGATGACGGCAAGTTCAGTGCTCGCGCCTCGATCAGCTATCGCAGCCGTTATGCCGACGCCAACAGTGGTACCGGCAATGTGTTCGAAGGCTATGGTTCGACGATCAACGTCGATGCTTCGATGCGCTATGCAATCACCGATAATATCGAATTGTCGATCGAGGGTATCAACCTGACCGACGAATATCGCTATCGTTTCACCGACATCGATGCCGACCGCAATTACGAGAACAACCACTTCGGTCGCACCTTCCTGTTCGGTGCGCGCGTCAAGATTTGACGCGCAAGGAGTCGTCCCGGTGAGGCCCGGTCTTCGCTTGCGGGGGCCGGGCCTTTCTGTTTCGAGGAGACCAAAATGACCGATCGCCGTGATATGCTCAAACTCGCCGGGACCGGCTTTGTGGCAACTGGCCTGTCTGGACTGACTGGAGCTTCGGCTCTGGCTTCCGCGGCACTGACGCCGACAGTCCCGCCCTGGGCAAAGGGATTCGACGGCCAGCGCAAGGCGGACCTCGGCGACGGGCGTTTCCTCAATCCGATCATGGCCGGCGACCATCCTGACCCGTCGATCCTGAAGGACGGCGCCGACTATTATATGACCTTTTCGACCTTTGAATCCTATCCGGGGCTGGTCATCTGGCATTCGCGCGATCTGGTAAACTGGCGCCCGATCGGCCCCGCGCTGACGCGGAATATCGGATCGGTGTGGGCGCCCGAATTATGCAAGCATGGCGGGCGCTACTTCCTCTACATCCCGACCAAGGGTCCGAACACAAGCTGGGTCATCTGGGCCGACCGGATCGCGGGGCCGTGGAGCGATCCCGTCGACCTGCATCTCCCCAACCACATCGATCCCGGCCATGCGGTCGGCGAAGACGGGTCGCGCTGGCTGTTCCTGTCGGGCGGCGACCGGGTGCGGCTGTCCGACGACGGCCTCAGCCGCATCGGCGATCCCGAACATGTCTATGATCCGTGGCGCTATCCCGTCGATTGGGTCGTCGAGGGTTTCGCGCCCGAGGGGCCGAAGATCACGCGGCGCAATGGCTTTTACTACATGATCACCGCCGTCGGCGGCACCGCAGGTCCGCCGACAGGCCATATGGTCATCGCGGCGCGGTCGAGATCGATCCACGGGCCATGGGAAAACTGCCCCGCGAATCCGCTCGTTCGGACCACTTCGGCGGCTGAAAAATGGTGGTCGCGCGGTCATGCGACTTTGGTAGAGGGACCAGCGGGCGACTGGTGGAGCGTTTATCACGGGTTCGAAAATGGCTACTGGACATTGGGCCGTCAGGCGTTGCTCGATCCGATCGAATGGACCGACGACGGCTGGTTCCGGATGACCGGGGGCGACCTGTCGCGGCCGATCGCCAAGCCGAAAGAGGGCGTCGCGGGGCCGCATGGGATGGCGCTTTCGGACGATTTCGCAGCACTGGCGCTCGGTGCGAAATGGAATTTCTTCAAGCCGGCAACCGACGAGCGCAGCCGCGCGCGGGTCGAGAATGGCGCGCTGGTGCTGACCGCGCGCGGCAAGGCGCCCTTTGATTCGTCGCCCTTGCTGCTGATCGCGGGCGATCAGGCGTACCAGTTCGAATGCGATATCGAGATTGCGCCTGGCGGCACTGCGGGGCTGATCCTCTTCTACGACGATCGGCTCTATTGCGGGCTCGGCTTCGACAGCGATCGCTTCGTCACCCACCAATATGGCATCGAACGCGCGCGCCCCGCCAACCCGCATGGCAGACGCCTGAGGATGCGGGTAACCAACGACCGCCATGTCGTTACCTATGATACCAGCGGCGACAGCGGGAAGACGTGGACAAGGTTTGATCGCGGCATGGAGGTTTCGGGCTATCACCACAATGTCCGCGGCGGTTTTCTGATGCTCCGCCCTGGCCTCTATTCGGCGGGGGCGGGTGAGGCGCGATTCCGCAATTTTGCCTTCCGTGCTGTCGACTAAAGCGTGACGCCCGTTTTCCAGATCGCGATGTCGCGTTCCTCATTTGCCTCGGCGCGGGTCGGCTGGCCCGAAGCGGTGGCGACGATCAGGTCGAAAAGCGCGTCCGACGCCGCTTCAAAGCCGTCGCCGATCACCACCCCGGCATCGAAATCGATCCACCCCGTTTTGCGCGCGGCCAGTTCGCGGTTTGAGGCGATCTTGAGCGTTGGCGCGGGAAAGCCTAGCGGGGTGCCGCGGCCGGTGGTGAACAGGATAATCGTCGCGCCCGCCGCCGTGAGCGCGGTCGACGAGACCGCGTCGTTGCCGGGGGCCTCCAACAGCGTCAGTCCGGGCAATGTCGCCTCGCCGCCGTAACGCTGGACATCGACCAGCGGCGCTTGCCCGCCCTTCTGCACCGCGCCGAGCGATTTTTCTTCGAGCGTCGTGATCCCGCCAGCAATATTGCCGGGCGAGGGGTTCTCGCTCACTGGCTCGCCGTTGCGGGTGAAATAGGCCTTGAAATCCTGCACCAGGCGCGCTGCCTGGTCGAAGACGTCAGGCGACACCGCGCGGTCCATCAGCAGCCGTTCGGCGCCGAAGATTTCGGGGATTTCGGTGAGGATCACCTTTCCATCCGCCGCCGCGACGGCATCGGCCATCCGCCCAACCAACGGGTTGGCGGTCAAGCCCGACAGCCCGTCCGACCCGCCGCATTTGACTCCAAGTGTGAGCGCCGACAGCGGCGCGGGGGTGCGCGGCGTATCGGCGCAGGCATCGACCAATTCCTCGACTAAAGTCAGGCATGCCGCTTCGTCGTCTTCGACCGTCTGCGCCGACAGGGTGCGGATATGGCCGCGGCGGCCCGCGGGAATGGTATCGAGCAATGTGGTCAGTTGGTTGCTCTCGCAGCCCAGCCCGACGATCAGCACCCCACCCGCGTTGGGATGCTGCGCCAGAGCCGCGAGCAATGCGCGTGTGTGGCCCAGATCGTCGCCGAGTTGCGAGCAGCCGAAGGGGTGCTTGAAGGCATGGATACCATCGACGCGCCCGGCGGCGCGCGTCCCCGCGATGCGCGCGACGCGCTCCGCCAGATTTCCGACGCAGCCGACCGTCGGCAGGATCCAGATTTCGTTGCGCGTGCCGACGCGCCCGTCGGAACGCGCATAACCCATGAAGCTGCGCGGGGGGCGAGCCGATGGGGCGGCAGCGCTCGTCGGCGCATAGATATAGTCGTCGCAGCCGGTCAACGCGGTGCCCAGATTGTGGCTATGGACGTGCGCGCCTGCGGCGATATCGGCAGTCGCGGTGCCGATCGCAAAGCCATATTTGATCACGCTGGCGCCCCGCGCGATCGGGACCAGCGCCAGCTTGTGACCGCGCGCAATCGCTTCGGTGGTGGTCAGGCGCTGCGAGCCGACGGCCAGCGGGCGGTCCGCTGACAGGTCGCCCAGCGCGGTGGCGACATTGTCGGCCGCGTGGATTCGGATCGCATCGGTCATCTGCCGTTTTGCACTGTCGTTCGTCGCCCCATATTGCCCCCGCCTTCCGCGCTTTTGCCGGGGCGAGCCAGATGAACCGTGTCGCCGCCAAAGCCGCCAAACTGTGACTGCTAACAGCTATTCACTTGCTTTTGACACCGGTGTCTCTTAGACAGTTTCGCGGAAGAGGGAAATCATAAAGATGCTGGCAACCCCCGAACAAGAAATGATCGCCCGCGCCTTTCTGGCCGCGCGCGCCGAAAAGACACCGCTTACCTTGTATCCCGGTGCGATGCCCGCGACCTTGGCCGATGCCTATGCGATCCAGAGCGCGGCCATCGGTTTGGACGGTCGCCGTGTCGGCGGCTGGAAGGTCGGGCGGGTCGCACCCGAACTGGTTGCACGCTACGGCATCGATCGCATCGCCGGACCGATTTTTGCCGACGAGATTGCGGCCGACGGAGCCGCCATGCCGGTTTATGCGGACGGCTTTGCCGCGGCCGAAGCGGAAGTGCTTCTGTGCCTGGGCGACGTCGGCGCCTGCGACCATGACATTCGATCGGTTCGCGACTGCATTACCGAGGTGCGCACCGGGATCGAGATCGCGAGTTCGCCCTTTCCCGACATCAATCGCCACGGCCCCGCAGTCACCGCGTCGGACTATGGCAACAACAAGGGGCTGGTTCTCGGCCCGCAAATCCCGGACTGGCGCGACCGCGAGCTGATCACCATGCCGGTCGAAATGACAATCGACGGCGCAGTGGTGGGGCAGGCGACGATGGAGACGATGCTCGACGGCCCATTCGGGTCGGCGCTCTTCCTGATCCGCTCCCTGCGCGCGCGCGGCATCGCCATCGCTCCCGGCACATGGGTGTCGGCGGGCGCGGTTACCGGGGTGCATGAAATCTCGGTGGGCCAACGTGCCGAAGCGCTGTTCGACGGAAAAGTTCGCGTCGGCTGCGCGATTACCGGCTACTAAAACCATAATGGGAGAGACTGGATGGCACAGGCAATCGCGAACGGAGGTGCGGGGCTGCCCGTGCCGCGGGAGGGGCGTTACCGCTGGCTGATCATAGCGCTGCTCTTTGCCGCGACGACGGTCAACTATGTCGACCGCACGATGCTCGGCCTGCTCGCTCCCGTGCTCGGCAACGAGCTGGGATGGAGCGAGAATGATTATGGCAACATTGTCACCGCGTTCCAGGCCGCCTACGCGCTCGGCTTTCTGCTTATGGGCTGGCTGATCGACCGCTTCGGTCCCAAGATCGGCTACTCCATTGCAATTACCATCTGGACGATCGGCCATGTTGCGCATGGCTTTGCAGGGTCGGTCGTCTCGTTCATGGCGGCGCGCATCGTACTGGGGGTGGGCGAGGCGGGGCATTTCCCTTCGGTCGTTCGCGCCAGCAGCGAATGGTTTCCGCAAAAGGAGCGGTCCTACGCAATCGGCTGGGTCAACAGTGCGACAACGGTCGGGGTGATCCTGACTGCGCCGACAATCTGGCTGTTCATGATCTGGATGGGCTTCGACTGGCGCCAAACCTTCATCTACAGCGGCGCCTTCGGGATCGTCCTGCTGGTCCTGTGGCTCTGGCTCTACAGCAACCCGCGCGAAAGCGGGAAGGTCAGCGAGGCCGAGCTCGCGTGGATCGAACATGACCCGCCCGAACAGGTCGAACGCCTCGGGTGGTCGAAAATCGTCACCAAGCGCGAAGCCTGGGCGTTTGCGATCGCCAAATTCCTGACCGACCCGGTGTGGTTCCTGATGCTGTTCTGGCTGCCCAAATATTTCGCCTCGACCTATGACGTCGACCTCAAGATCGTGCTGCTGCCGATGATCATCATGTACCTGCTCTCCGATGTCGGCAGCATCGTCGGCGGCTGGACCTCGTCAAAGCTGATTCAAAACGGCCACAGCGTCAATTTCGCGCGCAAGATCACGATGATCGGGGCGGGGCTGTGCGTCTTGCCGCTTTTGTTCGTGACGGGGCTCGAAAATATGTGGCTCGCGGTGGTGCTGATCGGCATTGCGCTCGCCGGGCATCAGGCCTTCTCGTCGACGATCCTGTCGATTCCGCCAGATATGTTCCCCAAACGTGCGGTTGGATCGGTGATCGGGCTCGGCGGCTTCATGGGCGGGATCGGCGGTATGATCATGGCGAAATCGACCGGGCTGGTGCTCGACGCGACGGACGGAAACTACACGCTGATCTTTGCCGCCTGCACAACGGTCTATTTCCTCGCAGTGCTCGCGGTTCACCTGCTCAGCCCGAAGCTGTCGCCGGTACGGATCGAAAGTGCGGCCACCCCCGCATGACGCGCCCGCTGACCCTGGATCCCGACCGGCTGTTCTCGTCCGACCCGGCGCGGCGCGCCATCGCGCGGCGGCTTTATGTCGCGGTCGCGCACCTGCCGATCATCAGCCCGCACGGCCACACCGATCCGGCATGGTTTGCGGACAATATGCCGTTCGGCAACGCCGCCGAGCTGCTGCTCCACCCCGACCATTATGTGTTCCGGATGCTCTATTCGCAGGGAATATCGCTCGACGCACTCGGCATCGGCAATCCGGATGCCGACCCGCGCGAGAGTTGGCGGCTCTTTGCCCAAAATTACCATCTCTTCCGCGGCACCCCGTCGCGGATGTGGATGGACTGGGTATTTGCCGAAGCATTCGGAATCGACGTGCAGTTCGAGGCGGCGACGTCGGACCTCTATTACGACCGCATCACCGAGGCGCTGGCGACCGATGCTTTTCGCCCGCGTGCGTTGTTCGATCGCTTCGGGATCGAGGTGATCGCGACGACCGAAAGTCCGCTTGATACGCTCGATCATCACGCCGTGATCCGCGCTGCGAACGTCAGCGGCGAATGGGCTGGGCGCGTCATCACCGCCTATCGCCCCGACCCGGTCGTCGATCCCGAGTTCGGGGATTTCTACGTCAGTCTCGCGCGTTTCTCCGACCTGTCGGGCGAGGATGCGTATAGCTACGCGGGCTATCTCGCCGCGCATCGTGACCGCCGAGCGTTCTTCGCCAGCATGGGGGCCACGTCTACCGATCACGGCCATCCGACCGCCGCGACGGCGGATCTGTCGAAGTTCGAAGCCGAGGCATTGTTCGCGCGCGTCACGCGCGCCGAAGTCAGCCCCGCCGATGCCGAACAGTTCCGCGCCCATATGCTGACGGTGATGGCGGGGATGAGCCTCGACGACGGGCTGGTCATGCAGATCCATCCTGGCGCCTTCCGCAACCACAACCGCTGGATGTTCGACCACTACGGCCGCGACAAGGGCGCCGATATTCCCACCGCAACAGACTATGTCCA
>MTKY01052969.1_pt1 | contig 11149 bp, 13 predicted proteins | sample 1042731 | NCBI WGS metagenome assembly MTKY01 (sample SAMN06212206, study PRJNA360538) | anaerobic digester metagenome | biome: Wastewater treatment plant; material: sludge; isolation source: anaerobic digester fed with sludge from wastewater treatment plant | place: Denmark: WWTP Soeholt ... | reverse complement strand
ATCGGGCTCGACACTTGCCTCGAAATCATCCGCGTGCTGCACCGCGGCACGGGCGATCCCAAATTCCGCCCCGCGCCGCTGCTCGTGCAATATGTCGACGCGGGCTGGGTCGGCAAAAAATCAGGCCGCGGCTTTTACGACTGGACGGGAGCCGAACCGGTCCCCACGCGTTAGCTCAGAGCGCTGTCAGGGGGCAGCGAAGGAGGCGTCATATGCACAAGAAAATTCTCGCCGGATTGTCAGTCGCCGCCTTGGTCGGCTCTGCATCATCTTATGCTCAGCAAGGCGCGCCCGAAAATCCGACGATCAAGGACACCGCCAATCAGGTGGCGGAACCGTTTGATGGCAAGGAAGCGCCCGAAAAGCTGCTGGCGATCGAGGGCGCGCCCTATTCGCTGGCGGGCCTTAGCAAATGTTCGGCGATCATTCGCGAGGTGACCGAACTGAACGAAGTTCTGGGCCCCGACGTCAACGAAATCGTGGACAAGGATCGAGCCAAGAAACGCGAAGAAACAGCAGGGCGGGTCGCGGGCAGCGTCGTCGGGTCGATCATCCCGTTTCGCGGCCTGATCGGCGAAGTCACCGGCGCCAACGCCGAACGGCGGCGCTATGCGGCAGCAGTCTATGCCGGGACGGTGCGGCGCGGGTTCTTGAAAGGTGTCGGGCTGCAACGCGGCTGCAAGGCGCCCGCGCGGCCCTGATAGCCTGATAGCCAGCCGGGGGGAGTTTTGATGGACGTCGATAATATCCGCGCCTTCACGGTCGAAGTGCCGCAAGCATCGCTCGATGACCTTGACGAGCGGCTGGTGCGCACGCGCTGGCCCGAGAAGGAGACTGTGGACGGCTGGGATCAGGGGATACCACTCGCTTACGCGCAGGAACTCGCGGCCTATTGGCGCGACCATTACGATTGGCGCCGGATCGAAGCGCGGTTGAATGCACTGCCCAATTATCTGGTGACGATCGACGGGCTCGACATTCATGTCCTTCATATCCGCTCGGCCAATCCCGCCGCGCGCCCGCTGATCCTGACCCACGGCTGGCCAGGGTCAGTGCTCGAGTTTCTCGACGTCATCGAGCCGCTATCGGCCGACTATCACCTCGTGATCCCGTCGCTGCCCGGCTACGGCTTTTCGGGCAAACCGGCCGAGGCCAAATGGAGCGTCGAGCACATCGGCGCGGCGTGGGACGCGCTGATGCGCGCGCTCGGCTACGATCGCTATTTCGCGCAAGGCGGCGACTGGGGCAGCGCGGTGACCTGCGCGATCGGGATGAACCACGCCGATCATTGCGCCGGGATCCACGTCAATATGGTCGTCGGTGCCCCGCCGCCCGACCTGATGACCGATCTCAGCGATGCCGAGCAGCTCTATCTGGCGCGCTTTGGCTGGTATCAGGCCAAGGACAGCGGCTATTCGACCCAGCACGCGACGCGGCCGCAGACGATCGGTTATGCGCTGACCGATTCGCCCGTCGGTCAGATGGCGTGGATCGCCGAAAAATTCCACGGCTGGACCGATTGCGGGCATCAGCCGGGCGGCCAGTCGATCGGCGGCCATCCCGAAAGGGCGCTGACGAAGGATGCGATGCTCGACACGATCAGCCTGTACTGGTTGACCGCGAGCGCAGCCTCGTCGGCGCGACTCTACTGGCACAGCTTCCGCAATTTCGCGGCGGGCGAGATTTTGGTCCCGACGGGATGCAGCCTGTTTCCGAACGAGATCATGCGGCTGTCGCGGCGCTGGGCCGAACGGCGCTACAAAAACATCGTCCACTGGAACGAACTGCCCCGCGGCGGCCATTTTGCCGCGTGGGAGCAGCCCGCACTGTTCGTCAGCGAGGTTCGCGCCGCGCTGGCGAAGATGGCCCTTTAGCAACTGGCCGCCGGCGCTGCCGGCGGCCTGCGGGTTTCACATCGGCGTATAAACGACACGGCAGCTTTCTGGCGCCGAGCGCAGCGCCGTGTTCCACGTCACGTCATTGCCGTTGCGTGCCAGCCGCGCGCCAGTACGATTCTCGTAAATCTGGCCGCTGTTGGCCGGGGTCGATTTCAGCACCATCGTCCGACCGCCGTTGACGCGGACGATCGCGCCGTCGCCGACATAATCGACCTTCAGCCGCGTCCCGCCGCTGCAGTCATAGCTGGTGCCCGTGTTGGCGGGGACCGACGCGCAGCCGGACACTGCCACCGCGGCGGTGGCGGCGAGAAGGGTCGCGATCGTCTTGTTCATCGCACGTCTCCCCTCAATAGCCCGAGCGGACGCACAGGACGTCGGCCAGATAGACGCGGTTGCTGACCGTTTCCATATGCTCGCGCGCCGACCCGTTCCAGCCGATCGAGCGGCAATAATTGTCGGCGGCCTGCGCCGCGCAGTTCGCTGTTGCCGATCCGGACTGGCAAGCGAGGACGCGGCGGTTGCCTTGCGCGGGCTGGGTGTGGAATTCGGCAAAATTGCCGCGCGCAACCTGATCGTTCGCGGGGGGTGCCGGATCCCAGCCGCCGCCGCTGCCGACAGGACGGATCGACTGGATGGTCAGGCCGCGCAGAACGTTGTTCAGCATCGGCGTGTCGCGTTCAACCGTGCGGCAGGTGCCGCGAAACCGCGTCTTTTCGCATAGCTCCCAGCGTCCGCTGGCGACACGCACCGAATTGACCGGCCATGCCAGGCCAAGGTTCGGTTTCGCCTCGCCGATGAACACCGCGGGGCCGCGATAGGCCGCGTCGCGATAGATCGTCGCCTCTGGCGGCCGGTACATGCGTTCATCGGGGGTCTGGGCGCTGGTGGTGGCGAGAACCCCCGCCGCTATCGACGCTGCTGCAGCGGCGAGGATCGACAAACGATATGCGGTTTTCATGGCAACCTCCCTGTTGGCAAATGCGACCCGGGATTCGTTATCGTTGCCGAGTTTACGCCATTGGGGCGTGGCTTGCAAATCTTGCCAGGGGTTGGCTCGGGCAAGTCAGGGGGTTTTGGAGGGGGTTGCTGCCCCGGCGTCCGGCTCCGATAACGGTGCGTTTTGCGGTACTGCGACAGCCTCGACTGCTGGGGCTGCGGGCGGCGCCCCAACCGGCGGCGCAATGCCAAGCATCAAACCCGCGAGCGCAGCGGACATCAAATTCGACAGGCTGCCCGCCAACAACGCCTTCAGCCCCAGTTTGGCGATCATCGGACGCTGGTTGGGGGCGAGTCCCCCGGTCACGGCCATCTGGATCGCGATCGAGCTGAAATTGGCGAAACCACAAAGGGCAAAAGTGGCGATGGCGACCGCGGCGAGCGACATGTCGCCTTGCACCTTGCCCAGATCGATAAAGGCGACAAATTCGTTGAGCACGATCTTGCTGCCGAACAGACCGCCGACGACGGCGCTTTCGTCCCACGGCACCCCCATCAGCCACATCACCGGGCGGAACAGGGTGCCGATGATCGCCTGGAACGAGAGGTCGGGATAGCCCAGCCAGCCGCCGATGCCGCCGAGCAGACCGTTGGCGAGCGCGACGAGCGCGACAAAGGCGAGCACCATTGCGCCGACCGCGACCGCCAGTTTCACCCCGGTCTGCGCGCCCTGTGCCGCCGCCATGATGATATTTGCGGGCTTTTCGTCATCGTGGCTTGCCTCGGGCATGACGACCGGTTCGATGCCCAGATCTTTGGGATCGTCGGGCATCATGATTTTCGCCATCAAAATGCCGCCCGGCGCCGACATGAAGCTGGCCGCCAGCAGATAGGGCAACAATTGCTCGCCGATCATGCTGGCATAGGCGCCGAGGATCGTCCCCGCGACCCCCGCCATGCCGACGGTCATAATCGTGAACAGCTGCGGCGGGGTGAGGCCCGCGAGATAGGGGCGGATGACGAGCGGCGATTCGGACTGGCCGACAAAGATGTTCGCTGCCGCACCCAGGCTTTCGACCTTGGTGATGCCGGTGATTTTCTGGATTCCGCCGCCGACCCATTTGATCACCAGCTGCATGATGCCGAGGTAATAGAGAATTGAGATCAGCGAGGCGAAAAAGACGATGACGGGCAGCGCCGCGATGGCAAAGCTGTTCGCGCCGATTTCGGGTGAGGCGAGCGGGCCAAAGATGAAATCGGTGCCCGCCTTGGCATAGCCGAGCAGGTTCGACACACCGTTCGACATTGCCTGAATGATATTGCGGCCCCAAGGCGTGCCGATCACCAGCAACGCGAAACCGGCCTGGAGCAGGAAGGCGGGAATGACGATGCGCAGGCGGATCCAGCGGTGGTTCGAAGAAAACAAAACGGCAATCGCGAGCAGTGCCACGATACCGACCAGACCAATCAGGCGTTCCATAAATTCGTGCGTCCCCCGCAAATTGTTGCGCCTTGTCTAGCGGGCTTTGGCGGTGGGGCAAGTGTTGGCGCCACGCCCATCTTTCCAGCGCCGACAAAACCGACTATCGGGCGGCATGACCGACACCACATCGACGGCGCTGCCGCGCACGCTCTCGCCCTCCCTGTTCCTTTTCACCATCATTTATGGCGGCATGGTCGTGCTCGCCGGGGTGCTGGGGAACAAGCAGGTGGCGCTCTTTGGCGGGCTGGCCGTGGAAGCCGGGATCTTCCCGTTCCTGATCCTCGTCGCGCTGTCGAGCACGGTGTCTGAATTGCAGGGCCAATCGACCGCGAACAAACTGGTGCTGTGGGGTTTTATTCCGTTGGTCCTGTCGATCATGCTGACGTCACTGGTCTATTTCCTGCCAGCCGCGCCAGAGATGGACCCGGCACGACTGGCATCGTTTGAAATGATCCTCGGCCAGACACCGCGCCTGATGGCGGCGGGGATCGTCGCCTACGGCACCTCGCAATTCCTGAACGTCACGATCTTCAGCAAATTGCGCGGCCGCGAAGGCGCCGGGACCGGCTGGCTCGCGATCCGCGGCGCGATCGCCAGCGCGCTCAGCCAGGTCGTCGACACCTTGCTGTTCGTCACTATCGCCTTTTACGGCGTGTTCCCGATCGCCAATCTGATGGGCGGACAGATGCTGGCCAAGGTCGCGCTGTCGGTGCTGGTCATTCCGTTCGTGATCACCGGGCTGGTCGCGCTGGGCCGTAATCTCGACGCCAAGAACGGGGGATGATGGCGATGTCTGACCCGTCGAAAATGCCCGACCTGCTCGCCAAGGCTGAAACGCTCGTCGAGGCGCTGCCCTATTTGCAGCGCTATGCCGGCGAAACTTTTGTGATCAAATATGGCGGTCACGCGATGGGCGATGCCGAGGCGCAGCGCGATTTCGCCGAAGACATCGTGCTGCTCAAAGCCGTCGGGATCAACCCGGTCGTTGTCCACGGCGGTGGGCCGCAGATCGGCGCGATGCTGAAGAAGCTCGGGATCGAATCGTCTTTTGTTGGCGGGCTGCGCGTCACCGATGCGGCAACCGCCGAGGTCGCCGAGATGGTGCTGGCGGGCAAGATCAACAAGGAAATTGTCGGCTGGCTCGCGGCGCTCGGCGGGCGTGCGGTCGGCATTTCGGGCAAGGACGCGAACCTGGTGCTCGCCGAAAAGGTCCGCCGGACCCAGCCCGACCCCAATTCGGGGATCGAGCGCCATGTCGACCTCGGCTTTGTGGGTGAACCCGTCGCGGTCGATCCGACGATCCTGATCAATCTGACCAAGGATAATTTCATCCCCATCGTCGCGCCGGTCGCGCTCGGCGCCGATGGCGCCACCTACAACATCAATGCCGACACGATGGCGGGTGCGATCGCCGGGGCGCTCGGCGCCAAACGCTTTTTCCTGCTCACCGACGTCGCCGGAGTGCTCGACAAGGCGGGGGCGCTGCTCACTGATCTCGACCGGACGGCGATCGACGCACTGAAGGCCGACGGAACGATTACCGGCGGGATGATCCCCAAGGTCGAAACCTGCATTGCGGCGGTCGATGCCGGGGTCGAGGCCGCGGTCATTCTTGACGGGCGGGTGCCGCACGCGATGCTGCTGGAAATTTTCACCGCAAGGGGTGCAGGCACGCTCATTCACCGCTAAGAGACGCGGCAAGACCCTATTTCGGAGAAATCGCCTTGGTTCTCATGCTCCTCCAGATCGTCCACATCATCCTGACGGTCCTGTGGTGGTTCATCATCGCGCAGGCGGTGATGTCGTGGTTGATCGCGTTCAACGTGATCAACACGCACAATGATTTCGTCAATCAGCTGTGGACGGTGCTCGACCGGATTACCGAGCCTCTGTACCGGCCCTTCCGCCGTATAATGCCTGACTTTGGCGGACTCGACCTGACCCCAATGCTGGTGCTGATCATCATCATCATTCTCGACGGTCCGGTGCTCAACTATCTCGGCCGCCTCGCCTATGCGAACGGCATGGCGTGATGACAGTTGAGACCGCCGCGCAGGTGATCGACGGCAAGGCGTTTGCCGCTGGTCTGCGCGGCCGGATTGCCGATGCCGTCCCCGCATTTGTCGCGGCGACCGGACGCGCGCCAGGGCTTGCGGTCGTGCTGGTCGGCGACGATCCGGCGAGCGCGGTTTATGTCGGGTCGAAAGGCAAGGCGACAATCGCCGCTGGCATGGTGAGTTACGAGCACCGCCTGCCCGCCTCCGCGACGCAGGACCAAGTCGAAGCACTGCTGACAGCGCTCAATGCCGACGAATCGGTTGATGGCATCCTGCTGCAATTGCCACTTCCCAGCCACCTCGACGAACAGGCGGCGGTGGCGACGATCGACCCTGACAAGGATGTCGACGGGCTGACCCCGGTCAGCGCCGGACGCCTCGCACTTGGCATTGCCGGGATGGTGCCGTGCACCCCCTATGGTTGCCTGCTGCTGCTCCAGGACCGGCTCGGCGACCTGTCGGGGAAGGATGCGATCGTCGTCGGGCGCTCGATCCTCGTCGGCAAGCCGATGGGGCAATTGCTGCTTGGCGCCAACGCCACTGTGACCATGGCGCACAGCCGGACCAAAGATCTGCCCGCTCTCGTCCGCCGCGCTGACATTGTGGTTGCGGCGGTCGGGCGCGCCGAGATGGTCAAGGGCGACTGGATCAAGCCCGGCGCGGTGGTCATCGATGTCGGGATCAACCGCTTGCCGCCCGTCGCAGGCGCGGCAAGGGGCCGGCTGGTCGGCGATGTCGACTATGCCGAAGCTGCAGCGGTCGCCGATGCGATCACCCCGGTACCCGGCGGGGTCGGGCCGATGACCATCGCCTGCCTGCTCCGCAATACCCTCGTCGCCGCGCACCGCCGCACGGGGCTCGCCGATCCGGAAGGCCTCTGATGCGCACTCTGCTGCTTCCCGCCCTTGCCCTGTCGTTGCTCGCAGGTTGCGCCGGCGATCCCAACGACATCCGCAACCGCCCGTTGGGACCAAACCCGAGCGCCTTTGTCGCTGCGGAGATCGGCTTCGCGCGGCTGGCGCAGGAAAAGGGCCAGTGGACGGCGTTTCGTGAAACATCGCATCCAGATGCGGTCATGTTTGTGCCGCAGCGGGTGAAGGCGCGCGACTGGCTCAAGACCCAGAAAGACCCCGCCGAAGCGGTCAAATGGCAGCCGCACGCGGTCTATGTCAGCTGCGACGGCAACAGCGGCGTCACAACGGGCGCGTGGCAGAAGGGCCCAGCGCACGGCTTTTTCAGCACCGTGTGGATGCGCGATCCCAAGAGCGGCAAGATCGACTGGATTCTCGATCATGGCGACGGATTGACCAGCCCCCGCGAGGCGCCCGAATTCATCGCGTCGAAGCAAGCGGTGTGCGGATCGCGCCCCGCCGTTCCGATCGAGGCGGGCGCTGAGGGTGACGATATGGCCGTCGGCCTGTCGCCCGACCAGACTTTAAGTTGGACCTCGACGGTGCGCTCCGACCAGTCGCGCCGCGTGACGATCCGGCTGTGGGATGGCAAGACGATGGCAACGGTGATCGACGATCAGGTCGCGGCGCCCAAACAGCCATGATCGACCTGTTCATCTCGGCTTTTGTCACGCTGTTCGTGGTCATCGACCCGCCGGGCTGTGCGCCGATCTATGCCAGTCTGACCACCGGCGCGAGCGCGCAGCAGCGCCGGTCGATGGCGATCCGCGCGACGGTGATTGCCGGGTGCATCCTCGTCTTTTTTGCGATGTTCGGCGAAGCGTTGCTCAGCTTCCTCCACATCGATCTCGACAGCTTCCGCATCGCGGGCGGTATCATGCTGTTCATCATCGCGATCGACATGGTGTTCGAAAAGCGCACCGAACGCCGCGAACAGCGCGCCGAGAAAGTAATTGCGACGCCTGAAATCGAAGATGTGTCGGTGTTCCCGATGGCGATGCCGATGCTCGCCGGGCCAGGGTCGATCGCCTCGGTGATGCTGCTGGTGGCGCAGAACAACGGGCTCGATCGCGCGTTCGTGATATTTGGTGCGCTGCTGCTCGTGCTGCTGCTGACGCTCGGCGCGCTGCTCGCGGCGGGGCCGCTGATGCGCTTCATCGGCAACAAGGGCGAGGCGGTGATCACCCGGCTGCTCGGCGTGTTGCTCGCCGCGCTCGCCGCGCAATTCGTCATCGACGGGCTCAAGGCGAGCTTTCCTAGCCTCACATAGAAAAGGGCGCCGCCCGCAGGCGACGCCCTTTCGACATTCCACGGGAATGGAATTTTAGCGCGCGGCGTTGACGTCCGCTTGCGTCACCGGCGCAATGCGGATTTCGACGCGGCGGTTGCACTGATAATCGGCCTCGCCGCGCTCGGGCGAACATTTCAACTGCGTTTCGCCGTAACCCATCGTCGCCATGCGCGCGCGCTGGATGCCGCGGCCGCCCAGATAATCGGCGACCGAGGAAGCACGGCGTTCGGACAAACCCTGATTATAGCTGTCGCTGCCGGTCGAATCGGTGTGGCCATAGACGTCGATATAGGTGCTGGGATATTCGGCCAGCGTCGAGGCGACGTTATCGAGGGCGCTGCGGAACTGCGATTTGACCAGCGCGCTGTTGTAATCGAAGGTCACGTCGCCGGGCATATTGAGCACCAGCTGGTCACCCTGCCGTTCGACGTCGATGCCGGTGCCCGCGGTGCGCTGGCGCAGCTTTTTTTCCTGCTCGTCCATATAATAGCCCACGCCCGCGCCGGCGACCGCGCCGATGCCTGCACCGACGATTTCTTCGGTGCGGCTGTTCTTGCCGCCGATCAGATCGCCAAGCAGATAGCCGCCGAGCGCGCCGCCGAGACCGCCGATCGCGGCATTCGAGATGCGCTTTTCGCCGGTGTTGGGGTCGGTGACGCAGCCGGTCAGCGCTACCGCGCTGATGGTGGCCAGCGTCGCAAGTTTGATGGTCTTGATATTCATTGGTCGTTCCCTCTTTTTTGGCGGCCGCATGGATCAATTGCGCCCGCCATTCGTGCCGATAACATATGGCTGGCGATCTAGTTCCCGAATCTGCCTGAACACTTGCTGAGACGCATGTTAAGGCGCCATTGTGCAATGGCGCGGCTTTGCCCTATAAGCTCCCCATGACCGACGCTGACAGGGGCCGGGCGCCGAAGCGCCAGATTACCGCCCAATGACCCCTTTCCCATGGTCCGACGTGGCGATCATCGCCGTCCTGATCCTGCTCAATGGCGTTTTTGCGATGTCCGAACTGGCGATCGTGTCGGCACGCGCACCGCGCCTGCAGGCGGCGGAAAAGCGCGGTAGCCGCGGCGCCGCGGTGGCGCGCCAATTGACCGCCGATCCGGGGCGGTTCCTGTCAACGGTGCAGGTCGGCATCACGCTCATCAGCATCCTGGCCGGTGCATATTCGGGAGCCAGCCTCGGCGGCCCGGTGGGTGAGCGGTTGCAGGCGCTGCTGGGTCTCGACGACGAAACCGCGCTGACCGTCGGTTTTGCGGTGGTTATCGCGGTGACGACCTATTTTTCGCTGATCGTCGGTGAGCTGGTACCCAAGCAGTTCGCGTTGCGCGCGCCTGAGCCGATTGCGATCTTCATTGCGCTGCCGATGTTGTGGCTGTCAAAAATCGGCGCGCCGTTGGTGTGGCTGCTCGACCGCAGTTCGGCGCTGGTCTTTCGCATCCTGGGCCTCAATCGCGAATCCGAAGACCGGGTGACGGCGGAAGAGCTGCATTTGATCGTTGCCGAGGCGTCGAAATCGGGGCTGATCGAGGAAAGCGAGCGCGCGATCATCTCGGGCGTCGTGCGCCTCGCCGATCGGCCGGTGCGAGAGGTGATGACGCCGCGCATCGATGTCGACTGGATCGATATCGCCGCCGATGCCGATGCGGTGCGCGCCAAACTGCTCCAGAGCCCCCACACGCGCCTCCCGGTCGCGCGCGGCTCGGTCGATGATATTGTCGGCGTGGTGCAGGCGCGCGACATTGCCGCGGCGCTGTTCCGCGGCGAAGCGCTCGACGTCGACCGGCTCACCCGGTCGGCGAAGGTCATTCACGACCAGATCGATGCGATGGACGCGCTCGAAGCACTGCGCGTCGCCGACGTGCCAATGCTCTTCGTCCACGACGAATATGGCCATTTCGAAGGGCTGGTGACCCCCGCCGATCTGCTGGCCGCGATCGCCGGGGAATTTGCGTCGGATCAGGATATCGGCAGCGAGCCATTCGTGGTCGAACGCGACGACGGCAGCCTGCTGATCGCGGGATCGATGCCCGCCGACCAGATGGCCGAACGGCTGGGGATCGAGCTCGACGACGACCGCGATTATGCGACCGCGGCGGGTCACGCACTGGCGATCCTGAAGCATCTGCCCAAGGAGGGTGAGAAATTCGTCGACAAGGGCTGGCGGTTCGAGATCGTCGATATGGACGGACGCAAGATCGACAAGCTGCTCGTTACCGAGCTTTCAAAGCCCAAGAGCGCCGACGAGGACTAGCCTGGCGTGGCACTTTCGCCGCGTGGCTGGCGGACGTCGGCAAGGGATGGATCACTATTGTCCAAATTCGTCATGCTGAACGTGTTTCAGCAGCCATGGCCCAAGCCTCCATCCCGGGCAGCGCCGAAGGAAACGGCAGGCCATCGACCCTGAAATAGGTTCAGGGTGACGCGTGAAGGGATGTTCGCAGCCGGTCGAGAGCTGCCGCTCAGAGATCGCCGCCAAGCGCCCCATATTTTGCCTCGAAGCCCGCCTTGTCACCGCGCGCCAGATAGCCCGCTTGATCGACGATATTGTCGCGCGCGATGCGGCC
>MTKY01052615.1_pt1 | contig 11149 bp, 5 predicted proteins | sample 1042731 | NCBI WGS metagenome assembly MTKY01 (sample SAMN06212206, study PRJNA360538) | anaerobic digester metagenome | biome: Wastewater treatment plant; material: sludge; isolation source: anaerobic digester fed with sludge from wastewater treatment plant | place: Denmark: WWTP Soeholt ... | reverse complement strand
TGTCGGTCGCTGCCTATCTGGGCAGGGTCAGCGAGGAGACGCGACTGGGCACAAAGAGCGTATCTGTGCCCGCGGGTGGCACAGCGGAAGTGGAGTTCACCTTCCCAAGCCAGCGCTACGACGGTCTCACCACCTTCTGGTTCCGGGTCGATGACGGCGATGCGGTGACCGAGCTCTGCGAGCAGGACAACACCACCGAGCGAGGGTTCATGATCGAGCCCGATCTCGCGCTGTGGGACGGGAAATTGAGCGTGACCGTGGACATGGGCGAGCTGCCCAGACGGCTGCCCATCGCAAAGATGCCCTTCGACCTTGACGCGGAGTGGCAGGCCCTCGGAAAACAGGGCAAAGCTGATCCGGGCGCGATCCGGGTAATGAAGGAAGGCGAGGAGTCAGCTTACCAGCGGCTGTTCCCGTGCCAGTATGACGCGCAGGCGAAGGAACTGTTCTTCGAGATGCTGGGCCGCTTTGAGCCGGGCCAGAAGGTACGTTGCGAGATCCTGCTCGACGGCGCGGATGAAGCCCGGCACCAGGCGCCGTCAGCGAGCTGGTGGAAGCCGCAGGAGAGCGTGTTCCACAGCCCGCGTATGGTGGTGCGGTTCAAGGAAGGGTATATTCGTGGTGTGGAAAGCCAGTACCCCTTCGTGAAGATCATCGGGAATCTCGGTGTGTCCTCGGCGGATACGGGCTGGGTGGATGAAGTGGGGGAGGTGGAGAGCTTTGACGTGGTGCAGGACGGCCCGGTATTCACGCAGATCCGCGTGAAGAAGAACCTGAGGGGCAACCACTCGTACGACAAGCTGTACACCCTGTACCGGAACCACTTTACCGTGACGATGCTTTCCCCGGAGCGCTTCGGTGTCCCCAGCCGAGCGTACTACCTGACCCGGTGTCTTTTCGAGGACGACAAGGGGAACCGGTCGGTGATCGACGGTAAGGGTGATGCGGAGGGCGTATCCGGAAAGAACCCGAACCCGCGGTGGTATGCAACTTGGCCTGAGCCGGAACAGGGCAAAGAGGGTGAACCTGCGGCGTGGGCGCTGTCGTGCGTGGCGGTCACGCCCCACGAGAGCCTGACTTACTGGGATGCAGGCAGCTGGGCGGGAGTGGGCTTCAACCCGCGACAGCAGAAAGGGGCGACGGTGGCGTACGTACTGCACAATGCTGAGGACGAGGTAACAGACGTGCCGGGATTTGCTGAACTTGACTACCAGCGGATGCAGCAGCCGGTGGTGTTGGTGCGGGACTGAGAGACGGCGAGTGATCACGGGAGATACGGGAACGGAGGGAGGGGTATGGGGTAGTCCGCCTGCCGTGGGGCAAAAAGAACCCCCGGCTTCAGCACCGGGGGGCCGTAACAGGCCGCTGGATCAACTCGCGCGACTACGCGCCGATGACCCTGACCTTGTCGGCTCGCGGCCCCTTCGCATCAGTGACTACTTCAAACTCCACAAGTGCGCCCTCTTCCAGGGACCTGTAGCCTTCGGCATCGATGCCGGAGTAGTGGACGAACACGTCCTCGCCACCAGCATCACGCTCAATGAACCCGTAGCCCTTCTGATCATTGAACCATTTGACCTTGCCGGTTTCCACCCGTCTCTTCCCTCCTTTCGTATAGACCAGCGCCTGTCTCTTTCCGGCAAGACCAACGTGCCATTGCCATCAGAGCCCGTGCGGATCGTCCCGACATTTCAAGGCGCACGAATAAGCATAGCAGTCGCCTCGGGCCGATCATTCCGAGGATACTGTTTATGCTAAATACACCATAGCACCGACGGTCCCCGGATGTCAAGAGACCCGGAAACACCATCTGCGGTAGCGCTAACCGTACCAGCGGCCTTTTTTCGGGTCTCCCAGCACTACTCGATGACCCACTCGGCGACCTCGGCCGACGCCGTCAGCTCCACATCGCCTTCGTGCACCGCCGGTCCCGATTTCTGATCCCCAGCGTCAGTGCGCGCCGTCACAGTGATGCCCTCGGTCCTGCCCAAAGGCCCCGGAAGGTGCAGTCGAAGCTGCCTTACGCCCCGATCGGCAGGCAGTCCGGCAAGCACCATGTCGCTGAAGATAGGGTATTCGTCGCATTTCACCGATTTCCAGCTGCCCAAGTCGCCACAGGGGATGACGCGCAGCGGGTGTCCTTTGCAAATGAGCACCGCGCCGTCCACCGTGACCGGACCCTCAGTGACGCGGCCGGTTCCTGAGTTGAGGTAGGTGTACTCCGGGCAATCCACGTAGTCCACGCGCCGCCCGTCAACGAGGGCGCTGTACGCGAGAATCTCGCCGGGCTTGCGCATGACCCAGCCGAACGGCGGCAGGACGTATTCACGGCCCTCGACGCTCACTCTCCAGGTGTGCTCACGGTTGTAGTTCACGTAGACCGCGAGGCCCTTCGAATAGGTTACGCGCAGTCTGCCCTGATCGCGCACGCCGCTGCGGAGAGCGTCGCTGGTGCTCACGTACGCCGAATCCGCCTCGGAGTACCAGTGGATGCCCGCCACGGTATCCGGCAGGTACTCGCGCTGTGGTCCGGTCAGGAGGCAGTAGTAGTGAATGGTTCGCGCCAGCGTCGGAAAGTACCCGTAGCCGATCATCGCTGAATGCCCGTGGGCGATGGTCGCCGCGAGCCAGTGGTAGAACGGCTGATGCTCGGTGCCCTTGCCCGAATCCTTGTTGAACTCGGCAAGGGCTTCCGTGCCGAAGAAGCAGGTGGGCAGGTACCCCATCGCCGTCCCGATCTGTTTCGGGTGGATGCGCAGGAGGTCAAAGTCGGGCAGGAGCGGCTTGGTGTCGGGTTTGGCGACACCCGTCCATTGCGCATAGTCCATGTCCGCAAGACCCGCGTACATCCACCGGCAGATTCCCTCGCTGCACAGCGAGCCCTGCTGGATCTGGACCTCGCGGATGCATTCGGCGTTGCCGAGAACCGTGGCCCGGCCCGTCCCCGCGCCTTCGACTCCTGCCTCGAAGTCCTGGGCATCGGGGCCGATGTTGGTGTGGACATCCAGATACACGCAGTCCGTGGGGTAATGCTCGCCGATCCTCTGCCCAACTTCGCGCGCGAGGCCGGCCATGGCGTTGTTCTTGGTCCAGTAATGTCCGAACCAGCCGTCCGCCATGGCCCCGTCGCCATTCAGGCACACCTTGTTTTCGTCCCAGAACTCGTTGATCGGCAGGTAGCAGTCATAGTTGACGATCATGCCCCACTTGTACCCCAGGCCCTTGATCTGCTCCCGATAGCGCGCCACCTGGTCAATGCTGAGATCGGGCCTTGGCCGCCAGCGCATTGCGAAGCCTTCGCCAACGCGCTGCCACCAGATCTGCGCGAAGGTCACGCTGATGATATGGTCCAGCCCGTAGCGTTTCAGGGTCTGGTAGTAGCCGGGAGTGAATACGGAACTCATCACGTACATGTGCGGTGCAAGCGCCTCGAGCTTCGGTGACCGGGGCGTGGCTACTGAGGGAAGCAAGTCATGGATGTCATCCGAAACGGTGACCAGAACCCGCTCGTGGAGGTCATTGAGCGTGCCGTCGGTCAGCTTCATGTACCGAGTGCATCCAGCGATCCGCAAACCGTCCTCGTCCGCCTCAGTGCGGGCCGCGGTGCTGTCCAGCCTGCTGCTGCCCGAGTGATACCAGTCCGGCAGGACCGAAGTGAACGCCCCTTCTCCAATCGCGACACATGGCCCAGGAGCGCTGCGGAACATGAGGTAGGGGATCTCCAATCCGCGAAGGTCTCCGGGTCCGCGCACCTTGCCCAGATCGAGAGCAGTTGCGACGCCGCCGGGGCAATCGACCTCAACCAGCAAGGTCCGCCCGCGCAGTTCGTGGCTCACCGTGTACCGGCAAGTGACCTCTCCGGCCTCGATGCGCCAGTGCTGGATGATTCTCGCGCCCGCAAGCTCCCAGCCTTCGCAGGTAAGTTGCCCCTGGTTGGCTGAGACGGGTCCCTGCGGCGTGATCAGTTCAATGCCCGCGCCGGACATTGGCTGGAACTCGGTGCCGTCATTCAGCCTGGCAGTGATCCCCCCGAAACCGCCTTCGACCGGGCGGACGGTGTAGGTCACGGTCGAAGAACCGGTGCGCGACACGAACCGCGCACCCTGGCCGTCGTCCAGTGGCCGCACTGAGACCTCGCAGCCCGCCGGTGGAGGCGGGAGCATGTTGTCCTCGGTTGTCGGGAAGGGTGGGTCGGTCAGCCTGCCAAGGGCGGCGTATGGCTTGCGTTCGCGCTTGTGGAAAGCCAGAGACTCCAGGTACATGGTGATCGGCTTGTCCGCGCGGCTGCAGGAGAGTGTAATGCTGTGGAAGCTCAGCGGAGGCTGCAGGTCACGGCGCAAGTTTTCCTCGATCAGGCCCTGGCGAAGTTCCCAGTAGTCCCCACGCAACCAGCCACAGTCAAGTTCGGCCGCGTTGCCAGTGCTGTCGATGACCGTCGCCGCGACCTGCACCGGCGCACCTGTCGCGCCGTGGCCGTGATTGCTGTGGAGCCAGAAGTTCACTGCATTCGTGTCCGCGGGGATCTGGATGGGATCGGGCGGGGCGATGACCACCGAAGTCCCGCGCCCCTCGCCGAACCGGACCCGCAGTGTCCGTTCGCGCCAGATGCGCTGAGCCCCGGACGCCGCGAGCGTGACTTCCGCGTCTCCTAGGGCTTCGGCCGTCCAGCCTTCGAGATGCTCGAAGGTTACCTGGGGTTTGGGCTCCTCGGCCCGGTTCGCCCACGCGATCTCGTATGGTGGCTCGCCCGGTTCCTCGCCGGCATCGGGCGCAGCCTGGATCGGGAGAATGCGCCGGCCTTTCACGCCGGCCATCGCTGCGTCCCGCATGACTGCGACCGTTTCCGCATCCAGCAGTCCCACCCCTACCTTGCGCACCGCCAGCGGCGCCTCCTGCTTAAGAACCGCCGGCAGACCCGGCTGGGCGTAGGAGACCCGGAGCTGGAAGGTCTGGCCGGGCCGGACGAAGCTACTGAGGTCCACCAGGTACCGGGAGTCCTGCCCGGTGCCTGCGGTGTCGAAGTCGTAGCTGTCGGCGAACATGACCATCCACGCGTCGTGGTCGCGTCTGTACCAGGTGAAGTGGTACTGGCCGCCCGAGAAGTCGAAAGAGGGCGGCTTGTTCAACAGCCTGGGACGCGCCTGGGACTCGCGGACCACGCGGTCATTCACCCAGAGCCGCAGCACCCAGTTGCATCCGCCGCCCTTGCTCCCCGCAACGTGCAGCCGTGCATCCAGGCCGAGCACAACAACCCCGTCGCCTTCGGGCGCGGTGACGGTCGCGACCCAGTCCTGGCCGGGGAGAGCGAAGACCTCATCCACCTGCACAGGCTGGAGTTGCAGCTGGTCGGTCTGCGCCAGGCCAAGGCCGCAGAACAGCATGGTGGCTGCGAGTACGGTCGCTCGTGGCATGCTGACACCTCGCGCGGGGAGGATTCCCCATCGTTCCCGGCGCAAGATGCGCCGGAAGGAGTGTATGTATGATCCCTGACCTGAACATTCCTCGCGCGGTGCAGCTTGTCCTTGATGATGTCGGCTGGCGGGAGGGCTGGTCGCTGGATGCGGAAGGCGGCCCGTGGCGCGCAGGCGTGAGCCGCCTGATGCACCCAGCCGACTACGCCGCCATCGCCGACATTGGGGCGGCGCTCAACATGCGCCCCCAGGCGGTCATGGTCTTGTGCGAGTGGGACCGGGAAAACGTTTGCGCCCGGTGTCCGTCCTGCACCCAGTCTGGCGCGAACTGGGACAATCGGGGCAGGATTGGGCGCTGGGCTGACGATGCGGCGCACCTGTTCCGCGCACGTGCGGCCAATCTCGAACTGGCAATGCACGGCGTGGGGCACGAGTACTGGCTGGGTGGGCGCCGGGTGCGCGCCGAATGGTACGGGGCGCAGGAGGGCCTCCGGTGGCCTTGGGAGGACCTGCTTGAGCATCTGCGGGTGTTCCGGGACATCCTGGACCAACACGGCCTCGGCCCGGCAGACGGGCACAGCCTGCCCCTGAGCGGCGTCCCGTGTGCCTTTAACTACTATCTGGACGATGCGGACCGCCACTCTACGGGTGCCCTGTTTCGCGAAGCGCAGGTGCGGTACTGTTCCACGCCTTTCGGGGGCGGCTTCCACGCCCACAGCCCACTCATCGCCGCGGACGGTGCGGTGGATCATGGGCTGCTGGTCATCGACCGTATGAGCAGCGGCGTTCCGTACAACGTCTTCGACACGGTGCCCGCCCAACTCACGCGCAACAGCATCTGCGGGGTTCACTGGCCGAACATCCTGGCGCCCGATCCGGATGACAACACAGCCGCGGTGGGTCGCTGGGTGGAGTTCCTGCGCGCGGTGGGTGACCAGACCGACATGATGCTGGCGACCAGTTCAGCGGAGTGCTTCTCACAATGGGTCTGGCACACATTCGCGCGGGTACAGCAATCAGACGGGGAGATCATGCTAGATGCTGGCAGTATTCCGCATGAGCTGCGGCATGTCGCAGCAGATGGTCCGCTCTGGCTCAAGTTCAGGCTGAAGCCGGGCGAGCACGTATCACGGGTCATCGCCGACGGCCCGGTTGCGGCCCAATACGGGCGAACGGGCGACCACGCGCTGCTGGGCCTGTGCGGAGTGACGCCCGGCGCTCACCGGCTGCGCATTGGGACCGGGCCAGAGCCCCTGCGCCCGGTGGTGTTACGCCGGGGGACCGCTAATGTGCTGGGCCTGGAGGAGCGAAAGGGTTGCACCCGGTTAGACCTGCGGGTATGCGGGCGGCAGGAGTTGCACGTCCTGATGAACCAGTCGCCCGCCGGGGCAGATAGCGACAACACCCGCGTGCGGGTATTGTCGCAGCACTGGGATCCGGCGGGCGGGATCTTTACGGTGCTACTTGACGCTGGCGACATCCAAGGCGAGAGCGCGATGCTGTACCTTCGGCTCTGACAGACTACCTTGACCACTCGCCCTTCCAGAGCGGCCCGGTATAACGGGCGTCATCGTTGCGGTACAGAGAGAGCGAGAACTCGGTGTCCGCCAGGAACTGCTGGTACTCCTCGTCAGTACGGTAGAAGGCAGAGTCGAAAGGTTCGGAGATCATGCCTGCAGCCCTCATGCTCCAGTGAAGCTGGATCAGGTTGTCGCCGAACATGAGGAGGCGGCGTCGCTGTTTGTCGGTCTCCACTTTCGCAATTGCCTCCAGATAGAGGCGCTCCATCTCGGGAAACACGGGCTTGTAGACGGTGTCAACCAACTCGTAGTTAACCTCGTACATATGGGACTGGTAGACGGGGCTCTCCGCCTGCTTCCAGTCTCGCATGCGCTCTTCGAGCATCATGTACATTCGGTACATAGGCTCCCAGCCCGGTCCATACGCCCGTTGTAGCCACTCAACGAAAAGAGCGTCCACGTCCACTGAGACGTCCCACATTTGCCGTGCCAGGATGTAGTTGGTCGGCCCTCCGTATCCCCAAGCGCCCAGGCCAATCATGTCGGCTCCGATTGCTCCAGCAGCGTGGGCGTTGGGTAGCTCCTGCTTCAGGATGTCCAATGCTGGTGGTAGCGGCGTCCCGTTGAAGGCCCGCATCCAGGTGGAATAGTTGTGCAGGACGAAGTTCGGGGTCACTCGCAGCCAATCGTCCAGCACGCGGCGGTGTTCCTCTTTGTAAACCGGCTTTTGCAGTCCCCTGCCGTAGTAGTTGAGCGGCGCCCACACAAGGACGACATTGGGCTCCATCGCCACGGCCTCGGATGGCGGGTACATGTAGTTGTAGTAGACATAGCCCGCCAGCAAGCGGTCGGGGTACTTCGTTTTCACCCGCCGGGCGATGTCGTTGTAAAAGCGCAGAATCAGGTTCGTGTAGGAGGGCCGGCCGTGCGGGTCGGTGGTCACCAGAGCCTGGCACGCCGGGCACAGACAGAAGTCGCCGCCGTCGCTAGGTGAGATCGGGGCGGAGCGTTGGCTGGGGAACTTCTCCAGCCAGCGGCAGACGCCCTCCGCGAAGGCGTCCAGCATGTCGGTGTTTGAAGTGCAGTACTTCACCGCCGAGTGCCGCGAGAAAGTGCGGGGATTGCCCGCTTCGTCCTTCGCCAGCCATTCAGGATGAGCCGAGGCGAGCTCCTGTGAGATGTGAATACCCCAGGAGTGAGTATGCTGCAGCTTTCGGCCGTCAAGTTTGGACGGAATCTTGTTGCGGTGCAGCCACAGCAGCGGCTGCGAGGGCGCTTTGTCGCCGGGCGGCCGCTGGTCTTGTACGTCCGTGATCAGCCGAATGGGAAAGTCCGGCTCACAGGTTAGGTCCATCTCGGGTACGCTTAGGGACTTGTGGACGGGAATGTCCTCGCCCACCTCGCCGGGAAGGAGCCATCGGACTCCAACTACGCGTTCCAGGAAGTCGTATGCGCCGAAGAGGGTCCCACGGCTGTGCCAGCCCGCCCAAGGCGGCTTGTCGGCCGGGTAGTCTTTCCCGGCGATGAACACGTTTGGCCCGACGGTGCGGATGATGAAACCGTCATCGGCCAGTCCCTGAGTGGTGATTCCCGACTGCACCGTCCAGGGGGTTTGGCCCAGACAGATCATCGGCTCAGTGGGCTCCTGCTTGATCTCCAGGCGCGCGCCGGTGGAGGCGAGAATCACCCTTTGTACCTCTCTGGCCGCTTCGATGACGGACGGCGGGGCATCGGGCGCGTGGACGATGCTCACCGGGCTCGCGGACTGCCCCTCGGTGAAAAGCGGCAGTGCGAAGGAGGTGGCTTGGGGGAGAATCAGGAAGACGGCGAGCCAATAACAAGAAGTACCGCTTTGCGGCATCGGCATCTCCACCCGTTCTAGATGTTGTGCCCGGGCGCGTCGGCCCGGCGGAACGGACTTCGAAAGGATGAGGGGCGCGATGACGGTTCTTGACTCAGCCCTCGCGGCTCTGAGTCCCCACGAGAGCGCAATTCGCCAGTTCGTGGAGGAACACCTGCTGGATGAATGCGGGCTTGTACTATCCCACGTAAACGCCAATACGCTGCGGCCGTGGACCGCGGATGAGTTGCGCGAGTGGGACACGCTGCCGATCTACAACAAGGAGCGGGGCGATCCCGCGGGCCAACTGGCGTATGAGGACAGTCTTATGGCAACAGGCGAGTATGCGCTGAGCCAGGTTCTGCGCTTCGAGACCACCGGCGACCCGTTGGCACTGACCGCGGCCGCGCATCCGATCTACGCCATCCTGCGGGTGCTATACGAAGGCGAGTTGTACGAGCCGGGATTCCTGCCCAAGCCCCACGGCGGCATGAGACGCGCTGCATACTCTCATGAGATCAGCCCTGACCAGTATATCAAGTCCTACGTGGCCCTGCGGGCTTACCAGCCGCTGGCGCCACCGGCACTGTCGCGAGTCATCGACCGGTATCTGGTGGCGATTGCCGACTATTTCCTCAACCGGAATTTCCAGCACCCGTACCGTGAGCGCACGTTGGTGAACCCCCAGACCCGCCCCCACTGCATCAGCATCTACATACCCAGCCTGTGGATCGCTGCCAAGATCACCGGATCACAACGCTACCGGGACGCGCTGGCGAACTTCGATGATGCTCTGGAGTGGGTCATTCGCGGCGAGGCCGAGTTGAACTTCAACCTCTGCAGCCTCTATGTGGAAGGCTTCCACCTCGCGCTGAAGGAAGGGCTTGACGACCCGCGACTGCGGACGGCGATCCGGGTCGAATGGCAGCGCAACCTGGCGCTGGTGCGCGAGGACGGGCACGGCATTCAGGGCCCCGCGGAACCAGTGCGCACATCCAGGGTGCTGCGGATGGCCGCCACTGCTCCCGTTGTTGCGGAGCATTGCCCGGAAACCGATGCACTGTCTGCGGCGCTACCGATTCTGCGGGCGCAGACCGATCCACGGCGCATGTCTTACTACCTGAGTTACGAACCATGCTACATACCCGCAGGTCACAGGTACCTCACCGAGAGCATCTGCGAGACCAGTGTGACTTCGTGGCTGGTGGCGTATTGGCGGTTGCGGCAATTGATGACTACTTAACTGGACCGTTGTGGACCACTTCGTCCCAGTCGTCGATGCCGATTACGCTCTTGTACTGCTCGAAGACCTCGTCTTCACGCGGAGTGCCCATCGCTTCGAACACGTACCAGATCGGCTTGCGTCCCCAGGGGTCGCCGGGTTCGTCCCTGAACTTCCGCAGGCCGATGCGCAGCCCGAACTCCTGTCGGTTGTCGAGCCATGCGTGATACTGGAACGCCTCGATACTGTCCAGTCGCTTTAGTTTCTTCCAGGTATACGCCATGCCCGCCGCCTGTTCTTGCAAGGACTTCTCCGAGTAGTCAGGGGAGTTGAGCCCCTGCTCGGTGCAATGCACCGTGCGCTGGGTCCTGCCCCGGAACCAGTTTTGCTTGAGCTCCGCCCAGGCTTCGAGGACCTCGAGGTTGCGGAAGGTGATCTTCGGCGTATCCAGGGAGAAGGTAACGTGCTTGTCCTCCCAGGTGCGCGGGTTGAAAAGCGAATCGGGGTACGGGTGGAATGCCAGCGCCCAGTCGAAATCTCCCTCGGCCGCGCAGTACTGGTTGAGCAGGTCCAGCAGGCCCGCCCCTGTGTAGAAGTGCGGGTCCCCTTTCATGTTCCAGTGGTGCTCCAGGGAGATGAAGGCCTTCCCATTTGCGTCGCGCTGCCGCAGGATGAGATGGGCAAGGCGCATGGAGCGGTGATACAGGTCCATGTACAGGACATCGGTTTTCTCGCCCGCGTTGGTCCAAACCCATCCCGCGTTGATCTCGTTATGCAGAATGAAGTGGTGGATGCGCCCGTATTTGTTGTCCTCCCGGCTGTAGCGCTTGACTAGGTAATCAAGGGCAGCGGCGTAGGCGAGCACGCCCTCCTCGCTGTCCATGTTGGGCATCACGAAGATGCCTGCCGGGTCTGCGTCCGGGTGTGCGACGATGTGGGACCAGTCGCCCTCAGGTGCATTGTGGCCCTGCGCCAGGAGGATGATGGCCGAGACGATGATGCCCCGCTTGCTGGTCTCCGCGAAGGTCCGGTCGAAGTGGGCCACTGTGCCGTCGTTGATATACCACGTCCGCCCGCCGAACTCGAAGGGCGTACGCCCGTCTCCGGGACGGGTTGCGATCAGCCCGTTGAGCAGTATGTTGACGGTGACTGCCGA
>MTKY01051037.1_pt1 | contig 11149 bp, 6 predicted proteins | sample 1042731 | NCBI WGS metagenome assembly MTKY01 (sample SAMN06212206, study PRJNA360538) | anaerobic digester metagenome | biome: Wastewater treatment plant; material: sludge; isolation source: anaerobic digester fed with sludge from wastewater treatment plant | place: Denmark: WWTP Soeholt ... | reverse complement strand
GACCCGGCAACACTCCCCGAATCCGGGAGGCGCGAGTAGACTCCGGGGACACGATGTCCACAGGGAGCCGGCCACATTGCTCTCATTCACGGGGGGATGAGATGAAGGACACCACGGCTGCCGTCATGGCCAGGTACCTGGAGGGGGAGGGCGTCGAGTACGTCTTCGGCGTGCCGGGTGCGCACGTGCTTCCTTTCTACGACGGCCTGTACCGGGCGACGTCGATCAAACCCGTGCTCACCAAACACGAGGCCGGCGGCGCGTTCCTCGCCTACGGCTACGCGGCCGCGACGGGGCGTCTCGGGGTCTGCTGCGCGACCGTCGGGCCGGGGGCGACCAACGCGGTCACCGGCGTGGCCGCCGCGCACATGGACTCGGTCCCCGTCCTGGTCGTCACCGGCCAGGTGGGCACCAAGTCGTTCGGCCGCAGCGCGCACCAGGAGGCCACCGGTCACGGGCGCTGCGTCGACCAGGTCGCCCTCTTCCGCAACGTGACGAAGATGAGCGTGATGCTCACGGACAAGGAGATGGTGTCGCGCACGGTGAGGACGGCGGTGCGCGTCGCCCAGTCAGGCCGTCCCGGTCCGGTGCACCTCGCCTTCCCCTCGAACATCCAGCTCGAGAAGGTCGAGGAGGACATCCTCCCGCCGGCCGCCTACCGACCGCTCGACTCCGTCTCGATACCGGAGCCGGACACGGTCGGGTCCCTCTGTGGGCTGCTGTACGAGGCCGAGAACCCGGCCCTCCTGCTCGGCTACGGTGCCGCCAGGCTCGCCTGCGACCCCACGCTCGTCGACTTCGTCGAGAGGCTGCAGATACCGGTGGCGACCTCCGGCAAGGCCAAGGGCATCTTCCCCGAGGACCATCCGCTCTCCCTCGGGTGTCTCGGGCTCAGAGGCTCGAAGGCGGCCAACACGTACCTCCGCGAGGGCATCGACGTCCTGCTCGTGCTCGGCACGGACCTCAGCGAGATGACCAGCCACGCCTGGGACCCCAAGCTGACGCCGTCGAAGGCATTGATCCAGGTCGACATCGACCCGAACGAGATCGGCAAGAACTTCCCCGTGACGGTCGGTGTGGTCGCCGACGCCGCGGCGACCGTGCGCGCCCTGGAGATCTGTCTGCGCGCGCGGCCGCCGAAGCCCGCCCGTGACCTCGGCGCGGTCAAACGCGCGACGCAGTACTACGAGGAGGACGAGAGCTTCTCCGACGCCGTGCCCATGAAGCCGCAGCGGCTGATGCGGGAGCTGCGGTCGGCCCTGCCGAGGGACACGGTGGTCTTCGGCGACATGGGCAACACGTACTCATGGATCCTCCGGTACTTCCAGTCCTATCCGGAGGGGATGAACTTCCTGCCGTCCGGGCTGGCGTGCATGGGGTCCTCGGTGGCCGCCTGCATCGGGGCGAAGCTCGGCAAGCCGGAGGCGCCGGTCGTGTGCATCTGCGGCGACGGCGACTTCCTGATGACGGGCATGGAGGTGCTGACCGCCGTCGAGTACCGCGTGCCCGTCGTCTGGATCGTGCTCAAGAACAACCGCCTCGGGTTGATCCACGACGCCCAGGCGCTGTCGTACCAGGGCAGGTACTGCGCCACGATGTTCGGCGAGGTCGACTTCGTCGCGATCGCGAGGGCGTTCGGCGCGGTCGGCGAGCGGGTCGAGCGTCCCGACGAGGTCGGCCCGGTGGTGCGTCGGGCGCTGGAGCAGGATGGGCCCGTCGTCGTCGAGGCGGTCATCGACGCCGACGAGAAGTTCCCGCTCACGAGCCGGGCGACGGCCATGAAGGACTCTGTGGGCCTGCCGCGGGTCATCGACTCGCTCTCGGTCGAGAGCGTGCGCGCGCTGTTCAAGATGTTCCGCGACAAGGAGAAGTGACCGGCAGGCGGCAGTCTTGGGCGGAGGGCCGCCGGTCGACGGGAGGGTCCATGCAGCCGACTCCACTCGGGTACCCGAGCCGCGCGCCAGGTGACGGTGGCGCCCGGTCTCTCACGGTCTCCGCTGCACTCTGCGCGGCGAAACGGGGCGTCAACGAGCGGTCAAGTGTCTCCGCTGGTTCGCGGCCCGGAGTCTCGAGCGGCGACCTGACCGGACCCGGTCAGTCGGCTAGGCGGAAGTTCTCGCCCTCGGTAGCCTTGGATCCCGCCCGTTTTCAGGTCTTTGGTGCTGCCGCTCGCGGACCGCTTCTGTCTACGCGGCGAGCTTGACGCCGAGGGTGGACATCGTCACAGACGGGTGAACGCAGGCACTGCGCTTGAGGCGGGCGGACCTCGACGGGTGCCGCATCAGGTCAATCAGGACCCGACGCGCGAGTCGTCGCTACGGGGACTGACGGCGATCTGCGCGACGCTCTTCGGCTCTGTAGAACAGCCGTTTCGCGACCTCCGCCGCCACCACGTAGGCCGCTACGACCCCTCCGATGGCCGCCAACACGAGGGACGGGAGACGGACGAAGCCGAGTGGCCCGCGCAGCGGCGTGAAAGGGATTGCGACGACCACGGCGCAGGTGAGCAGAGTGGCGGTCAGGAGCTTCCAACTGGGAGCGCTGCGAAGAATCGGTCGTCGCGTGCGCACGACGAGGACGACCAGTGCTGCTGAGGTCACTGACTCGATGAACCATCCCGTGCGGAACTCGAGGTCCGCGGCGTGGAAGATGAGCAGCAGAACGGCGAAGGTGGTGTAGTCGAAGACGGAGCTGAGATACCCGAAGACCACCATGAAGCGGCGGATGAAACGGATGTCCCAGCGTCGGGGGACGACGACCGCCTCCGGGTCCACGTTGTCGGACGCGATGGTCATCTCCGGGAAGTCGGTCATGAGGTTGGTGAGCAGCACCTGCTTGGGCAGCAACGGGAGGAACGAGAGGAACAACGACGCCCCCGCCATGCTGAACATGTTGCCGAAATTGGCGCTCGTGGCCATGAAGACGTACTTGAGGGTGTTGGCGAACGTGCGCCGGCCCTCACGCACGCCGCCGCCGAGGACCGCCAGATCCTTCTCGAGCAGGACGAAGTCCGCCGCTTCCTTCGCCACATCGGCTGCCGTGTCGACAGAGACGCCCACGTCGGCCGCGTGCAGCGCGGAGGCGTCGTTGATCCCATCGCCCATGTAACCGACCACGTTTCCGGCCTTGCGCAGGGCCAGGATGATGCGTTCCTTCTGATTGGGCTCGATGTCTGCGAAAATGTCGACCGCCGCGGCTTGGACGCGCAATGCCTCATCGCTCAAGCTGCGGAGGTCAGCGGCCGTCAGCACCGCCGCGTCCGAAAGGCCCACCAGCCGGCCGACGCTGGTGGCCACCAGCGCGTTGTCCCCCGTGATCATCTTGACCCGCACGCCCAGCTCGCGCAGGCCCTGCAGGGTGTCGACGATCCCTTCTTTGGGGGGGTCCGTGAAGGCCAGGAACCCCACGAAGGTCATGTCCTTCTCGTCCCGGCGCGAGACGTCTGAGGCCGAAGGAAGGTCGCGGTATGCGAGGCCGAGGACCCGATAACCCACCGCGCTCAAGGCCGCGTACCGCTCCTCGATGCGGGTCCGAACGGCCTCGAGGCCATCGACCTCGGTCGCGTCCACCAGCCCGGTCTCCGCCCTGGTGCAAACCTCGAGCACGTTCGCGAGGGTGCCCTTCGTGATCACGAGACGACGGGCGCCCTCGGCCACGAGAACGCTCAATCGCTTCCTCACGAAATCGTAGGGGACCTCTCCCAGCCGCTCGTAGTCGGACACGTCCAGAGTGGCGTGGCTCCTGATGGCGGCGTCTATCGGGTCGTCGAAGCCTGTCTCGTAGAACGCGTTGAGGTAGGCGAACAGAAGGACCCGCTCGCTGTCTTCGCCGTTCACGTCGAGGGCGGCGTGCAGCCGCACCTCTCCCTGCGTGAGGGTCCCCGTCTTGTCCGAACAGAGGACGTTCATGCTGCCCAGGTTCTCGATGGCGGCCAGACGCTTGACGATGACCTTCTCCTCCGCCATGCGTTTCGCGCCGCGGGCCAGGTTGATGCTGATGATCGCCGGAAGCAGCTGCGGGGTCAGTCCCACAGCCAGAGCCATAGAGAACAGGAACGAATCGAGCACCGGACGATCGAGATAGACGTTCACGGCGAAGATGCCGAGGATCATGACCAGGGTCACTTCCAGCAGGAATTGGCCGAAGCGCCGCACCCCGTGTTCGAAGTCGGTCTCGGCTGCGCGCAACCGCAGCCGCTGGGAGACCTGGCCGAACTCCGTGTCACCGGCAGTATGGACGACCACGGCGGTGGCACTGCCGCTGACCACATGGGTGCCCATGAAGACCGAGTTGGTGCGTCTCCCGAGGGGGGTGTCCGCGAGGAGAGTCCCAACGTCTTTGTCGACCGGATATGTCTCTCCGGTCAACGTCGCCTCGTCGACGAAGAGCTGATTCGAATCCAGAAGGAGGCAGTCGCCCGGAATCACGTCGCCGGCTCTGAGGAGGATCACATCGCCGCGTACGACCGACTCGACCGGCACGTCCTGCGGTCGTCCATCGCGGAGTACGGTGGCCTCGACGCGGACGACGGCGAGCAGCTTCTGGACAGCGTCGGTCGCCCCCCGTTCCTGCCAGAACCCGAGGAGGCCACTGACCATCACGATCCCCAGAATGATGCCGGCATCCACCCGGTCGCGCAGGATGGCGGAGAGGCCGGCGGCCGCGATGAGGATCAAGATGATCGGGTTGTTGAACTGGTGAAGGAGCAGGCTCAGCGTGTCGGTGCGCCGGCGCGCCTGCAGGGTGTTCGCGCCGTATTGCCGCAGGCGCCTGGCGGCTTCGGAGTTGGCCAGCCCAGCCGGCGAGGTGTCGATCTCTCGGAGGAGATCGATCACCGATGCGCTCCAGAACGTCTCAGATGCCATTCGACTCACACCGGGCTCGGCGCGTCCTGGTGTCCGCGCTTGCGGGGTGTTCCGATCAAGAAGAATAGCACCGGCACGAAGGACGACTCTGACCGCCGGCGTTGCGCGGTGACGACAGGCACGCGCCAGGGCGGCGCCCAGTCCACCGGCGATGCCGCTTTCCTCATCCCGCGAGAGTCGGCGAATCACTCGAGGTGATAGCCGCGGCCTCCCGCAGCCGACCAAACGAAGTGCCGCTCGAGCCGTTCACGCGACGAAGATCCTCACGACAGGCGCGAGAGGCGACACCGGTCCTGGTCACTCGTTGCTCGAAGACGCCTGCTCTCGCGCCGAGCGCTACTTGGGGTTGACCCCTCCTGACGTACATCCAAGATAGGGCACGCACGTGCCCAGAAAGGATGTCGAGGCATGGAGCAGCGAAGACGAGATCGACGGGCGTTCAGCGATGGTCACAAGGCCGAGGAGGTGGCTCTCTGCCGGACGAGCGGCAAGTCGATCCGCGAGATCAGCCGCGACCTCGACCTCACCGAACCCTCGGTGCGCCGTTAGGTCACCCAAGCCGAGATCGACGCGGGCGAGCGCGTGGGCCTTACGCGCGAGGAGCGCGACATCCACAAGCGCGCCACGGTGGGTTCAGGCGGTCGATGCAACACCAGCTATGGTCTTGCGTCGATCAGGAGGTGGACGGATGAGTTATGGAGGGCGGCCTGGGCTTACGCCGGAGCAGAAGCGGGAGTTGTGGTCACGATGGAAGGCCGGGGAGTCACTGAGCGAGATCGGACGGGCGCTGGGCAGGCAGCCTGGTTCCATCCATGGAGTCGTCGCTGGGAACGGTGGCTACGTGCCCGTACCCCGTCGTCGCTCGCCGCGGGTGCTCTCGCTCAACGAGCGTGAGGAGATCTCGCGCGGATTGGCTGCCGGCCGCTCGCTGCGCTCGATCGCCGGCCGCCTCGGACGAGCGCCCTCGACGGTCAGCCGTGAGGTAGCCCGTCACGGCGGGCGCCGGCGCTACCGGGCGACTCGGGCGGACGACCGCGCCTGGCGACGTGCACGGCGCCCCAAGCCCTGCAAGCTGGCCAGAGAGCCGCGGCTGCGTGCCCTCGTAGCACAGAAGCTCAGCGAGGAGTGGTCGCCGGAGCAGATCTCCGGCTGGCTTGCGCGCACCTACGCCGGGGATCAGGCTCTGAGGGTGTCCACCGAGACGATCCATCGCAGCCTCTTCGTCCAGGTCCGCGGCGTGCTCGCCAAGGAGCTCACCGCGCATCTGCGCACGAAGCGCACCATGCGCCAGTTGAAGAGCGCCAGCCGCAAAGGGCAGGGCCGCGGCGGGATCACGGACGCGGTCTCGATCAGCGAGCGCCCGCCTGAGATCGAGGACCGTGCCGTCCCCGGCCACTGGGAAGGCGACCTGCTGGCCGGCTCGGCGAACACGCACATCGCCACCCTGGTCGAGCGTCAGACGCGCTTCGTGCTCCTCGTCAAGGTGGAGGGCAAGGACACGGAGACGGTGGTCGACGCTCTCGCGGCGCAGGTGCAGACGCTGCCGGCGCAGCTGCGCGCCAGCCTCACCTGGGACCGCGGCATGGAGCTCGCCGCGCACCGGCGCTTCAGCGTCGCCACGAACGTCGCCGTCTACTTCTGCGACCCGCAATCGCCCTGGCAGCGCGGCACGAACGAGAACACCAACGGGCTGCTACGCCAGTACTCCCCGAAGAAGACGAACCTGTCGGTCCGCACCCAGGACGACCTGGACGTCGTCGCTGCGCGCCTCAATGGTCGTCCGCGCAAGACGCTTGCCTTCGAGACCCCGGCTGATAGGTTCGCAGCCATCGTTGCATCGACCGCCTGAACCCACCGCGGCTTTCTTCGCGTGCTCGCCGAGGAGACGAGCGCCGCTGCCAGCGTCGTCCATGAGGAACTGGCCGCGGCTGCCGGGCATAGGAGCAGGAGGGAGACCGATCGACGGCCATGGGTTTTCGCATGATCGAGGCGGCGAGGGCGGAGCATCCCGTCTCCCGGCTCTGCCCCGCCCTCGGTGTCACCCGGGACGGCTACTACGCTTAGGCGGGCGCGAGGCAGCTCGCCCCGCGCACAGAGGGACGAGCGGCCGCCGTCCCTGATCGCGCAGGTCCATGAGGGCTCCTTCGGCATCGACGACGCGGTGCGCATCTGTGCCGAGCTCGCCGACGATCACGGCGTGCACGTGGGGCGTAAGCGGGTGGCGCGCCTCATGCGCGCGCTCCGGCATCGCGGGCGTCTCGCGGCGCGGCGCGAGGAAGGGCACGACCACGCCCGATCCTGCCGCCCCGCCGGCCCCCGACCTCGTGGAGCGCAACTTCACCGCCGAGCGCTCCGACCAGCTCTGGCTGGCCGACATCACCTACCTGCGCACCTTTGCCGGCTTCTGCCACGTCGCCCTGGCCATCGACGCGATGTGGAACAAGGCGCTCCAAGGCCTGTTCATCGGCTGCACGGAGCAAGAACGAGTCGATTGCGGCGCGGTTGCCCGAGGACTCCGACTTCCGTGGCGCCGTGAGCCGCTACCTCATGCGGCGGGTCTACGAGCGGATTCGCGGCGAGGCGCTCGCGCGGCGCTGCGCGGCGACTGGATTGGGAAGCGGACCCCGGGAGAACAATAGCTCCAGGGGTCGGCCGACCCAGCGCGGCAGCCCTCGCCGCGGCCGGCGCTGCGCCTGCCGTGGCCTCAGTTGAGACAGGACGGATGGCTGGCACATCAACGGGCGCCGGGACGCCGGCGACAGACCCTGAAGGCTCCCCCTCCCCGGCTTCTCCGGAGCGGACGGGGGCGCGGCGGCGCGAGTGGCTCCTCGCGCTCGGCGTCGCGCTTGTGTTCATCGCCGTCGGCATCGGCGGCGTGTCCCGCTACGTGCAGGGTTTCTCGCTCTACCGCGGGTTCGCGCCGCCGCGCGCCGCCGCCTTCGTCCACCAGCACGGCAGCGAGCAGTCCTTCAGCTTCCGGAGCCCGGCGACGGGCGGGCGGATGCAGAACGTCCTCGTCTACCTGCCGCCCGGCTACGCCGCGCATCCGACGCAGCGCTACCCCGTCTTCTACCTGCTGCACGGCGTCCCGGGCCACGGCAGCACCTACCTGCTCACCGGCCGGATGGGCGTCTGGGCCGACACCCTGTACGCGCAGCACAAGACCGCAGGGATCATCCTCGTGATGCCCTCGGGGCCCACCAGCTCGTTCGCCGACACGGAATGGGCGAACGGCATCGGCCCCGGCCAGGCGTGGGAGACGTTCGTCGCGCGCGATCTGGTACAGGCGGTCGACGCGCGCTACCGCACCATCCCGTCGCCGCAGGCGAGGGCGATCGGCGGACTCTCCGAGGGCGGGTACGGCGCGTTCAACATCGCGCTGCACAACCCGGGGGTGTTCGGGGTGGTGGAGAGCTGGTCGGGCTACGCCCTCGCCGACAACATACCGTCGATCTTCGGCCGGCGGCCGGCGCTGCTCGCCTACAACAGCCCGATGCGGTACCTGCCACGCGTGGCGGCGACGCTCCGTCGCCGGCGCACGTACTTCTGGTTCTACGTCGGCAGCTCCGATCCGCTGCTCTCGCAGAACCGCGCCTTCGCAGCCGAGCTCGCGCGCCTCGGCATCGACCATCACTTCTTCGTGGTCAGCGGCGGCCACACGTGGCGGCTGTGGCGCGCACACACGTACGAAGCGCTCTCGGTCGCCGTCAGGCGACTGACCGGGGGACGGTAGAGTATGCTGCCTCGCCTGCGGCACGCGGGCCGCCGGATCGCGGTCGCGCTGACCGCCGTGCTGGTGCCCCTGGCCGCCGTCGGGTGGCTCTATCTCGCCCGGGGAGCCGTCCCTGTCTCGGGTCCCCGGGTGCATGACGCGCTACCCCTCGACGAGCTCTCCGCACTCGACGCCGTGCCCGTGCTCGTGTTCGTCGTCGTCTGGGGCGCGGCCGCCGTGATCCTGGGCCTGGTGGCTCGCGCAGCCCGCATCGAGCGCCTCACCGCTGGGCTCGTGTACGCGGCCGTGGCGGGAGCCGTGCTCTACCTGACGGCCGCCCTCTCGCTCTTCACCGTACGCCAGGTCCCAATCGTCGACGCGCTGGTCGCCGCGGCGAGTCTCGGGGCGGTCTATCTCGGCGCCGCGTTCGCCGGCTTGGGCGGCGCGCTGCTCGGCGCGCCGAAGCAGAGCGGGCGGCCACCCTGGCCGGTGCTGCTCGCCGCCTTCGTGGCCGCCTCCGGGCTCCTCACCGTGATGTCGGCCGTCGTCCCGAGGTCGTTCTCCGAGCTCGAGGTCGTCGAGGGGGCGACCAGAACCTTTGCCCTGGCCTTCGCGAGCGCGTTCGCCGTGCCCGCCGGCCTGATGGCCGTGCTGCTCGCCCGAGGCCTCTGGCGCCGCCGCCGCCGCGCCTGGGAGCTGACGTTGCTCCTCGTGCTGGCGACCGCGGCCTTGCACCTCTTCAAGGCGAGCTATGCGGGGGCGGCCGTCGACCTCCTGATCGCCGCCCTGCTCCTCGCACGCCGGGGCGACTTCAGCGGCCCGGGCGATCCCGTCGCCCGCCGGCATCTCCCGGTCAGGGCGCTCCTCTGGGCCGGTGCCATCTTCCTCTACGGCTTCCTGGCCATCTGGATCAACCGCATGTTCCTCGATCGGGCCTTCACTCCCCAGTTCGCGCTGCGCGAGACGGCAGCGGCGCTTGTCGGACGCGGGTTCACCCGCCACCACATCTTCGGTGACTTCGGCCACTGGTTCCATCTCTCCGTGTTCCTGCTCGGCATCCTGGCCGCCTTCTCCCTCCTCTGGGAGTGGCTCGCTCCCTGGCGCTACCGCCTCGCCCAGCCGCAGCGCGAGCGTGAACGGGTGCAGGCGCTCGTGAGGGAGTTCGGGGTCGACTCGCTCGCGCCGTTCGTGCTGCGGGCCGACAACTCGTACTACTTCAGCGACGACGGGCGGGCGGTGCTGGCCTACAAGGTTGTCGCTGCCGTCGCCGTCGTCTCGGGCGACCCGATCGGACCGGAGGGGTCCGTGCGCTCGCTGCTGCCCCGGTTCATCGAGTTCGCCCGCGAGCGGGACTGGCGCGTCGCCATGCTGGGGGCAGGCGAGCGCTACCTTGCTCTCTACCGCGAGCTCGACCTGCACGCCATCTACCACGGCGACGAGGCCGTCGTCGACGTGCCCGGCTTCTCCCTCGAGGGCCGGGCCATCCGCAAGGTGCGCCAGTCGGTCGCGCGGCTCGAGCGCGAAGGCTACACCGCCGAGGTGACCTACGCAGGCGAGGTCGGGGAGGATCTGCGGGCTCAACTCCAAAGCGTCTTCGAGGAGTGGTGCGGCGGGTCGACGACCAAGGGCCACACGATGGAGCTGGACACGCTCTTCCGCCTCGAGGGCCGGGATGCGCTCTTCGTGATCGGCCGCGACCGGGACGGACGGCCGCACGGCTTTCTCCACTACGTCTGCCTGCCCGCGGCCCGCACCCTGTCACTCTCGTCGATGCCCCGCCGCCGCGAGACGCCGAACGGGTTCACCGAGTTCCTTGTCGTCAGGGCGATCGAGTGGGCGAAGGCGCACGGCTTCGAGCGCCTCTCGATGAACTACGTCCCCTACGCATCCGTCTTCGACGACGAGGGCGAAGGGGGCACGCGGCGATGGCTCCAGCGGACGGCGCTCTCGACGCTCAAGGGCCGCGGCTTCCAGCTCGAGAACCTGTTCGTCTTCAGCCGCAAGTTCTTCCCCCGCTGGGAACACCGGTACGTGGTCTACGAACGCACGACCGACCTGCCGCAGGTCACCGTCGCCGGCCTCGCCGCCGAGGGGTACCTGCCGTTGGGCGCCGTCAAGCGATGACGGGACGGCTCGCCCTCTCGCTGCTGCTGGCGCTCGCTTCCGCCTTCGCGCTCAACTGGGGCTTCTACCGGCAGCACGCGAGGGCCTCCGCCCTGCCGCGGCTCTCGCCGCGTCACCCGCTGCGTGCGCTCGCTCTCCTCTTCTCGGACCCGCGCTGGCTGAGCGGCTTCCTCGTCGGCATCCTTGGCTGGGGGCTCTACATCCTGGCACTCGAGTTCGGTCCGCTCTCGCTCGTGCAGGCCACCTCCGCCGGGGGGATCGGCGTCCTGGCGCTGCTCGTCTGGCACTGGGGAGGCGTGCCGCTGGCGCGCAGGGAGTGGGCCGGCGTCGGCGTCTCGATGGTCGGCCTCCTGGCGCTCGGGCTCTCGCTGATCGGGAGCGGCGCGGCTCAGGCGGGGAGCCGCGGTTCGTGGCCGGCGATCGCCGTGTGGATCGCGGCCTCCGCGGC
>MTKY01050930.1_pt1 | contig 11150 bp, 13 predicted proteins | sample 1042731 | NCBI WGS metagenome assembly MTKY01 (sample SAMN06212206, study PRJNA360538) | anaerobic digester metagenome | biome: Wastewater treatment plant; material: sludge; isolation source: anaerobic digester fed with sludge from wastewater treatment plant | place: Denmark: WWTP Soeholt ... | reverse complement strand
CGGGTGTTGGGCCCCGACCACCCCCACACACTGACCACCCGCCGACAGCTTGAACAGCTTCGGAGATCCGACGAGTAGCCGAGGCCAGGAACTCATCCGAGAGGCTGCCTTGTCGCCAGAAGAAGGCGAGCGCCGGATTGGCCCGCCGTGTCGGTGCTGGTGCCGGAGAGCGCTCAGGATGTCTGACCCGACGACCCCAGGCCCCGGCGTCACTCCGACGCCGAGGCCCGTGCAGATCAGTGGTCGGTCGTTCCGGACCGAGCCTCGATTCGAGTGGGGCCGACCGTTGCCGGCAACGGGTGCGGGTGTTTCACCGCGTTCGACTGCGAGGTATCAGTTGTTCCACTGGCCGACGGGGCCGAGCCAGAACGTCTGCCCGGATCGGGTGGCCTTGATCACGTGCTGCGACGGCACACCCATGTACGGCCCGCCCTTCGCCCACGACCGGTTGCAGCGCGGCTGCATCGAGACCGTGCTGTTCGCTCCGATGCGGACCTTGGCGTAGACGAGATCATCACCGATGTCCCCCGTTGGCGGTGTGGACCACAGGTTGTCGACGGCACCGTAGAGGACGGTTACCGAACCACCGTTGGGACAGTTCCCTGCCCAGGTGGGGTAGGCAAGATACACATAGCCGGTAGACGCAGCCTCGGCCGGCGCGGGCTGGGCGATCACCGCCGGTAGGGCGATGGCACTTGCGGCCAGGGCAGCCACCGTGAGCCGCTTGGTGGTGGTACGCATGGATGGGTCTCCTCAGGGTTGATGGGTTCGCACGCCTCTGACGGATGAGATTCCCGAACCCTGCTGCCTTCCAGGGACCTGGGCTCAGTAGGGAAGGTTTCGCCGTGCGTGAGTTGCTGGTGATCAGTCGACGGCGGTTCTCTTCCATCACTTTGCGAACTCCGTACTCCGACCGCGAACCCGTTCGTGCTGCTCGATCAATGCGCCGGCGCGCTGGCACGCAGGGTGGGCGGCTCAGCGGAGCCGGACGGCTTCGGTGAACGTGAGTTCGGGGAGGTCGAGAACGGCCCACGACCGGAGGCGTTCGTTGGGCGACTCGACATCCGAGGCGAAGCCCTCGACCCTGCAGTCGCCCTGCGCCCCGGTATAGCCATGGTGGTAGTGACCGTGCAGGAGCAACCTCGGTTCGAGGGCGCTCACTGCCCGCGCGATGACGCTGCGATTGCCGGCGCATGCGGGTGCGAGTTCGGGGCTGGCGTCGCGTTGGATCCCGGGCGGGATCGCCGGTGCGTCGTGGGTGACCAGTACGTCGATGGGGCCACCCGCCCGCAGGACCAGGGTGTCGAGGTCGGCGGTGGTGGTGGTTTCGGTGGCCCACCACGACCACTCTTCGGTGCGGAGTTGGCGATCGGTGGACACGGCCCCGCCCAGCGCGCCGAAGCGAACCCCTGCCCACTCCCATACCGCACCGCGGTCGGCCCACTCGACCACGCCCGGTCGCAGCACTCGCAGCCCAGTGACCGGCTCAGCGTCGTACGCGGCGCGTGCAAGCGGGTGGGCGTCGTGGTTACCGTCGACGAACCGGACCGACACCCCGTGCATCTGCGCGGCGCGTGCCACCGCCGATATCCAACGTTCGTCCAGTTGTGGGTCGGGTCGAACGCGCCCGCCCCGCAGGTCGGGCCACAGCCCGAAGTCGCCCAGCTGGAGCACCCGGTCGCAGCCGTGCCGGCGCGCCAACCGGCAGAGGGTGGTGATCCACGACAGGTTGCCGTGCGTGTCGCCCGCCACTAACACCCGCATAGACGTCGCCACGGCGATCATCATGGCAGCACGACGGTGCGGTGCAACTCAGGGCCGAACGATGCCATCGGCACCGAGCTCCAGCCCCTCGACGCTGGCAGGTGGCGGCAGAGCAGCACCCGGAGACTCTGCGAAGGCTAACCCGTTGCACAGGCTCGGTGGAAAGGACCTATTGTCATCGCCACCGACGGATCTCGCCACCACCCTCGTCGATCTCCACTACTTCGAACAGGTCAGCGAACTCCGCCAGGCACTCCTCGAGACCGGCGAGCGTGGCTGTCCAATCCGGCTCCGTCGAGGTCACCGGCACGATGGGCCGCGAGAACTCGGAAGTGTTCTGTTCCTCATGCTGGTTGTCGATCGGATCGTCCACCTTGGTGCTCCTTGTGTGCCGCTCGTTCGCGGCCCTCTGACGGATGACTGCAGCGGACATCGGATCGTAACGAGCCGACGGCGGCACCGATACAATCACCGTCACGACTGTCGGCTGCGTGGTGTGGGTTCTCGTCATGTCAACGTGATCGCTCACCCACCGCGAGCCTGGCCTCAGTAGGGAAGGGTTTCGCCGAGGGCGGCGAACTCGGAGAGGAGGCGTTGGCGTTTCGCTTCGCCCAGCACCGGCTCGTCCTTGATCGCGGTCGACGAGATCCAGATCGCGTCGTAGACCGCCCGCAACTTGTTGACCACCTCGCGGTCGCTCACTCGCAACGCACTGTTGATCACGCTGTTGGAGGCACCGGGATCGTGGAACATCAGGTAGGCGACGGTGTGATCGACGATCAGCATCTCGAAGTTGAGCTCGTTGTCGGTGGAACGGAGCGTGAAGTTCCGGCTGTCCCAGTAACTCTCGAGCATCTCGCAGACGAAGGCAGCCTTGTCGGCCGTCGTCACGCTGAGGAGCCGCCGGTAGTTGTGCACCGGCGGGCTGCTGATGCCCTTGATCCGGCGTTCTGTGGCACGGAAGTACTCGTGGCTGCGATCGACCGTGCTGCGGCTGAACCGCGTGACCCAGATGCTGTCGGTCGCGCTCACCACCGAGGCTGTCAACGCATCGAAGACCGCGTCGTATCCCTCGATGTAGCGACTGACCGGCTCTAGCGCGCTGGTTTCGCGATAGAGCATCACGTTGAACGCGCTGAGCGAGAAGAACACCAGGATGAGGACGAAGACCATCGTCGTCCACACACCGGTCATTCCGAGCAGTTGCAGGACCGTTGCCGTAGTACCGGCGACCAGACCACCGGTCGTGACGGCACTCCACATGATCCGGGTGATCTGTCCCCGACGCGTCGTCATCGATTGCATTTCGTGCCTCTGCCTCCCGTCGAGGGACTGTAACGGTCGCCCCAGCAGCTATCTGACCTCGCGATGACGCGTGTGGTGCAAGCGCCCGACAACGACAGGTGACACATCAGACGACTTTGATGTCGACGACGGTGGTCAGGTCAGCTGCCAGCACGACGTAGCCAGGATCGATGGAACCGTCGGCCGCTGGGTAGAAGCGGACGATCCAGGTCATCGGCCGAGAGGTGGTGGGCGGATCCATTGTGATGGTTCGCACTGCCCACTGGCCGGTGTACGCGTTTTTTGCGACAGCGAGTGCCCACACCAGCTGATCAGGCACAGTCCCTTCATCGATCGAAGCCAGCGACCACTCACTTGGTACGGCGAGATCAAACGAAGGGCCGACATCCGTGCTACCAGGCGTGACGGTGACCCTCAGAGCTGTGTAACTGAATCCGGCCTCCCCAGACGGCCCGGTTACGGGAACCGGTTGGTCAAGGATCCACTCCGTGACCCACTGCCCTGCGGCGCCCTCGTCATTGACGAAAATCGGAGTGTCTCCAACAGCCGTCCCCAGCAGTTGGCCTGAATTCGAGACAGCAGCCAATGTGTACCCGGTGAAACCCTCGTCGGCCAACGCCTGTCGAGACGATCCGATCACGTCGCGAATTGAGACGGATGACAACTCGGTGCCCGAATCGGCGTCCGTGCCGGCTGGCTGAGTGGCCGTCGGACCTGGAGCTGTCGAGCCCGATGAAAAGGCCGAGTCGTCGCTACTCGAACCACAACCGACGAGCCCGATCACCAATAAGCACCAGCACGGCGCCAGAGTCCTCATCGCACCTTTATAGTCGCCACTTGCTCGTCAATGTCCATCGAACCTCTGGGATCAGCGGGCTGCGGGGGTCCGCTGGTCGTCTGGGCCCGGGCAGGTGGCCGTCGGGCAGAGGAGAACCAACGAGTGGAGTTGTTGCAGCGAGAGGTCGGACGCGGATTCTCAGCAGGGGTTTGGTTGCTCGCCGTACTTCACGACTTGCAGGACGGCGTCGCCTTCACCGAAAGGCGTGCCGGGAGCGGGAGATTGAGCGACGACCTGCCAGTTGCTGTCGATCAGCTGGTTGCGGCCTTGCCCGGTGGCGTCTTCGCTCCTCGAGAAGAAGACGCCGTGGTCCTGGACTTCGTCTTGGGCCTCTTGGAGACTCATGCAGACCACCAGTGGCATCAAGTAGTCCTCGGGGTTGTTCCCGCCGGCGGGATTGAGTTCTTGGGCGGTTGCGGGTGGGGTCACGGATGTCTCCGCGGCCGCGGCGGAGGTTGTCGTGACGCTGCTCGTGGGCGCAGCGGAAAGATCGGTCGCCGCCGGCGACGTGATCGGCTCGGATGATCTCGTGGTGTTGGCCGTGTTCCCACAGCCGGCCATTGCGAAGCCGGCGATTGCGAACGAGGAACTGACGACGAGCACACGAACGATTGGCACAGGTTGACGGTAGCGGTTCGCTTGGAGCACCGACAGATCACCGTGGCTCGATCCTTCGCCCGTCTCCTTCGACGGCCGTTGGGTCAACCGGTGATCGTCGAGCTCGTCGCCGCACCGACAGATGGGAGATCGATTCCAGGTTTCGTCCGTCAGACGCTCGTACAACAACAGAACGGAGCGTTGATCTCATGTCACGGAATGCGGATTCCAACCGAACCAAATTCGGAAAGCGGCTCGCCCGAGTTGCGGCATCGTTCGTGTTCGCCGTCGGGCTGGTCGCGGTGGCTGTCCCTTCTTCGGCGCCAGTTTTGGCGCACGAGGGCGGCGGGAACGCCACCGGTGGTGGGCAATGGCACAGTTGGCCCAATGACGCGTGCACAAAGGTACCAAACTGGATTCCCGGCGTGTACAACTTCACCCACGCCTGCCAGCACCACGACGGCTGTTACGTGCAGCGGTGGGCGTCGCGGGCCACGTGCGACCAGTGGTTCTTGAACGACATGAACGCCTCGTGCCGCACCGGTTCGACGTTCTTCACCAACCGTGCGAACTGCTATGCGATTGCACTGGCGTACTATGCCGGCGTGCGAGCGTGTGGCCAGTACTCCTACGACAATCGCTCGGTCGGCACGCCGCTCACACGGCTGTGCTGGTGAACTTGGGAACCAGGTCTTCATGACCACGTCGCCAATCGTCTCGGTGCCTGTTCTTGGTATCGACGTTGGCGGCGTGCTCATCGAGCGGGCCAGCCAGCAGAGTGACACCTCCTTCTTTGGGGTACGTCCGATGGAGACCCCGATGGTTGCGGGTGCGCTCGAAGCGGTGCGGCTTCTTGCCCCGCTCTTCGGATTTCGCGTTCACCTGGTCTCGAAGGCTGGGCCGCGGATCGCGGCGCTGACCAAGGAGTGGCTGGCGCTCCACGGGTTCTTTGAAGACACAGGGCTCGATGCTGGCAGCATGTGGTTCGTGCGGAAACGAGAGGACAAGGCCCCCATTTGCGCGAGGCTCGGTGTCACTCACTTCGTCGATGATCGTGTAGACGTTCTCGAGTATCTCACTTCGGTGTCGTTTCGCTTCCTGTTCACTGGAGGGCTCGGTGACCATCCTGCGCCTCTGCATCCTCCTGCACGCTTTCGTGTATCCGGCTCGTGGTCGAGTCTCGGCGAGGCGATCGCCGTAACTCTCGGCGAAGGCCGGCACACCGGTTGAGTCCATGTGGTGAACCATCGTGACATGCCGGTTTCAGAGCGCTGAGGCTGAGGTGCACGTATGGCAGGCTTGCGCTTCTGAGGGGGACTCTGATGCCGGTGGTTTCGATGTTCGTGTCGTTCGTCGTTCTGCGACTGCCACGCGGAGCGCGACGTGTTGCTGGTCGCGGTTCGAGCTGGATGAGCGGGTGACGCAGCTCGGGTGTGGGTCGAGGTGATCGATCTGCGATGGGGGCTCGGCCTCGAGGAGGTCAACGAGGCCATGGCGCGGAATCGCACGTTGAGCGCCTGTGTGGCGGAGATCGACCGGGCGCGCCCGTTGTTCGTGGGGTTGTCGGGCGATCGGTACGGGTGGACGCCGTCCACCGGGCGCTGGGGTCGGCTGGCGGTCGACGGGGGGAGGGTGGGTCGCCTCGATGCAGCCGCCCAGCAACTCTCCGCGCACGGCCGTGATCTCGCACAGCGCTGCCTCGATGCGAAGGTGAAGCGCCCCGGGTTTGACGACTGCTCTTGTGTGCCCTGGGTTTCGCGCGTTCAGCTTGCTTGATCGCGGGGCGCTTCAGTAATGCCCTAGGTCCCCTGCCTCACCAGTTGGTCGCGAGCAGTCGGGTCGAGTCCCAGACACTGAGGAGGCACGCAACGCACCACCCATCCGTCAGAGCGTGGCGGTATCACGGATTTCGTCGCATCGTTGCTGGACTCATCCCGAGAAGGAGCCTCAATGATCTTCATCGTTCTGTTCACGACAGCGGCGGGTACGTCGGCGCTCGCCAGCCGACTGCTCCCGGCGGCGGCGTTCGGGGCGATCTTCGCTCCAGTCGTTCTGGTGGCGATGTGGCTCAATGATCGGATCGGCACCTCCAACCTCATCGTGGACTCGTGGCAGTGGCTGTCGGGCGTTCGGTCACCGGGAGAAGTGATCGTCGAGTGTGACCCGCAACCTTCCAGTGGCTGGTACTTCCTGGTTCTTCTCATCACCTGGGTGCTTGTGCTGGGGATTGCCGCAGCCGCTTTGGCAGGCCTGGTCTGTACGCCGCTTGGCCTCATCGCAGCGCCGTTCGCCGGTATCCATGCCCTCGCCACGCGGTCGGAAAGCGCCCTCAGCACAGCCGTCAGCCTGCTCCTTTTCGGTCCAGCAGCGGTGATCGTCGCCGGCCTCGGCTTCCGGCTGGAACATGCGATCACCGGGTGGGGCTGCACGCTATGAACCGGATGGCTCGCTGCCCGTTCCTCATTCGCCCGCTCTTACCAGGTCAGGCGAACCCGACCTGACGCACAGACCGGCCGATTCACTCCGGTTCGAATACCTTGGTGAGGCGGAGGTCGATGCGAAGGTTCACGTGAGCGTGATCACAACACGCAGGTCGCTCCCAACCTCACGCAGCTGGACGGTCTGGAAGGCGTACCCGGAAGATGCCAGAGCAAGTTGCCGCAACGCTGTATTCGGCAGGGATAGAGGCAGTAATGCGGCTCGACAGCGACCTTGTGGTGTTCTCGAACAACACCGGGGCAATGCCCGCGAGCGGAGTGAAGACGATGTGCTGCTCGGCAATCGAGGGGCTCCCAAGCCTGGTAGCCCTGCCCCTCCTGGCCCTCGCCCAAACCCACACCCACTTTGCTACGTAGCGAGAACCGGCGGGTGTCAGAGCCGCCGGTGCTTGATGACTTGTCGACCAAGTTCTTCCCACCAGGCCAACAGCTCACCTCGTGTTGCCCGCCTCCGCGGCTCGGTTGCGTCGGGGACGCCTTCGACGGACCCGAGCACCCTGGCCAATGCGGTTCCGGCGACCCCGTCGTCGCCGCCGACGTCTCCGTGGCGTATCGCTCGAATCTCATCCAGGGCGGTCTGAGGTTGCACGTATGTGTCGTAGATCGCACGGAAGACAGTCCGCGCCTCAGTGTTTTCTGTGGCCAGCAGTGTGGTCGTAGAGTGCTGCGCGTGGGGGTCGACGTTGTTGATCCGATCGAGTAGTGGAGCGCTGTCGACCGTGAACAGAGATTTCGTCGTCGTACCGAGGTCCTTCACTGCGAGGTCCCGCCCGATTCTCAGGTAGGAGTCCATCCATCCAGCCCTCGTTCGGTTGTCTCGAAACGCGAACACTCGCAGCTGCGAAGTGTCGCCGACTCGGCACATCGCTGCTCCGATCGACCGAGTGATGACGGTGAGCGTCGAGCCGCGCTGCACTTCGTCGACGACCATCAACGTGGTGCCCGTGGGCGAGTAGTCGCCGTCCGCGAGCAGCTTGGCGAACGTCTCGTCGACGATGCGGGCCTTGTCCGATCTGGTGACACCTCGAAGCGAGGCGACCTGTCGACCACGCCGCTCCGTGAAGTAGGTGTGAGACCCGACCGGGAGGGGGACGACCTTGGGCATCAGCCCAGTACCTTCCAAGAAGTTCGCTGCCATTCCAGCCATTGGAGAGGCACCGCGCAGAGGAACGAAGAGTATGTCTGGGCGCTCCTTTTTGATCTCTTCGGCGAAGACGGCGCAGCTAGCGACGAAGTCGATGATCGTTCCAAAGGGGATCGTGCCTCTGCCAAGAATGTCGATGGCGCGCTTCGCTGGAAACTCAGTGCCACCCAGGTCCCCCATGGGCGAAGCGTAACTTGATTCCCGAAGACCGGGCACTCGGTGCCACGCTTGAGGGCGGCGGCAGGGTTTCTGCGCGCCGGCCGTTGATCAGCCATCGCAGAACTCGCCGATCGGGTCGACCGACGCACATCGCGTCCAGTGCTGCCCGCCTCGGCTCGACCAGTTCGACGCGAGCGGCAGCCTGATATCAGGACACGGACATGCTGCGTCGTTCTCGATCCTCGACACCGGAGTGAGTGCGACTGGATGACCGGCCCAGGCGCTGCGTGCAACGCGCACGGCGCCTGTTCTACCCGGCCTTCGGGCGTCGCCCCTGCGTGTCGCCCGTCGGATAGTCTCCTGCGGCCGCGACTTGTTGCCGTTGAAAGGTTCGAAGCGTGACGAATGTCTTTGTGAGCTGGTCGGGAGAGCGCAGCCGTAGCCTCGCCGAGGCGACGTCCGACTGGCTGGCGGCCGTGCTTCCAACTCTCCCTCGGCCCTGGATCTCTACTCGGATTGAGAAGGGGGTCAGGTGGCCCCACGAGGTAGGCCGGCACCTCGCTGAGGCTGACTTTGGAATCGTGTGCGTCACCCCGGAGAACCGCGCCTCGCCGTGGTTGCTCTTCGAGAGTGGCGCACTGTCCAACGCTGTCGGTGATGCCAGGGTATGCCCGCTTCTGTTCGGCCTTCCACCCGAGGAGATGAGCGGACCGCTGTCGCAGTTCCAGGCGGCAACAGTCGACAAGACCGACTTGCTCATCCTGCTGAGCACCTTGAACCAGTCCCTGGGTGCCGATGCCGTCCCCGATGCGACCCTGCGAGCGGCGCACGAGGCCCACTGGCCGGAACTGCGGCGGCGTCTGGGCGAGATCGAGTCGACCCCCATCGCGCCCGCCCGGGGTGCTGTCGATCTGGTGTTGGGAGCATTCGGCAAGCACGGCATCCCAGAGCCTGTTGCGGGAAGCCAGGTCTCCTTCACGGCGGGCTTCGAGAGCCACGGCTTCTACAGCAGTGTGATGGAGACCGCCGGCGATCGTCTCTGGATCTACGGTCGCAAGAATCGCAAGGTGTTCGACAAGGAGCATCAGGACTTCTTCGCATCGTTGGCGCGACGGATCGCCGACGGCTTCGACTTTCGAGTTCTCTTTCTCGACTCAGAGGCACCAGAGCACGTGCTGAAGAGCGCTCACAAGGACGCCGACTTTCTGGCCCAGCTCCGGAAGTGCATCGAGAACGCTCGCAGCTCGCTGGAAGCCCACGGTGTGAGCATCGAACAGGTCTGTCGCATGTATCGCGCAAACCGAACCGCAGGGATCGTGGTTGCCGACGATGCGGTGGCCTACTCGACGGTGCGACTGGATGAATACGGTGCAGCACAGAGGCTGACCAAGGCGAGCTTCTCCGTGGCCTCAGCCAGCTCCGAGTTCGGCGTCGACTGGATCGAGGCGTTCGAGTCGCAGTGGTCGATCTCCACCCCGGTGCTGGCCGAAGCCAACTGAGATCCGATGGCTCAGCTGAGCTGCGACGGTTGCGGCTCTGTGAACACCTACCCCAGCCTCAAACGGCAGTGCTCCTCGATTGTCGTTGGTTCTCTCGTAGCACTCGTTGCGATGGCCAGGTGTCGGCAACAGATCGATAGACGGAATCAGGCAAGTCCGTGGTCGGCCACGTACTGGGCGGCCCACGCGACTGCGGTGTCGTGGTTGTGGATGACCCCGTCGTCCTGAGCGTCACGCGACGCGTTGATGATCTGCGCGAACTGAGGGCCGGGCACTAGGCCGAGGACCATCAGCATCTCGCCTTTGAGGTGGGGTTTGACAACCCCGCCCGCGACATCGGCCGCCTCCCCGAGCTGCAGCCATCGATCGGTGATGCCGGCGTGCGACGCGCTGCCCCTGCCGAGGTGGTCGGCTTCAACCACGCGGGCCCATTCGACGAGAGACGCAGGCTCGAGCCTGCGCGCCAGCCGACGCACTGCCGCGAGGGTGACCGACTCCGGGGCACAGGCGACACACATGTGCTCACGCACGATCGGCCCGACCTTGGAGATGAGTTCGGAAGGCGCCCCGATGCTACGGAGAAAGCGGAGCGCGGGTTCGACACCGGCCTCGGCGTGGCCGTATGACGTGATCCTGCCATCGGGCTGTCTCTGGGTGTGCGTGGCTTTGCCGAGGTCATGCAGCATCGTGGTCAACACCGTCAACATGCGATCGTCGCCATCGATCCCACGGATGTCACACCAAGCCGCCGCAGCATCCACCGCCTCGGCCGTGTGCACTTCGACGTCACCTTCGGGGTGCCATCGGGGGTCTTGCGGAACCCCCTCGATCGCAGTCAGATCGGGGTGGTGATCGAGCCAGCCACAGTCGCGCATCGCCTGCAGCGATCGCGATGGGCGCACTGCCAAGCTGCCGAGCTTCTTCCACTCGCCCCACACCCGTTCCACCGGCAACTGGTGAAAGGTGTCGAACATCGAGCGGCACAACTCGGCAGTGTCGGGATGGAAGGTCAGGTCGAACCGACCGGCGAACTGGACGCCGCGCAGCACTCGTAACGGGTCCTCTCCGAACGCGTCGGAGACATGGCGGAGCACCCGCGCCTCGAGGTCGGCCCGGCCCGCATGAGGGTCGAGGAGCTCACCGGTGGCCGGGTTCCAGCCGATTGCGTTGATCGTGAAGTCGCGTCTGGCCGACGCCTCCACGAACGACAACGTGTGGTCAACGTCAACCTCGAAGCCACGGTGGCCGATACCCACCTTTTGGTCGCGCCGCGGCAACGAGATGTCGACATCCAAGGTGTCGGTCGTGTACTTCAGTACCCCGAACGATGCGCCCACCAGGTCCAC